>Ga0180215_1002950_pt1 | contig 16542 bp, 13 predicted proteins | sample eDN3rd37CBELigBY_FD_128871 | JGI IMG/M metagenome (GOLD analysis project Ga0180215, IMG submission 128871) | Enriched backyard soil microbial communities from Emeryville, California, USA - eDNA 3rd pass 37_C BE-Lig BY (version 2) (version 2) | ecosystem: Environmental > Terrestrial > Soil >...
CGCCTCCCGGGCCTCCACCTCGGCGGCGTCCAGGCGAGCCCGTTCCTCCGTCGCCGCGTCGGCCTCGGCCTGCAGAGGTTCGAGCTGCTCCATGAGCTCGAGCACCTCGTCCTCCATCCCACCGCGGCGGGAGCGCAGGCTGTCGAGCTCGTCGGACATGGCCTGCACCTCACGCGGGACGGTGCCGCGCGCCAGTCGCCGCTCGACGTCGCGCTCCTTGGCCTCGATCAGCGCGATCTCGTCCTCCAGGCGCTTCTGGGACCGGGCGAGCTCCGCGATGCGAGCGTCGAGCTCGTCCAGGCGGGCCTGGCAGGCCGCCACCTGCGCCTGCGCGTCGGCCAGGGCGGCCCGCTCCGGCAGGTTGGCCAGGCGGTGCTGGAGCTGGTCGTGGGTGGTGTCGAGCCGCTGCAGGGCGAGCAGCGCTTCCCAGTCGCTCATCCCGCGGCCACCGACGTCGACGCTCCGGCCTGGCCGCCACCACCGCCACCTTGGCCGCCACCGCCCTGGCCGCCACCGCCACCGCCCTGGCCGCCGCCGCCACCCCCCTGGCCGCCGCCGCCACCCTGGCCACCGCCACCGCCCTGGCCGCCGCCACCGCCCTGCGTCGTGGCGGGGGCCTGGGTCGTCGACGGGCCCTGTCCGGCCGAGGGCGGGCTCGTGGGCGTCTGGCCGTCGGGGGCCTGGCTGGTGGGCGCGCCGTCGGAGGGCGGCGGCGCGGTGGTCTCGGGCGGCGCGGTGGTGGTCGTCGTGATCTCGTCGGGGACGGGCGGCGGGCCGCTGCCGCACCGGCCGATCGAGTAGCCGCCCCGCACGGGCACACTCGGCAGGTCGCCGGTGCGGCTCGTCGGGAGCCGGGAGCTGAACTGGTACCCACCCTCCCCGGCGCTCCACCGGCCGCCGCACTCCGCGCCGGGCAGGTACAGCCGCACTGCGCCGCGGCTGGGGCGCGGCGGGTCGGGGAAGTCGAGCACGGGCGCGTCGGCCAGCGCCTCGCTCATCAGCTGGTTCCAGATGAGCGCCGGGTAGGTGCCGCCTTGCACGGAGCTGAACTGGCCGAGGCGGAGCATCGAGATGCGGGCTTCCGGCGCTCCCATCCAGATGGCGGTGGAGAGCTGCGGGGTGTAGCCGACGAACCAGGCGTCGGCGTTGTCCTGCGACGTCCCGGTCTTGCCGGCCGCCGGCCGCCCGTCGAGGCGGGCGCGCCGGCCGGTGCCGCCGTTCACGACGCCCTGCAGGACGCTGGTGGCCGTGTGGGCCACTGCGGGATCGAGGACCTGCGTGCCCGGGTCGTCGTGCTGGTAGACCACACCGCCCTCGCGGTCGAGGATCCGCTCGATGAAGTGGGCCTCGTGGCGCACGCCGTTGTTGGCCAAGACGGCGTAGGCGGCCGCCATGTCGAGCGGCGAGACCTCTTCGGCGCCGAGGCTGATCGACGGGACCGGCTCGAGCTCGCTGGTCACGCCCATGCGCTTGGCGACGTCGATCACCCGCTCGAGCCCGACGATCATCCCGAGCCGGACGAAGGCGCAGTTGATCGACGACGCGGTCATGCGCGACAGGGTGTTGATGCCGCCGCCCGCGGAGCGCACCCTGTAGTCCTTCGGGCCGCCGAACAGGCTCTTCGGGAACACGCACGGGCTGTTGCCGTCGATCACGTCGCTCGGCTGCGCGCCGGCCTCCAGCGCGGCCACGAGCACGAAGGTCTTGAACGACGAGCCGGGCTGGCGGAGGCCCTGCGTGGCCAGGTTGAACTTGTAGTCGGCGAAGCCGGGGCCGCCCACGATGGCCCGGACCGCACCCGTGGCGGGCTCGACGGTGGCCGCCGCGGCGGTGAACTGCCCGCCGGAGTCGGGCAGCTGCTCGGCCACGGCCCGCTCGGCGATGGCCTGCAGGCGCGGGTCCTTCGTGGTGTGGATCTGGAGCCCGCCCATGAAGAGCGCGTTGTAGCGCTCCTCGTAGGTCTCGCCGAGGCCGTAGCGGTTGGTCTCGTCGTCGAGGATCTCCTGGACGACCTCCTCCTCGAAGTAGCCGCGGTCGGAGGGCGCCTCCTCGCTCGTCTGGCGCTCGGTGGGGATCGGCGACGCGGCGATGGCGTCGGCCTCCTCACGGGTGAGGGCACCGGTCTCGACGAGCCGGTTGAGCGCCACCCGCCGGCGCTCGCGCGCCCGATCGGGGAAGCGGAACGGGTCGTAGCCGACGGGGTTGCGGATCAGGGCCGCCAGGAAGGCCGCGTCGGCGATGGTGAGCTCCGACACGCGCTTGCCGAAGTAGACCTCCGCGCCGGCCTGCACGCCGTAGGCGCCGTTGCCCAGGTAGATCAGGTTGAGGTAGCGCTCGAGGATCTGGTCCTTCGTCAGCTGCTTCTCGAGCCGGAGGGCGTAGGCGGCTTCCTTGATCTTGCGGTTGGCCGTCTTCTCGGGCGTAAGGATCGACTTCTTCACGACCTGCTGGGTGATCGTGGAGCCGCCCTGGCTGATCCCGCCGGTGGACACGTTCTCGAAGAGGGCTCGGATGATGGAGCGGGCGTTGACGCCCTTGTGCGTGTAGAACTGCTGGTCCTCGACCGCGAGGATCGCCTTGACGACGTCGGGCGGCACCTGCTCGAGCTTGACGGGCTGGCGGTTCTCCTCGGCCTTCAGCACCTGGATGAGGGTGCCGTCGGCGGCGTACATCAGGGAGCGCTCGGCCAGCTGGCTGAGCTCGGGGATCGACGACGTCGAGTCGTGGGCGGTGATGATGCTCGCCACCTGGGGCACGAGCGCGGCGGCCGCGCCGGCCACGCCGACGCCGGCCACCACCACGACCGCCACGAACCGGATCAGGAAGCGCACGACCGGACCAGGCTACTTGACCCCCCTCCCGGCCCCGGGGCAGCGGGTCGCTACGGTGGCGGCGTGACGCGTCGCATGGCCGTGGCGCTGGCCGGCGCCGGTGCCAGCGCCGAGGTCCACGCCGCCGCGGCGGCCACGCTCGGGTGGGAGCTCGTGGCCGTGGCGTCCCGATCGATGGCGAGGGCCGAGGCCCGCGCCACGGCCTGGGGCACGCGCGCCGTCGCCTACGACGACCTGCCGGCGGGCGCCGGCGTGGTGGTGGTGTGCACCCCGCCGTCACACCACCTCCCGATCGCCCGCCAGGTGCTGGCCGCCGGCGCGGCGGTGGTCGTCGAGCCGCTGCTGGCCGCCACCCTCGACGAGGCCGACGCCCTCGTGCAGGTCGCCGAGGCCGCGCCGGGGCGGGTGGGCTACGGCGAGGCGCTGGCCTACGCCCCGGGCGTGCTCGCCTTCCTGCGCCGGCTCCCGGCGCTCGGCGTCATCGGCCACCTGGCGGCTCGGGTCACGCCGCCCGCTCCCGCCGAGCGCCCGCTCGCGGAACCGGGCGCGCACGTCCTGGCGGTGCTGCTGCTGGCGGCTCGTCCCGCCCGGCCTCTCGGCGTGCGGGCCCGGCCCGGCGGCGACGGGGGCGTGGCGGTGGAGCTGGAGCTCGACGACGGCCGCCTCGCCTCGCTGGCCATCGGCGTCGGTGGGGCATCGCTGCCGCTGTGGGACCTCGAGGTCGCCGGCGCCTCAGGGGTGCTCCGCCTGGAGCTGGCGCCGGCACCGCTGCTCGAGCACGACGGGGCACCCCTGGCGCTGCCTGCGCCACGCACACCCGAGCCGCGCCTCGACGAGTACGGCTACGCCGGGATGCTGGCGGCGCTGGGTGACGATGTGCGAGCCGGCCGGCGCCCGTTCATGGACGCCGCCTTCGGCCGGGACGTGCTCGCGGTGGTGCTGGCCGCCGAGGCCTCGATGGCCGCCGACGGCGCGACCGTGGCCGTGCCGCTCAGACCGGCGCGGTGACCGCCCGGTTGGCGTCCATCCACGCCGCCAGCGCCGGCCCCGACTCGAAGCTGACGATCAACGCGTAGCGGGGCTCGGGGCCGGGGTGGTGCACGGCGTGCCACATCCGCTCGGAGTCGACGACGAACTGGGCGCCCCTCGGCAGCGGGATGCGCACCTCGGAGTCCACGTCGTCCTTGGCCCGCCGCAGGATCATGGAGCTGTCGGGGTTGTCGGTGAGCTGCAGCCAGGCCCGCACCACGAACCCCTCCCCGTCGGGGTTGAGCCGGTTGTTGTCGTCGAGGTGGAGGTTGTGGACGGCCTCGGCCTCGGTGGTGGGGTTCAGCTTGATGGTGCGCACGCGCCCGTAGCGGGCGCCGACGCGGGTCGTCCACTCGACGAGCGTGGGGCAACGGGCGGCGTTCTCGGTCCAGATGCCGTCCTTGTCGGGCTTGCCGTGGTCCCAGAAGCCGTGGCACTCCATGCCGCCGTAGGCCGAGGCGATGGGAGCGAAGTTGGTGTCGCCACCGCTCTTCCAGTCCATGTACTCGAGGCCGAGGTACTCCTCCTCGGGCGGGAGCAGGTCGCAGGGCCGGAGCAGGGCGTAGCCATGGGTGGCCAGTTCGGGCAGCTCGACGTGGGCCATGGCCGCTCAGGCTAACGGCCGGCCGCACCCCGTCTGGTGATGCGGCCGGCCGTCGGCCGTCGTGACGTCCGCCTCAGCCAGCGAGCGCTCAGGCGCCCTTCGGCCGGTCGACCCGCTGCGCCACCTCGAACGAGAGCAGCTCCGCGCCGGTGGCCACGGGCCGAGCGCCGCCGCCGTGGCCGTGGCCCTGACCCTGGCCGTGGCCCTGGCCCTCGCCGTGCCCGTGGGGGTGGCCGTGGCCTTCGCCGCCGCCGCCGGCCTGGGCGTGGCCCCGGCCGAAGGACTCGCTGTTGACCCAGGCCTGGAAGGCCTCCTCGCTCTCCCAGCGGGTGTAGACGAAGTAGCGGGTCTCACCCGCCACCGGGCGCAGGAGCTCGAAGCCCTCGAAGCCCGGCATCTTCTCGACCTCCCCGGCGCGGGCGGCGAAGCGGGCCTCGAGCTCGGGTCCGGCGCCCTCGGGCACGGAGATGGCATTGATCTTGACGACGCTCATGGCCCGAGCTTCCTCCGTCACGGCCGGCCCGCCAAGTGCAGCCCTCGGGACGGGCGCGTCCTTCCTGCTAGACCTGCACCCGACCAGTTCGCCTGCCTGTACAGCCCGGAGGTGCCGTGCCGTGCACGCCATCGTGATCTACGAGAGCCTCACCGGGAACACCCGGCGGGCATCCGAGGTCATCGCCGAGGAGCTGGCGGCGGCCGGGGTCACGGTCACGGTGTCGCCGATCACGGCCATCGACTACGCGGCGCTGTCCGCCGCCGACCTCGTGTTCCTCGGCAGCTGGGTCGACGGCCTGCTGTTCGTGGGCCAGAAGCCGGGTCGGGCGGGTCGCATGGCCAAGCTGCTGCCCGCCATGCGGGGCAAGCGCTGCGTGGTGTTCTGCACCTACGCCATCGACTCGGGCAAGACGCTGGAGAAGCTCACCGCGCTGGCCGAGTCGGCCGGGGCCGAGGTGCTGGGCGGGCTCACGATCCACCGCCGCCACATCGAGGAGGGCGCCCGCGACCTCGTGCGCCGCACCCTCGAGGTCGTCTCCTCCGCCTGACGGCTCCGCCTGACGCCTCCGCCTGAGGGGCCCGCCGCCCGACCACGAGCGCGCCATGGCGCGTTTTCGGTCACCAGGAGCTCCCCGGCGCGCCATGGCGCGCGGCAGGCTGACACCCCGGGCGCGCCATGGCGCGATCTCGGTCACCTGGAACCCCCGAGCGCGCCATGGCGCGCAACGAGCGGGCCCGTCAGGTGCCGCGGCCAGGAGGGGCCGCCCAGCCGGGGCCGCGACACCGGCGAGCGAGTGGCGCCGCGGCACGCGAGCCGGAGCCACGGATGGCCGAGGCGAGCCCTGTTCCAGCCGTCGGGGCCCGGCCGGCCCGCGACGGCCAGGCCCCGGACGGCGACCTCGGGCTAGCCGGCGCTCACCTCGAAGCGGTCGATGGTGGCCGTGTACTCCACGTTGTTGCCCTCGTTCGAGACGATGACGCCCGCTCGCGACTGGCGGCTGAAGAAGCCCATCGGGTCGGCCACGGTGTGGGGGAAGCCGGCGCCGAACACCGTCTGCAGCGCCCCGCCGTTCACGGCGTACAGGGCGCGGAACCCGCCCGAGGCCGGGTCGCCGAGCAGCACCAGGTCGACGGAGCCGACGTTGCACGAGATCGGCTGCACGCCGCGCAGCGCCCCGCCGTCGCCGGCGCCCTCCCGGTACAGGACGATGTTGCAGGTCCCGTTGCGGAACTCCACCTCGAGCTTCATGAAGCCGTCCTCGCCCGGCCCCACGTAGATGCCCTGGTGCTGCGTGGGCTGCGACATGGTGAACGGGCCCACGAAGCGGGCGGACACCCGCGACCGGCCTCGCGTGCCGTCGAAGGCCACCTGCAGCGCGTTGGCCTGGTTGTTGTTGCGACCGCTGGCCGTGCCCCTCGTGCTGCGGATGCGCAGCACGCCGGCGCCCGGGTCGAGGTCGATGCGGTCCTGGAGGTACGCGGTCCCCTGGCTGGCGGCCATCACGCTCGTGAAGCCGGTGCCCTGGCCGTCGCGGTCGGCCACGCCGCCGGCGGGGCCGTTGAACTCCAGGGTGTGGCCGGACGAACCCGGCAGGGGCGCGGCGTCGTGCTCCGGGCGGGCGTTCAGCAGCACGAACACCTCGTCCTGGTAGTCCCAGTTCACGGCCGGGTCGGCGAAGGCGTAGCGGTCGTGGGCGACCAGCCAGGCGTTGGGCACCACGCCGCCCGTCGGGCGCTCCAACGGGTAGAAGCGCAGGGTGTGCGGCCGGACCGGGGGCACGGCCTCCGGCGGCGAGAAGAACCGACCGTCGTCGCTGGGGTTGAGCGTGACGCGCAGCCCGAAGGCCGACGTGCCGGGCGAGAAGGCGGTGGGGTCGCCGGTGCCGCCGCCGCGGCGGAGGGCCGCCGGCATGAGCTTCTGGTTCTCGCCGCCGTAGCTCTCGACGTCGCCGCCCGCGAACAGGTACATGTCGCGGTAGGTGCCGCCCTTCGGCGCCCACTGCACCGGCGAGGCCGCGGAGGCGGTGCGGCCCACGTAGCGGGCCACCGGGACCAGGCGGACCGGCTGGCCGGGATCGGCGGCTCGCCAGTAGGGCGAGATGATCTCGTCGCCCACGGGGAGCCGGTCGACCGCCCGCCGCACGGCGGTGAAGCCCACGTCGGTGCTGTAGCCCAGGGCCCGGACGATGGTGGCCAGGTTGGGCTCGTTGACGCTCTCGAAGTCGCGCGGGTTGAGCGCGCCGAGGGTCACGGTCTGGTTGGGCACGTTGGGGTCGTCGGTGGCGACGATGAGGTCAGCGCTGAACTCGCTCCGGCTCGGTCCCGTCGGCCGGAACTCCACGGTCAGGTTGCGGGACTCGCCCGGGGCCAGCGTGAAGCTCCCGGGCGTGCCGGGTGCGAGGCGGAACGAGGCCGCCTGCGGGCCGGCGAACGACAGGCCCGTGACCACGCGCGGCGCCGAGCCCGTGTTCTGGATGGTGATCCGCCGACCGGGCTGCGGGTCGCCGCGCACCGTGGAGAACACCAGGCGCGGCCCCAGGCCGAGGAAGTCGTGCTCGCTGGTGATGGCGAGGGCGCTCACCGGCGGGGGCGGCGGAGGCGGCGGAGGCGGCGGGGTCCCGTCCGGCGGGGGGTTGGTGGTGCCCGTGCCGGGCGGCGGGGCGGGCGAGCCGGTGCCGGCCGCCGGCGTGCCGGTGAAGTAGCCCAGCGCATCGAACAGGAGGTGCGTGCCCGACTGGGTGTACATGTCGAAGGCGCCGCTGGTGGACAACGTGGCCACCGCCGCGTTGGCCAGCGTCTGCCCGGCCCGCTCCAGGTTGAGCGTCGACGACCCGCCGGGTGCCTGGCCGAAGGGCAGCACCTGGACGAAGCCGGGCGCGGCGGCTTCGGTGGCCGTGGCGTTGCCGACCACCGCCACGACCCCACCCGAGGGGAAGCCGTGCTGGCCCAGCGGGCTGACGGTGGTGACCGAGTTCTCGCCCGGCCGGCCGTCGACGCGGGTGTCGAGCAGGCGGACCGGGTCGAGCGCCACGAAGAGCCCGTCGCTGCCGGCGGGCCCGCTGCCGTCGCTGAACCACCCCATCACGTCGGCGATCAGGTGGCCGCCGGACTGGGTGTAGAGCGTGACCCGGCCGTCGGCGCCGACCGGCACCATGACGAGGTTGGCCTTGGTCTGGCCGGTGACCACGTTGAGGTTGGAGGACGCGCCGAGCGGCGTGCTGCCGCCGGTGGGCACGACCTGGATGTAGCCGTCGGCGGTGGCCTCGGTCATCGTGATGTTGAGCGCCACCGCGCTCACCCCGCTCGCCGGCACGCCGCCGTGGCCGGTGACCGCGAGGTCGACGGTGCCGTTGGACGGGACCACGCCGGGGCCGGGCACACCGACGCCGAGCCGGGTGTCGAGCAGCCGCTCGGGGGGCAGGGCGCGGTAGCGACCGGCGGCCGACGGGCCGTCGCCGACGAAGGCGCCGAGCACGTCGACCACGAGGTGCGCGCCCGACTGCGTGTAGAGGGCGATGCGGCCGTCGGGCCCGAGCGGCACCACCGCGAGGTTGGCCAGCGTCTGGCCGGGGCCTTCCGCGTTGAGCGTGCTGGAGCCGCCGGGGCCGGTGCCGGTGGGCAGGGCCTGCACGAAGCCGGCGCCGCCCGTCTCCGTGGCGGTGAGGTTGATCACCACCGCGGACACGCCGTCGGTCGGGACGCCGCCCCGGCCGAGCACGTCGAGGGTGATCGTGCCGTCGGGCGGCACGAAGCTCCCCGTGAGGCGCGTGTCGAGCAACCGCTCGGGCGCCAGGGGCAGGAAGTGCGCCGATCCTCCCGTCGCGGCCGCCGCGGGACCGCCGCCTGCGCTCAGCACGGCGACGGCCATCACCACCTGGGCCGCCACCACGAGCGCCGCCAACCGCCGTCCCGCCACCATGCCTCCTCGTTCCGCCGAGAGCTCCGCCGAGCCGCGCCGACGTGTCGCCGCGCGGCGCCCAAAGGTACGTGGCCGCGAAGGAGCGAGTTCACCGAACGGGGACAAATTCCGCGACAACTGCGGGCTTCCTGACGTCGCCGCGTGCTCATCGGCACGGACCGTGCCCAGCGCCGCACGGGCCGCGCTCAGTTCTGTCTGGTACACAAGCGCCCGTGGCCGCGGACACCCATCCCTCCCGGCGCGCCCGCTTCGCGGGTGGCCCGCTCGAGCGCCTGCGACGCCTGCGGCGCTCCCGGCGCGACACCGCCCCGGATCTGCCGCCGCGCGACGAGACGCGGGTGGTCCACCAGATCGAACGGATGCTCACCCTGGCCGACACCGGCTCGCAGCGCCTCGAGGCGGCGTCGCTGGCCGCCACGTGGTCGGCGCTCGACGCCGTCGGGCGGGAGCGCTTCCTGCGCCTGGTCGCTACGCGCTTCGGCCACGACCACGACGCCATCGAGAGCGCCCTGGCGGGGTGGGCCTCCGCCCCGGGCAGAACCGGGCGGGTCCACGCCGCGGTGGCCCTGCGCGAGGCCACCACGCCGGCCTACGTGCGCCTGCTGCACCTCTTCACCGGGCTCGACAACGGCGTGAAGCTCGTGGTCGACCTGCGAGGCGAGCTCCGCAAGCTCGACCTGTCGGATCCCGACCTGCGCGCCTTCGACGAGGAGCTCGCCGTCTACCTCACCGCGCTGTTCGCCGTCGGCCTGCTGGAGCTGCGTCGCATCACCTGGGACTCGCCCGCCGCGCTGCTGGAGCGGCTCATCGACTACGAGGCCGTGCACGCCATCGAGTCGTGGGCCGACCTCAAGAACCGCCTGGCCTCCGACCGGCGCTGCTACGCCTTCTTCCACCCGGCCATGCCCGACGAGCCGCTCGTGTTCGTGGAGATCGCGCTCACGCACGGCATGGCCGACCACCTCGAGCCGCTGCTCGACGAGGACGCGCCGGTGATCGACGCCACCCGGGCGGACACCGCGAACTTCTACTCCATCACGAACTGCCAGCCGGGCCTGGCCGGGGTCAACCTCGGCAACGAGCTGCTCGAGGCCGTCGTCGACCGGCTGTCGCACGAGCTGCCCTCGCTGCGCACCTACGCCACGCTGTCGCCCATCCCCGGCTTCCGCGCCTGGGCCGAGAAGGTCATCGCCAACGACGAGCTCACGCCGCGCGAGCGAAGCCTGCTGCCGCCCACCAGCGAGCTGCGCGAGATCCTCGCTGACGACCGCTGGGCCGACGACCCCGAGCTCACCGCGCAGCTTCGGCGGGGCCTCACCGGGTTGTGCGCCCGCTACCTGGTGAGCAAGCGGGCCGACGGCCGCGTGCTCGACCCGGTCGGCAACTTCCACCTCTCCAACGGCGCGTCGGTCGAGCGGGTCAACTGGCTGGCCAACCCGACGCCGCCCGGCATGGCCGCGTCGTACGGGCTGATGGTCAACTACCGCTACGACCCCGAGCGGATCGCGGCGCGCGCGGCCGCCTACGCCACGGATCGCACAGTGGCCACCGCCGACGCGGTGCGCGACCTCGTCGGCTGAGGGCGCCGCCGGCTCACGGCGCGGGCGGTGGGTCGAGCTCGAACACGTGCTCCACGCCGGCCAGGTCCAGGACCCGCTGCACGTTCTCGTGCGGCCGGCGCAGGACGAGGGGCGCGCCGCCGGGCCGCGCCCCCGCTGCCCGCAGGAGCGTCGACAGCCCGATCGAATCGCAGAACTCGAGCGCCTCGCAGTGCAGCACGACGCGCGGCTGCGGCTGCTCGGCCAGCAGGGCGTCGAGGTGCTGCGCCAGCCGGGGCGCCGTCGCGACGTCGAGCTCCCCCTCCACCTGCACGACCGCGAGCTCCCCGTCGCGCTCGACCACGACGTGCAGCAGGCCCTCGGCCCCATCCTCCTCGGACCACCCGATCACGGGCCGGAACCGTAGGACGCGGGCGGGACCGACACCGAACATCCGCGTTCCCCCGAAGGGGTGAACGCGCTGCTCTCAGGGCCGAACAGCCTCCCAGACGAGCACGGCCGGCAGACCGACGTACGCCGCGGCGGTGGCCTCCGGGATGGCCCGGTGCGCCCGCCGCTTGCTGGCCACCTCGCGAGCGGTGAGGACCGGCTCGACGCACCGGCGCACCTCCAGCCCGGCGGACCGGAAGGCGTCGAAGTAGTCGCCGTGGCGGTGCGGGTGCTCGCGCACGAACCCCCGCCGCCCGTCGCCGTGCTCGAACGGGGCGTGCCAGCCGAGCTGGGCCTGCATCGGGTGCAGCACCGAGACGACCACCCGCCCACCGGGCCTGGCCACGCGCGCCAGCTCCTGCACGGGTGCGACCAGATCGGCCAGGTGGGCCAGGGCCAGCCCGCACACCACCAGGTCGAAGGTCGCCGAGGCCAGCGGCAGGGCCCGCAGGTCGCCCTCCACGAACCGGGCTGAGGGCACGTTGGCCCCGGCCCGGACGAGCATCTCAGGGGTGGCGTCGACACCGACGACGTCGTGGCCGCGAGCGGCCAGGTGGGCGGCGTGGCGGCCGGTGCCGCACGCCGCGTCGAGCGTCCGCCCCGGCGGCAGCGATCCGACGAGCTCGCGCACCACCGGCTCCTCGAGGCCGACGATCGGGTTGCCCGGGTCGTCGTAGCGCTCCGACCAGACGCCGTACCCGGTGCGGGCGTCCACCTCCTCGGTGACGTCGCCGGCCGCGTAGCGCTCGTCGTCGAGCAGGGCTCGCACCTCGGCCAGCCGCCGGTCGGCGTCGGCGTCCCGGCCGTCGTAGAGGTGCCGGAGGAGCGCCAGGCCCTCCACGCCGACGAGGAGCTCGCGGAGCCGCACGTGTCGCGCCACGCCACCACGCTAGGCACCGCCCGGAGCCGACTTGCCGAGGCGCCACGGGGGCCGTGCCAAGATCCGGAGGTGACCGGTCCTCTCCACGGCATCCGCGTGCTCGACCTCACCACCGTCTTCTCCGGCCCCTACGCCACGCTGATGCTGGCGGACCTCGGCGCCGACGTGGTGAAGGTGGAGGTCCCCGGGGGCGACATCGTCCGGCGCATCGGGCCGGGCGCCACGATGGGCCCGCTGTTCCTGGCCATCGGCCGCAACAAGCGCTCGGTGAGCCTCGACCTGAAGCACGACGAGGGTCGGGCGCTGCTCGGTCGGCTCATCGACAGCGCCGACGTGCTGATGCACAACATGCGGCCCGCGGCGGCGCAGCGGATCGGCGCCGACCCGGCCACGGCCCGCGCCCGCAACCCGCGCCTCGTGCACTGCGCCATCTCGGGCTTCGGCGCCGGCGGCCCCTACGAGGACCTCCCCGCCTACGACGACGTCATCCAGGCCGCCAGCGGCATGGCCGCCCTGCAGGCGCAGAAGGGCGACCCACCCACGTACGTGCGGACGGTCGTGGCCGACAAGACGGCCGGCCTCTTCGCCTTCGGCGCGGTGTGCGCGGCGCTCGTGCAGCGGGACCGCACCGGCGAGGGCGCCACCATCGAGGTGCCCATGTACGAGGCCTTCACGTCGTTCCTCCTCATGGAGCACCTCTACGGGCTCACGTACGACCCGCCCCTGGGCGAGGCCGGCTACGAGCGCGTGACCTCGCCCGACCGGCGCCCGTTCCGCACAGCCGACGGGTGGATCGGCGTGGTCTTCTACAACGAGGCGCACTGGCGGGGCTTCTTCGAGCTCATCGGCCGCCCGGAGCTCATCACCGATCCGCGCTTCGCGGAGCACCGTGCCCGCATCGCCCACACCGACGTGCTGTACGCCATGGTGGCCGACGCCATGGCGCAGCGCACCACGGCGGAGTGCTTGGAGCTCCTGCGTGAGCTCGACGTCCCCGCCATGCCGGTGCAGTCGATCGACGAGGTGCTCGCCGATCCGCACCTCGCCGCCGTGGGCCTGTTCGTCGCGGAGGACCACCCCACCGAGGGCCGCTACACCAAGGTCCGCAACCCGATCGTGTTCTCGACCGGCGTCGACGACGGCCGCGTCGCGCCCGCGGCGGTGGGCCAGCACACGCGCGAGGTCCTCAGCGAGCTGGGCTGCTCGGAGACCGAGATCCGCCGGCTCGTGGACGAGGGCGTGGCGCAGACCGCCGACTGAGAGGATGACTCTCCTCCGCCATCCATGGCTCCGCTCCCCGCCGCTCGGGCGCGGCCCGCGCCGCGACGTCACTGCTCGAACTGGCCGGGGCCGACCACCTTCCACTGCGGCGCCGACGGGCTCTGGATGTCGCCGAAGGGGACGTCGAACTGGACGGCCTGGCGACCGGCCCGGCTGATGCCCCAGAGCGTGGAGCGGCGACCCTGGTCCTCCCACGCGATGCCCTGACCCTGGATGCCCGGCAGGCTCACGGTGGCGACCCAGGACAACTCGCCGCCCGCGTCGGGCAGCTCCATGATGTAGGCCTCGGGGAGGTCGTGACCGGTGAGCCAGAGCCGCCCGTCGGGACCCCACGAACCGCCCGAGTTGCTCATCTCCCCGAACGTGTCGAGGATCGCCTCGGGGATGGTCCACGAAGCGACGACCTGGAAGTCGCGGTCCATCTTCACCACCTTGGTGTTGGCGGTGTGGCCGTAGGGCTCGGTCTGCCCGCGCTGCACCCGGTCGTAGTTGGCGAAGGCCGCCCACCAGGCGTTGTCGTGCCAGTCCAGCCAGGTGAGCGAGCCGCGGTAGATGCCGAAGCTGTGGGTGCCCACGTGTTCCATCGTGCGGGCGTCGAACACCTCGATGGAGCTCTCCATCGGCCACGTCGGGTAGTTCGAGTGGGCGGCGTAGAGCTTGCCGCGCACCACCACCCCGCTGTCGAGGTGCTCGATCGGCCCGTCCGGCGCGCCGACGAACTGCAGGACCGGCCGGCCGGTGGCCTTGTCGTGCTTGGTGATCGAACGGTTGTCGACGGCGTAGAAGTGCCGGTCGTCGACCGCGATCCCCTGGTTGGCGTCGAAGGCGTCAAAGACCCGCATCGCCGTGGCGTCGTAGCGGGCGGGCTCGGCAACGGCGGCTGTGGCCGGCGGCGTCGACGACGCCAGCGCGGCGGCAGGTCCGAGCGCGAGTGCGCCCAGGGTCGCAGTGGCAGCGACGCCGTGCAGGATGCGGGTACGGGTGTGGGTCGGAGCGAGCACGTCGTCCTCCAGGGGGGTGCGTCGGGACGCGGGCAAGGTACGAAGGCCTTCCGAAGCGCCGGTGAGCGCCGGGCCGCGTCGCGGTGAACCGTCCGCGAAGGCTCGGCGACGGGCCGCGGGGTCGCCCGCGCCGACCACGTTCGTTAGGTTGCGAGGTCCGGGTGGCGGGTCGTCCGCCGCCGATGGACGAAGACGGGGGACGTGATGCCGGTAGCCGACGTCGACGGGCTGGAGCTGGCCTACGAGCTGATCGGAGAGGGCCAGCCCTGGGTCATCACGCCCGGTGGACGGTTCAGCAAGGACTACGGGGGCGTGCGCGAGATGGCCGAGGCGCTCGCGGGCCACGGCAAGCAGGTGCTGATCTGGGATCGGCCCAACTGCGGCGCGTCCTCCGTGGAGTTCTCCGGTCCGTCGGAGTCGGTGATGCAGGCCGACGCGCTGGCGGGCCTCATCCGCCACCTCGGCCTCGGCCCCACGGTGATCTCCGGCGGCTCCGGCGGATCCCGTGTGTCGCTGCTCACCGCGGCGCGCCACCCCGACATCGCCAGCGGGCTCGCCATGTGGTGGATCAGCGGCGGCACCTACGGCCTGATGTCGCTGGGCATGCACTACTGCGGCGGCTCGCTGCAGGCGGCGTGGCACGGCGGCATGGAGGCGGTGGTGGCGCTGCCCGAGTGGCAGGAGGTGCTGGAACGCAACCCCCGCAACCGCGAGCGCTTCCTGGCCATGGACCGCAAGGGGTTCATCGACGTGATGGACCGGTGGATGCTCGCCTACTGCCCCTGCGGCGATGAGCTGGTGCCCGGGCTGACGAGCGACGACGTCCAGCGGCTCGACGTACCCATCCTGGTGTTCCGCAGCGGTGAGAGCGACCTGGCGCACACGCGCGCCACCTCGGAGCGGCTGGCGGCAGGCCTGCCCAACGCCCGCATGGTGGAGCCGCCGTGGGGCGACGCGGAGTGGAACGAGCGCACGGCCGCCTCGACCGAGGGCCGAGCGCTGTTCGAGCGGTGGCACCTGCTCGTGCCCACGCTCGTCTCGTGGGCCGAGGACGCCATCGGCCGCTGAGCGCGCGAGGGCTCAGCGTCGGCGGAGGAGGCGCTCGACCGCCAGGTCGCTCGTCAGCTTGGGAGGCGCGACCGCCAGCCAACCGTCGAGGAGGGCGTCGCGCACCGCGTGTGCTGAGGCCGCACGGAGCTGCACGAGCACGGCCGCGAACCCGTCGAAGTGCGGGATGGTGAAGAACGCCTTCGGGTTCGCGGCCAGCACGGCCTCCTTCTCGGCCAGGTCGTCGACCCGCACGGCCAGGATCGGGCCGTCGGGCGGCGGGGTGTCGCCGTAGCGCCGGAGGTCCGCCTTGCTGAACGGGCGCTCCCAGGCGAAGGCCTTCTTGGCGACGAACCAGGTGCGCTGGCCGTAGCGGTCGCCCTCGGTCACCTCGGGGAGCTCCATGGCCATGCGGGCCACCTGCTCGAGGGTCACCATGAGCCGACGGTAGGCCGTCGCATCTCCTGACCCCTTGCCGCCTCTCACGCGAAGGGGTACGATCGAACATATGTTCGGGGTACTGGTGGGGGCGATCGACGAACTGGAGGTGCCGGCGGAGCTCGACGCGGTCCACGAGGTGATGGCGTTGCGGGACCGGTTGGACGCCAAGATCGCCGCCGCGCTGGCCCGGATCGACGCTGCGGGCGGGTGCGCCGCGACGGGCGCCGTGTCCACGGCGGCGTGGTTGCGGACCTCGGGTGGGTGCACGCGGGCGGAGGCGCATCGGTGGGTGCGGGCGGCCCGGTTGGTGCGGGAGGTTCCGGTCGTGGGTGCGGCGTGGGCTTCTGGTGGGTTGTCGTCGGGGCAGGTGGAGGCGGTGGCGGCCAACGTGGGCCGTCACGGCGCCCGGTTCGCTGAGCACGCCGACGAGGTGGTGGGCGTGCTGCGCCCGCTGGGGGTGGACGACACGGCGCGGGTGATGCAGGCGTGGCGCGCCCGGGCCGACGCCATCGACGACGGTCCCCCGCGGGATGAGCCCGCCGGGCGCCTGCACGTGGCCCGCACCCTCGACGGCGGCGCCGACGTGCGCGGCGTGCTCGGTGCCGACGTGGGCGAGCTGCTGATAGCGGCGTTGCGGGTGGCCACCGTGCCCGATCCGGCTCGGCCGCTGGCCGAACGCCAGGCCGAAGGGCTGGGGGTGATCTGCGACGCCTTCCTGCGCAGCGGGGGTCGTCGACGGCGCGGGCAGCGGCCCCACGTCAACGTGGTGGTGGCCCACGAGTCACTGGGGCGTGCGCCGGAGGGGCGGTACGTCGACGGGCCACCGGTCGGCCCGGGCGCGCTGCGAGCCATGCTCTGCGACGCCGACGTGCACCGCGTCGTGGTGGAGGGCGGGTCGGCCATTCTCGACTACGGACGGGCCACCCGCACCGTGCCCACCGACCTGGCCGATGCGGTGGTGCTGCGCGATCAGGGATGCCGGTGGCCGGGCTGCGACCGGCCCGCCCACTGGTGCCACGCCCACCA
>Ga0180215_1002951_pt1 | contig 16534 bp, 17 predicted proteins | sample eDN3rd37CBELigBY_FD_128871 | JGI IMG/M metagenome (GOLD analysis project Ga0180215, IMG submission 128871) | Enriched backyard soil microbial communities from Emeryville, California, USA - eDNA 3rd pass 37_C BE-Lig BY (version 2) (version 2) | ecosystem: Environmental > Terrestrial > Soil >...
CGCGCTCCACCCTCAGGCAGCGCAGGCCGGGTCGCGAGCCGACGACGCGCACGAGCTCGCGCCCCTCCCAGAGCAGCCCGACGCCGTCGTCGGCCGCGTAGCCGGGCGGGAGCACCCCGGCGGCGACCGCCTCCAGGTATGGGCGCCGGCGCTCGGGCTCGCCGTCGAGGTGCACCGACATCGAGCCGGGCAGCAGGCCGAGCCCCTCGACGGGCTCCGGCGCGCCCGAGGACTTCGTGATCCCGCCCTCGAACCAGCACATCGCTCCCGCGCTGAGGCCCGCGAGCACGGTCCCGCGCTCCCAGCACTCGCGCAGGATGGCGTCGAGCCCGTGCGCGCGCCAGATCGCGAGCATGTTGCGCATCGACCCGCCGCCGACGTAGACGATGTCCTGCGCCAGCAGGTGCTCGCGCAGGTCGACGGGCTCGGACCCCAGGCGGAACAGCGAGAGGTGCGCGGGCTCGCACGGGCGGCCGGCGAAGGCCGCATGGAAGCGGGCGATCTGCTCGCCGGGGTCGCCGCTGGCGGTCGGCAGGAAGCACACCTTGGGGACCGCGGCGCGCGCGAGCCCGAGCACGAACTCGTCGAGCGCTCCCCCGACGGGCTCCATCGTGAACCCGCCGCCGCCCATGGCGAGGATCGTGCTCAAGCGACGGCGAGGGGCGCGCCCGCCCCCAGGAAGTCCGGTTCGATCGCGACCTCCATCGCCTCCCCCTCGACGGCCTCGACCCGGTAGGCGGCCCGGTCCCGGCGCGAGGAAACCACCCGCGCGAGGTCGGCGCCGACGAAGTGCAGCGCGACGCCGTCGTCCGCCGCGTAGCCCGGCGCCACGTCGCCGCGGCCGACCGCCGCCCGGAAGCGCTCACGGCGCGCGGGCTCGGCGTCGTAGTGCACGCAGTTGGAGTACGGCAGCAGGCCCAGCCCCCGCACCGCGGCCGGCTCGCCGTGGAACGCCGTCACCGCGTCGCGGAACCAGCACAGCGACCCGGCGCTCAGGCCGCAGAGGACGACGCCGCGCCGCCAGCACGCCGCCAGGACCTCGTCGAGCCCGTGCGCGCGCCACACCCCGAGCAGCGACACGACGCTCCCGCCGCCGACGTAGACGATGTCCTGGTCGAGGAGGTGCTCGTCGACCGGCCGCCCGAGCCCCGCGCCGCGGTCGCGGCGGAACAGCGAGACGTGCGAGGGCTCGCAGCGGGCGGGGCCGAACGCCCGGTAGAAGCGCACGACGTAGTGGTCGGCGTCGCCGGACGCGGTCGGCAGGAAGCACACCTTGGGGCGGTCGCGGTGCGCGAGCGAGAGGACGTAGTCGTCCAGGAGCGGGTTGCCGGCCTCCATCGAGAACCCGCCTCCCCCGAACGCGACGATCTGCGCCGGCCCCACCATGGGCCGATGGTCCCCGCAGGGCCCGCCCTCCGGTATGGACCGCCGGTCCGAAGGCGCTCGACCGGCGGGCTGCGCCGCGTCAGCGCCCCTGCCAGCGCGGCTCGCGCTTCTCCGCGAAGGCCGTCGCGCCCTCCCGCGCGTCCTCGGACGCGAAGATCCGGTCGATGACGGGCTCCTGGCGCTTCCAGAACTCCTCCTCGCTCCAGTCGCGCACCTGTTGCAGGATCTCCTTGGACGCGGCGATCGCCAGCGGTCCGTTGCGCGCGATCGTCGCCGCGAGCTCGAGCGCGGCGTCGAGCGCGCCGCCCTCGTCCGTGAGCCGGTTGACCAGGCCGAGCTCGTAGCAGCGCTCGGCGGGGATGAGGTCGCCCGTCAGCGCGAGCTCCATCGCGATGCCGTACGGGAGCCGCTGCGGGATCCGCAGCAGGCCGCCCGCGCCCGCGATGAGGCCCCGCTTGACCTCGGGGATGCCGACGCGCGCGCCGCGCGCGGCGACGATGAGGTCGCAGGAGAGGGCGATCTCGAAGCCTCCGGCGACGGCGAAGCCCTCGATGGCGGCGATGAGCGGCTTGCGGGCCGCACGCTGCGTGATGCCGGCGAAGCCGCGATCGCCGACGAAGGGGCGCTCGCCCTGCACGAACGCGCGCAGGTCCATCCCCGCGCAGAAGCCCTTGCCGGCGCCGGTGAGCACCCCGACCTGCAGCGCGTCGTCGCCGTCGAGCGCGTCGAGCGCGTCCGCGATGCCCTGGGCGACCGCGGCGTTCACGGCGTTGCGCGCGTCCGGGCGGTTCAGCGTGACGACGAGGACCCCGTCGCGCCGCTCGGTGAGGACAACCTGATCGCTCATGGCGCGCAGCGTGTCAGGTTCCGTCCGCCCACGGCGACACATTGATCGTGATGCGCTTCCTGCACACCGCGGACTGGCATCTGGGCCGACCGTTCCACGGCGAGTCGCTGCTCGACGCGCAGGCGGCGGCGATCGAGCACGTCGCCGCGGTGGCGCGCGAGTACGCCGTCGACGCGGTGCTCGTCTCCGGCGACCTCTACGACCGCGCGCTGCCGCCGGTCGACGCGGTGCGGCTCGCCGACGAGGCGCTCGCGCGGCTGAGCGAGATCTGCCCGGTGGTGGTGATCTCCGGCAACCACGACTCCGCGACGCGGCTCGGCTTCGGCGCCGGGCTGCTGTCGCGCGCGGGTGTGCACGTGCGGACCGACCCGGCCGCGATCGCCCGCCCGGTGCAGCTCGGCGGCGTGTGCGTGTACGCGATCCCGTACCTGGAGCCCGATCTCACGCGCGCGGCGCTCGGCTGCGAGGAGCGCGGCCACGGCGCCGTGCTCGGCGCGGCGATGGCGGCCGTGCGGGCGGACCTGGCGACGCGGCCGGCGGGCACGCGGGCGATCGTCATGGCGCATGCCTTCGTGACGGGGGCCGTGGCCTGCGGCAGCGAGCGGGAGCTGGCCGTCGGGGGCGCCGCGTCGGTCCCGGGGTCGGTGTTCGCCGGCGTCGACTACGCGGCGCTCGGGCACCTGCACGGCCCGCAGCGGATGGGCGACGCCGCGCGCTACGCGGGGTCGCCGGTCGCGTTCTCGTTCTCCGAGGCGCACCATCGCAAGTCTGTCGCGGTGGTGGACCTCGCCGGCGGCGCGCCGCGGGTGGAGCTCGTGCCGTTCCCCGTCTGGCGGCCGCTCGCGCTGCTGCGGGGCACGCTCGACGAGCTGCTCGCCGACCCGGCGCACGCGCCGCACGAGCGCTCCTGGGTGCACGCGACGGTCACCGACCCGGTCCGCCCGCGCGACGCGATGGAGCAGCTGCGCCGGCGCTTCCCCCACGCGGTGGTGCTGACGTTCGACCCCCAGGGCGCGGGCGCGCGCCCGGCCGGCTCCTACGAGGAGCGGCTGCGCGGGCTCGACGACGCCGAGCTCCTCGCCAACTTCGTCCGCGACGTGCGCGGGAGCGAGGCGAGCGAGGAGGAGCTCGCGCTGCTCGGCGAGGCGCTCGTCGCCGGCCGGGTCGCGGAAGTCTCGGCGTGAGGCTGCACCGCCTGGAGCTCGCGGCGTTCCTGGCCTTCCCCGAGCGCGAGGTCGTCGACTTCGACGCGCTCGGCGAGGCCGGGCTGTTCCTGCTGCACGGGCGCACCGGCGCGGGCAAGACCGCCGTGCTCGACGCCGTCTGCTACGCGCTCTACGGCGACGTGCCCGGCACGCGGTCGGGCGGGGCGCGGCTGCGGTCCGACCACGCGCGGCCGGGGACGCGCACGGAGGTCGTGCTCGAGGCGACGCTGCGCGGGCGGCGCATCCGGGTGACGCGCGCGCCCGAGCAGGAGCGCCCGAAGCGCCGCGGCGAGGGCGTCACGACCGACCCGCACACCGTCTCCGTGGTGCGCATCGAGGACGACGGGCGCGAGGTGGTGCTCGCCACGCGCCACGACGAGGCCAACCGCGAGCTGCGGGACCTGCTGGGCATGACGCGCGAGCAGTTCTGCCAGGTCGTGCTGCTGCCCCAGGGCGGCTTCGCGCGGTTCCTGCACGCCGGCAGCGACGAGCGCGACCGGCTGCTGCGCGAGCTCTTCGACGTGGAGCGCTTCGCCGACGTGGAGGCATGGCTGCGCGATCGCCGCCAGGCCGAGGAGCGGGCGCTCAACGCTGCGATGGGCGCGGTGCGCGACGCGGTGTCGCGGGCCGCGCAGGTCGCCGGGGCCGATCCCCCGGAGGGATGGGCCCAGGCGCCCGAGACGGCAGCCGCGTGGCTCGAGGAGCGCATCGTCGTCGCGGAGGCCGACGAGGCGACCGCGCGCGACGCGGCCCGCGGCACGGAGGAGCGGCGCGCGAACGCCGAGGAGGCGCTCGCGGCGGCGGCGGCGCTGGCGACGCGCCAGGCGCAGGCGACGGTGGCGGCACGCGAGCTGGAGGCCTGGGAGGCCGAGCGGGCCGAGCGCGATCGGGCCGCCGAGCAGCTCGCGGCGGCGCGGCGCGCCGCGCCCGCCCAGGCGCACGCCGAGCTGCTGCGGGCGCGCGAGGAGGCCGCGGCGCGCGCGGGGCGCGAGGCCGCGGAGGCGGTCGCCGCGGCCCGCGAGGCGGGCGTCGACGTCCGCGCGACCGACACCGACCCCGGCGACCGGCTCTTCGACGCCGACGCGCTGCACGCGCCGCCGCAGTCCGAGCTGCTGCGCGCCGCCGCCGCGAGCCTGCGCGGCGATGCCGGGGCCGCCCGCGCGCTGCTGGCGCGCGAGCGGGAGCTGCACGCGCGCGAGGCCGAGGTGCGCGAGCTGGAGGAGCGCGCGGAGGCCGAGGCGCGTGAGGCCGCCCGGCTCGCGCAGGAGCTCGCAGGCGCCGAGGCGCGCCGTCCGGCGCTCGAGGCCGCGGTCGCCGAGGCGCGCGAGGCGGCGGCGCGCGCCGGCGGTCTGCGCGAGGCCGCCGAGGCCGCGCGCCGGCGTGCCGAGCGCGGCGCGGAGCGCGACCGGCTCGCCGCCGAGGCCGACGCCGCGCGCGAGCGCCACGCCGCAGCGCGCGACCGGCACGCCGAGGCGCGCGACGCCCACGCGGCGCTGCTCGAGCGGCGCCTGGAGGGCATCGCGGCGGAGCTCGCGGCGCGCCTGCAGGAGGGCGTGCCGTGCGTCGTGTGCGGGGCCGCGGAGCATCCCCATCCGGCGGCGGCGCCCGAGGATGGGCTCGTCGACGAGGCCGCGGTGCGGGCGGCCCGCGAGGAGGCCGAGCGGCTCGCGGGCGCCCGCGAGGACGCCGAGCGCGAGCTCGGCCGGGTGCAGGCGCGCCTGGCCGCGGCCACTGCGGTCGCGGGCGAGGAGGAGCTCGCCGCGCTCGAGGCCGCCGCGGCGCGGGCGGCGGACGAGCTCGCGGAGGCCGAGCGCGCGGCGGCGCGCGGCGCGCCGGTGAGCGCGGCGCTCGGCGAGCTGAACGCGTCCATCGCGACGCTCGCGTCGCGGCGGCGGGCCGCGGAGGTGGCCGCCGCGCAGGCGGGCGCGGAGGCGCGCCAGCGGTCGGCGGCGCTCGAGGCCGACCGCGAGGCGGTCGCCGCCGCGCGGGGCGACGCGCCGTCCATCGAGGCCCGCGTCGCCACGCTCGTGGCGGCCGCGGACGCGGCCGAGCGCGCCGCGGACGCGCTCGAGGTCGCCGACCGGGCGGGTCGCGAGGCCGACGAGGCGCGCGAGGCAGCGCTCGCCGCCGTCGCGGCGGCGGGCTTCGTGGACGTCGACGCGTTGCGCGCCGCCGTGCGCGACCCGGAGGAGCAGGCGCGCCTGGAGTCGGCGGTGCGGGCGTGGGACGAGGGGCTCGCGGCGCGTAGGGCCGCGGCAGCACGCGAGGACCTCGCGGAGGCCGCGGCCCAGCCCGCGCCCGACGTGCCCGCGCTCGAGGCGGCCGCCGGGCAGGCGCGCGCGGCGGCCGAGCGCGCGCGGGAGGACCTTGCGGTCGCGCGCCGCAGGCATGCGGAGCTGCGGACCCTGCGCGAGCGGCTCGACGCCGCGCTCGCCGCCGCCGCGCCGGTCCGCGAGCGCTTCGAGCTCGTGCGCGAGCTGGCCGACCTGGCGAGCGGCGGCCTCGGCAACCGCCTGCGCATGCGGCTGAGCGCGTACGTGCTCGCCGCGCGGCTGGAGGCCGTGGCGGCCGCGGCGACCGTGCGCCTGCAGGCGATGAGCGGCGGGCGCTACGCCCTCGAGCATGCCGACGACGACGCGCGCGGCAACCGCCGCGGCGGGCTGGACCTGCGGGTCGTCGACGCGTGGACGGGGCGCGACCGCGCGCCGGCGTCGCTGTCGGGCGGCGAGACGTTCCTCGCGAGCCTCGCGCTCGCCCTCGGCTTGGCGGACGTCGTCACGGCCGAGGCGGGCGGCGCGCGGCTGGAGACGCTGTTCGTCGACGAGGGCTTCGGCTCGCTCGACGACGAGGGGACGCTCGACGAGGTGCTCGCGGTGCTCGACGAGCTGCGCGACGGCGGCCGGGCGGTCGGGATCGTGTCCCACGTCGCCGAGCTGCGCGCCCGCATCCCGGCGCAGCTGCGCGTCGAGCGCGGCCGCACCGGGTCGCGGATCGTGCGCCCGGCGGAGCCGCTGGCGGCGTAGGGGGTTCGTGGCGGACGGCGGCGCGGGCCATGCCCGTGGCAGAGCCGTCGAGGGCGGACGAGCCGTGTGGTGGCGCCCGCGGCCAGGCGAGGCTGAGCGCCCCCGAGGCCACATCCGCGATCGGGTCCCCGTGGGTCGGATCTCTCCCGGTATGCGGGAGGCGTCACACCCACCGCCCGCGGAGCACCACCGCCGAGCATGAGCGGTCGCGTCCTCCGGCGGGCTCTCGATCCGTGCTGAGAAGCCGCGCATATCGCGGCTTTCTCAGCACGACCGACTCATCCGCGGTCGCCTGTTCATGGCATGGTTGAACAGGAGACCTCGGATCACGGACGTGGCACCCTGGCGCTCACCCGTCGCCGGGGCGGAGGCCGGCGTCGCCGCCCAGCGCGTGAGCTGGACGCCACGTCGCCAGGGCACAACGGCCCCCCTACCGCCGTCCCAACACACCAGCCCACACGCGGGTCATGGCGTCCACCAGCACCTCATCGCCGAGCCGACCCTCGTCCATCGCCCAGAGCATGAGGTTGGCCATGCCCCTGCCCAGCAGCTCCGCGAGGGGCTCGAGCTCGCGCTCGGGGATCGGCGTCTCGGCGAGCAGGCGGATCATGTCGATGAGGACAGCGCGGGCGCGCGCGTGCACCTCGTCGCGCAACGCCTGGATCTCCGGCCCGCCGCCCCGGTCGCGGAAGAGCAGCTTCCACGCGTAGTGGTGCTCGGCCACGTAGGCGACCCAGACCTCGAGCACCGCGCGCGTGCGCTCCTCCACGGTGCCGGTGGGCGGCACGACGGCCCGAAAGCTTCCGAGGTCCTCGCGGTGGCGCTCGAGCAGCGCGAGGTACAGCGCCCGCTTGTCGGCGAAGTGGCGGTAGAGCACGGGCTTGGTGACGCCCGCCGCCGCGGCGATGTCGTCGAGCCGCGTCGCGTCGTAGCCGCGCTCGCCGAACACGCGCCCCGCGGCGTCGATGATCGTCGCGCGCCGCTCGATGCGCGGCAGCCGTCGGTTGCGCGGTGGCGGACCCATGTTACCCTCGGGTAACTTACTGTCTTCCGAAGGGAGCGGAGATGGCAACGGAGATCAGCGCCGACGCGATCCACGACCCGGTCCACGGGGCGGCCTACACGTTCCGCCGCGACGGGGACGACCTCTGGGTCACGGCCTGGCTCGAGGACGGCGGGCACCTCCCCGAGCATCTGCACCCGACGCTCGACGAGCGCTGGGAGGTGCTCGACGGCACGGTCCGCCTCCGCCTGGACGGCACGTGGCGCGACGTCACCGCGGCCGACGGCCCGATGAGGGTCGCGCCCGGCGTGCGCCACGCCCTGCGCAACACGAGCGGCAGCCGGGCGCACCTGCGCTGCCGGGTCTCGCCGGCCGGCGATCTGCAGGAGTTCCTCACCGAGAGCGCCGCGGCCGCGCGGGCGGGCATGCTCTCCAAGGGCGGGCTGCCGACGAGCCTGGCCGCCGCGGGCTGGGTCGCGCGCTTCGCGCTGCGCTTCCGCCACGAGACGATCATGTGCTCGCCGCCGCCGGCGCTGCAGCGGATCGCGCTGCCGCTGCTCGCGCGGATCGGCCGCGACGCCCCGGAGGGCGCTACGCCGCGAACAGCGTGAGCTCGGGCTCGCGCTCGCCCCGCAGGACGGCGAGGTCGACCTCCACGCAATCGATGCCGCGGGCCTGCGCGAGCGTGCGGGCCTGCGGCTTGATGACCTGGGCGGCGAGCACGCCGCGGCAGTCGGCCATCGCCGGGTCCAGGCGGATGCGCTCGAGGTAGCGGGTGAGCTGCTCGACGGCGTCGATCGTGCCGACGCGCTTGATCTCCACCGCGATCCAGCCGTCGTCGGCGTCGCGGCACATGAGGTCGACGGGCCCGATGTCGGTGGGCCACTCGCGCCGGACGAGCCGGAACCCCTCGCCGCAGTGCTCGGGCGCGGCGGCGAGCGCGACCTGCAGGTCGGCCTCCACCCCGTCCTTCTCGAGCGCCGCCGCCTCGCCCATGTCGTGCGTGACGTCGCTGAGCACCTCGACGATGCGGATGTCGAGGCGGTCCTCGGACGAGCCCGCGCGCTTGCGGACGACGATCGAGCCCTCGGACTCCTCGATGACGGTCGGCGGCGTCATCCAGTTCTGCGGCTTGTAGCCGCCGGTGTCGGCGTGGACCATCACCGAGCCGTCGGACTTGATCATCAGCAGCCGCAGCGCCTCGGGCAGCACGGCCTGCAGGCGGCCGGAGTAGCGGACCTCGCAGCGGGCGACGATCAGGCGCACGGGGCGGGACCGTAGGCGGCCGGGCGGACGGACCACCGCGCGAGGTCGAGCAGCGAGGCCGGCGCGCCGGCGGCCGGGGCGTCGACTAGCGTGCGGTTCACGCTGAGCCACCCGACGGGCGGCGACGGCGCGCCGTACCTCGTCGCCGAGCTGTGGTGGGACGACGCGGCTGCCTTCGAGGCGTCGTCCGCCACGCCGGAGATCGCCGCGACCAGGGAGCACGCCGACGGCGGCGGCGCGACCTACCGGACGTTCCACGGCGAGGTCGACGAGCAGCTTTGACCTCCGCTCACGATGCGCGGTCAGGACCGTCGCGACCGGTATCCCCGGGACGTCGGCTCCGCGACAGACGCGCAACCCCGGACGCCGGAGCATGGCGGGACACCGCATGCCCCGAGGAGGCTCCCATGCCCCGCCGTACGCTCCGCTCCCTCGCCGTCACCGCCGCCGCCGCGTTCGCCCTCGGCGCCGCCCCGGCCCTCGCGCACGCCGCCGACGACGACACCGATCCGTCCGCCGAGCAGGGCGCGAGCTGCACGATGACCGACGGCAGCACGCTCGAGGACGGCGAGGAGCACTTCGAGTTCCAGGCCAACGGCCACGTCCTCCAGCTGACCTGCGACGACGGCACGCTGTGCGGGGCGATGTACGGCGCCCAGCACAACGTCCCGCTGTCCTACGCCTGCGAGTCGTGGGGCGACACGGTCGAGCGTCGCAGCGAGGCCCGCGGCGCGCGCGTCGTGGGCGTCCTCGTCACCACGCGGGCCGGCTCGTACCGGATCCGGCCGGTCGCGCCGCGGCTGCGCACCGTCGCGAAGAAGGCGCTGCCGATCGCCGGGTGAGCGCGCGGCTCTGCGACGATTGGCGCCCGCCCCAGCCAAAGGAGGACGCCACGTGGCCGTGCCCAGCATCTCCGTCGGCCTGCCCCAGTACCTCGACGAGGACGGCCCGGCCGTGCTGGGCCGCTTCGCCGCCCAGGCGGAGGCGCTCGGCTTCGACGGGCTGTGGACCGTCGACAGCGTGCCCGGCGCCGCGACCGCGCGCGTGCCGTCGCTCGACGGGCTGCACGCGCTCACCGCGGCGGCGATGGTCACCGAGCGCATCCGCCTCGGGGTCTCGGTCATCGTCCTGCCGGAGCGCAACCCGGCGCTGCTCCCCGCGAGTTGGCCACGATCGACCAGCTCAGCGGCGGGCGCCTGACCGTGGGCGTCGGGGTGGGCCGCGACACGCCGGAGTCCAAGGCGCTCGGGCTGCCCGGCGACCCGCGCGTCCGGCGCCTGCGCGAGGGCCTGGAGGTCATGCGCCTGCTCTGGACGACCGACGGCGCCTCCTACGACGGCGAGCTGTACCGCTTCGAGGGCATCACGCTCGAGCCCAAGCCCGTGCAGCAGCCCTCGCCGCCCGTGTGGTTCGGCGCCGGCGCCGAGCCGGCGCTGCGCCGGGCGGCGCGGCTCGGCGACGGGTGGATGGGCGCGGGGTCCTCGACGGCCGACGCGTTCGCCGCGCAGGTGTCCACGCTGCACGAGGCGTTGCGCGAGGCCGGGCGCGACCCGGCGACCTTCCCGGTGTCCAAGCGCGTCTACATCGCGATCGAGGACACGGAGGCCCGCGCGCGCGAGCGGCTCACGCCGCGCCTGGACACGTTCTACGCCTGGCCGGGCATGACCGAGCGCGTCGCCGTGTGCGGCCCGGCCGAGGCGTGCGCGGAGCAGCTGCGCACGCTGCTCGACGCAGGAGCGGGCGAGCTGCTGCTCAACCCGCTCTACGACTATCCGCGCCAGCTCGAGGAGCTGGCGCGGCTCGCCGCGCTGCTGCGCGGGTGAGGGCGAAGCCGCGCCGGCGCGAGCGCCGGCGCGGCCCCCGTCAGTACCACTTGCCCTTCGCGAACCCCCCGAACGCGATGAGCCCGACGAGCGCGATGATCAGCCCGACCCAGAAGCTCCACACGATCATCAGCACGATGCCGACGATCACGAGGATCCCACCCAGGCTGATCCCGCCCACGCTGCCTCCACGATGCTCTGCGGCCATGTCTCCTCCCGCTGTCGATTGCGCGTGACGTCCTGAGTACCCGGAAGCTTGGCACGAGTTCCACGTCGCGTGCATGGGCGGATGCATGTAGCCGGGGCTCTGCCGGCGCCCTCGGACTGGGAGGGCCCGCCGCCGCGGCGCGCCTCCACCGGTTGGGGCGCACGCTGCGGCGCGCCGCCTAGATCGCCAGCTCCAGCACGTGCTGGGGGCCGAGCCGGCCGCCGTGGTACAGGCGGCCGGTGTCCGTGAAGCCCGCGCGCAGGTAGGCCCGGATCGCGCGCGGGTTGGACACGTTCACCGTCAGCGCGAGCCGCCGTCCCGCGGGGTAGCGCTCGCGCGCGAACGGCGGGAGCGCGCGCAGCATCGCGGTGCCCAGCCCGCGGCCCTGGTAGGCGGCGTCGACGTAGACGCCGCGGACGCCGACGACGTCGTCGCCGGGCGCGTAGGCCCGCACGTCGGGCCCGACGTCGAGCATCAGGTAGCCGAACGGCACGCCGTCGGCGAGCGCGGCCACCGGCAGCCGGCCGGGCGTCGCCTCGGCGACGGGCAGCGTGTCGCGCGCGGCGCCGGAGAACGGCTCCTGCTCAGGGAGCGGCGCGAGAGCGATGACGAGGGGCCGCAGCGCCGGGGTGACCTCCGAGAGCGTGACCGTCACATCGCTCGAAGGTACTGCGCGTGCATCTACCCTGCGCTGGGTGGACCAGACGATCCCAGCACGTGAGCTCCCCGGCGGCGCGCGGATGCCGCTGCTCGGCATCGGCACCTACAAGGTGCCGCCCGGCAAGGTGACCGAGCAGGTCGTGCGCTGCGCCCTCGACGTGGGCTACCGGCACGTCGACACCGCCGCGCTGTACGAGAACGAGGAGAGCGTCGGCGCGGCGCTTCGGGCGAGCGGCCTGCCGCGCGAGGACGTCTTCGTCACGACGAAGCTCCTCCCGCCGCGGGTGCCGATCCTAGGCCGCGACGCCACCTCGCTGCTCGAGGCCAGCCTGCAGCGCCTCGGCCTCGACTACGTCGACCTGTACCTCGTCCACTGGCCCAACCGCTGGGCGAAGGCGCAGTGGAAGGCGCTCGCCAAGGCGCGCGAGCGGGGCCTCGCGCGGGCGATCGGGGTGAGCAACTTCGGGATCTCCCACCTCCAGGACCTGCTGAGCTGGGGCGGCCCGGTCCCGGCGGTCAACCAGGTCAACTTCAACCCGTTCTCCTACCGCCGCGCGCTGCGCGAGTTCTGCGAGGAGCGGGGGATCGTCTTCGAGGCCTACGCCTCCCTGACGCAGTCGCACCGCATCGACGACCCCACGATCGCGCGCATCGCCGCCGAGTACGGCCGCACCCCCGCGCAGATCCTGCTGCGCTGGGCGGTCCAGCGCGACGTCCCCGTCATCCCGAAGTCGCTGCGCGAGGAGCGCATCCGCGAGAACGCGCAGATCTTCGACTTCGAGCTGTCGGTCATGGACATGGGCGCGCTGGACGCCCTGGACGAGACCGGCGGCACAGGGGACGCGCTGTAATCCTTCCGCCATGCTCGTGGCAGAGGTTGCCGCCTTCGGCGGCCCGGACGCGCTCGCGCTCGCCGAGCGCCCCGACCCGGTGGCCGGCCCCGGCCAGGTGGTCGTGCGCGTGCGCGCGGCGACGGTGAACCCGACCGACATCGGCGTCCGCGACGGCTCGGTCGTGCGCCGCCGGCCCGACGTGCGGCCGCCCGTCGTCCCCGGCTGGGACCTCGCGGGCGAGGTCGTCGAGGTCGGCGAGGGCGTGGAGGGCCTGGAGCCGGGCCGGCGCGTCGTCGGCATGCTGTACTGGCCCGCGCACCGCGGCGCGATCGGCGCCTACTCGGAGCTCGTCGCCCTCGACGCCGACCTCGTCGTCCCGACGCCCGAGGCGCTCGACGACCCGACAGCGGCCACGATCCCGCTCAACGCGCTCACCGCCGACCAGGCGCTGCGCATCATCGACCCCGCCCCGGGCACGACGCTGCTCGTCACCGGCGCGAGCGGCGCCGTGGGCGCGTTCGGCGCGCAGTTCGCCGTGCAGCGCGGCCTGCGGGTCATCGCGCAGGCCGGCCGCGACGACGAGGACTTCGTCGCCTCGCTCGGCGTGGAGGAGGTGCTGCCGCGCGACGCCGACCTCACCGCGCTCGACGAGGTCGACAACGTCTTCGACGCCGTCCCGCTGGGCCCGGTCGCCGCGACGCGCATGGCGCGCGGCGGCACGGCGGTCTTCACCCGCGGCATCGAGGGCGAGCCGCCGGAGGGCAGCCGCTACGAGGTCGTGCTCGTCAAGCCCGACCGTGCGGCGCTGCAGCGTGCCGTCGCCGACGTCGCCGACGGGCTGCTCGTCACGCGGGTGGCGCAGGTCCTGCCGCTCGCGGAGGCGGCGCGGGCGCACGAGCTCGCGGAGGCGGGCGGGACGCGGGGCAAGATCGTCCTCGCGCCTTGATCCCTTATCTGACGAATTTCTAAGAAAGCAAACTGACGAGGCCCTATAGTCAGCGGCCGCATGACGGCGTTGCTGCTCGCCGGCGTGGCGACGCTCGCCGTCGGCATGCTGGCCCCATCCCTGCGCTCCACCACGGGGCTCGCCCTGCCCGCGCAGGCGGTCGGCGCCGCGCTGCTCGCCGCCGGCGGCGTGTGGGTGCTCGCCGCGGACGCTGCCGTCGGGGCCGCGTTCTCGAGCGAGATCCGCCCGTCGCTCGGGCTCGACGCGCTCAGCGGGTTCTTCGTCGTCCTCGTCGGCGCCTGCGCGGCCCCGGCGCTCGTCGCCGGGCGCGACGCCCTGCGCGACTCGCCCGTCCGGCGGCCGCTCGCCGTCCTCACCGGCGGCTTCGTGCTCGCGCTCGCCGGCCTGCCCGCCGCGCGCGACGTCACGACGTTCCTGGGCTTCTGGGAGCTCATGACGTTGCTGCCCGCGGCGGCGATCCTCGTCGCGCGCCGCGAGCGCGCCGTGCGCGACGCGGTGTTCGTCTACCTCGCGGTGACCCACATCGGCGGCGCCGGCGTGTGGGTCGCGATGCTGCTCCTGGCCCAGCACGGCGCGCTCGGCGGCACGCTCGCGCCCGGCGGGCCCGCCGCGCTCGTCACGGTCGCGGCCATCGCGGGCTTCGGGACGAAGGCGGGCCTCGCGCCGCTGCACGCGTGGCTGCCGCGTGCCCACCCGGTCGCGCCGGCGCACCTGTCGGCGCTCATGTCGGCGGTGATGCTCAAGGTGGCCCTCTACGGGCTCATCCGCGTGCTGTTCGAGTGGACCGCCCCCACGGCGGCGGCGGGCTACGCGCTGCTGGGCCTCGGCGCGCTCTCGGCCGTGGGCGGCGCGCTCTACGCGCTGCTGCAGGGAGAGCTCAAGCGGCTGCTCGCGTTCAGCTCGATCGAGAACGTCGGGATCGTCGTGCTGGCACTCGGCGCCGCGCTCGTCCTCGAGGGGCCGTGGTCGGCGATCGCCTTCGGCGCCGCCCTGCTGCACGCCGCCAACCACGCCGCGTTCAAGGCGCTGCTGTTCCTCGGCGCCGGCGCGCTGTCCGACGCCGTGGGCCGGACCGACCTCGACCGCCTCGGCGGGCTGCTGCGGCGGATGCCGTGGGCGGCCGGCGCGCTGCTGGCGGGATGCGCGGCGATCGCGTCGCTGCCGCCGCTGAACGGCTTCGCGTCGGAGTGGCTGGCCCTGCATGCGCTCCTGGAGGTCGCCGCGGGCGACGCGACGGGCCAGGCGCTGGCGGGCGCGGTCTCGCTCGCGGCGCTCGGCGTCACGGCGGGCCTGGCGCTCATGGCGTTCGCGAAGGTCGCCGGGATGGCCCTGCTGGGCGCCCCGCGCAGCGCGGAGGCCGCCACGGCGCAGGACGCGCCCGCGGGCACCCGCGCGGCGCTCGCGGCACTCGCGGCGTCGTGCGTGGGGCTCGCCGCCGCGACCGGCCCGCTGCTGCACGCGCTCGGCGGGCTGCACCCCGCGGGGGGCGCGCCAGGCCCGGCGCTCGCGCCCGCGCTGCCCGGGACCGGCGGGCTGCCGCCACTCGGCCTGCTGGTGGTGCTCGCGCTGCTCACCGCCCTCCTGGCACGGCTTGCGGCGGGCCGCGGCCGCACCGCGGCGGCGCCGGCGTGGGCCTGCGGCCAGCCGGGCGACCCGGCGCTCGCGTGGACGTCCGCGGGCTTCACGAAGACGCTGCGCCTCGTGCTCGAGCCCGCGCTGCGGCCCCAGCGTGAGGTCACCACGCGCACGCGCGGCGCCGTCGTCACGGAGATCGCCCACCGGGCCGAGACCCCGCACCACTTCGACACGCTGCTGTACCGGCCCGCGCTGCGCGCCTCGCTACGCGCCGCCCGCACGGCCCGGCGGCTGCAGTCGGGCAGCCTGCGGCTCTACCTCGGCTACCTGCTCGCGCTCGTCCTCGTCCTGCTCGCGCTCGTCCGCCTGGAGGTGCTCGCGTGAGCGCCGCGACCGCCGTCGCCGGCGCCCTGCAGGTCGCGGGCGTGGCGCTCGCCCCGCTCGCGGCAGGCGTCGTGCAGCACCTCAAGGGCCGCCTGCAGGGGCGCCGCGGCCCCTCGCCGCTGCAGCCCTACCGCGACCTGCGGCGCCTGTCGCGCAAGAGCGGCGTGGACGTGGCCGGCTCCGGGCCCGTGTACCGCGCGGCGCCGGCCGTCGTCGCCGCGGCGACGCTCGCCGCGCTGCTCGTGGTGCCCGTCGCGGGCCACGGGCCTGGCTGGGGGCTCGGGCACGACGCCGTGACGCTCGTCGGCCTGCTCGCGCTCGCGCGCTTCGCGACCGCGCTCGCCGCGTGGGACACCGGCAGCGGCTTCGCGCTCATGGGCGCCGCGCGCGACCTCGCGTTCGCCGTCTTCGCCGAGGGGGTCCTGCTGCTCGTCGTGGCGCTGGCCGCGCGGCAGGCGGGCGGCTCGACCGACCTGCTCGCGCTCGCCGACGCCGGCGCGGGCGCGTGGGCGGACCCGTCGCACTGGTGCGCCGCGCTCGCGTTCGCGCTCGTCGCCATCGCCGAGACCGGGCGCCAGCCGGTCGACAACCCCGACACGCACCTGGAGCTGACGATGGTCCACGAGGGCCCGCTGCTCGAGTACGCCGGCCGCGACCTCGCCCTGCTCACCTGGGCGGGCTGGGCGCGGCTGTGGCTCGTGCTGCTGCTCGGCGTCGCGCTGTTCGCCCCGGCGGCCGGCTCGGTGCTCGCCGGCCTCGCGATCGCCGCCGGCGCCGTCGCCCTGCTGTGCGCCGCGCTCGCGCTCACCGAGACCGCGCTGGCGAAGATGCGGATCCTGCGCGTCCCGCTGTTCCTCGGCGGCGGCGCGGCGCTGTGCGTCGCCGGCCTGGCGGGGGCGACGCTGTGAGCCCCGCCGCGCTCGCCGTCCTCGTCGTCCTGGGCTTCGCGATCATCGTCGTGCGGCGGCGCTCGGCCGGGGTGCTGCTCGTGGCCGCGCAGTCGCTGCTGCTGGGGGCCCTCGCGGTGGCCGAGGCCGCCGGCGAGTCGTCCGGGCTGTGGGTCGCCGCCGGCATCCTGCTCGTCCGCGGCCTCGCGCTGCCCGCATTGCTCGGGTGGGCCATCACGCGCACCCGCGAGCCGCGGCGCGTGGCCTCCGAGCGCTTCGCCCTCCCGCGCCTGACGGCCGCGGTCGCGGTGACGCTCGCGGCGGTCGCGCTCGTCCCGTCCTTCGGCCTCCAGGAGCCGGGCGCCGAGCATGCGGCGGTCGCGCTCGTCGTGCTGGGCATCCTCGTCGCCGCCACGCGGCGGCCCGTCATCCTGCAGGCGGCGGGCTTCCTCGTCGCGGAGAACGGC
>Ga0180215_1002954_pt1 | contig 16525 bp, 14 predicted proteins | sample eDN3rd37CBELigBY_FD_128871 | JGI IMG/M metagenome (GOLD analysis project Ga0180215, IMG submission 128871) | Enriched backyard soil microbial communities from Emeryville, California, USA - eDNA 3rd pass 37_C BE-Lig BY (version 2) (version 2) | ecosystem: Environmental > Terrestrial > Soil >...
CCACGACTGGGAGGTGCGGCTGCCGGATGCGCCGACCGTCGTCGTGGGCGACGAGCCGCGCCTGCGCCAGGTCGTCATGAACCTGCTCGCGAACGCGCGCGTGCACACGCCCGAGGGCACGAGCGTCGTCGCGACGCTCGAGCGCGACGGCGGCGACGTCGTGCTGACGGTGGACGACGACGGCCCGGGGATTCCGCCCGAGCTGGCCGACACGCTGTTCGAGCGGTTCGCGCGCGGCGACTCCTCGCGCTCCCGTCGCGCCGGAAGCACCGGCCTCGGACTCGCGATCGTGCGGGCCGTCGTCGAGGCGCACGACGGCGAAGTCTCCGTGGCGAGCGAGCCCGGCTCGACCCGGTTCACGGTGCGACTGCCCGCGGCGACGGCTCCCGCTCGAGCCGATGAGGAGCCGTGGGCTTCCGTCGACGCGCCGGTCGACGGCGCGGTCTAGTGCACTACCGACGCGACGCGCCGTCCGCGCCTAGGCTGGAGGCACCCGTTGTGCCCCGAACACCCGAGACCCGATGACCCTGCAGCAGACGATCACCCGCATCGCCGCCGAGCTCGAGCGCCCGGCCCTGCTGGAGGATCGCCGCCGGCGGGTCGTCGCGCACAGCCCGCATCCCGACGGGATCGACGACGTGCGGCGGCGCTCGATCCTCGAGCACCGGGCGAATCCGGCGATCCACGCGTGGCTCACGGCGCTCGGCGTGTACGAGGCCAGCGACCCCGTGCGCGTGCCCGCCAACCCCGGGCTCGGCATGGTCGCACGCGTGTGCGTGCCGATCATCCGCTCGGGCGACCTGTTCGGCCACCTCTGGTTCCTCGAGCTCGACGACGGCGCGCCGCCGCTCGACCTGGCGCGCGCGGGCGCCGCGGCGGCCGAGGTCGCCGACGAGTGGGCGAGCGCACGTTCGTCGCAGGACCACCAGGGAGCGCGCGAGCGCGAGCTCGTGCGCGACCTCGTGCTCGGCCGGGCGGAGGTGCGCCGACGGGCTGCCGACGCGCTCGTCGAGTCGGGACGATTCGAGGGCGGCCGCCTCCGCACCTACGTCCTGGAGCGGGTCGGCGGCGGCACCTCCGACGCCGAGCTCGACCGCGCCGCGCGCCGTGCTCGGAGGGCCCTCGGCGGCCGCGGCGTGCTCCTGGTCGCGCGCGGCGACCACGCGGGGCTCGTCGCGCCGGCGTCGGGTCGCTTCGCCGACCCGGATCGGATCGCCGCCATGATCGCGTCGTCGGCGGCAGAGGCACTGGGCGGAACGGATGCCCCGGAGCGCGTCGCGCGCGTCGGCGTGGGCGGCGAGGTGCCGGTCGTGTCGGCGCGCGCCAGCTACCGGGAGGCGCGACGCGCACTCGGCGTCGCGCGATCGTTCGGCCTCGCCGATCCGGTCGTGCATTGGGACCGTCTCGGCGTGTACCGCGGGCTCGACGCCGCCGCCGCCCGCGGGCTGTGCTCCGGCGACGTCCAGCCCGGCCTCGACCGCGTGGCGGCTGAGCGCGACGGCCAGGTGCTGCTCGAGACGATCGCGTGCTACCTCGACGCGGCGGGCCACGTACAGCAGGCGGCCGCCCACCTGCAGGTGCATCGCACGTCGCTGTACAACCGCATCGCACGTGTCGAGCGCATCCTCGGCATCGATCTCGGAAGAGGGCTCGATCGCCTGGCCCTGCACCTCGCGCTGCTGCTGCGCGCGGGCGAGGCCGCGTCGCCCGCTCGGTCGGGCGAGGCATCCGACGTCGGCCCCTGACACGGGAGCGCCGACTCGACATCTGTCGAGTGCAGGCGCGCGAGCCGTCGACATCTGACGCGTGCCCTCCGCATCAGGGAATCCATAGCGTGTGAGATGCCACTGGGCGGTGGTCGACGTCCGCGGTCGCGGGCGTGGAGTGCCGTCCCACCATGAGTGAAGGAGCATCCCCATGACACCAGCGGTCCCACGCGCGGGCGACAGGCGGCGCGGCCGTGCGCTCGCCGTCGCGATCACCACGGTCCTGGCCGGCGGACTCGCCGTCGCGGCGACGCCCGCCCAAGCTGCGCCCACGCCCGAGCCGGCGGAGCCGACCTTCGTGGACGGCCTCTCGCAGTCGGTGTTCACGCGCGTCTCGACCGAGTGGATCAACGAGGAGGCCTGGGTCGAGAGCGAGGTCGACTCCGACCGCGACGGCAAGCCCGACCTCGTGCACATCGACGTGAGCCGCGTGCCGGAAACCGCGTCCGGCCTGAAGGTGCCCGTGCTGATGGAGATGAGCCCGTACTACGCGGGCGGCAGCCAGGTGACCAACTGGCCGGTCGACCACGAGATCGGCGCTCCTCCGTCCGAGAAGGACCCGTGGCCCGCCTACAACCCCGTGAACCGCACGAGCCCGACCATCTCGCGGTCGCTCGAGAGCACATGGGTGCCCCGCGGGTTCGCGGTGGTGCACGCCGAGGGCTTCGGCAGCGGCTGGTCGGAGGGATGCCCCACCTCGGGCGGCCTCAACGAGTCGCTCGCCGGCAAGGCCGTCATCGACTGGCTGAACGGCCGGGCGACGGCGTACACGAGCACCGACCGCACGACCGAGGTCACGGCCGACTGGACGACCGGCAGGGTCGGCATGATCGGCACGTCGTACAACGGCACGCTGCCGATCGGCGTCGCGAGCACGGGCGTCGAGGGACTCGAGGCCATCGTCCCGGTTTCGGCGATCTCCGACTGGTACAACTACTACCGCGCGAACGGCGCCGTTCGCGCGCCCGGCGGCTACCAGGGCGAGGACCTCGACGTGCTCGCCGACTACGTCTACACCCGCTTCGACCAGCAGATCTGCCAGCCGATCATCGACGAGCTGCGGGCGAACCAGGACCGCACGACGGGCGACCGCAGCGCGTTCTGGGAGGAGCGCGACTACCTCGCGAACGCCGACCAGATCACGGCCGCCACGCTCGTCGCGCACGGCCTCAACGACTGGAACGTCATGACGAAGAACGCCTCCGACCTCTACGAGGCGCTGAAGGCCAACGGCGTGCCGCACCAGATCTACCTGCACCAGGGCGGCCACGGCGGCAACCCGAGCGACACGCTGCTGAACCGCTGGTTCACGCGCTACCTCTACGACGTCGAGAACGGCGTCGAGGAGCTGCCGAAGGCGTATGTCGTGCGCGAGGACCGCACCCTCACGGAGTACCCCGAGTGGCCCGACCCGGCCGCGGAGGACGTCAAGCTGAAGTTCCGCCCGGCGGCCCAGGCCGACGGCGTGGGCAGCCTCGCGGTCTCCCGTGACCCGAACAAGGCGTTCGAGGACCTCGTCGACGACGCGAGCATCCGTGCGTCGGTGCTCGCCGCCGCCGAGTCGTCGCCGAACCGGCTGCTCTACCGCACCGAGACGCTCGGCACCCCGGTGCGCCTGTCGGGCACTCCGTCGGTGTCGCTGAAGCTCGCGGTCGACCGCACGAAGGCGAACCTCACCGCCCTGCTCGTCGAGTACCCGTCCACGGGTGCGCCGAAGATCATCACGCGCGGCTGGGCCGACGTCGAGAACCGCTCGAGCGATGCGGTGACCGAGACGATCGTTCCCGGCACGGCGTACACGTTCGACTTCGACTTCGAGCCGAAGGACTACGTGTTCAGCGCGGGTTCGAAGATCGGCGTCGTCGTGATGTCGTCGGACTACGAGTACACGGTGCGCCCCGCTGCGGGCACGGTGCTCAAGCTGCAGCCGTTCTCGTCGGACGTGCACCTGCCGCTCGTCGGCGGGATGGACGCACTGCAGGCGTCGCTGCGGGCCGGCCGCTGAGCGCTCGCCGACGCTGATCGGCATCACGGGCGAGGTCCTGCTTCGGCAGGGCCTCGCCCTCGTCGCGCCTCAGCCGTGCCGGGCACGATCGCGCCCGAGGCATCCGTGCCGGTCTGCCCGCCGACCTGCAGCAGGCCGACGTCGCCGCGCACCAGGACGCCCGGCTGAATGCCGGACTCGTGTGCAGCGTGAATGGATTCAGGTGGGTGCGTTCCCTTCGGCGAGGTTCACCGGCCACCGACCGCGGACGTGCGAACGGCCCGCCCCTCGAGGGGACGGGCCGTTCGCACCGGTGTTCGCGCTACGCCTCGGCGAGCACCCGCAGCATGTCGGCGAACGCGCGCAGCTCCTCGACGGAGCGGTGCTCGAGGGCCGCGCGGACGCGGGCCTGGTTGCTCGAGCGCACCGCGGCGATGCGCTCGATCGCGTCGGGCGTCGGCTCGAGCACCCGGATGCGGCCGTCGCGCTCGTCGGGGCGGCTCTCGACGAGCCCGGCCTCCTCGAGCACGCGCACCTGGCGGCTCACGACGCTCTTGTCCATGTCGAGCTCGGTCGCGAGCACGTGCGCGGTGGTCGATCCCAGGCGCGTGATGGTGGCGAGCACCTTGTAGCCGGCGGGCTGCAGGTCGGGGTGGACCTGCTCGGCCGCCTGCTTCCACACGAGCCGTGCGCGGTTGAACACCCTGCCGAACTGCTCCTCGACGCGGGCGATGGCCTCGTCGACGGCGGGATCAGCGGTCATGGCGATCATGCTATCGATCGCTCCTCGACGCGGCGGCCGCCTCCGCGGCCGGCGCCAGTTCGGGCGCGCGCTCGCCGTCGGCTTCCGTCACGGCGTCACCACCCTCGACGAGGGTGATCGACGAGGTGACCGGGGCGCCCATCTCGGCCTCGGCGAGGTCGATGGCGACCTGCTCGGCCTCTTCCTCCAGCTTCTCCGCGGCGGTCTGCTGCGAGAGCGCCTTGTTCGGGAGGAGCGCGATGGCGATGAGGCTCAGCACCGCGAGGGGGATCGCGATGATGAACACGTCGGCGATGCCGTGGCCGTACGCGCTCTCGACGATCACCCGGATGGCGCCGGGGAGCTCCGAGACGTGCGGCACGCCGCCGCCGGCCAGGCCCTGCAGCGCCGAGACCTCGTCGGGCGACGAGGGCGTGAACGCGGCGAGTCCGTCCTTCACGTGCGTGGTGACCTGGCCGGCGAGCACCGAGCTCATGATCGTCACGCCGATGGTGCCGGCGATGGTGCGGAAGAAGTTCACGTTCGAACTGGCCGCGCCGAGCTGCGACGCCGGGGTGTCGTTCTGCACGACCAGCGTGAGGTTCTGCATCACCATGCCGAGGCCCGCGCCGAGGAGGACCATGTAGACCGAGACCCAGAGGAAGGGCGTGTCGTAGCGCAGGGTGGCCATGAGGCTGACGCCCGCGATGACGAGCACCGAGCCGAAGACCATCCAGCCCTTCCACTTGCCGAAGCGGCTGACGAGGGCGCCGATGCCGATCGAGGCGCCCATCTGGCCGACCACCATGGGGATGGTCATGAGGCCGGACTCGGTCGGGGTCGCGCCCCGGGCGAGCTGGAAGTACTGCGCGAGGAAGACGCTGGTCGAGATCATCGCGACGCCCACGGAGATCGAGGCGATGACGGCGAGCGTGAACGTGCGGTTCGCGAAGAGGCTCATGGGCACGATGGGCTCCTCGACGAGGAACTCGGTGATCACGAAGCCGACGATCGCCGCGGCGGCGATGCCGACGAGCACCCAGCTCGTCACGGAGTTCCAGTCGAACTGGTTGCCGCCCATCGAGACCCAGATCAGCAGCAACGCGACGCCGACGGAGAGCAGCACGGCGCCGACGTAGTCGATCTTGACCTTGCGCGACACCTTGGGGAGGCGCAGCGTGCGCTGGATGAGGATGATCGCGATGATCGCGAACGGGATGCCGAGGAAGAAGTTGGCGCGCCACCCGAACGCGTCGGTGATGACGCCGCCGAGCAGCGGGCCGCCGATCGTGGCCAGCGCCATGACGCCGCCCACGATGCCCATGTACTTGCCGCGCTCGCGCGGCGAGATGATGAGCGCGACCGCGATCATGACGAGCGACATCAGGCCGCCGGCGCCGATGCCCTGCACGACCCGGACGCCGATGAGCGTCGCCGTGTCCTGTGCGAACCCGGCGACGACCGTGCCCACCGTGAACAGGATGAGCGCGAACTGCAGCAGCGCCTTGCGGTTGAGGAGGTCGGCGAGCTTGCCCCAGATGGGCGTCGAGACGGCGGTCGCCAGCAGGCTCGCGGTGATGACCCAGGTGTAGGCGGACTGGTCGCCGCCCAGGTCGGCGATGATGACCGGCATCGACGTCGAGACGACGGTGCTCGAGATCACCGCGACGAACATGCCCATGATGAGGCCGGAGAGGGCGACGAGCACCTCGCGGTGCGAGCGTTTCGCCTCCGGCGCGGGAGTTTCAGTGGTTGAGGTCACGTGTGGTTCTGCTCCAAAGAATGTTGATTACGATCAACTATAAAGGAAGTCGTTGCTCAATATCAACCATCGACCACGGTCAACTATTCCGCGATGGGAGGGGCGACGAGCCCCGGCTCGTGCTCACCTCGATTTTGCGTGCCCCGCGGCATCCGTTACCCTTGTCGGAGCCGAAGACCGTTGGTCGTCGTGCCCGCGGCTGTCTCGCACAGCTGTGGATGCGACCGAAGTCTTGCGAAAGCAAGGGCCCACGCAGGTGTGACGAAGACCTCCCGAGTGATTCGGGCCGAGCTCCGCGCGTCTGCGCCGGAGCTTTTTTCTTTCTCTCCGAATTCTTCCAACGCTCCGAGGCCGTGCACCGCCACCGCGATGCATGTTGAAGACACAAGGAGTGGCCATGGCGAACAAGGAAGCCGCGGTTGCCGAGCTCACGGAGAAGTTCGAGAGCTCGACCGCCGTTCTGCTGACCGAATACCGCGGCCTCACTGTTGCGAAGCTCAAGGAGCTGCGCAAGTCCATCAGTGGGGACGCGAGCTACGCCGTGGTGAAGAACACGCTGACCAAGATCGCGGCCAACAACGCCGGGATCTCGGCCTTCGACGACGAGCTCAAGGGCCCGTCGGCGATCGCGTTCGTGCACGGCGACCCGGTCGCCGTCGCGAAGTCGCTGCGTGACTTCGCCAAGGCGAACCCTCTCCTCGTGGTCAAGGGCGGCTTCTTCGATGGCAAGCCCCTGACCGCCGAAGAGGTAGGCAAGCTCGCCGACCTCGAGTCCCGCGAAGTGCTCCTGGCGAAGCTCGCCGGCGCCTTCAAGGCCTCGCTGTTCGGAGCCGCATATCTGTTCAACGCACCGCTGTCGAAGGCCGTCCGCACGGTCGACGCGCTGCGTGAGAAGCAGGAGTCCGCTGCGTAGGCGCGAGCCTCTCAAGCGGTGAGTACCCACAACAAGGAGATTAGAAATGGCAAAGCTGTCCACTGAGGAGCTGCTCGAGCAGTTCAAGGGCCTGACCCTCATCGAGCTCTCGGAGTTCGTCAAGGCGTTCGAGGAGACCTTCGAGGTCACCGCCGCCGCCCCCGTCGCCGTTGCCGCTGCCGGTGCCCCGGCCGCGGGTGGTGGCGACGCCGCCGCCGAGGAGGAGAAGGACTCGTTCGACGTCGTCCTCGAGGCCGCCGGCGACAAGAAGATCCAGGTCATCAAGGTCGTCCGCGAGCTCACCTCGCTCGGCCTCGGCGAGGCGAAGGCCGTCGTCGACGGTGCTCCGAAGGCCGTGCTCGAGGGCGCGAACAAGGAGACCGCCGAGAAGGCCAAGGCCGCCCTCGAGGAGGCCGGCGCCACCGTCACCCTCAAGTAAGTGGCCGCGTCCGTTCGGGCGCCACTTGCGTGAGGTGACCGGCGTCACCTGAACACACGGATGCCCCGTGCCGATCCATTCGGCACGGGGCATCCGTCGTCTCGACCTGTCGGCGGCACCCCGTCGCTGGTACCGTGTGCCCGTGGCCGTTCGCGCGGACGAGCTCCGCGGCGCCACTCCGGTGACGTCCGCGACGAGGGTGCGGCCAGGTCCGACGACCCGGCCCGCTGACCCGCCGCGGTGAGGTGCCTCACGTCGAGTGTCGGATGCCCCGCGCCGATCGATCCGGAACGGGGCATCCGCGTGCTGCGCTCGTGGGCTCAGCGGTCGAACCGGGCGCCCTCGGGCTTCGGCGGCTGCAGGAAGAAGACGAGCAGGATGATCTGCCCGACGATCGGGACGAACCAGAGGAACCACCAGGGGCCCGGGCGGTTCGTGTCGTGGAGCCGGCGCCACGAGAGCGCCAGCCACGGGATGACCGTCGCGAGCCACCAGAGCGTGTAGGGGAGGTGTGCGACGGTGTACACCGGCACGGGTACGCCGTTCTCGTTGGTGACCATCAGCGGGTTGCCCACCGTGTAGGTGAAGCCGTAGAGCACGCCCGAGATGATGGTGTACGCGAGGAACCACCACCAGAACTCGCTGCGGCTGGCACGGCCGTGGAAGGTGGCGTACTTCTTGAAGAAGCGGCTGAAGGCCTGCCCGAAGGTCGCCTCGCGGAGCGGGGCATCGAGCGGAACCTGGCCGCTGTTCGCGGTGACGTCGGTCACGGTGACTCCTTGCCTTGGACGGGAATTCACGCAACCGCGCGGCTCGCGGCGCTCACGGTCATGATGGCGCGCATCGGCGGCGAGCGGAAGACCGGCACGCGACGGAGAGGGGTCGGCCGAGCCATTACATAGCCGAGCTATGTATACTTGGATGAATGCACGACCCCTTCGAACTCCGCACCGTCCTCGGCGACCTCGTCTCCGTCAACCACCGGCTCACGCGCCTCGCCGCCTCCGTCACGGGCAGCACGGAGTCGCCGGCCATCTGGCGCACCATCGCGGTGCTGCGCGACCACGGTCCCATGCGACTCGGCGAGCTCGCCACCGTCAGCCGGGTCTCGCAGCCGACGATGACGAAGCTCGTGCACACGCTCGACGAGCGCGGCTGGATCCGCCGCATCGTCGATTCCCGCGACTCGCGAGCGTGGCTCATCTCGGCCGACCCGAAGGGGCTCGCTGCACTCGACGCGTGGCGCGACGAGCTCGCGTCCGCGCTCGAACCCACCTTCGCCGACCTCGCCGACGACGAGCTGGCCACGCTCGCCGCGGCCGTCGAGATCGTGCGCGGCCGCCTCGCCCGCGCGAGCGCCGCCTCCGCGACGGGGGCCGTCGCGTGAGCGCCGGCCACGGCGCATCCGGTTCGATCCTGCGGCAGCCCACCGCCGTCTGGGCCGTCGCCTTCTCGTGCGTCATCGCGTTCATGGGCATCGGGCTCGTCGACCCCATCCTGCCCGCGATCGCCGAGAGCCTCGAGGCCACGCCGACCGAGACCGAACTGCTGTTCACCAGCTACCTGCTCGTCACCGGACTCGCGATGCTCGGCACGAGCTGGGTCTCGAGCCGCATCGGCCCCAAGCGCACCCTCCTCATCGGCTTGGGCCTCATCGTGGTGTTCGCCGCCGCCGCCGGACTCGCGCAGGACGTCGAGTCGGTCATCGGCTTCCGGGCCGGTTGGGGGCTCGGCAACGCCCTGTTCATCTCCACCGCGCTCGCGACGATCGTCGGGGCCGCCGCAGGCGGCTCGGGCTCGGCGATCGTGCTCTACGAGGCGGCGCTCGGCCTCGGCATCGCCATCGGCCCGCTCCTCGGGGGGCTGCTCGGCAACATCAGCTGGCGCGGGCCCTTCTTCGGCACGGCGTCGCTCATGGCCGTCGGCTTCATCGCGATCGTCGTCTTCCTGAAGGAGGACCGGCCGACGGATGCCGCGTCCCGACCGGCCCCGATCCGGCTGTCGGCCCCGCTGCGCGCGCTGCGGCACCCGGCGCTGGCGGTGCTGGCGGCCGCCGCGCTCTTCTACAACATCGGCTTCTTCGTGCTGCTCGCGTACTCGCCGTTCCCGCTCGGCTTCGACGCCATGGGGCTCGGCCTGACGTTCTTCGGGTGGGGTGTCGGCCTCGCGATCACCTCGGTGTTCGTCGCGCCGCTCCTGACCGCGCGGATGCCGCGCACCCGCGTGCTCTGGATCGCCCTGCCGCTCCTGGCCGTCGACCTGGCGGTCGCGGGTCTCGTGATCGACGAGCCGATGGCCCTCGTCGTCTGCATCATCGCCGGGGGACTCGTGCTCGGCGTGCTCAACACGGTGCTCACCGAGTGCGTGATGGAGGCCACCGACCTGCAGCGCTCCGTCGCGTCGAGCGCCTACTCCGCGGTGCGGTTCCTCGGCGGAGCGGTCGCCCCGCCCGCGGCTGCGGAGCTCGCCGTGCTCATCGCGCCCGATGCGCCGTACTACGCCGCGGCGGGCTCCGTCGTGGTCGCCCTCGCGATCGTGGTGATCGGGCACCGTGCGCTGCGGCGGGTCGACGGGCCGGTCGAGGCCCCCGTCGTGGAGGCGGAGGCGATCTCGGTCGGCGACCTGGCCTGAGGCATCCGCTCGGCGTTCGCTCGCCGCCGAGCGCCGGCGAGTCGGCGGGGCGGCGGGTCGGCGTGTCGGCGTGTCGGCGTGTCGGCGCGGGTCCGTGCGGGTCTACGCGGGTCGACGTGTCAGCGTGGCGCGCTCGTGGTCGCCCGCACCACCAGGCGTGTCGGCAGGGGCGCACCCGAGTCGGGGAGGGGATCGGCCCCGCCCTCGTCGAGCAGCAGCGCCATCACGACCTCGACCGCGAGCCGGCCCTGCTCACCCGGGTACTGCTCGATCGTCGTGAGCTCGAACATCTCGGCGTACTCGTGGCCGTCGACGCCGATGATCGAGAGGTCGCCGGGCACGTCGAGACCGAGCTTCTCGGCGGCGCGGATCGCGCCGAAGGCCATCTCGTCGGATGCCGCGAACAGTGCGGTCGGGCGGGCGCGCGGGTGGCCCAGCAGCTGCAGCGCCCCCGTGTAGCCGCCCGGCAGGCTGACCTCGGCCTCGAGGATGGGCGCGCGGTCGGCGGGTGCGATGCCCGCGGCCGACAGCGCGTCGAGGAACCCCTGGCGCCGCTGCCCCTGCACGCTCATGGGCAGGCGCTCGGCGCCGACGCCCGCGAGGTGGGCGATGCGGGTGTGGCCGAGGTGGAGGAGATGCTCGGTGGCGAGCTGGCCGACGGCGCGGTCGTCGACCGAGAGGCGTGCATCGGCGCCGCCGCTGCCGCCGAGGGCGACGAGCGGCTTCTCGCGCTTCTCGAGGGCGGCGACCTCGTGCTCGTCGAGGTCGACGCCGACCGCGATCACGGCGTCGACGCGCTTGCGGGCGAGGAAGAAGTCGAAGACCCTGGCGCGGTCGGGGCCGCGCTCCGAGAGGTTGTAGAGGGTGAGGTCGTAGCCGGCCGAGAGGAGGGCGCGTTCGATGCCCTCGAGCACCTCGCCGAAGAACCAGCGGTTCACGAACGGGATGACCACCCCGACGTTCTTGGTGCGCCCCGTCACCAGGCTGGCGGCGTCGGGCGAGGCGATGTACCCGATCTGCTCGGCGGCCTGCTGCACCCGTCGACGCGTGTCGTCGGCCACGTAACCGCCGCCCGACAGGGCGCGTGAGGCCGTGGCCTTGGAAACCCCCGCGAGACGTGCGACGTCGCCGATGGCCGCCATCATCGCCTCCCTCCGTCGGGCTGCTCCGATGCAGAGTGTAGTGCGCCGGAGAGCCGATGTGGAACCGTTTCCCTACGCTCGCGGCACGCGATCGCGTTCCCGCGCGGAGCTGGGTGGGAGCGCTCTCCCGGTGAATCCTCGCCGTCGCTGGTCAGTGTCCGAACCGTGACCTCGGGTGTCTTGTGACAAGTCGCCCGGTTGTCCTACCGTGGAGGCTGGAACCGGTTCCCGGTCCCCTGCCTGCACCACACTCAATGAGGAGAAGACATGAGACTCTCACGGCAACGCCGCTGGGCGGTCCCCGTCGTGGCGGCGGCCGCGGTCGGGCTGGCGCTCACCGCGTGCACCGGCGACATCGCGAATGAGGACGCGGCCGACGTCGACTGCTCCGACTACGAGCAGTACGGCACCTTCGACGGCGCAGAGGTGACGGTGGCCGGCACCATCCTCGACCTCGAGGCCGACCGGCTCAACGAGTCCTGGGCCGACTTCGAGACCTGTACCGGCATCTCGGTGGAGTACCAGGGTTCGAGCGAGTTCGAGGCGCAGATCGCCGTGCTCGCCGAGGGCGGCAACGCCCCCGACGTCGGCATCGTCCCGCAGCCGGGTCTGGTCCAGCGACTCGCCGCCGGTGGGTGGCTCATCCCGGCATCCGAGCCGGTCGAGGCCAACGTCGACGAATTCTGGTCCGAGGACTGGAAGCAGTACGGCACGGTCGACGGCACGTTCTACGGAGCCCCGCTCATGGCGAGCATCAAGGGCTACGTCTGGTACTCGCCTTCGGAGTTCGAGGAGAAGGGCTACGAGATCCCCAAGACCCTCGACGAGCTGAAGACGCTCTCCGAGAAGATCGCGGCCGAGGGCGACCACAAGCCGTGGTGCGTCGGCCTCGAGTCCGGTGACGCCACCGGCTGGCCGGGCACCGACTGGGTCGAGGACTACATGCTCCGCCTGCACGGCGCCGACGTCTACGACCAGTGGGTGACGCACGAGATCCCGTTCAACGACCCGCAGGTCGCCGAGGCGTTCGACGCGGTGGGCGACTACCTGAAGAACGACGACATGGTGAACGGCGGCATCGGCGACGTGTCGACGCTCGTGACCGAGGCCTTCCAGACCGCCGGTCTCCCGATCCTCGACGGCGAGTGCTCGCTGCACCACCAGGCCTCGTTCTACGAGACCTTCTGGAACCCCGAGGGCGGCGATGACGTGAAGGTCGCCTCCGACGGCGACATCTTCGGCTTCCTGCTCCCGCCGGCCAACGCGGATGACCCGCTGTCGGTCACGGGCGGCGGCGAGATCGTCGTGGCCTTCCGCGAGGCCGACGAGGTCGAGGCCTTCCGTGCCTACCTGTCGAGCGACACCTGGGCCAACAACCGAGTCAGCCTCGGCGGCGTGATCAGCGCGAACCGGGGCCTCGACCCCGAGAACGGTTCGAGCGAGCTGCTCGTGCAGTCGATCGAGATCCTGCAGGATCCCGAGACGACGTTCCGATTCGACGGATCCGACCTGATGCCCGGCGCCGTGGGTGCCGACTCCTTCTGGAAGGGCATCGTGGCCTGGGTCGGCGGTCAGAGCACCCAGCAGACCCTCGACGCCATCGAGGCCACCTGGCCTGCCAGCTGACCCTCCGCGCGCCGCTCGCGGAGACCACTCCGAACGCGGCATGATCGAGGGGCGGGGTTCGCACCCCGCCCCTCGGCAGCCCCAGCTTCAACGACGAACCGGGAGGCACGATGACCACGGGCGATCTGCTCGGCAAGATCCTGCAGGTGGTGATGGGCCTCGCGATCCTGGCAGCGGTCGTCGGCCTGCTCATCTTCTTCATCGACAAGGCACCGAAGAAGGGCCGCGACTACTGGCAACTGGCGGGCTTCCTCCTGCCGGCGATGCTCTTCGTCACCGTCGGACTCGTCTACCCGGCGATCCGCACCAGCATCCTCGCGTTCCAGACGTCCAGCGGTGAATGGACGATGGACAACTTCATCTGGACCTTCACGCAGCCGGCGGCCATCCGCACCCTGATCAACACCATCATCTGGGTTCTCATCGTGCCGACGCTCTCGACGATCATCGGCCTCGCCTACGCCGTCTTCATCGACAAGTCGCGAGGTGAGAAGTACTACAAGGTCGTGCTCTTCATGCCCATCGCGATCTCGTTCGTGGGCGCCGGTGTCATCTGGCGCTTCGTCTACGAGTACCGCTCGGGCGATCGCGAGCAGATCGGACTCCTGAACGCGATCATCGTCGCGTTCGGCGGTGAACCCGTGCAGTGGATGCAGACCGATCCGATCAACACGTTCCTGCTCATCGTCGTGATGATCTGGATCCAGACCGGGTTCGCGATGGTGCTCCTGAGCGCGGCCATCAAGGGCGTGCCGACCGAGCAGATCGAGGCCGCGCAGCTCGACGGCACCAACGCGTGGCAGCGGTTCATCAACGTCACGGTGCCGGGCATCCGTGGCGCCCTCGTGGTCGTGGTCACGACGATCTCCATCGCCACGTTGAAGGTCTTCGACATCGTCCGCACGATGACCGCCGGAAACTTCAATACGAGCACCATCGCCAACGAGATGTACACGCAGGCGTTCCGTGCGAGTGAGATCGGGCGAGGGTCGGCGCTCGCGCTCATCCTGTTCATCCTCGTGCTGCCGATCGTCATCTACAACGTCAACGTCCTCCGGAAGCAGAGGGAGATCCGATGAGCAGCGTCGCCCCGGCCGACCTCCCGGTCGGCAAGGACCTCGGATCGATCGAGGCCGCAGAGCAGGTCACGTACAGGGAGGACACGAAGGCCGGCCGGGTCAAGAAGCGACTGACCTCTCGCACCGCCACGATCGTCTCGCTCATCATCGCGGTGCTGTGGACGATCCCCACGTTCGGCCTGTTCCTCTCGTCGTTCCGACCCGCCGAGCTCATCCGCACGACCGGGTGGTGGACGTACTTCGCCAACCCCGGGCTCACGCTCGAGAACTACTCGTCGGTGCTGTTCTCGACGTCGTCCTCGTCGCCGCAGCTCGGTGCCTACATCGTGAACTCCATCGCGATCGCGCTCCTCGGCACGCTGATCACGCTGGTGTTCGCGTCGATGGCGGCGTACGCGTTCGCGTGGATCAAGTTCAAATGGGTGAACTGGCTGTTCATCTTCGTGTTCGCGCTGCAGATCGTGCCCCTGCAGATGGCCCTCGTGCCGCTGCTGCAGATCTTCTCGACCTGGCTCCGGCCGATGCAGGCGTGGCTGCACGATGTGGTCCCGATCATCCCCGAGCAGAACTATGCGCCGGTGTGGCTGGCGCACGCGATGTTCGGCCTGCCGCTGGCGATCTTCCTGCTGCACAACTTCATCGCGGAGATCCCCGGCGACGTGATCGAGGCCGCTCGCGTCGACGGCGCGACGCACGGCCAGGTCTTCTTCCGGATCGTGCTGCCGCTGGCGACGCCCGCGCTCGCGTCGTTCGCGATCTTCCAGTTCATCTGGGTGTGGAACGACCTGCTCGTCGCCCTGATCTTCTCGGGCGGCACGCAAGACGTCGCGCCACTCACCCAACGATTGGCGGAGCTGGTCGGCACCAGAGGCCAGGACTGGCAGCTGCTGACGGCATCGGCGTTCATCTCGATCGTCATCCCGCTGATCGTGTTCTTCAGCCTGCAGCGCTACTTCGTGCGCGGCCTCCTCGCAGGGGCCACGAAGGGGTAGCCGACCGAACGGATGCCGCGTGCTGGGGGGCACGCGGCATCCGCCTGCCTACAGCCCGCCTGGTTCGCGTCGTGTGTACGCAATTCAGGTGCGGAGGTGTGTCGCGCCTGCCGAAGGCGGCGTGTCACCGCGACACGCCGCGTGCGTACCTGAATTGCGTGCGTGAACTGAGGGCGAGGGGCAGGCGGGCGAGGGTTCACGAGGGTGGGGTCGATCGGTGGTGGATGCCGCGACTCAGGGTCGTGCGAGCGCGGCACGGATGGCGGCGATCACGAGATGCCACTCGTCCATGACCAGGCGGTACCCGAAGCGAAGCACGTGATACCCCATCGTGGTGAGGAGGGCATCGCGCCGGCGATCCTCCTCGATGGTCGCCTCGTGCTGCCGACCGTCCCACTCGATCACGACGCGTCCGTCGAGGACGAGGTCGACGCGGCCCACGCCCGCGATCTCGACCTGGTGCTCGCCGACGATGCCGGCGCGCTCGAGCCGGATGCGGCCGATCGTCTCGAGGAAGCTCTCGCATGCGTCCGACCGTGACGCGAGTGCCCCGAGGATGTGCGGCGGCAGGGACGTCAACCACTCCTCGAGTCGAGTGGAACGCCCGGGGTCCGTGTGCAGGAAGGAATCGAGCGCGGCGACCGCGTGCTCGGGATCCAGGCAGGCGACGAGGTGGCACACCGTCTCGAACCGAGACGTGATCAGCCGGGGCCGCTCGCGCCGCGGGATCGGCGACCCCCAATGCACGACCGCCTCGACGTGCAGGTCGGCAACGGCTCCGCCGTCGGGTGGTCGACGGAGGCGGCTCGCGTTCTCGGCGACGCAGACGTGCACCGCGTGGCGTTCGGGCGTCGCCCAGCCGTAATGCGCTGCGGCGGAGACGCACGCGAGTCGGCCGCCGATGCGCACCGCCGTCAACAGGGCGGCCGGAGTCTCGGGGAGGGCGTACCAGCCGCGTCGCACGCGCAGCACGTCTTCGGCGGCGACGGCGGCGGCCAGTTGGGTCGGGCGGATGCCGCGGTCCCGGAGTTCGCGGGTCTCGGCGACGCCGTCCAGGCGGCGCAGCGTGGGCACGAGCATCGGCATCCCTCTGGACTACCGGCCCCCCGCGGCATCCACTGCTCGGTCGGCCCGGCTGGGGACCGCCGCCCCACGATCGAACCTGGGGAGGACGACTGCACCCGCCGCGCGGCATCCCGAACCGTGTGCAATTCAGGTGCGGAGGTGTGTCGCGGTGTCGGCTGTCGGCGTGTCGCCGCGACACGCCGAGTGCGTACCTGAATTGGGTACATGGGTGGACGTGGCGACGCGGCGACGTGGCGACGCGGCGCACGAGGCGGGCCCGTCACGCCCTGCGCGAACGTCCCCCGTTCGGGGCGGGGCATCCGGCAGGCGGGTCGCACGCCCGGCTTAGGCTGGGACGCGTGAGCATGCAGGGGAGCGCGCCGG
>Ga0180215_1002956_pt1 | contig 16516 bp, 10 predicted proteins | sample eDN3rd37CBELigBY_FD_128871 | JGI IMG/M metagenome (GOLD analysis project Ga0180215, IMG submission 128871) | Enriched backyard soil microbial communities from Emeryville, California, USA - eDNA 3rd pass 37_C BE-Lig BY (version 2) (version 2) | ecosystem: Environmental > Terrestrial > Soil >...
GATAGAGGCGCTGCCGACCGCTATGCGCGTATTTCATTCGCTCGGCCAGCCGGGAGAAGCGCCGCTGACGATAAGGGAAGGCCAGAGATGGCTGAACGCCCGGCAGCTTGCAGAGCCCGCCAAAGCGATTGAAGCGGAGCGGCCGCCGCGCAGCGTCATCATGGAGGCGAAGGATGTTCATTTTCGTTACGAGCAGAATGGAGACGATATTTTGCGCGCCTTCCGGCTGCAATTGTTCGAGGGCGAGGTTGTGACGATATTAGGCGGCAACGGGACGGGGAAATCGACGGCTCTCAAGGTGCTTGCCGGATTGGAAAAACCGTATCAAGGCTATGTATCCATAAGAGGGAAAAAGCTGATAAAATACTCGAATGACGAGCTATATCGAAGCTTGATTGCTTATTTGCCGCAGGACCCTCGCGTATTGTTTGTACATAAAACAGTAAGCGATGAATTGGCGTCTATGCTGGACGGCACGCCTCAGAGTGAAAGATGGCTTGCCGAGCTGGTCGAGTTTTTGGATATCGCCCATTTGCTGAAGCGTCATCCGTATGACTTGAGCGGCGGAGAAGGGCAGAAGGCGGCGCTCGCCAAAGTGCTGCTGCGGAAGCCGCAAATTTTGTTGCTCGATGAGCCGACAAAAGGGATTGACGCCTTCGCGAAGCAGTCGCTCGCTAACATTTTGAAGCTGCTTGGCCAAAAGGGGCTAACAGTCGTAATCGTGACGCATGATATCGAGTTCTCAGCGATGTACAGCGAGCGCTGCGGGTTGTTTTTCGACGGAAATATTGTAGCCGAGGACAAGCCGCGCGCCTTTTACAGCGGCAATCGCTTCTATACGACAGCGGCTCATCGGATGTCTCGGCATGTGCTTGAGGATGCCATTACGTGCGGGGATGTGATTGCTGCATGCATAGCACGATGAGGCTGCGAACGGCGGTATCAGCCATTGTCTTTTTCATTCTGATGCCGTTCGTCATTTATTTGGGCGTTACCGTGATGGGCGACCGAAAATACTATCTCGTTTCGATTATAATTGTGCTGCTCGCTTGCGTCCCGTTCTTCGTCTCGTTCGAGCGCCGCCGCCCGCAGCCGCGCGAAATATTGACGATTGCCGTAATGGCGGCGATATCCGTCGCGGGCCGCTGCTTGTTCGTCGTAACGCCGGGCATTAAGCCGGTTACGGCGATTACGGCGATAACCGGCTTTTCGCTTGGCGCGGAAGCGGGCTTTTTAACAGGCGCGACGACCGCGCTCGTCTCCAACTTTTTCTTTGGGCAAGGGCCGTGGACGCCCTTTCAAATGTTTACTTGGGGTATGATCGGCTTCTTTGCCGGGCTGCTCGGCAAGAAGGGGATGATGCAGCGTAAAATCCCGCTCGTCCTGTTCGGCGTATTTGCGGGCGTTTTTTTCTCCTTCGGCATGGACATTTGGGGCGCGATATCGTCTACGGGGATGTTCAACAAGGAAGCATATATCGCAGCGCTTGGAACGGCGTTTCCCTTTACGATCATGTACGCCGTCTCGAACGTCATCTTTTTGCTCCTGCTGGCTAAGCCGATCGGACAGAAGCTGGACCGGCTCAAGCAAAAGTATGGCCTGCGCTTTTAGATCGTACGGTAACGGGCTCTATATCGATATGAATTAGTCGCAGATGAAAATAACCCTCCGCGTATCCGAGATAAGCGGAGGGTTTCAAAGGACGGCGACAGCCGTTTACGGCTTGTTAGAACAATTTTTTTAACGAGCCAAGCATATCGCCGGCTTTGTCGACGGTGATTTTAGCTTTGACGCCTTCGATCAGCGCATTGATTTGATCGTTCGGCAGATCGATGCCGATTATGGCTTCAACAGCTGTAACAGGGTCCTTCATAAATTTTGCGGAAAAGTCTTTATCCTCTTTAACTTTTGCGACGATTTCCTCGATTTTAGCTTTAATATCCATTTGGTTCCACCCTCATTTCCCTATGATTTTATCATGAATCACTAATCTAAATTATAATCCAATGCATGAGCAGAGACAAACTGCCAAATGGCTAAGCAAGCCCCGCTCTTACAGTTTGAAGGAGCTTACGGAAGCGTCCAGCTCACGTACGATTCCGCGAAGCCGTTCGGAGGCATTTGCTATATTTTCGACGAGCGCGAGCTGCTCCTCGGTAGCTGCCGCGACGCTCTGCGCTTTACCAGCAATATCTCTTGCAGAGGCCGACGATTGCGCCATGCTGGCCGATACCTCCTCGGAGCTGGCCGACATTTGCTCTGTCACTGCCGAAGTATCGTGAAGCTGCTCCGATACCCCCTTGACCGCGGCCACGATCGTACCGATGCTGTTGGCGACTTCCTCCATAATCGACGAGCCCTTCTCCGACAGGGCGACTGTAGTATGCATGAAATGAGAGGATTGCTGAATTTCTTTGCGCGTATCATCGATCAGCTCGTTAATGCTTTGCGCCGATTGAAGGGAATTTGCGGCAAGCTTGCGGATTTCCTGCGCAACGACTGCAAAGCCTTTGCCATGCTCGCCCGCTCTGGCCGCTTCAATGGAAGCGTTCAACGATAAAATGCCGGTCTGATTCGCAATGCTCGTTATATTATCCGTTATTGAACCGATTTGCTCCGATTTCTCGTTCAGGACGGAGATGCTGCGGCTTAGCTCTGCAATGGAATCGGTCATTGCTGTAAGCTGAGCTTTCAGCTCGTCTAAAATTTCTGCGCCATAGTTCGCCTGTGTGCGGGTTTGAACGGAATGCTCGGAAATTTGGTTCGTGCTTTCCGCTATTTTTTGGACACCGACAGTCATTTCCTCCATCGCCTTGCTCGATTCGTCGGCTATCGTCGATTGAATTTCTACCAGCGATGTAACCTCTTGTATGTTCTCGGCCACATGATTGGCGGCAGACGTAGACTCCTGCGCACTGTGCGCCAGCTCCTCCGAGGAGGTTGCGACCTGCTCCGTATTGGCCGCAATGCTGCCGATTAATTGGCGCATTTTTATAATCATGTCGTCAACGGAATATAGAATTTGGCCCAATTCGTCTTTATCGTATTTTTTTTGCGGCTCATGCCTGAGATCGCCCTGGGCTACTTGCTTCGTTTTCCGCTGTACCAGGGACACCGTTTGACTGAGCTTGCGGATGAGCATAACGCCAAGCCCGATAAGCACAATCCATTCGACGATAAGAATCGAATAGGTGATGACCGTCGTTTGCTTCGATTCCTCCGTTATACGATCCACCTCGTTCAAGGCATATGCATCAATAATTTCACCGAAATCGTTAATGTGGAGCCTGGCCTCCTCGAATTTGCGGCTCAGTTCGGATTCCTTCTCGACGGTATACGCTTGATCCCGAATATTCGTATCGGCTTGCGCAGCCCATTCGCCAAAGTGGGTATCTATCTCCTGAACGATCTCTTCGATTGTCGTGCCTTGCCCGTCATGGGTTAGTCCAAGCAGCTTCTGTTCGGCTAATATGCCGCGCGCTTGATCGATTCGCTCATTCGCTTGCAGAATATTATCCTTGAACTCATCTAGTGCATTTTGCTTGTCCTCAGCTGTTGCGAATCTGGAACGGTATTGCTGATAAGCGCTATACGCCTGATACATGTCCCGGTCGGCGTTAAGAATAAGCGTACTCGTTTGATTGCTCGTATCGTAGAGAGCGGCTTTAAGCTTTTTGACGTTGGAAGAATTCATCTGAAGCAAGGCGACGGCTGTCAATGCGAACAGAAAAAGCGGTACTAAAAGCATTATTAATAGTTTGGTCTTGATAGAAAGATTGTTCAGCATGCAGCATTCTCCCTTAGAAACAAAGTGGTGGTTTTAACCAATATATCGGTCAGAATCGCCAGAAATGTAGCTGCGTTTACTTGTAAATGTTTCCAAAAAAACTTTCGTGCCGTGGAGTCAAGAACATGCTTGCAGCGCTGTTAATAGAAGGAAAAACGGGAAAAGCAAAGCGCATCTCCATGCGGCGTTGGAGATGCGCTTTGTAACGGCTTGATCGAAGGAGTGGCTTACCAATTAAAATGAATCGGCGTCCCGTTTTGCAGGCGGGATTTTTCAGCTGCGAACGCAAGCATATGGCTTTGCAGCGACGCTTGGGCGGAAGTAAGCCCGGTGCGGCTGGCGTCCTTCCGTTCGTCAAAACTTCGAACCTCATGAATAAACGCAGCGATATAGCCTTCGTCTCCCCCGCCATGCGAATCTTCGTCGTTGACGAATCGGTACGTATTGGTCTGCCCGGTAGAGAATAGATTCACGCTGAGCCAATCCTCCGACATATCGCCGGTAATTTCGCCCTGCGTGCCTGTAATATGGAGCGTACGCGTCGTTTTTGCCGTAAAGCCGGTCAAGGTGAAGGCGGCCGTCGCTCCGTCCTTGAATTCCAGGTTAACGACCTGATGATCCATTACATTGTTGTCGCAGCGGTACACGCAGCGGCCATAAGGCCCGTTATGCAGAGCGTGAAGACGGTTGTCCAGCGTCGGATCCGGAGCAAGATGGATCGAGAAATGCGGTTTCTTCTCCTCCAAATAGATTCGGATTGCGGAATAAGGACAGGAGCGCTCGACAGCGCAGCCGTCGGTACAGCGTGCTGTCGAGCCTTCCGGCGCTTGATCCTCCCGAAAGTGCATCAGGCTGCCGAAGGAGCTAAGCCGGCTTGCGGGCTGATCCATAAGCCAAGATAATATATCGAGATCATGGCTCGATTTTGCGAGAACGATCGGGCTGGATACAGTTGTATTCCGCCAATTTCCGCGCACATAGCTATGGGCCATATGCTGATGCCCGACATTTTCCGTTAGCTGAATGTGTACGATTTTGCCAATCTCTTTGCCTGCGATTATTTTTTTGATTGCGGACCAAAATTGCGTATAGCGGAGCACATGGCTAAGCATGAGCAGACGGTTATGCTCCCGCGAAGCGGCCTCGAGCTGGATGCATTCTTCCTCTGAAGTAGCCATCGGCTTCTCAAGCATGATATGGTAGCCCAATGACAGAGCCTTCATGGAAGGGGCGAAGTGCATGTGATCCTGCGTGCAAATAACCGCGGCATCGGCGACCTTGCCTTGAGACAGCGCCTCCTCCCATGTTGCAAAGCATTGCTCCGTCGGAATGCCGTGGGCTGCCGCAAAAATGGCTCTTTTCTCTTCGTTCGGCTCAGCGACGGCGATAAATTTCAAGTGAAGCGGATATTTCGTCGCATATCCTCCAAATATATAAGTTCCTCTACTGCCCGCGCCTAATAAAATTGCTGTTATCGGCTTCATCGTAAAGCCTCCTTTATCATACGAGGTCATCTCAATCTATGAATGTTATCTATTTATATTGTAAACCGGATGCAGAGATCTTACAGTATGTAGACAATTTAAAGACAGCCCGGCGAGGTATTTTGTGATACATTTTTAAGAGGTAGCGGAAAAGATCGTTAGAGGAGCGAATGGGAATGAATTATATCGAGACTCGAATACAATCGTTGCACAACCTGATGCCCGATTTAACGGCGCAGCCGGATTTGGAGCAGTTTTGGGAGAGAACAGATCGCGAAGCTGGCGGCGATATTAGTTACACGCGGACAGAGCTTGATTCTCCTTTTCCGAATGCGCCGGTCTATCGAATCGTATATGAGGGGGCATCCAACACGCCGATTCATGGTTGGTACATGCTGCCGAAGCGCAAGCGGCCCGAAGACGCGCCTGTTCCAATTGTAGTTAATATTCACGGCTATCAAGGCTCGAAAGGGATGCCGGAGGATCATGCGGCATGGACGATGATGGGCTATGCGGTTCTCGCTATCGATGTCAGGGGACAATCCGGCGATACGGGCAACAATCTTCCTCAGTCTCATGGAATGACGAAAGGCTGGATGACGCAGGGCATATTGGATCATGAAAGCAGCTATTATCGAGCGCTCAGCATCGACTGCCTCAGAGCAGTGCGCCTTGCAATGCAGCTGCCGGAAACGGACGGAAGCCGTGTATATGTCGTCGGCGCAAGCCAAGGCGGAGGCCTCGCGCTCGTCGTCTCGGCCATCGAGCCGCGCATTAAGGCGGCAGTAGCCCATGTGCCCAACATGTGCTATATGGATTATTCGATATTGAATTCAACCGGGTCAGTAACGGAGGCGGCAGCATTCGTGACGGGATCTCCCGAGCGGCTGCCTGATGTGCTGCGTACGCTGAGCTATTTCGATGTGATGAATCTAGCTCACCGGATTAAGATTCCTGTCCGTGTGAGCGCAGGCTTGAAGGATTTGATCTGTATGCCGGAATCGATTTTTGCCGCATACAACCGGATCGCTTCCCCAGATAAAGCGATAGAGGTTCATCCCTTTATGGGGCACGCGACGCCTCCGGGCTATAAGCAGGCGGCACATTCGTTTTTTGAGGGGCTGCAGTAAAAGGGCGGCTGTCGTCAAAATGGGGGAAGGCTGCTGCTAAAAAAATGCTATCATTCCAGAAAAGCATCGTATCGCAACGTATTGCGATGCGATGCTTTGTTAATATTTGATTATGAAGTCGCAGACATAATCAATGAAAGCCGGGGTGATGTTGTTTTGGAGCCGATGTCAGCTGAGCGGCAGCTTCTAGCATTGAGAGAGAGATTGCTACAGCTGTCCAATAATAATCAATTAGCCGATGGCAATGAGCTCATTCATCTGTGCATTCAAATCGATCGTTTGGCTGCAGAGATCAATAGGAAGAGAAGGAGCGAGGATTAAATATTCCGCAGTTAAGTAACATCGTACATACGTGCTAAATCAGAAATAACGTTTCTTAATTTGTCTGCAGCTGTCCGTTATTGAGCCCGGTATCATACACAGCTCGGCGCACCGGGATAATAAAGTCGAATATAATTATATGTATTTTTGGTTAAAAGAGGAGCCTTGGGATAAATTCAAATGCCGCATGGAGGTGTATGTTAATTTTACGCCCGAGATTTCGATAGAATTGAATTGGACGCTAAGGCTGGATAAATATGATGAAACCGTGCAAACGGAGCTTGCAGGCGCCTCCAAGCGTATCGGCAGCAAGCTTGAAACGATTGGCTTCAAGACAAATGCTTCGGCCCGGAAAAGTATTGTGTTCCATAAGTTTGTAACAGGGCAGCTTGACGAGAAATTGCTGCACATGACGGCAGCTGAGCTGCAGGCTGCTATGCTTATGGTTGACCAGAAACTTCGTTCTAGAGCATAATAATTTGAGTTTATCGTTTCGGCATATTTTGCTAGAATAATGGTATTACTGTGAAAAGGAGCGTTCGCATGGTCGTTCTAATCATCATTCTATGTATTGTCCTCTTGATCATATGGGCGGGGGTCAGCAACGGCAAAAAGCATAAAAAGATACAGAGAGAAGGGCAGGAGCGCGGCGCATACGATGCTGTTGTCTGCATCCATATGGACGGGCTGGGCATCGGAAATGAAAATTGCCGCCTGCTGGCCTTTAATCAAGGTGTCCAAATTGAATCGTTGGCATCCAATAATGTATTTCTTATTCCAAACGAAAGAATCATTATGATCGACGCAGTCAAATTGGCAATCGACAACAAGAATATACAGTGCTTGCAAATCAATTACACGAATGCGCAAGGCTTTCTATCTACCGTCCTTTTTAAAGAGGATCTTAATGCGCTAAATCTTCAATCATTCGCTGCGGCCGTATCTCTAAAATTGAACTCGCTGGATAATGGAAGAGTGTTTACCCTGTAGCAGATTCTTAGAAAAACAAGATCATCTTATATCGGCAAAAAAGTTCTATCCCTCCGAAAGCCCTGCAAACCAGGGCTTTTTTTATATGCAAAAAAGTCTAATAGACGGGCAGCGGGGCGCTTATTAGTCTAGGATTAGACTGCCGCAGTAAAGTCAGCAGCGGAAAAGGATGGAAGGAGGGAACGGAAGCAGAGCAAGTTCGAAAGTTGAACATCACTACAATATGAATAAGGAGTGAGACTAAACTTGAAGACAAGGGGATTAAGAAGAAAGGCACTGTCCATATTGCTCGTAATCGTTATGCTGGGCTCGTCGCTGCCGGCCGCATTTGCAGCCGGCAGCCTGCCGAACGACGGCAGCGGCTATAATTTGCTGTACGGCACCGATTTTGAAGACGGGAACACTTGGGGCTTTGCGCCTGGAGGGGGAGCCGCCGCTGTAGTTGCGTCGGAGGGTGGTAACCATTATTTAAGCGCATCCGGCAATGGCAACGGCGATCGTTCCATTGGGAAGACGCTGGCTGAGCCGACGAACAATGCGGAGGTGCTCGTCAGTCTGGATTGGAAGCCGGGAACGGTCGATACGGTTGCCAACAGCAGCGAGCTGCTGTTCAGCGACAAGAACGGCGCTCCGCTGCTGCGGCTTGTTAAGGCAGGCGGAACAAATGGCATTATTCAATATGGGGTTGGTTCGACTGGAGTGGAAATATCCTCGTTACCGACTGTGACCGGAGTGACCTACAATCAAAATTGGCTCTCCGTGCAGGTGCTGTTTGACTTTACGAATGAAACGGTATCGTTTCATGTGAATGACAAAGATGATCCTGCAAAGAGCTTTGTCAGTCCGAACTTAGATATAAGTACGTTCAACTATGTCAATCAGATCGGCAAGTTGACCGTGAAGGGAAATCGGGCGAGCGGACAGACGCTAAACTTCGAGACTGGGCTGGATAATATCGCTTTCTACGGTTCGGAGCAGCCTGCTCCTCAGCAGGGCGAGCAAAGCATTGCTGCCATATTGACCTCATATCCGAGTGCGCTGACGGTTCCAAAAGCTACCTCGAAGACAGCTGTTATTTCCAATTTTCCGGCAGCTGTCGATGTAAGGCTGGCAAATAACGTTGTTGTCAACGGTGTACCTATCGCATGGGACAGCGCGGATTACGACGGAAGCCGGGTTGGCAGCTATACGTTCTCCGGGGTTTTATCCGTTGAAGACATTCCGAATGTAAACAATAGCAACGGCATTGCCGCAAGCGCCGCCGTTACGGTAGCCGAAGGCGCCGAGGCGCCGGAAATCGAGGGCTACGAGAACAGGTATTACACCGATTTTGGCGATACGGTTGCGCCGGTTCCTGTCCATTGGGGCTTCACGACGGCGAATGCGACATTGTCCCAGCATACAGACGATCTGGGCGGCAACAGCACGCCGAAGCTGCAGTTTACGATCGCGGATCAGAGCGGCGGCCGTGTGGCGAGCAAAACGTTTGATACGGCGGTGAAGGGCAATCATGTGCTGCTTGCCTTTGATTGGTATCCGGGCAAGGTGAACGATAAAGGAACGCACGCGAACGAAAACGGCGGCGAATTCCGCGTTTTGGACAGCGCCAACAATGTGGTGCTCACCATTAATAATACGAATAACGCGCCGCTAGCCTATTATGCAGGAAGCGGGGCAGCTGTGGCGACAGGCATGTCGAATCCGCAAGCGTGGTACCTTGTCGAGATTAATTTTGACCTTATCGAGAATGAGGCGACGCTTAAATTGACGGACAAAACGACAGCGAGAAGCGAGTCTTATACGGTTTCACTGGAAGGCGTCGCATTTAACGGCGCGATCGCCGGCGTTAGGCTTGGAGGCGTACGTACCTCCGGCAACAATATTACATGGACGACCTACTTGGATAACTTCGGCGTCTACAACGTGCCGATTCCGGCGAATACCATTTCGGTCGTAGACAAGCTGCCTTATCACCGTCTCTACGTTCAGACGGCGACTGACGATATCGCTACGATCGGCTTGCCTTCAGCCGTCACGGTGACATTGGCCGATAACAGCAAGGCGGAGGCGGCTATAAGCGAATGGCTTCCGATCGGCAAGCAATGGTCTGCCGCGGAAGCTGGCGTATACGAATTCACAGGCATTCTTGCGGATACGGAAGGGCTGGTGAACAGCTTTAACCGTACGGCTACGATCTATGTGTATAACCGGCTTGCGCCGCCGGATGCGGCACGGCAGACGGAATGGCTGGACAGGGGCGTCATTGCGCTTAAAGCGGATGAAGGCATCTTCGTCAGCTGGCGGCTGCTGGCGGATGAATATGAGCAGGATGTGCGTTTCAACATTTACCGCAACGGCGAGCGGCTGAACAGCGCGCCTCTGTCGGTAACGAATTACGCCGACCTGTCAGGCTCGGACGGAGATCTTTACCGCGTTGAAACGCTTCGCTCCGGCGCAAGCATAGAAACAAATGAAGCTATTGCGGGGGAAACCGATTATTTATCGATTCCGATGCAAAAGCCGGAGGGCGGCGAAACGGCTACAGGCAAATACACCTACAGCGTCAATGACGCGAGCGTAGGCGACCTCGATGGCGACGGACAGTATGAAATTATCGTGAAATGGTACCCATCCAATGCGATTGACAGCTCGCAGAACGCGATGACGGGCCCGACGATCTTCGATGCTTACAAATTGGACGGCACCTTAATGTGGCGTATGAATATGGGGTACAATCTGACCTCCGGCGCGCATTACCATCAGTTCATCGTTGCCGACTTCGATGGGGACGGCAAGAGCGAGATGCTTATTAAGACAGCGGATGCGACGACGGTATATGGAACGACGCCGGACGGCAAATTCGATAGCAGCAAAATCATCAGCGTAATTGGCAATCCGGAGGATGACGGAAAATGGGTTAACGAGAACGGCCATGTCTTCGGCGGGCCGGAATATATGTCAGTGTTCAACGGCGAGACGGGCGAGGTTATCGATACGATCGATTATGCGTTTCCGCTCGGCGATGTAGCCTCATGGGGCGATACATGGCATAACCGTTCCGACCGTTTCCTTGCCGGACTTGCTTACTTGGACGGGGTGAAGCCTAGCGCCGTTTACGGCAGAGGCTACTATGAGCGGACGACTTATGTTGCGTATAGCCTCGTTGACGGCAAGCTGCAGGAGCTGTGGACATTCGATTCGGATGTCGTCGGCAAAGGGAGAAGCTTAGGCTACCATAGCTTGGCGACTGGCGACGTCGACAATGACGGCTTCGATGAAATCATTGCCGGCTCTCTTGTGCTGGATCAGGACGGCACGATTCTGTATATGATGGACGGCGAGATGGGACGCGAGAAGGGCTCCCACGGCGATGCGATGCATGTGGGCGCATTCGATCCCGACCGCGAAGGGCTTCATTTCATTGGGGTTCATGAAGACCCGGCGGTAGCTTCATTGGAATACCATGACGGGGCGACAGGTGAAACGATCGCTTCGTTCTACGCCTATGTCGATGCTGGAAGAGGATTGGCAGCCAATATTACAGACAGGCCTGGCTATGAGTTCTGGGGCAATGCCGGCCGAGATGCGGCTACCGGCGGAGGAATTTACAATGTCCAAGGCGACGTCGTATCGGAGAGCTTCAGAAACGCCGGACTTTCCGTCAATTTCGCGCTGTATTGGGATGGAGATTTGCTGCACGAACTGCTGGACAATACATCCATAACGAAGTATAACGAAGCGCTGGACAAGGCTGAGACTGTGAAGGAGTTCGAAGGCGTTGTAAGCAATAATGGAACAAAGGCGACGCCGACGCTGCAGGCGGATATTTTGGGCGATTGGCGCGAAGAGGTGCTGCTGCCGACGACGGACAGCACGGAGCTTCGCATTTACAGCACGACGATTCCGACCGAATACAGGCTGTATACGCTTATGCACGATACTGTTTACCGGATGGGCATCGCATGGCAAAATACGGCCTACAATCAGCCGCCGCATATCGGATTTTACCTTGGCGAAGATATTCGCGACCAGGTGCTGGCCGGAGAGCTGAAGGCGCCTAAGGTCGCCTATACGAATAAGCCTGAAGGACCGGTAGATCCGGGAACGCCGACGAATCCGAATAGTCCAGGTACAGGGACGCCTGCTCATGTCGTTATCGAAGCCGACGGTTCGGCTCGGCTCAGCCTGCAAGCGGCCTATCAAGAAGCTGCAAAACGGCTTGAGGCAGAGCTGTCGAAGGACGCGTTCAACTATGCGCTGTCTCTAGCCAAAGCGGATGCCAATGAACGAAAAAATGTCATTGTGAAGCTTTCCGGTGACGGAGATGCTTATGCGGTAACTTTGCCTGCAGGCGCAATCGGGGCAGGAAGCGGCTCGCATCAATTAACGATAGCAAGCAGCTTCGGCACCTTTACGCTGCCTCATAATATGCTGGCGAACGAGCGGTTAAGCGACTCGGATACGGTGCAGCTTCTGTTCAGCAGGGTGAAGCCGGAGAATGAGAGCGACAGGCTTGTCGTCGAAATTTCAATTGTTATCAATGGCGTAAAGCTGGCGTGGAAGAGCTCGAACGCCAATGTCGGCATTTCGCTTCCATACGAGCCTTCCGAGCAGGAGGCCGAGCGGAATGAACGGCTTGCAGTCGTCTATATCGATGAGCAGGGCAACCGCAGCCCGGTCTACAATGGGCGCTACAACGAATCGGCGGGAACGGTGGATTTCAAGACGAATCACTTCAGCCAGTATGCCGTTACCTATGTAGAGGCGACGTTTGCCGATTTGAGCGGAAATGGATGGGCGCAGAAGGAAATCGAAGCGCTGGCGTCCAAAGGGATTGTTACGGGCGTGAAGGAGAATACGTTCGCTCCCGGCGCTAAAGTTACACGCGCGGACTTCACCCTTCTGCTAGTCAGAGCGCTCGGCTTGCAGGGCGAAGCGAAGGGCGATTTCCTAGACGTAAAGCCATCCGATTACTACTATGAGGCTGTAAACATTGCTAAATCGTTAGGCATCGCCGCCGGACAAGGCGACAATCGCTTTAACCCGAAAGCGGCTATTTCCAGACAGGATATGATGGTGCTGACGAAACGTGCGATGGAGGCAGCCGGCTTGGAATGGCAATCCAATCCGCAGCAGCTGGACGGCTATTCCGATCAGGGCGATATTGCGGACTATGCGCGTGAAGCGATTGCGGTTCTTGCAGGAGAAGGGCTCATTCAAGGCTCCGACGGCCTTCTCAACCCGCTAGGATTGACGACGCGCGCTGAAGCAGCCGTTCTCATCTACAGAATCTATAACAGATAATAATCGTTTAAAAACAAACAGCTGCCCCAACAGTCAATGACGTGCTGGGGCAGCTTCTTTTGCCTTGCTATTTAACAGCTATACCTTCGACGCAAGCTTTCAGCGTATCCTTAATCCAAGCCCGTACATCGTCCTTCTGGTATTGGAGCACCGGCATCGTATCGTTCGGATCCAGATAGCAATCGCGGCTTTGAATAATCGCCGCCGTGCCGAGGTGGATGCCATGCTCTTTGCCGGCTGCCAGCGCATGCGCGTCATGCTGCTCCATCGCCGGCTTCATCGCTTCCAATGGAACGGCCTGTATTTTCGTATTTGGCTGTCCAAGCGCATCCGCGATCATTTGGAAAAACTCGCTGTGCTTCATGTTTGTATCGCAAATCGCATATTTGCCTTGATGAACGCCATTCTCGATAGCGCCGGCAGCCGCTTCCGCAACCTGCTGCGCCGTAACCATTGCAGTACCGCCTTGAGGCACGGGGACGAAATCTTTGCCTGCAACCTGCGGGAAGAACATCGACCAAAGCGGCGTGCGTCCAGGCATCGTTCCGAAAATATATGGAAGCCTTAGCGTCATAACGTCCATTGCGCCTTCGCCCTCCATAATGGCGACCTCCTCCTGCAGCAGGCGTGTTCTCGGATAGGCGTTATGTTTCGCAAGCTCAAGCTCCGGCCACGCTTCGCTGAAGTGCGCGAAATACGAGCCGAACAGAACGAATTTTTTGACGCCTGCTTGTCTGGCAAGCCGCGCCAGACGCTGGGTTGGGCGCACATTTGCCTCATAGAAAAATGTTGCTGCAGGCGCGTCCGGCACAACCCGCTCATCCGCTCCGGCCGCATAGACAAGCGCATACACGCCATGCAGCAGCTTTATTACTTCTTCATCCGTGTATTGTCCAATATCGCCGAGCAGCGATTCAACCGTATCCGGGAACAAGTTGTCCGCCGGCATTGGGGGAAGCGACAGCATCGACACTTTGTAGCCTCGAGCAAGCAGCTCATTTGCTGTATAATAGCCTAAAAAACCGGTTCCGCCGAGTATAAATACTTTTTTCATTACGCTTCATCTCCTGAACTTTAGTTTAAAGAAGCTGCAGCTATTTATAGGATAATTGTACCAAGCATATACAGAAAGGTTTGTGATTTTTATCACATAAAAGGAGACAGATAAGGCAGCTTTGTCGAGAATGTGTACGAATACTAACGCAATGTAAATGTTAGGCGCAAAAAAGGCTGCCCCAAGTCATGTCGACTTGCGAAAGCAGCCTTGGATGGCTCAGCGCATCAGCCTATTTTTAATATCGGCTTAATGGCGGCTCCTTTTTTGGAGTCCTCGAACGCCTCGTTGATTTGTTCGAAATCGTAAAATTTGACCAGCTTATCGAATGGGAACCGGCCGGCTTTATAGTAATCGACCAGCTGCGGAATGAATACGCGGGGGACGGCATCGCCCTCGATAACCCCCATCATCGTTTTGCCCTCGGCCATCAGATCGTTGTGAACATCAATGCTCATCTCAGGCGTTACGCCGACAATGGCCGCCTGCCCGAGCGGGCGGAGCGCCTGCAGGCATTGGCGGACAACCGGAGGCACGCCTGTCGTTTCCACCGCATAATGCGTTCCCCCTTCCGTAATCGCCTTGATCTCTTTCACGATATCGGTATGTTTGCCGTTAAACGCGTCGGTTGCTCCGAGCTCTTTGGCAAGCTCCAATCGATTGTCATGCACATCAACCGCTATGATATGCTTGCAGCCGGCGATCTTGGCCGCCATAACGGCGGACAAGCCTACAGCGCCGCAGCCATATATGGCGATCGAGGTTCCGAATTTAGGCTGAATGCGGTTAAGGACCGTTCCCGCGCCGGTCTGGATGCCGCAGCCGAGCGGCCCAAGAAGCGCAAGATCAACCTCCTTGTCGACCTTGACAACATTGCGCTCATGCGCTACGGCATAGGTGCCGAAGGAGGATTGGCCGAAAAAGGTCGACAGCCCGGTGCCGTCCTGGCTCAACCGCTTCGTATGGTCATCGTGTACGCCGCCAAAATTCAAGTCGTTGAATGTGCTGCACACCGTTGGATGACCGGTCAGGCAATTGTCGCAAATGCCGCAATGGGCAAATGACAGCACGACATGATCGCCCGGCTTCAAATCGCGCACGCCTGCGCCGGCCTTTTCGACGATTCCAGCCCCTTCATGTCCGAAAACGGCCGGAAAAGGCGTCAGGCCTAAGTCCCGCGCAACGGCATCCGTATGGCAGACGCCGGTCGCAACTATTTTAATAAGCACTTCATTTGCTTTAGGCTCGGCGAGCTCGACGCTTTCAATTTTGAACGCCTCTCCTTGCGCGTGCGTCACTGCTGCTTTAATCTTCATAACGATATCCTCCTTGCAGGGCAGTTCCGCTCCCGCCACTTTTTCGATAGCGTTATTCGCTTCAATGAATAGGTTTTCTCTAAAATTACCGTAATATTCCTGTGCGGCGGATGGATGTTCAGAAAATGTTCAGTTCTATCGAGTATATTGAAAGTTATGGGTTTTGTTCTATTCTGATAGTAAAAATTAGCGATAGAAAAGGTGGTTCATGTGTTAGCTTCTAAAAATAGGCTAATGTTCATCCTGTCTTTGTTTATGATTTTCCTAAGCATTGCCGTCCATTTGCTGCATCGGGTGTTCGATATATTCGGCCATTCAATGAATGGCCATGGGGCGATGAGCTCCGGCGGAGGAGCGGAGCAGTTTACGCTCATTGTTAATATTTTGCTGATTGTACCTGTAGCACTGCTGGCGGCAGGACTGGTTTTGTATGGGAAGAGGAAGGAACATCCTTGGATTCCGATGCTGAATACGATGGCGCTCACCTTCTCAAGCATTTCCATGATAGCTGGCGGCGGCGGTATGGTGGAGCTTCATTTCTCGATCTTTATGGTTGTTGCTATGCTTTCCTATTATGAGCAGATCAAGCTTGTTGTCGCAATGTCTTCGGTATTCGCGCTGCAGCATGCGATCGGCTTTTTTGTCTTGCCGGAAGTCGTGTTCGGCGTTTCGGAGTACAGCTTGCTTATGATGTCGATTCACGCCTTGTTTCTCGTTCTGACCTCAACGGCGGTCGTCCGCCAAATCGCTTCAAAGCGGGATATTACGGCAGCGCTTGAAAAGGAAAAGGCAATCAAGCAGGGAGAAATTGACCGTTTGCTCGATACGGTAAAAGAACTGTCCGGCGAGCTCGATAGCGCTTCAGTCGTTGTGGCGGATCAATCAGCCAGCAATATTGCGTCCGGCGATGAAATGCTGCTGGCGTTCAAGGAGGTCGCTTTTGGGCTGGAGGCTCAAAGCGAATCTGTCAACGGGATCGAGATGAATTTGCAAAGCATGAACGGCATGATTCGCAACAGCGTACATTCCTTCAAGGAATTGAATGAAAAGGCGGCAGGAGCAGAGCAGCTTGTCAGGAGCAATCAAAATTATGTAGAGCCGTTGTTTGAACAGATATCAATCGTATCCGA
>Ga0180215_1002957_pt1 | contig 16511 bp, 18 predicted proteins | sample eDN3rd37CBELigBY_FD_128871 | JGI IMG/M metagenome (GOLD analysis project Ga0180215, IMG submission 128871) | Enriched backyard soil microbial communities from Emeryville, California, USA - eDNA 3rd pass 37_C BE-Lig BY (version 2) (version 2) | ecosystem: Environmental > Terrestrial > Soil >...
GCCGATGACGAGGACGGAGACGGACTCCGGGACAGGAGGTCGCTCGGCCATGATCAGTGCAGCGGAGGCTCCCAGCCCTCCAGCACCGGCCGGGTGTAGTTCTCGCCCACGCGCTTGGAGTTCTCCACCCACGGGCCGAGCATCGGCTGCGGGAACTTCGCGTGGACCTCCTTGAGGCGGATGCCGTAGGAGTTGCCCTCCTGCAGGTGCTTGATGAGCACCTTGCGCGCCATCTCGTCCTCCCGGCCCTCGGGGATCGGGAAGTAGATCTTGATGAACGCGTTGGAGTAGCGGTCGAACACCGCCGGCACCCCGTCCTCCTCCAGGAGCTGGACGTCCTCGAGCCAGTTGATGTCATCGCCCGGCGTGGACGCCTCGAGGTCGATGTCCTCGACCAGCGACATGTCCTCCTGGTAGGGGTAGCGCCGGCCCGCGAGGACCTCCGCGTCGATGCCGACGGCGCCCGTCAGGCCCTTGGGGTCGCTCACGTCGCCACCTCCGGTGCGATCGGCAGCTCGTCGACGGGATTCTCGAGGTGACGCTCGAGCATGCGCTCGATGCGCTGCAGCGCGCGCTCCTCGGTGACGCCCGGGATGTAGTCCGTGCCCGCCAGCGGCACGCGCGCCATCGCGGCGGCCTCCGTGGTCAGGGCGCAGAGGTCCTCGGGCTCGAGCGAGTGCACGTCCGTCTTGCCGCACGCGCGGGCCAGGAGCTGCAGCTCCAGGGTCAGCGTGTGCAGGAAGTTGTAGACGCGGTGCGCGGCCTCGTCGACGTCGAGCCGCTTGCGCAGCTCGGGGTCCTGCGTCGTGATGCCGACGGGGCAGCGGCCGGTGTGGCAGTGGTAGCACTTGCCCGCCGGCACGCCCACGGTGCCCTCGTAGTCCGTGACGCCCGGGATCTCCTTGTTGCAGTTGAGCGCCATGAGCGCCGAGTGGCCGATCGCGACGGCCTTCGCGCCGAGCGCCAGGCACTTGGCCACGTCGCCGCCGTTGCGGATGCCGCCCGCGACGACGAGGTCGATCTCGTCGGCCAGGCCGACGTCCTCCAGGGCGCGCCGCGCCTCGGGGATCGCCGCCATGAGCGGGATGCCGGTCTCCTCCGTGGCGGTGTGCGGCCCCGCGCCGGTGCTGCCCTCCGCGCCGTCGAGGTAGATGATGTCCGGGCCGCACTTGGCCGCCATGCGGACGTCGTCGTACACGCGCGCGGCGCCCAGCTTGAGCTGGATCGGGATCTCGTAGTTGGTGGCCTCGCGCGTCTCCTGGATCTTCAGCGAGAGGTCGTCGGGGCCCAGCCAGTCGGGATGGCGGGCGGGCGAGCGCTGGTCGATGCCCGGCGGCAGCGAGCGCATCTCCGCCACCTGCTCGGTGACCTTCTGGCCCATGAGGTGCCCGCCGAGGCCCACCTTGCAGCCCTGGCCGATGAAGAACTCCACCGCATCCGCGAGCATGAGGTGGTGCGGGTTGAACCCGTACCGGCTCTGGATGATCTGGTAGTACCACTTCGTGGAGAGCTCGCGCTCCGGCGGGATCATCCCGCCCTCGCCCGAGCACGTCGCGGTGCCGGCCATCGACGCGCCCTTGGCGAGCGCCATCTTGGCCTCGATGGAGAGCGCGCCGAAGCTCATCCCCGTGATGTAGACGGGGATGTCGAGCTCCAGGGGCCGCTTGGCGAACCTCGCGCCGAGCACCGTCTTCGTCTCGCACTTCTCGCGGTAGCCCTCGATGACGAAGCGCGTGAGCGTCCCCGGCAGGAACATGAGCTCGTCCCAGTGCGGGATCTTCTTGAACATCGAGAACCCGCGCATGCGGTAGCGACCGAGCTCGGACTTCACGTGGATGTCGTCGATGACCTCCGGCGTGAAGATGCGGCTCTGGCCGAGCGGGTGGGCGAGCTGCGACTGATCGTCGACCATGTGTGCCTCCTAGAGGACGATGCGACGCTCGCTCGGCTCGAGCGTGTCGTAGTTGTAGAGCTTCTTGCCGCAGACGAACTTCTGCAGCTCCGGCGGCGTGCCAAGGCCGTAGATGCGGAACTTGCGCTCGATGAGCTCGGTGTCCGCGTCGGTCCACTCGCCGGGCACGCAGTCGATGCCCAGGGACTTCACGGTGCCGCCGACGTAGATCGTCCCGTCGTACATGGAGTCGCCGAGGCCGGGCCCGGCGTTCCCGAGGATGATCTGCCGGCCGCGCTGCATCATGAAGCCGGTGTTCGCGCCCGCGTCGCCGCAGACGATGATCGTGCCGCCCTTCTGGTCGATCCCGGTGCGCGCGCCGACGCGGCCCTTGACGACCAGGTCGCCGCCGCGGATCGCCGCGCCGGTGAGCGAGCCGGCGTTGCCGTCGATGACGACGACGCCGGACATCATGTTCTCGCACGCCGACCAGCCGACGCGCCCGGTGATGTGGACCTCCGGGCCGTCGATGAGGCCGCACGCGAAGTACCCGATCGAGCCCTCGAAGCGGATGCGGCAGCGAGCGAGGATGCCCACCCCCAGCGAGTGCCGCGCGCGCGGGTTGAGCACCGTGATGTCACGGATGCCCTGGTCGTAGATCAGCGAGCGCAGCTCCAGGTTGACCTGGCGGGTCGTCAGGTCGTGCGCGTCGAACGTCGCGCGCCCGTCGACGATCTCGGAGACGTGTGGGACCGTGTCGTTGAGCTCGACGAGCCCGCGCGCGTCCATGCGAGTGGCGCGGCCGTCCGCGTCTACCGTTGCCACACCATCACCTCGCTCTCATAGGGGTCGTAGGTCTCGATCTCGCGGTCGACGACCGCGCGGATCGCGATCTCCTCGGAGGCGAGGGCGACGACGTCCTCGCCCTCGTAGAGGACGAGCGGCTTGGCCGCCAGCTCGTCCTTGGCCATGCCCAGCGCGTCGCTCGTGACCGCCAGGTATGTGAACACGCCGTCGAGGTCCTCGAGGCTGCGGTGCATCGCGTCCTCGAGGGAGTCGCCGGCGTCCATGCGCTCGGCGAGGTACACGGCGATGATCTCCGAGTCGCACTCCGACTGGAACCGGTGGCCGCTGCGCTCCAGGCGCCGGCGCCACTGGTGGTAGTTCGTGAGCTGCCCGTTGTGCACGACGGCGACGTCGGAGAACGGGTACGCCCAGTACGGGTGCGCGCCCGAGATGTCGACGTCGGACTCCGTCGCCATGCGCACGTGGCCGATGCCGTGGGTGCCGGTGAAGCCCTGCAGCCCGTACTCGCTGGCGACCGTCTGCGCGTCGCCGATGTCCTTGACGATCTCGAGCTGGTGCCCGAGCGACAGGACCTCCGCGCCGTGGATGTCCTCGATGCGGTCGGCGAGCAGCTTGAGGTCGTCGCCGTCGTAGGAGAAGCGCACGGTCATGGCGTGCGGCGTCGTGTCCTGCACCTCGAGGACCTCCGCCCCGGCGCGCTCGAGCCGGCGGCGCACCTCACCGCGGTTGCGTGCGATGCGCTGATCGAACTCGAAGTCGCGCTCGGCGTTGACGTCGGCGAGCTTGACGTGCATGACCCAGTCCTCCGCGGGCGGGCGGTACAGGGCGTAGCCCGTCGAGTCCGGCCCGCGGTGCTTGAGCGACTGGAGCATCCGGGTCATGTCCTCCCCGATCGCCGTCGCGCCGTTCTTGTAGATGAGGCCTGCGATCCCGCACATGTGTCAGCTCACCCTCCGAGTCGTCGCGGGCAGGACGAAGCCCTGCCGACCGTGAGGGCAGGCGCAGCCGAGCCTCACGGCAGGACCTCGAGGTACTCGTCGCGCTCCCAGTCGGTGACCGCGGCCAGGTAGCGCTCCCACTCGTCGCGCTTGTAGTGCCGGAAGACCTCGTACAGGCGGCCCGGCAGCGCGCTCTTGACGACCTCGTCGGCCTCCAGCGCGTCGAGCGCGGCGCCGAGCGAGTCGGGCACCTTCTCGATGTCCTCGCCCGCCTCCAGGAGGTCGTAGGTGTTGCCCGACTGCGGCGGCCCGGGGTCGCTCTGGTTGCGGATGCCGTCCAGGCCGGCGCGCAGGAGCGCGGCGACCGTGAGGTACGGGTTGCAGGCCGAGTCGACGCCGCGGTACTCGAAGCGCCCGCCGGAGGCGACGCGCACCGTGGTGGTCCGGTTCTGCCAGCCCCAGTTCTTGTAGATGGGGGCCCAGAACCCGGTGTCCCACATGCGGCAGTAGGAGTTCACCGTCGAGTTGCCGACGCACATGAGCGCGCCGAAGTGGTCGAGCAGGCCACCGAGGAAGTACCGCGCCGTGTCCGACAGCTGCGCGGGGCCGTCCGGGTCGTGGAAGACGTTGTTGCCGTCGTCGTCGACGAGCGTGAAGTGGTGGTGGTGGCCGTTGGCCGACACTCCCGTGAACGGCTTGGGCATGAAGGTCGGCAGCAGGTCGTGCTTACGGCCCACCGCCGCGCAGATCTGCCGGTAGGTCGTGATGTTGTCCGCCGTGCGGACGGGCCGGTCGAAGCGGAAGTTCAGCTCGAGCTGGCCGGGGGCGTCCTCGTGGTCGCCGTAGCTCATGTCCAGGCCGAGCGCCTGGCCGTACTCGACGACGTCGAGCAGGACGGGGCGAAGCTCCTCGAACTGGTGGATGTGGTAGCAGTAGGGCTTGGTGACGCCCTGCGGTGTCTCACCCTCGCGAGGCTTGCGCAGCCACATCATCTCCGGCTCGATGCCGATGAGGAAGTGCAGCCCCAGCTCCTCTTCGAACTCCGCCGTGATCTGCTTGAGGTTCTGGCGGGGATCGGCATCCATCAGCTTGCCGGTCTCCGTGTCGTAGCAGTCGCAGAACACGCGGGCGACGCGGTTGTCCCACGGCAGCACGGCGAACGTGTCGAGGTCCGCCATCGCGGCGAGCTCGGACTCCTCCGGGCCGAAGCCGATGTAGGCGCCGAGGCGGTCGGTGAACAGGTTCGCGGTGGCGCCGTAGACGAGCTGGTAGCCCTTCTCGGCCACCTGGGGGAAGAACGAGGAGACCACGCCCTTGCCCATGACACGCCCCGTGACCGAGACCTGCTGGAAGAAGACGTACTTGATCCCCTCGGCCTCGATGCGGCGCGTCAGCGCCTCGATCTGCTCGCGCCTGCCCGGTTGGTTGCGGGCCTCCTCCAGCGTGGCAGGGGGCCGGGTGGCCCGGGCGCTGTCCAACACCGTGGATACGTTGCCGCCGAAGCTGTACTGGGGCGCCGCGATTTGCGTGGCGCCACCGTCGCGGCTCGCGTCTGACATCGTCGAACTCCTCCGCCGGTTCGTGAGTGGCGGCACCATACCAACGTATTGAACAAATGGGTACAAGGATGGGGAGGCCGGAATGGCACGTAGGACCTTGACCGGATCGGCGATCGTGAGCGGCGGCGCGTCGGGCCTTGGGGCGGCGACGACGGAGGCCCTCGTCGCGGAGGGCATGGCGGTGCTCGTGGCGGACGTCAACGAGGACGCCGGCCGCGACATCGCGCAGCGCCTGGGCCCCGCGGTGGCCTTCCGGCGCACGGACGTCACCGATCCCGCCGACGTCGCCGCGGCCGTCGAGCAGGCCGCCGGGCTGCACTACGACGGGCTGCGGCTGAGCGTCGCCTGCGCGGGCATCGGCGTCGTCGGGCGCATCCTGTCCAAGCGCGGCCCGCACGACCCGGAGCTGTTCCGGCGCACGATCGAGGTCAACCTGCTCGGCACGTTCCACCTGCTGCTCGAGGCCGCCAAGGCGATGGCGGAGAACGAGCCGATCGAGGACGAGCGCGGCGTGCATGTGAGCACCGCGTCCGTCGCCGCCTTCGACGGGCAGATCGGCCAGGTCGCCTACTCGGCGTCCAAGGGCGGCGTGGTCGGCCTGACGCTGCCGGCGGCGCGCGACCTCGCGCAGCACGGCATCCGGGTGTGTGCGATCGCGCCCGGCATCTTCGAGACGCCGATGGTCGCGGGCCTCCCCGAGGCCGCGCGCGAGTCGCTCGCCCAGGCGATGCCGTTCCCGCAGCGCCTCGGGCGCCCGGACGAGTACGCGCAGCTCGTCGTGGACATCGCGCGCAACGGCTACCTCAACGCCGAGACGATCCGGCTCGACGCGGCGGTGCGGCTTGCGCCTCGCTGAGCTCGACGCGGAAGGGCGCGCGCTCCTGTTCACGGAGGCGCGCAGCGCCAACCGCTTCACCGACACGCCGGTCACCGAGGAGAAGCTGCGCGAGATCTACGAGCTGTTCCGCTACCCGCCGACGCAGTCGAACACCAACCCGCTGCGCATCCTGTTCGTGCAGTCGGCCGAGGCGCGCCGGCGGCTGCTCCCGCACATGTCGGAGGGCAACCGGGAGAAGACGGCGTCGGCGCCCGCCGTCGCGGTGCTCGCCGCCGACCTCGACTTCCACGAGTACATCCCGCACCTGTTCCCCACGCGCGCGCACGCGCGCGAGCGCTACGCCGGCGCGCCGGAGCTGCGCGAGCGCCACGCCCGCTTCAACGCGGCGATGCAGATCGGCTACTTCACGCTCGCCGTGCGCGCCGTCGGGCTGGCCGCCGGGCCGATGGCCGGCTTCGACAACGAGGGCGTCGACGCGGAGTTCTTCGCCGGCACGTCGTGGCGCTCGCTGCTCGTCATGAACATCGGCGAGCCCGCGGAGGGGGCGTGGTACCCGGAGCGGCTGCCGCGGCTGTCGTGGGAGCAGGCGGTGCGGGTCGTGTAGGGCGCCGGGCCCGGGGCCGCCCCGTAGGAGCGGAGCGGCCCGTTTTGCCCTTGCTAGCGTCCTCGCCGTGTCGAGTCCTGTGCAGCCAGCGCCGACGGCCACGCACACGACTCCGATCATCGTCGTCCTGCTGCTCGCGGGACTGGCGTACGCCATCTCGCAGACCATGGTGTTCCCGGCGTTGCCCGCCATCGCGGAGCACTTCGAGGCGGGTGACGAGGCGGCGTCGTGGGTCCTCACGGCGTTCTTCCTCGCCGCCTCGGTCGCCACGCCGATCCTCGGCAAGCTCGGCGACCTCTACGGCAAGGACCGCGTGCTGCCGGCCGTCCTCGCGCTGCTGTGCGTAGGGTCGCTCATGTGCGCGCTCGCGCCGTCGATCGGCTGGGTGATCGCCGGCCGGGCGGTCTCGGGCGTGGCGGGCGGCATCTTCCCGCTCGCGTTCGGCGTCATCCGCGACACCTTCCCGCCGCGGCGCGTCGCGGGGGCCATCGGCCTGCTGAGCGCGGTGTTCGGCATCGGGGGCGGCATCGGCCTGCCGCTGTCGGGCGTGCTGTCCGAGCACGCGGGCGTGCCCTGGCTGTTCTACAGCGGCGTGATCATCGCCGTGCCCGCGATGGTCGGCGTGCTCGTGCTCGTGCCGCCGTCGCCGCGCGTGCCGCACGCGCGCGTGGACTGGGCCGGCGCGGCGCTGCTCAGCATCGCGCTGGTCCTGCTGCTGCTCGGCGTCACGGAGGCGAACTCCTGGGGCTGGGGCTCCCCGGCCACGCTCGGGATGCTCGCCGCGGGCCTCGCGGTGCTCGCGGTGTGGCTGCGCCAGCAGCGCAGGGTGCCCGAGCCGCTCATCGACCTGCGCCTGCTGCGCCTGCGCGCCGTGCTGGCGACCAACGTCGCGACGTTCTTCATCGGCTTCGCGATGTTCGCGGCGTTCGCGCTCATCCCGCGCTTCGTGCAGGCGCCCGAGAGCACGGGCTACGGGTTCGGCGACTCGGTCACCACCGCCGGCCTGCTCCTGCTCCCCAGCGCGCTCATCCAGCTGCTCATCGGGCCGCTCGCCGGGCGCCTCGGCGCGGTCTTCGGCTTCCGCGCCACGCTGCTCATCGGCTGCGGGATCTCGGTCGTGAGCTTCCTGTTGCTGGTCGTGCGCCACGAGACGCGACTCGAGCTGCTCGTCGCCGGGGTCTTCCTGGGCGCGGGGGTGGCGTTCGGGTTCGCGTCGATGGCGAACCTCATCGTCGCGGCCGTCCCGCAGGGCGACGTCGGGATCGCGACCGGCATCAACACCATCATGCGCACGACGGGCGGCGCGTTCGGCTCCGCCGCGGTCACGGCGATCCTCGCCGGCAACGTCGCCGCCGACACGCACCTGCCCACCGAGAGCGGCTACACCGCGGCGTTCGTGAGCGCCGTCGTCGTCGGGCTGCTCGCGGTGCTCGCGGCGTGGCTCGTGCCGCGCCGGCCGCGGCAGCCGGTCGGCGTCGCCCCCGCGCCGGCGACGGCGGCCTGAGAACGACCGAGCCCCCGCGGGGCGGGGGCTCGGGAACGGCTTCGGCGTGGCGCCGGGGTCAGTGGCTCGCGGGGCCCTCGGCGTCGTTGGGCACGATGTCGAGGAACACCCAGGAGCTGTCGGGCGCGAGGCCGGCGAGCTCCTTGCCGGCGGCCTGAATGGCGCCCGGCGCGGAGGTGATGTGCTGGGTGCCGGTCTGGATGTCGCGGAGCAGCCGCTGCAGCGTGCCGGGCCGGATCGCGCTCGTGCCCGAGCTGCGGTGCACGAAGTGCGAGATGTCCCACAGCGTCCACGTGATGTGCGACAGCGCGAGGCGGATCAGCGTGCCCTGGCGCGTGGAGAGCTCATCGCCCGCCTGCAGCGTCGCCCAGGCGTCCTCCCAGGCCTCGTAGACGAAGGCGCGCGCGGCGCGCAGCTTGCCCTCGGCCTCCGCGTAGCCCATGAGGAAGTGGTCGCTGTCGACGAGCTGGCCGGGCCGGCCGGACTTCTCCTGCGCCATCTTGGCGAGCTCGTCGAGGAGGCGGCGGCCGGTGCCCATCGCCCACCCGGAGTGGCAGATGAGCGCGGTCTGGATGATCCCGAGCTTGTAGAACGCGCCGCCTCGCGGAGACTCGGTGGCCAGGCCGTAGTGGCTGTAGGCCTCCGGCACGAAGACGTCGCGCATGGTGTAGTCGATGGACCCGGTGGCGCGCAGGCCCAGGACGTCCCAGGAGTCGTGCAGCAGCGTCGCCTTCTCGACGGGGACGACCGTGATGCGGAACTCGCCCGTCTCCTCCACGACCACCGCGGAGTGCAGGTACTGGCCGTGCTTGATGCCGGAGGCGAAGCTCCAGTCGCCGCTGACCCGCAGCCCGCCGTCGACCAGGTTGGCCTTGCCCGGGCGCGTGCCCTGGCCGGCGATGATCGGCCAGCGCTCGACGCCGGTGAAGAGCTCCTGGACGGCCTCGTCGCCGAGGTACGCGGCGCCGGTGCCGACGGAGAGCGCGGCGGCCATGAGGACCCAGCCCGCCGAGGACTGCCCGTAGGAGACGGCGTCGATGACGTCCAGCGAGGAGATCGGATCGAGCTCCAGACCGCCCAGCGACTTCGGTACCCACATGCCGTACAGGCCGGTGTCGTGCAGGGCGTCGTCGATGTCCTTGGTCAGCTGGCCGAGCTCCTCGGACTCCGCTGCCTGCGCGTCGACGAGGCCCTGGAGGGAGCGGGCGCGCTCGACGGCCTCAGCCGCCGTGACGTCCTGGTTGGTCGTGATGCTCATCTCGCGGGACTTTCTCCTCAGATGCGTCCGCCGTGCCACGGGGCTGGCCGGCGCCGGATTTCACGCATCTTATCTGTGAAACAGCGGCTTTCCGGCACATATGGCGCCGTCATCCGTCCATGCGCGCCAACGTCGGCCTCAGCCCTCGAAGCGCAGCGTGGCGGCGCCCAGCCCGATGACGTCGCCGTCGCGCAGGACGACCCCGTCGCTGATGCGCTCGCCGTTGCACCAGGTGCCGTTCAGGGAGTTGTCGTCGTGCAGGATCGCCTCGCCGTCGCGCAGGACGACGATGGCGTGGCGGCGCGAGACCGTCGGGTCCTCGAGGACGAGATCGGCGGACAGGCCGCGGCCGATGCGGGTCACGGGCTCGGTGAGCTCGAGCGTCATGCCGTGCTGCGATCCGCTGCGGACCGAGAGGAGGCCGGCCGTGGCGAGATCGTGGGGGGTCAGCGTGGTCATGTCCGGATGCTTCCGGCGGCGCCTTGCCGGGACCTTCGCCGAATCTAAGGATCTCCTGAGATGCGCAGGGCCCGGGTCGTCGCCGCGCGGTTGCCGGCGAGGTCGCGGGCCTGCACCTGCACCTGGTGCTCGCCCCCGCGCGCCGGGCGCAGGCGGAACGTGTGCGTGCCGCGACGCAGCGTGGCGCTGCGCGCCAGGACGAGCCGGTCGCCGCGCGCGATGCGCAGCGTCACGCCCGAGATCTTCGAGAGCGTCACGCGCACGCGGACCGTCCGGCGCGCGCGCCGCGGGCCGGCGAAGCGGATCGAGATCCGCGGCGGCTCCTTCAGGTAGCGGCGGAAGCGGTCGCGCATGGCGCAGTAGTCGGGCGCGTGCGTCCGGGCGCACAGGGAGCCGAGGAAGTCCGTGACGAGCTCGTGGTAGCCGAGGCTCGACTCCGAGCCGCCCTGCGCGTACAGCGACCAGGCGCCCGTGTCGAAGCGCGACAGCGACCGGCGCGCGGCGGCGTCGCCCGCCGCAAAGAGCTGCCGGGCGCGCGGGTCACCGGTCGCGGCGGCGAAGTCGTACAGGCCGACGAGCGACTGCAGGAAGCCGTTGAGCACCCGCATCCGGGGCGCGAAGGAGTACAGGAGGTAGTGCCTGCCGCCGGCGGCGCGCACCCGCACGCCCTCCGGGGCGTCGGTCTCGAACGCGCCGAGCGCCGCGCGCGCCACCTCGAGGTAGTCCGGCCGGCCCAGCAGCTGCGCCCCTCGCGTGTAGGCCTGGATGCCCGTGCCCTGCGCCATGCCGCTCACCCAGCCGGGCCGGCCGCCGTCGAAGGAGAACAGGTACTCCCAGGCCGGCCAGCCGTCGCCGCGCCGTCCGGCCACGGCCGCCATGCGGTCCAGCAGGATCCGCAGCTCCTCGGCCTTGCGCGCCGACCACAGCGCGTTGGCCTTGCCGAAGGTGGCCAGCGGCTGGATCGCCAGGCCCTGGCCCGGATACCACTGGAAGACGATCGGGTCGCCCCGGAAGGTCACGCGCGGCAGCCAGCCCGTGGCGGCCGTCGACCGCGGCGGGCCGTTGCGCGACCACCACTCCACGTTGCGCCCGAGCTGCAGGAAGGCCGCGGGCATGCGCGATGCCGGCAGCTGCCGGCGCTTCACGAGCCCCTCGATCACCGACATGGCGCCGCGCAGCTCGCGCTTGCGCGTGCCCGACAGCGTGCGGACCGCACGGCGTGCCGCCGTGTACGTCGCCTTGTAGGCCTCGCCGTGCTCGGGCACCACCTGGCCGGCCGCGACGGCGCGGTCGACGGTGCCGCTGACGGTCGGGCCGCGGGCGGCCGCCGGCGCGGCCGCGACGAGCGAGACGAGGAGCGCGAGCAGAACGGGGCGCACAGCCATACGACACGCACACGGTGCCGGACGGAGCGGTCGGCACGTACGCTCGGGCGCGCATGCACGATCTCGTGCTGGAGACGATCGCCCTGCACGGGGCGGAGCTGGAGATCATGCGCCCCCGCGACAGCGAGGCGCTGCTCGACGAGCACGCCTTCGAGGTGAACGAGTTCCTGCCCTACTGGGCCGAGCTGTGGCCGAGCGGTGTGGCGCTCGCGCGGGCGCTCGACGGCCGGTCCCTGCGCGGCGTGCCCGTCGTGGAGCTCGGGTGCGGCCTGGGGCTGCCGAGCATCGTGGCCGCGCGCGCGGGCGGCCGGGTGCTCGCCACCGACTGGTCGCAGGCGGCGCTCGACCTGCTCGAGGTCAACGCGCAGCGCAACGGCGTCGAGCTGCGGACGCTGGCCGTGGACTGGGCGCGGCCGCGGGAGCTCGTGGCCCGCGGCCCCTTCGCGCTCGTCCTGGCCGCCGACGTCCTCTACGAGCGGCGCAACGCGTCGCTGCTGCTGGACCTCCTGCCCCGGCTCGTGGCGCCGGAGGGCGAGATCTGGCTCGCGGATCCGGGCCGCGCGATGGCGGAGCCGTTCTTCGAGCTCGCCGACGCGGAGGGCTGGCGGCGGCGCTCGACGCCCGACCCCGACCGGCCGGGCGTCGTCGTGCACCGCCTCAGGCCGTGACGGCGTCCCGGAGACCCAGGTCCGCGACCGCCGTCTCGCGCATCTTGAACTTCTGCACCTTGCCGGTGACGGTCATCGGGAACGCGTCGACGACCTGCACGTAGCGCGGCACCTTGAAGTGGGCGATGCGGCCCTTGCAGAACTCGCGGATCTCCTCCTCGGTGACCGACGCGCCCTCGCGGACCTGGATCCACGCGCACAGCTCCTCGCCGTAGCGCTCGTCGGGGACGCCGAACACCGCGACGTCCTTCACCGCCGGGTGGGTGTAGAGGAACTCCTCGACCTCACGCGGGTAGACGTTCTCGCCGCCGCGGATGACCATGTCCTTCGAGCGCCCGACGATGTTCACGTAGCCGTCGGCGTCCATGGTCGCGAGGTCGCCCGTGTGCATCCACCCGGCGCGGTCGATCGCCTCCGCGGTGCGCTGCGGGTCGTCCCAGTAGCCGAGCATCACGGAGTAGCCGCGCGTGAGCAGCTCCCCCGGCGTCCCGCGGGGGACGACGGCGCCCGTGGCGGGGTCGACGATCTTGATCTCCACGTGCGGGTGCACCCGCCCGACGGTGGAGACGCGGTGCTCGAGGTCGTCGTCGGCGGTCGTCTGCGTCGACACCGGCGAGGTCTCCGTCATGCCGTAGCAGATGGTCACCTCGCCCATGTGCATCTCGTCGACGACCCGGCGCATCACCTCGACCGGGCAGGGCGAGCCGGCCATGATCCCCGTGCGGAGGCTGGAGAGGTCGTAGGACGCGAACTCCTGGTGGCCGAGCTCGGCGATGAACATCGTCGGGACGCCGTACACCGACGTGCAGCGCTCCTCCTGGATCGCCTCCAGCGTCGCGCCCGGGTCGAAGGCGCCGGCGGGGTAGACCATCGTCGCCCCGTGCGTCACGCAGCCGAGGTTGCCCATGACCATGCCGAAGCAGTGGTACAGCGGCACGGGGATGCAGACGCGGTCCTCGTGCGTGTAGCCGCACAGCTCGCCGACGAAGTAGCCGTTGTTGAGGATGTTGTGGTGGCTGAGCGTCGCGCCCTTCGGAAAGCCGGTCGTGCCGCTCGTGTACTGGATGTTGATCGGGTCGTCGAACTGCAGCCCGTCGGAGCGGTTGCGCAGCGCCTCGGGATCGACCTCGTCCGCGGACGCCAGCAGCTCCTCCCAGTCGGGCGTGTCCAGGAAGACGACGCGCTCGAGCCCCGGCAGGTCGCCGCGGACCTCGTCGACCATCGCGACGTAGTCGGAGGACTTGGACCGCGTCGCGCTCACGAGCGCCCGGCAGCCGGACTGCCTCAGCGCGTAGGCCAGCTCGGTCGGGCGATAGGCCGGGTTGACGTTCACGAGCACGATGCCGGCCTTCGCCGTCGCGAACTGCGTGAGCGCCCACTCGGCGCAGTTGGGCGCCCAGATGCCGACGCGGTCGCCGACGTCGAGCCCGGCGGCGATGAGCGCGCGTGCCAGGCGGTCGGACTGCGCGTCCAGCTCCGCGTACGTGAGGCGGATGCCCTGGTGGCGCGAGACGAGCGCCTCGCGGTCGGGATGCTCGGCGGCCACGCGCTGCAGCAGCGCCCCGATGGTCTCGCCGATGAGCGGCGCAGACCCGACGCCGCTCGCGTAGGAGGGGGCCATGGCGCGACATTACAGCCGCGCGACGAGCAGCACCTCGTATCCGTCGGGGTCGCCGGCGCGGGCGATCCGCTCGCCCCACGGCTGATCGTTCGGCTCCGCGCGGATCTCGTGGCCGGCGGCGCGGATCGCCTCGACGGCGGCGTCGCAGTCGGGGACGTACGCGCACAGCGTGTACCCCACGCCGGCCGGCCCCTGCGGGCCGCCGGTCGTCGCGCCGAGGCCGAGCGTCGAGTCCCCGAGGCGCAGCGTCACGAACGCGGGCTCGCCCTCGGGCGGGAACCTGTAGTCGACCGTGCCGCCCAGCAGGTCGCGGTAGAAGCGCAGCGAGCGCTCGAGGTCGGCGACGCTCAGGATCGGGAAGCTCGTCTCGATCACGGCAGCAGGTGCTCGGGCAGCGGCGCCCCGAAGTCGGCGGCGGCCTCCTCGAGGTCGTCGCGCGGGACGACCGGGACGCCGAGGCGCTCGGCGACGACCTGCACCGAGCGCCGGCGCCCGGGCTCGTTCGCGGGCGGCAGGCCGAGCGCCTCCACGCGCGCGTGCTGCGCGCGCAGGCCGGTGGCGTGCGCCTCGATGCGCCCCCACGTCGTGACGATGCCCTCCGTCCACTCCCACTCGCCGAAGTACGTCTGCGTGCCGGGACGGTGGTAGGCGTAGATGCCGCAGCGGCAGTTGGGGTGCGGGGACTCGTGCGGCTCGTCGAGCCACCCGCGCCCGCGCTCGAGGACGCGGTTGGCGGGGTAGCAGACCGCGTGCATCTCCCGGCCCTCCCACCGGCAGGGGATGTACGGGGACAGCAGCTTCCCGTCGATCATCCGCCAGGCCCGGAAGGCGACGACCGGGGTGACGAGGTCGGGCGCGAGGGCGGCCTCCATCGGGCGTCAGGGTAGTTCGTCGAGGCGGGCGCGGAAGCGGCCCGCGCCCTCCACCTCGGCGCCCGCGGCGCGGACGCGCGCGGCCAGGTCGCGGTCGGACGTGACGACCCGGATGGTGGCCGGCTCGGGGTCGGCCTCGACGCGCTCGGCGATCGCGCCGTCGGCCGCGTTGCGCCCCGGGCGGTCGGCGAACTCGACGGCCAGGGCGCTGTCGCGCGGCAGCCCGAGGTCGCGCGGGCGCCCGTCGAAGACGAGCGTCACGGCGCCGCCGGCCCCGTCGGCGAACGCGGCGACGCGGCTCGCAAGCCGTCGTGCAGCGCCCGCGCGGTCGCGCCACCACCCGTCGGGGCGGGCGCCGATGACGTTGTTGGCGTCGACGATCCACCGCATCGGCAGGGATGGTGGCGCACCCGCTCGCTACGGTGCGCAGATGCGCCCCGCCTCCCTCGCGGCCGTCCTGCTCGTGGCCTGCGCCTGCCTGCTGGCGGCGTGCGGCGGGTCCGGCGACGACGGCGGCGAGCGCTACGTCCAGCGCGTCAACAAGGCCCAGGAGGACTTCGCCGCGCGCGTCGACGAGCTGACGCGCGGCATCACCGCGCAGTCCTCGGCGGCCCGCGACCGCCGCACGCTGCGGTCCTTCGAGGAGGCGGTCGACCGCGTCGGCGGCGACCTGCGCGCGATCGAGCCGCCCCGCGACGTCCGGCGGCTGCACGAGCAGCTCGTGAGCGCCGTCGACGTCTACGGCGACTCGGTGCAGACTGCCGCGCGCACGCTCGAGACCGCGCGCAGCCCGGAGCGCCTGCGCGACGCGCAGCGCGAGCTGGCGCAGGCGACGACGACGTTCGGGACGCGACTGAACGAGACGATCGAGCGGATCAACCGCCAGCTGAGCGGCTGAGCGCCCTACGTGCGCGGGTCGGTCGGGTCGATGCCCTTCAGCCGCTTGAGCAGGGCGTCGACGCGCGGGAAGCGCCGGCGCGTGATCCGCAGGTGCAGGCGCGACGCCGAGTCGTAGTGGTAGACGCCGGTGCGGGGCAGCTGCAGCGGCCGGTCCCAGGTCCCGGTGTTGACGGTCACCGCCGCCGTGAAGCCGGCGGCGCCCGCCGCGGCGGCGACCCGCTGGTCCCAGTCGCTGTAGGGGTAGGCGAGCGTCGGGCACGGCGCGCCCAGGTGGTCCTCGCACGCGGCGCGCGACTCGCGCAGCTCGCGGTGCAGCTCCGCGTCGGTGAGCTCGGTGAGGAAGGGGTGCGAGCAGGTGTGCGCGCCGATCTCCCAGCCGGCGTCGCGCACCTCGCGCAGCTGGTCCCACGACATGCACGCGAGCTCTGGCTCGTGCGGCGTGCCGAGCCACATGTCGTAGCCCTTCCAGCCCATCGGCCGGCCGCTGTCGGGGTAGTCGGTCGGCACGAAGATCGTGCCGGGCACCCCGAGCTCCTCGAGGATCGGGCGGGCCCGCTCGTAGACGGAGATGTGGGCGTCGTCGAACGTGACGACCATCGCCTTGCGCCGCGCCGGCGTGCGCAGCGCCTCCGACAGCGTCACGCCGGTGTAGCCCTTGCCCTGCAGCAGCAGCAGCTGCTCGCGCAGGCGGTCGGGCATGACGTTCGTGTCGACCTGCCAGGTGGGGCTGACGGAGTGGTAGGCGAGGATGAGGCGGTTGTCGGTGATGGGCATCAGCGGGCCTCCACCGCGCCGACGGCGGCGCGGGCGACCTCGCGGGGTCGCCCGGACACCGCGGCCTCGAACAGCGCCTCGTAGCGCGCGACCATGCGCGCCGCGTCGAAGCGGTCGACGGCGGCGAGCGCGCCGTCGCGCAGCCGCGCGTGCAGGTCGGGGTCGCTCAGGACCGCGCGGCAGGCGACGTGGAAGGCGTCGAGGTCGTCCACGGGGACGGTGAGCCCCGCGTCGGCCTCGCGCAGCGTCGGCCCCAGCTCGCCCACCTCGGTCGTGACCTGCGGGATGCCGACGGCCATCGTCTCGATCATCGTCATCGGCAGCGCCTCGGTGCTCGACGGCAGCACGGCGACGTCGGCGAGCGCGAGCACGGCCGGGACGTCGTCGCGCACGCCGAGCACGTGCGCCCACTCCGAGGCGCCGGTGCCCTCGA
>Ga0180215_1002958_pt1 | contig 16506 bp, 18 predicted proteins | sample eDN3rd37CBELigBY_FD_128871 | JGI IMG/M metagenome (GOLD analysis project Ga0180215, IMG submission 128871) | Enriched backyard soil microbial communities from Emeryville, California, USA - eDNA 3rd pass 37_C BE-Lig BY (version 2) (version 2) | ecosystem: Environmental > Terrestrial > Soil >...
CCAACTTTATTTGATTTTAATACATTATCACTGTTGGATATGAAATACAAGTTTACCTGTGGTATCTCTACACCCCTCTTTTATTTCCCCAAACGAGTGTATGCAGCTGCGGCAGTACTCTAACATCCCGCAGCTCCTCATCTGTGATCACTTTGTCGATGAGCGCGCGGTACTTCCCTAATAATCGGCTAATCAACTGTGCATTGTCGGTCGAAGCCGGATCATCATTCCCCACCTGAAGGTATAAAGGAATCGTCGGATACTGAAAATAAAGCTGTTTCGCGTAAGCATAATCCTCATCATCAAACACCACAACTTTGAGAGATACATGCTGATCTCCGTTGCTAGCTCTCCTATTATTCAAAATCGTAGAAAGCATATCCATGTCCGGTGTCATCCCGGAGCTAGGAGGCTTCGGTGAAATCGTCAGTTCATCGACCTCAGCCAGCCAATCCTGCCATCGGCTCCCTTGTGTCTCTACACCGATCTTGATCTTATGTTCTTTCAAAATGGCGATGAGCGCATCCAACTGGGGAAGAAGTGCCGGATTCCCTCCCGAGATGGTGACGAAGGAAAAGCCGCTCCCTCCTAAGCGCTTCAACTCAGACCAAATTTCTTCCGCTGTCATTTGTACAATGAGATGCTTGCCGCTGCCATCCCAGGTGAATGATGAGTCACACCACGAACAAGCATAATCGCAGCCGGCCGTGCGAACAAACATCGTTTTCTGGCCCGCTACCATTCCTTCGCCTTGAATCGTCGGGCCGAAAATCTCCATCACGGGCACCTTACTCAACGTCCATCCACTCCCGTCTCACTTCAGCATAGCTTGTAGGCGTCTCATACAATCTGACAAATTCCACACGCACCCCATGGTGTCGCGGTTCATGACGCAGCGCTTCAGCCAGCTTTTCATAGATCCACACCACAATATTCTCAGCCGTCGTATTCATCGGCGGGAGCGTTTCATTCAAATAGCGATGGTCCAAATAAATTTCTATTTTTTGTTTCCATATTTCCTTGATATCGCTGAAATCAACGACAATTCCCCGCTCATCCGTAAACCCGCTGAATCCCACGACCGCGCGATACGTATGCCCATGTAAATTTTTGCATTTCCCCTCATAATGATGCAGATGGTGAGCCGCGTCAAACGTAAACTCTTTGCAGACAAGGACCCGCTTAGCATGATATTTCAATTGGCTTGGTTGAATATCTTTGCCAATGACCTGCAGCTTCTCAACAATTCTAAAATCAGACATGTTTCAACGCTTCCCCCTGGAACGTAAGTACTCATCAAGTCCTTGTTTCCGCAGTTTGCATGCCGGGCATTCGCCGCAGCCATCCGCAATGACACCGTGATAACAGGTCAATGTGTTTTGGCGAATAAATTCAAACGCGCCAAGCTGATCCGCAAGCTCCCAGGTTTGTGCTTTGTTCAGCCACATCAGCGGGGTATGGATCACGAACGGTTCATCCATCGACAAATTTAACGTTACGTTCAAGGATTTGATAAAAATATCCCGGCAATCCGGATATCCGCTAAAATCCGTTTCACATACGCCAGTTACAATATGCTTCGCCCCTGTTTGGCTCGCCAATACGCCCGCGAAGGCAAGGAAGAGCAAATTACGTCCTGGCACGAAGGTCGACGGAAGCCCGCCCTCCCGGTTTTCTACCTTGATGTCTTCGCGCGTCAATGCATTCGGCGCAAGCTGATTTAACAGCGACATATCGAGGATATGATGCCTAATCCCCAACTCGCCAGCGATCTTCTTCGCGCACTCAATCTCAAGACGATGCCTTTGCCCGTAATCAAACGTGACCGCTTCTATTTCCTCAAAACGTTCTTTGGCCCAGAACAGACACGTGGTGCTGTCCTGCCCTCCGCTGAACACAATGATTGCCTTATCTTGCTTCAATAAAAAAACCTCCTTGTAAAATGCTCCGAACATTTTCAAGAGAGGTCTCATTCTATTAAAAAATATGAATATAACATAAAAGCCACGTCCGTATGGACATGGCTGATTGTCATGTTTCCATAGTTTTTTATAGAGGGTTTACGCTATGAACCTCTCCCGCTTCCGTCCGGGTATTCGATTATACAAATATGATAATTGAAAATGCTGAAGAAGGTCAAATGAGACTTCTCAAAGGTTCACCCATATGTATATAGGATCATACCCGATAATATAATTAACCGGTTGTTCTACAATCGTTCGCTTCACGGTGCCGTTCCTCAGTTCGAAGGGGACCTCTTCGAAATATTCATACTGAATTGTATATATGAAATGATGAGGGAACCCTTGTAACTCAAGGCTTCCCTCTAGTTTCTATCCAACAAACTTGCGTCACTAGTGCAGATTAATTGCCAGAAGTAAGGCTATTAATGAAATCTGGGATAAACAAACTAGTATCAGGGACATACGTGATCAGGAACTGAATAACGAGTAAAATGATCAGCTTCGGCCAGATAAAGGTCAGCATATCTGCCACCTTCACCTTGGCGATGGATGAAGTAACGAACAAGCACACGCCTACCGGCGGTGTAATCTGACCGATCGATACATTGACCGCCATGACAACGCCTAGATGAACCGGATCGATGCCGGCCGCCAAGCCTAACGGTAAAAACAGCGGTGTAAAAATCATCAGCGCGCTAATCGCATCAATAAACGTCCCTGCAATCAACAGAATAATGTTCATGAGCAGCAGCAGCATAAATTGATTTTCAGCGAACGGCCCCAGCATCTCGATTAATTGCTCAGGGACACGGTGGTAGGAAAGCAGCCAGGTAAACAGTGATGCAGTACCAATCAACAGAATAATCGCTGCAGAGATTTTGGAGGTGGACATTAAAATATCAAGCATGTCCTTCCATTTCAATTCACGGTAGACGCAGGCCGAAATCATAATCGCATAAAGAATTGCGATGACACCTGACTCCGTCGCCGTGAACATCCCTGATAAAATCCCGCCAACCATGATCGTTGGCATTAATAATGCCAAGATTGCGTCCTTAAAGCCAACGGCAATCTCCTTCACGGTTGCGCGCGTTTCTCTGCCTTTATAGTTATATTTTTTACCAATGTAATAGCAATACACCATCAGCCCAATCGTAATCAGCACGCCCGGTGCGATCCCTGCCATGAACAAATCAGCAATGGAAGCATTGGCCATAACACCATAAAGCACCATAAAAATACTAGGTGGAATAATGGGCCCTAAGATGGAAGACGTGGCAACGAGACTCGAGGAAAAGCGAAGATCGTACCCTTCCTTCTTCAGCACAGGAATCATCATCCCGCCAATCGCCGCCGCTGTTGCAATCGCACTTCCCGTCACTGCGGAGAAGAACATGCTCGCCAGCACGACGACCATTGCTAATCCCGCTGGAAAATGACCGACCAAGGTTTGCGCAAATCGAATGAGACGAGCGGAAATTCCCTTGGACATAATTTCCCCGGCCATAATAAAGAGCGGAATGGCAAGAAGCGAGAAATTATCGATACCTCTGAAAATTCTTCTCGGCACATTAATCAGCAGATCCGGGTCGGTGAACAGGAACGATAAGATGGATGTAAATCCCAGCGCGTAGGCGATCGGCACCCCGATGAAAAACAATATAAACAGTACGGCGACGAGATAAATCATTTTTTCACCAGGTCCTTCACTGTGTAATAAAGCATAAACAGACCACTAACCGGAATGGCCATGTACACATAGCCCACTTTAATCGGGAGAAAGCCTACTGCCTGGCCGGTTTGCAAGTTGTCTTGAACAAGGATGATCCCGTAATAGACAAACACAAGGATAAAAGCAAACACAATGAGAATCTCAATCATTTTGCAGATCAAGCGAATTCCGGAAGGCAGCTTCTCGATCAGGTCAATCTTCAAGTGCTCCCGATGCTTCACCGCTAACGCGGAGCCAAACAACACGAACCAGACGAAGCTGATCATCAATAATTCCTGCGACCATGAAAAAGAAAGATTAAAGAGAAATCGGCAGAACACCTGAACCGCTGTAATCAATATCGTGATCGAAAGAAAGGAGCATGTTAAAAATTCAAGCGTATAGCTCAAAAAATGAAGTTTGTTTTTCAAGGCAACCGTCCTTTCGCTGGAGAAAGCTCAGGCAGCGTAAGCAAGATACGCTTACCCTGCCCGATATCCATTCCCACTCTTACTGAATGCTTTCGATTTTTTCAATAAGTTCAGCCGGTACTTCTTCCGTCAATACGTTGCGGATATCCTTCGTTAGCTCTCTGAATGCCTCGATGTTCGGCTCTGTCACGATCACGCCTTTCGCTTTAATCTCATCAATGATGTTGGCATCGATCTTCGCGAGCTCTTCTCTTTGGTACAGCTGTGCCTCTTTAAAAGCATCGGTCACAATTTGCTGCTGCTCCGCGGACAAGCTCTCCCATGCCTTCGTGCTCATGGCTACAGCGGCCGGGGAATACGTATGGCCCGTTAACGACAAATACTTCTGTACTTCATAGAATTTCATCGAATAGATCGTATTGAGTGGATTTTCTTGACCATCTACCACGCCTTGATCCATTGCAGAATAGAGTTCGTTAAATGCAAGCGGTGTACCGTTCGCTTTGAGCGCTGCCATGTGTGCATCCCACACCTTGGAAGGCTGAACGCGGATTTTCAACCCAGCCATGTCCGCTGGTTCAACGATTTCAACTTTGTCATTCGTGAAGTGACGGAAGCCGATTTCCCAGAAGCCTAGGAATTTCATACCTTTCGCATTTGCTTTCTCAATCAATTGTTGACCTACTTCGCCGTCAATTGTGTTATAGACATGGTTAAGATCGCGGAACAGATAAGGAATACCGAATACGTTCATTTCAGGAACGACATTCGCAAAGGAGCTGTCTGCCACAACGGCCGTAATATCTAATGTGCCGTCCAATACTTGCTCAACGGTTTCATTTTCATTACCAAGCACGCCGTTATTGTAAATTTCAATCTTGACTGCACCATCGGTTTTTTCTTCTACAATTTCTTTGAATTTTTCTGCAGCAATTTGATATTGATGTGTCTGAGAACCTACGTGTGCAAGCTTTAAAGTAATGGTCTTCCCGTTCGAAGCAGCTGGTTTGTTGCTCCCATCCGTGGCATTGCTGCCGCTGTTGCCGCCGCCGCATGCAGCAAGCAGGACTGCGATTAATACGAATAACGTTAGAAGTTTGGCCTTTTTCATCTTATACATTCTCCTTATGTTTATCTGCTTAGTGGGATTTACAGTTTTAAATTCACAAGCCATTGTTACATCTATTCAATCAATAGATGTAACAATGTCCTTAACCCAAGGAAGACCCGATACAGGCGCAATCTGTACCACTGTATCCTTGGCCGCACGTATGCTGCATAAGTAACCCGCTTTGCCATTGACGGTTGCCATGCACTCTTTGCAGGCATTCGCCGAACGACAGGAGTATCTTACTGAAAAAGAAGGATCTTTAAACTCTCTCACCCATAGCAGAGCATCCAGCAAGCTCATTCCCTCACGGTATGGAACCTCGAATGTTTCGATACGCTGACCCGACTGTGCATCTCCTCGCGTTACGTTCAAAGTGATCAGCGACATGCTACTCGCCTCCTTTCATGGCTGAGCTGGAATGGGTGATCGGGATACTGGCCAAGCGCCATGTATGGTCATTCGTTAACGTATATTGAATACTTGCAGGCTGCTCGTCCGTCTGATCATAATCCAGACGTACGTGCGCACCTCTGGTTTCCTTACGCATGCGCGCACCTGCAACAATCGCCTCACTCAGCTTGATCATGTGATCCAGTTCAAGCTTTTCCACTAGACTAAGTGCATAGCTGCTCGTTCGAGCTAATGCGACTTCGGCTACTTTGACGCGCAATTGACGAAGCCTGCGCTCCGCTTCGGCCAGCTTATCCTCTGTACGAAGCGGCCCCGCGCCTTCCCACATAATGTCCTGCAGTTCATGCTTCAGCGCGAGCATGGCTGCTTCATCCTGCTGTACCTCTCGCGGATGCCAGAATTGCTGTAATCTAGCAAGCTCAGCATCGAATGCCGCGGCGGACCACTCCGTCAGCTCCCTCGCTTTGGCAGCCTGCTCGCCCGCAATGCGGCCAGATACAAAAGCTTCTGTAAGGGCATTACCGGACAAACGGTTTGCCCCATGCATCCCATAGATCAATTCACCGCAAGCATACAAACCAGGAACCGTCGTCTCCATCCGCGTACTAACTTTCACACCACCCATTGTAAAATGGGCCATAGGCGCTACCTCAACCATATCCTTTGTCAAATCCACACCCTGGCGAGCCAGAATATCGATGACTGGTCCGAACGCTTCCTTGAGCTTCTGCTCCGGTACCATTCTAAAATCGAGATACGCACCGCCATGCGGAGAGCCTCTGCCTTCCTTCACTTCATTAAATATCGCGAAGGTAGTCTGATCGCGAGCTGCCGTATAGACGCCGGACACTTCATTGTTGTACTTCTCCATGAACTCTTCTTCCAAACCATTCAACAAACGGCCACCGAGCTTGTATCGGAACGGATCCCACATAATCGGATCAATGCCTACAAGCGGAGGATACAAGTGAGCGATGGGAAAGAATTGAACCATCTCCACATCGCGCAGTTCTGCACCCGCTTCTGCTGCAAGGAAAAACCCGTCTCCCGTCATATTCGCCGATGCACTATTGCGCGCATACACTTCTGTCAGCCCGCCGGTCGCTAAGATGATCGCTTTGGCAGTAATCCTCACCGGCTTCAGCTGCTCGAAGGCAAAACCGATCGCGCCGACGGCTTTGCCATGTTCAACAACAATTTTGGTGATCATGACATTTTTGCAGCGTGTAATGAGCGGCTCCTTCCAGATCGCTTTACGCAAGCCGGCTGATGTCGCGCCTCCCGTATTCAGGATATCGACGTAGACACATCTTCTGCGCGAATGTCCGGGGGCAACGACCTGCGAACGAATGCCTTCTGCGGTTCGTGCCCATTTCACACCATAGCCTTCAAGCTCGTTAATTAGTTCGGGACCTCGATCCACAATCGTTCTGACGATGTTTGAATCAGCCAGCCCGCGGCTGCCCTTCATCGTGTCCTCATAATGAATGTCTGGATGATCCTCTTCCGCTTCACCTAATGCGACCGCAACAGTCATTTGGGCCAATATGGTTGCACCGCCGCGTCCAACGACGCTTTTATCAACGATAATGACTTTCGCACCTTCTGCAGCAGCGGCTTTAGCCGCTACCATGCCTGCTGCACCGGAACCGATGACAAGCACATCTGTTTGCAGATCTATTAATTCCATGGTACAACTCCCTTGCTTTACGATTCACGCGATAAAGTTTTCTTTACAGACTGGACGACAATCCCCGCTTCTGTCAGGGCAGTACGAATGTTCCGCGCAAATTCTAACGCACGTGCACCGTCACCATGTACACAGATGGTTTCTGCCTTAATCGATACATCTACTTGCTGCTGTGTAAATACTTTGCCTTCCTTCACCATCCGAATGACTTGTGACAAGGACTGCTTCTCATCCGTGATCATCGCGTTGGGCTCTCTTCGAGACGTTAAGGTCCCATCCGCCTGGTACGTGCGGTCAGAGAACACCTCACTCGCGGTTCGCAGACCGATTCGCTGGCCTGCTTTGATTAACTCACCGCCTGCTAGACCGAATAAGATGAGCTCAGGGTCTACTTTATACACCGCTTCAGCAATCGCCTCCGCCAATTTGGCATTCGTCGCAGCCATATTGTACAGCTCGCCGTGTGCCTTCACGTGCTCCAGTGTTCCGCCTTCAGACTTCACGAATCCCCACAATGCGCCAATTTGATACACCACAATGTCGTATGCTTCTTGCGGTGAAATATCCATTCGACGACGGCCAAACCCAATTAAGTCCTGCAAGCCGGGATGCGCCCCAATGGCTACATTGTGTTCCATCGCGAGCCGAACGGTTTTGCGCATCGTACCCGCATCCCCTGCGTGAAACCCGCAGGCGATGTTCGCTGAAGTAACATATGCGAGAATTTCTTCGTCATGGCCAAGCCGATATGCTCCAAAGCTTTCCCCCATGTCACAGTTCAAATCTACGAAAGTCATTTCTTTACCCCCTATTGCGCATGCATGCTAATCGTTTGCTTTAGTAGACTGATATTCAAATCAAGCATCATTCGTTTGCGTTGCGCTTCACGCATATCGATCGGCTTAAAGCGTATCTCACTGCCGATCTGCGCTTGTGCCAAGAGCGGCAAATCCACCGAAATCACCTCTGCAATCTTCGGATAACCGCCTGTCGTCTGGCGATCAGCCATCAGTACAATCGGATTCCCGTCCGCGGGCACCTGGATGGTGCCGAATGCCACCGGCTCAGATAACAGCTCTGCAGGCTCAGCCAGCTGCAAAGCACTGCCCTGCAGCCGATACCCCATACGATCGGATTGCGGCTGCACAATGAAAGGCTGAGTGAAGAAATCTGCCCGGCTCTCTTCTGTAAACTTCTTATATTGTCTGCCGGGCAATACGCGAAGAACTGGCGATGATGTGTATTTCGGGATGAATGCATTGGAAACTTGCCAAGGCACGGTTGCGTGCGTCTCATCCTTTCGATCAAGAGACTGCAATCGCTTGAAGAGCCGTTGATTCATCGCGTTCATGTCATTTAGGGAGAGCACATCCGACTCACGAAGCGCTCTGCCTTCGAACCCGCCAATTTGTGCACGCAAATAGGTAGAATAGCTATTCATGACCTTAGGGATGTTAAACCCGCCAGCAACGGCAATATAACCTCTCACACCTGATTTAGCCGCTCCAAATCGTATGGTTTGCTTGGCATTCACCCAGATCGGGCGCCATAAGGGCAATACAGCATCTCCAATGGTCGGGGCAAACGCTGCCCCACAAATCGCAATTAATGCCGCTTCTTCAAAATAAAGCGTCGGCCCAACAACCGTCATTTCCAGCGTTGCTTCTGTTTCCTCGTTGCCAACCAATAGATTCGCGACACGATGTGCGAAGGTGTCCATTGCGCCGCTGGCAATGACGCCATACTTCTGATAGCCAAACCTGCCAAGATCTTGGACGCTCGTCAGCAGCCCCGGCTTTACAATTTCAATACTCATTCGTCTAATCGACTCCATCGATCATACTCTTCACGAGAAATGGGATAGAATCTGATAAGATTGCCTGCTTGCAGCAATGTCGGCGGATGTTGATCCGGTAAAAATAAGGACACTGGCGTTCGCCCGATCAGTTGCCAGCCGCCTGGTGTCTCGATTGGATAAATACCGGTTTGTTCCCCTGCAATCCCGACCGATCCTCTTGGAATTGATAAGCGGGGGGTCAGCTTGCGCGGTGCAGCGATTCGTTTGTCCATCCCGCCTAAATAAGGAAAGCCCGGTGCAAATCCAAGCATATACACCTGATAATCACGACTGCAGTGGATCTGGATCACTTCATCGACCGTCAATTGATTGCGTGCAGCCACTTCCTCTAGATCTGGCCCAAATTCACCGCCATAGCAGACAGGAATCTCTACAAGTTTGGGTGTTACCTCCTGCTGCACTTGCAGCTGATCGAACACTTGCTGAATACGCAGCTTCATCATTTCATAAGGCGATAAAGACAATACATCCGACTCTGTGCCGTCCTCACGCTGTGTCAATACACTGCTGTACACCTGCAAGGGATCATAATGGATCGTCACCGATGTATAAGCCGGAACATATTCGATCATTCCGGTTAATGGGTGATCCTCCAGATAAGCAGCAAACAAGGTCACTAATCGATGTGTCTCCTGATCAACGCTAGACCCGAGCTCCACAGTCACTGCGGCATCACCTAACGGTGTAACAGGAAATCTCGCCAATTTCTATCCCTCCTTTCTATCTATTCATGAATACAAAGCACTTGTTCCGAATTTCGGAACAAGTGTACCATATTTCAATCTCTTCTATACTGATAATTATAGTCGGAATTAAGATGTTTGCAATCATTACTTTCGCCGCTTCTTAAATACTTTTTCGCGACTTGGAAGCATCATGCAGAGTTACCCATTTTTCTGTTATGATATAACTTATTTAATATGAATATTGTGGAGGACACTATGGAGCAGCAGATTGCCCCAAGCACGAAAAATAAAACGGTTGTCCGTTCAATGGAACTGCTTAATTTATTTATTACACATGAACAATTATCCATTAGCGATATGGTTAAATTATCGAAATTGCCCAAAACCACGGTTCATCGAATGATCGGCTCACTAGAAGAGATGGGTTTTTTAGAAAAAGATCAGGATGGGAAATACACGTTAGGCATTCTATTTTTGCAATTCGGCCAGCTCGTCGCAGAAAGACTGGACATTCGTCAAATTGCCTTGCCGATTATGCAGCATCTGCGTGAGGAGGTTGAGGAAGCGGTTCACCTGGTCATCCGCAGCGGTCAGGAAGCCGTCTACATCGAAAAACTGGACACCGATCATCCCGTACGCTTGTTCACCAAAATCGGAAGAAGAGCACCGCTATACGCAGGGGCATCATCACGTGTGATTCTGGCCTATTTGGAGCCTGAAGAACAAGAAGCTTATCTCGAGCAAGTCATTCTGAAGCCATTCGGAGAGGGGACTATCGTGAATAAGCAAGCTTTGCGTGAAGCACTACAGTTCACTAGAAAGGTAGGTTACGCCTTCAGCCGTTCAGAATTAGAAAATTACACAGCAGAGCTAAGTGCACCGCTCTTCGACCACACAGGTAAGGTGATTGGCGCGATGAGTATTGCCGGCTTAGAAGTGAAATTCACGGATCAAGTCATCGATGAACTCGTCCATAAATTAAAACAAGCCGCTAGCGACATTTCACGGAAGTTGGGTCATGGGTAACATACAAGCACCTTAGCGGCACATTTTCCATCAATACCACGTTGTTTTCGCCTCTAAGTGTCCGCCAAGTCCGTTACAATGTTGCCCCTTCGTTTTTCGTCCTCTAAGTGTTCGCTATGTCCGTCACAAAGCAGGTTCACCTTTACGAGTTTAACGGCGAAAAAAAACGAAAGGAGTGCCACGGCAACTCCTTTCGGGCCCTCCCAATTTTGTTTTTTAAGCATGTTTTTTTAATTGGGGCGGATTTGCTTTCTTTATTAATTTCCCACCGTCAAAATGTCGTCCGTTTGTTTTTACGAAATTTGTTATTTCCTCCTGGGATGGAAGAACCCCCTCATGCGGCCATGTCAAAAAATATGACTGTACCTTTCCGCTATAAAAAACCCAGCTGAAGAATTTCCGTGCAAAATTGTGCATACCCTTTGTTCGAAAATGATTCATTCGCTTCCCGTCTTTCCACACGGTTAACGTTTGCCCAATTCCCCCTTGCATTTGGCCGCTAAGCTCAGCATAAAGTAAATCTTCATTCTTTGTCATTGCCTTCATAATAAATTGGTTTATTATCCCATTGATGATTAGCCTAGGAATATTGAAGGACTCCCCTCTTGTTACGGAAATAACCGCGCCGGGAGGCAGTACGATTGACCTATCGCCTAGGGTAAACGTTGCCCCGTATTTATTGTTAGGATCCTCGTGTTTCACCCATGTTTTCATAAATAACACTTCCCTTCTTTTGAATCAACTCGAGGGCTAAAAGACTCACAAAATAAAATATAAATTTTTCCAAGCCTACTGTCTATAAAAAATAAATCTAAGAGAACACGAATATGCTCCCCTCACGATAAACAGGTTTTATGATTTCACCTGTCTACCGTATGGGGAGCATAGCAACTCATACGAGTAACTGTATCAGATTTAAGGGACTAAGTTGAAAATTTTTATTTGTGACACCAAACCTTCATTTATCTCAAATTGCAAATGATCATTTTGAACTTCATCGCTAATTTCGTATGCAGCATTATTGGGGTCCGTTCTCCCATCAAGCACCATTTCAATGCCAGGGTAAGCATTTTTCACTTCTTCCATTGTATCTCCAATTTCAATTCCCTTTGATGTTTTGTATCCTTCCTTAGAAACCTCTATCGACCTTATCCAGAAGGTTTCGCCATTTTGTTTAGGTGAAAAAAGTTCAATTTGAAGCCCATCATACTCCAATTTTTTAATAAGTGATCCCGTATGAGTGTCAGCGTTCTTGAGTTCCTCTACATTTTGCGTAACAGGGGGTCCCAAAATTTCCTCTAGTTTTATTTCGTGATCCCAGTCATGAAGCGTTATAGTGGCATCGTTAATTCTTAATGAAAAAACGCTTGAAGAATCGTCTGCAGTTGGTTGTTCATTTGCTTCTTTCTCTTCAACAAGTTCCTTTTGCTCATTTGATATGTCTACATTGGAATTTGGATTCGTTTCAGATGAAGTACATCCCGTAAATAACATGATTAGAATGACCATACTTAACTGAAGAATAATTCTCATAATATTTTCCCCCACAAGAATTGTTTCATGATGTAATATGCTCATTTATTATTTTTTTGGCGCCCAGAACCTTCCTCATTTACTTATCCAATCTCGTTCAGATTGCCGTCTTCGGAGATGCGGGCGTATTGGCGCCCTTCCGCTAAAGCCATTACAGCGGCAAACAACATACAGCAAACCTCGACTTCAATTCTTATTCTCCCCCCTTCGTGAGTTGTGCTACTTTTTATAACGACCAAATCCCCGAATAGTTGCAGTAGTCCTTAAGGGTAATATTATCCAACCTTTGCGCCGTTATTCGAAACATAGCGCCGCAGCAACAACCGTTTTTGCACCCGATCGACATTCCAAAAAATGATATTTATAACTACAATCTGAATAGAACGCTGTTACAATGAGGTTGTAACATAATGAATGAAGAGGTGGGGAAATGAAAAGAATTTTTAAGGTTGGTTTTGGTGTGGGATTGGTTTCCGGTGGATTGTGCATTGTATTATACTATGTCTTGTGTGGGTTGCTGGATCTCCAGTTTGTACAACTGAATCCCGTTTCCATTATGATTGTATCAGTGGTCGTAAATGTGATAGGTGCATTGATTTACAGTAAGATTCTGTCAATAGCTTCAAGCCCAAGGCTCTTTTATGGCCTAATAACCGTCGGTGTGGCGCTAACCTTGTCGCTTTATGACTGGGCCTACCCAGCGGAACCGGATATTACAGGGATTGCAAATACACTTCATGCCTTAGTTGCTTCGCTGTCGATTGCGTGGATTCCAACTACGCTTAATAAACGGTGCTCTCCAACCTATACGACAGGAAAATGAGATGAATACCATTTCCAAGAAGTGGCTGGTCTTCGTGCCATTGGTTTTACCAGCAGTCTATTTATTTTTTTTCACACCGTTTTATCAAACTTGGCTGGATAAATGTTTGTTTCTGCTGCTTGCCTTCAGTTACTGGAGGGGCATGCTTCATGAGAAGCACCGTGAAATGCATATCGGTATTCAACTTATAATCGTCTCCTACTTCGTCATCGTTTACACCCCATGGCATATGAGCTTCGGTTTTTACCCTGCTATAACGATGTCATTGCTTGTTTCGTATCGCCGCATTTCTTGGTTAGTTGGTACAATGATTGGCTGTTTTACGATTGCGGTCAGCCTGTCAGCTTACCTGTCCAATGAACCTCTTCGGATTGAATGGCTGCCTATCCCAATCGCATTAATTGCCCTGCCCTATGTGTCAAAAATGTACCAAGTCACTTGCGAGATGCAAATGGAGCTTTCTCATGCCAACGCTGAAAAAATAAAATACGAGGAAAGAGCACGCATAGCAAGAGATTTGCATGATACACTGGGCCAGACGTTATCGATGATTACTGTAAAGAGCGAGCTGGTGGAACGGCTAATCCACTCACGCCCTGACGAGGCTTTAATCGAAGTCGGTGATGTCCAGCGGATATCAAGAACGGCTTTGCTGCAAGTGCGCGAATTAGTCAATGATATGCAATCCATCGATATTCGGGAAGAGCTTCGCCGTGCCGAGCATATCCTGGAATCTGCCGGTATCGAAACCGAATCGCAAGTGCGGATTGACACGGAAAGCGTTAAGCCAATCGTACGGAATATTCTTGGTATGTGCCTGCGGGAATGTACCACCAATGTCGTTAAGCATAGCGGGGCTGGGAAGTGTTCCATTCAACTATTCGAAGACAAAGAGCAATATTCGCTACTCGTTCATGATAATGGCATCGGCATCGCGAACGGTCGGAGCCATGTACGAAGATATGGTGCCGGTCTACTGGGCATGAAGGAACGATTATCTTTCATTGGAGGAACGCTGGATCTGGATTCTGATCCTGAGAACGGTACGAAAGTGACGATTGCCATACCTCATCACTGAACGTCGGCCGAGGAGGAAACAGGATGAAGATTGTCATTGCGGAAGATCAAGGCATGTTAAGAGGCGCCATCAGTCGGCTGCTCGGTATGGAACCGGACATCGAAATCGTCGGGGAAGCCGACAACGGTGAGCACGCCCTGCAACTGATCCGGAAGCTCTCGCCGGATATAGCTGTACTTGATATTGAAATGCCGTTACTAAGCGGACTGGATGTGGCTGAAAAGCTAAAGGCTGAGGATAGCAGTTGCCAGGTCGCCATCGTTACGACCTTTGCCAAGAGCGGATATTATCAGCGTGCGGTTCATGCCGGCGTGATGGGCTATTTATTGAAGGACGCTCCAGTATCAGAACTTGCGGTATCTTTGCGCAAAATCTATTATGGCAGACGCGTATTCAGCCCTCACCTCACATTTTCCATATATGAAGATTTGAATCCGCTGACGGACCGGGAATCCGAACTCCTTACTTATTTGAAAGAAGGATATTCAGTGAGTGAAATCAGTAAGCTTTTATATTTGTCGCCAGGTACAATCCGCAATTACATTTCCGAGATCCTGCAGAAACTCGAAGCGAAAAATCGAATTGATGCTGTTGCAATTGCGCAAAGCAAGGGTTGGATATCGGATAAATCTACGATTCGCCACTAAAATCTCCAGGGTGTGCTCTCCCTCTAACCCTGACACATTCCACATGTTTCAAAGTCGAACGGTAAGGTTTTAGGGTTAACTGTGGCAAGCATCTCCGCGCTGTCTGGAAAACAATGAAGAGTCACCCTTCGGTGACTCTTCATTGCGTCATATTTCAACAGGTACCATGATTACAAATTCGGGTTCTTTTGAGTAGGGATCTTGGTGCATCGGGTATTCTTCAAAATGAGTAAGACCACCTTCATGAAGTTTATAACCTTGGGATTTAATCCAGGCGTAAACAATAAATCCTAGACAAAATCTGTCATATAGCGAACGCGCTTCTGACGGTACTTTCGCTTTGCAGAAAGGGAGTGGCTCTAGATCACGATCACTGTCTACTTGACGGGGTGCAGTTCAATGCGGAAGGATGCCCCTTTATTTCATTGAATGCTCACTGCTTCTCAATAAACTCACCTTGCTCAATAGTATAAATCTTCAACGTGGTTTTGGGGTCAGCATCCATTTTTTCATCCTCCCAGGATGCAACCCATTCAGTCTGCCAATAGTATAGTTCCCCGTCATCATCGTAAAATTGATAACTTCCCATGATGGCTCGATATTTATCTTGAAATACATAGACGTCTTTGAGCGTTCCTTTCCAGGCTTCCGTCCATACTCCTGAATTGTCCATATACATAAGATGAGATTCCCTAATATCGACACCTGTTCCGCCTGTGCGCGTAACGATATTCAACAGGGGATTCATTCCATCAATATCAAAATGCTCCGCATTCCAGGATACCACATGCCACGGTTGCTCATAGATTAATTTGTATGAACCGTTGGACTGTTTGTCAAAGATGAAAAAATTACCGAGATGCACCCCTCCATCTATTTTTGCCAGCACTTCCGGTTCGGAATCCCTATCTATATTTACTTCTTCAACGAATAAACCATCAAAGTAATAGTTGCTCTTTTCATTGCCTTGTTCCCGGATCCATTCTTCAACCATACCTTTTGTATTTACTGTTTGAATGTTTACCGAATGAGTCTGTTGATCCCAGGTTACACGGGCGCCCATTGCTTCTGCCAAATCCCGTACGGGGGCAACTACCTTTCCATCTTCGAGTTTCACTTCTTTAAGGTTCAGCGCTTCTCCATTAATAAACAAACCAACAGAATTGCTTGCCATGGCTGTTCCGACGAAGATCGTGCATGCGCCCAAGATTGGAAGTAGCACTTTTAAACTTCTTTTTGCCCTCACGGTTCTCTTCTCCTTTTTAGCATGATTTCATTCTTAGACGCATGACTTTCGCATATTGTTCCATAATTATAAGCAAAATACAGTAAGAGTCCGTGCTGAAACGCAAGCCTTCGAATTGGCAAAGTTTGCTTCCCATGAACACGCTTGCCCGGCTCATGTGGCGCGGCTATGGAAGCGAGTAGAACTGTGTGAACAACGCCGGTAAAATCCTCAATAGAATCGGTTGAAAATTCCCCATCATCGACGCAAAATCTCCCCTAGGGGGAGAGATACAGCATGATACGAAATGGG
>Ga0180215_1002959_pt1 | contig 16504 bp, 17 predicted proteins | sample eDN3rd37CBELigBY_FD_128871 | JGI IMG/M metagenome (GOLD analysis project Ga0180215, IMG submission 128871) | Enriched backyard soil microbial communities from Emeryville, California, USA - eDNA 3rd pass 37_C BE-Lig BY (version 2) (version 2) | ecosystem: Environmental > Terrestrial > Soil >...
ATGTGCATGGCACGCGCGCCGCGATCGCACTCGCACGTGCGGCCGGTGCCGCCTATGACCAGCTCGACGGCGAGGCGGTGGCGCGGGAGACGGCGCAGCACACCGACAAGGGCGGCATGTTCATCGCGCCGGGCGAGGTGCGGCGGCGTGCGGATGTGATCGTCATCGTCGGGGCGCTGCCGGCAGCGCATCGCGACATCATGGCAGGGCTTGCCGCTACCGTTCCCGATCTCGATGCCGGAACCGGCCGACAGTTTTTCCTGATCGGGACTGAGGTGAAAGCGCCGGCAAAGGTCAAGGCGACGCGGCTTTCCTGTGATGGCGGGCTTGAGGCCACGCTTGCCGCACTGCGCGCGCAATGGGCCGGACGCAAGACCGCTCTCGAAGTGACCCATTTTGCCCGCTTCGCCAAGGCGTTGGCCGACGCTCGTTTTCCGGTCTTCACCTTTTGCGGTCAGTCGGTCGGAACGCTCGGGCTGGAGATGCTGCAAGGGCTCATCGCCGACATCAACGGCAAGCAGCGCGCCTCGGCGCTGCATCTGCCGGCAAGCGAGAATGGCTGGGGCAGCACGCTGGCCTCGACCTGGACGACAGGCTTCCCGCTGCGTACCAGCCTGATGCGCGGCGAAGCGGAGTTCGACCCCTGGCGTTTCGATGCGGCGCGGATGATCGCCGATGGCGAGGCGGACCTGCATCTGGTCGTTGCCGATGATGCGAAGCGTCTGCCTGCCGGGCCCAGGAATATGGCGCTGATCGCGCTGACCGGAACCAAAAAACAGGTTGCCGGGGCCGCCGTGACCATTGCCATCGGCACGCCGGGCCTCGGCCATGACGCGGTCTTCTATGCGAGCCGGATCGGTACGCTGGCGGCCATCGAGGCGAAAGCTCCAAGCGAACTGCCGTCGACGGCGGCCGTATTGCGGCAGATCGCCGAACATTTGCCGCAAGAAGAGGCATTGCCATGCTGACCCGGATCGCCGGCGGTGAAATCGTCGATCCCGTCAACGGTCGCGTCGGCAAGGGCGATCTCTGGATCGAGGACGAGACGGTCGTTGACGAACCTGTTGGTCGTCAGCCCGATCTCACGCTGGACGCAACGGGTTGCGTGGTGATGGCCGGTGCCATCGATATCCACTCCCATATTGGCGGCGGCAATGTGAACACGGCGCGGCTGCTGCTGCCCGAGCAGCATAAGGCGCATGCGTCGCGCCCGGCCACCACGCCGCTGTCCAAGGTCGGCTGGACGACATTCGAGACCGGCCGCCGCTACGCGCAGATGGGGTTCACCACCGTGGTCGAGCCGGCGATGTCGCCGGGGGCGGCGCTGCACACCCACCTCGAACTGGCCGACATACCGATCATCGACAAGGCGACGCTGGCGATCCTCGGCAACGACGACTTCTTGCTCGCGATGATCCGCGACAAGGCCTCGCCGGTCATGATCGAGGACTATGTCGCCTGGACCGTGGCGTCGAGCCGTGCGCTCGGGGTGAAGGTCATCAATGCCGGCGCGGCGGCGGCCTTCAAGGAGAATGCGCGCAGCTTTTCCTTCGACGATGTCGTGCCTTTCTACGGCACGAGTTCGCGCAGCATCGTCAAGACGCTGCAGGCGGCGGTCGGTGCGCTCGGCATTCCGCATCCGCTGCATGTCCATTGCAACAATCTCGGCATTCCGGGCGCGCCGGACACGGCCGCCGAAACCATGGCGGCGGCGGAAGGCCTGCCCCTGCATCTGGCGCATCTCCAGTTCTACGGCTACGGCACCGAGGGCAAGCGCGGGTTTTCGTCGGCCGCCGCGCGGCTGGCCGAACTGGTCAACTCGACACGCGAGATCACCATCGATGTCGGGCAGGTGATGTTCGGCCAGACGGTGACCATTTCGTCGGATGTGCTGCGGCAGTTTTCGGCGCGCGGAACCGCCAGTCCCCGGAAATCGGTGATCATCGACGGCGATGCCAATGGCGGCGGCATCGTGCCCTACAATTATCGGGATGATTTCCACGGTTCGCTGCAATGGGCGATCGGGCTGGAACTGTTCCTGCTGATCGAAGACCCGTGGCGGGTGTTCTTCACCACCGACCACCCCAACGGCGCGCCCTTCACCGCCTATCCGGAAATCTTCGAGCTGCTGATGAGCCGCGAGGCGCGCGCGCAGGCCATGGAAAGCCTGTCGAAGCGGGCGCTGGCCCTGTCCACGCTTCCCGACCTGACGCGCGAATACACGTTCGAGGAAATCGCGATCATGACACGGGCGGCACCCGCCAGGCTGCTCGGCCTCAAGGATCGGGGGCATTTGGGAGTAGGGGCGCTGGCCGACATTGCAGTTTATCGCAAGGGCGGCGACATCGCCCGGATGTTCCGCTCGGCCGCATTCGTGCTGAAGAACGGTGAAATGGTGGTCGAGGACGGCATCGTCAGGAATTACCGCTGGGGCAAGACGCTGCGGCTGAAGCCGACGCCCGACAAGGCCATGGTGAAGCGACTGGAGGGCTATTATCAGGAGCGCTACGGCCTGTCGCTGAACTGGTTCGATTTCCCCGATTCCGCGCTTCCGCGCGAGCAACCGTTCAGCGAGGTGTCATGCAACGCTTGACGGTCAACGGCGTCGCCATCGACGACACTTTTGCCGAAGCCTTCGGCATGCGCGCTACCGCCATCATCATCACCGCATCCAACCGCAAATGGGCGCGGCAGGCAGCTATCACCATGACGGGCTTTGCCACCTCGGTGATCGGCTGCGGCTGCGAGGCGGCGATCGATGTGGAGTTGTCGGGCTCGGAGACACCGGACGGCCGGCCCGGCTGCCGCGTGATGATCTTCGCCGTCAGCACCGACGAATTGCAGAAGCAGTTGCAGAACCGGCTCGGCCAATGCGTGCTGACTTCGCCGGGCAGCGCCTGCTTTGCCGGGCTGAAGGGCACGGCCGATCTGAAGCTCGGCGCCGCGCTGCGCTATTTCGGCGACGGCTGGCAGGTGTCGAAGAAATTCGGCGGACGGCATTTCTGGCGCGTGCCGGTGATGGATGGCGAATTTCTGTGCGAGGCCACCACCGGCCTCACCAAGGAGGCCGTCGGCGGCGGCAATCTTCTGCTGGTCGCCTCATCCAGCGCCAAGGCACTGGCGGCAGCGGAAGCAGCCGTGGCGGCGATCGAAAAGGTGCCGGGTGCGATCATGCCGTTTCCGGGCGGCGTCGTGCGCTCGGGCTCCAAGATCGGCGGCAAGTACAAGGGCATGATCGCCTCGACCAACGATGCCTTCGCGCCGACGCTGCGCGGCGTGACCAAGAGCGAGCTTGGGCCCGACGACAATGCCGTGCTGGAGATCGTCATCGACGGCGAGACCAGCGATGCGGTGGCGGCGGCGATGAGGGCCGGCATCGGCGCGGTCACGGCGCTGGGGCCGGACAAGGGCGCTTCGCGCATCAGCGCCGGCAACTATGGCGGCAAGCTCGGGAAATTCCACTATCATCTGAAGGATTTGCTGCCGTGAAGCCGCTCACCTTCACCTTGCGCGAGACCCCGCCGGAACGGCTCGACCTGTCGTCGCTGACGCCTGAGGGGCTGGCGGGGCTGCCGGCCAGGGAAATGGGCGGGATAAAACTCGGCATGTCGAAGCGCGGGCTCACGGTCGGCGATCTGTTCCGTGTCTCCGGCAGCGACGTGCAAAATATCGTTTTCGAGGGCGGGAATTCACGCTTCGACGGCATCGGCAGCGGAATGACCGAGGGCAGCATTCGCGTTGCCGGCGATGCCGGTGCGCAGGTGGGCCGAAAGATGCGCGGCGGCCAGCTTCTGGTCGAGGGCAGCACGGGGCCGCATGCCGGTTCCTGCATGCGTGGCGGCCGGCTGGAGATTCTTGGCAATGCCGGCGATCATCTCGGCGGGCCGCTGGCGGGTGAACTCGCCGGCATGAATGGCGGGCTGCTCATCGTGCGCGGCCGCGCCGGCGCTTATGCGGCCGACCGGATGCGTCGCGGCGTGGCGGCCGTGTTGAAGGGTTGCGGCGACTATGCCGGCGCGCGCATGATCGCCGGGACGCTGGTCGTCACAGGTGGGGTAGGGCGCCTGCCGGGTTATCTGATGCGGCGCGGCTCGATCCTGCTCGACCGCATGCCGGAAGAATTGTCGCCCAGCTTCGTCGCATGCGGCGCGCCGGACAGCGTCTTTGCCGGCGTGTTCGACCGCTATCTGGTGGCAGAGGGTATTCTCAAGCGGCCGCTGCTTGGGGCCGCGCCGGGTAAGTTCGGCGGTGACAATGCCGTAGCCGGCACAGGGGAGATTTTGTACAGGCGGTGATGCGGCCCTCTCCCGTTGATGGGGAAGGTCGCCACGAATTGGCGGGCGGGGTGCGGGCTTCTCGTTGCGGCAATATTCGTCTCACCCTGGACCTTCGGTCCCTCCCATCAAGGAGAGGGTAGAGTGACGCCTTAATGCTCGCTTTCACACAATTCATGATGGGCAAGGGCGTGGATGACGTAGCAGTCCTTCACCTGGTCGCCATGGCAATGCGTGGCGATGCGCTCCAGTTCCGTTTCAAGTCGCCTCAGCTTCTCGATCTTGCCGCGCACCGCCTTTAGCTGTTCGGCCGCAATGCGGTCGGCATCGACGCAGGGGCGCTCCGGATGCTGGCTGAGATCGATCAGCTTGCGGATGGCTTCCAGCGTCAGCCCAAGGTCGCGAGCATGGCGGATGAAGGAGAGGCGATCCTTTTCCTCACATGTGTAGCGGCGCTGGTTGCCCTCCGAGCGCTCGGCCGCCTCGATCAGACCGATCTGCTCGTAATAGCGAATGGTCGGTATCTTCACCCCGGTCTGACGCGACAGGTCGCCGATGCTGAGCATGATCTTCTCCTGCAAAATCTATAGTCTATGGAGATATGGAGCTTGTCCGACCCGAGGTCAAGAATGACCGCGGATGCGAAAAAAGTGCGAAAAACCCTCTTGTAGCTCTAGTTGCTAGAGGGGCTACGTCCATCCTGTACGCACAGGAGAACACCATGTCCGCGCGCAAAGACGCCGAGATCATCAAGCTCGATGCTGCTTGTTGCAGCCCCAGGCAGGTGGAGGCCCAGGAATGCCACCGGCATTCCCATGGCCGTAAACATGATCACGCGCATGAGCATGGCGGCTGTTGCGGACACGGCCATGATCATGGCGAGCCGGATGATGAGATCGCATCCGCGCCCGTGGTTTCAGGGCGCAGCTTCCGGGTGTTCGGCCTGGACTGCGCGGAAGAAGTGGCAACGTTGAAATCGGCCGTTGGACCGGTGGTCGGCGGGACGACACATCTGGCGTTCGACGTCATCAACGGGCGGATGACCGTTCTCGACGGTGCGGGTCCCATCCAGGCCAGCACGATCGTTTCGGCGGTCGCCGCAACCGGCATGCGGGCAGAGCCATGGCAGGAAGGCGCACCGCCGGCCAAGGATGCGCGGCTTGCCGAGCAAAAGCTGTTCACCGCGCTGAGTGGCCTGTTCCTCCTTGCCGGCTTCGTCGTCCATGCCATGACGTCGCCGGGCCAGTCTTTCCTGGAGATCATGGCTTTCCATCATCCTGAGGGCGCGCCGCTCGCCGAGCAGGTGGCGCTCATCCTGTCAGTCATCACCGGTGCGCGCTTCGTCGTGGTCAAGGCGTGGTATGCCCTCAGGCGCATGTCGCCGGATATGAACCTGCTGATGATGGTGGCCGTGGCCGGTGCGCTCATCCTCGGCGACTGGTTCGAAGCCGCCACCGTCGCTTTCCTGTTTGCGCTGTCGCTGATGCTTGAAAGCTGGTGCGTCGGCCGCGCGCGCAATGCGGTTTCGGCCTTGCTCGACCTCGCACCGCCTGTGGTGCGGGTGAAGGATGCGAATGGCGAACGCGAGGTGAAGGCGGCGGACGTGCGTATCGGCACACGTTTCATCGTGCGCGGCGGCGACCGCATCGCGCTCGATGGCCGCGTCGTTTCAGGCGTCAGCTCCGTCAATCAGGCGCCGATTACGGGCGAAAGCATTCCAGTCGGCAAGGAACCGGGCGACGAGGTGTTCGCCGGCACCGTGAATGGCGACGGGACGCTGGAAGTGGAGGCGACCAAGGCGGCGAGCGATACGACGCTGGCGCGCATCATCCGCATGGTGTCGGACGCCCACAGCCGGCGTGCGGCGGTGGAGCAGTGGGTGGAGCGCTTCGCGCGCGTCTACACGCCCGCTGTCATGCTGCTGGCGCTGCTGGTGTTCGTCGTGCCGCCACTGTTGTTCGGTGGCGAATGGAGGGCGTGGTTCTACAATGCGCTGGTGCTGCTGGTCATTGCCTGCCCCTGTGCGCTGGTCATCTCCACCCCGGTGTCGATCGTCGCCGCGCTCGCTTCGGCCGCGCGCAATGGCGTGCTGATCAAGGGTGGCACCTTCATCGAGTTGCCGTCCAGGCTCACCGCGCTCGCCATGGACAAGACCGGCACGCTGACCAGGGGCGAGCCGCAGGTTACGGCCGTCATCCCGCTTTCGGGCCATGACGAGCAGGAACTGTTGCAGCGGGCCGGCGCGCTGGAGGCGCGCAGTTCGCATCCGCTGGCCGATGCGATCCTGCGTCACATGAAGCAAAGCGGCATCGAGCCGATTGCCGGCGAGGATATTAAGCTGCTGCCGGGCAAGGGCGTGCAGGGCACCTTCAACGGCAAGACATACTGGCTCGGCTCATGGCGTTACGCGGTCGCGCGGGGTCAGGCCGACGATGCCGTCGCGGCCCGGATTGCCCAACTGGAAGGGAACGGCGCCACCACCGTGGTCGTCGGCTCCGAAGGCCATCTGTGTGGCGTCATTGCGCTCGCCGACACGATCCGGCCAGAGGCAAAGGCCATCCTGTCCGCGCTGCATGCGCAGGGGGTGAAAGAGGTTGTCATGCTGACCGGCGACAACCGCGCCGCCGCGGAAAGCGTTGCGCGGCAGGTCGGCATCGATACGGTGCGGGCCGAGCTTCTGCCGGCGCAGAAAGTCGAGGTCGTCGACGAATTGACCGGGCGTCACGCGATGGTCGCCATGATGGGTGACGGCGTCAACGATGCGCCGGCCATGGCGCGCGCCAATTTCGGCATTGCCATGGGTGCCATCGGGTCCGACGCGGCCATCGAGACGGCCGACATTGCGCTCATGACCGACGATCTCTCCAAGGTGCCATGGCTGATCCGCCATTCGCGCCGTGCCATGGGCGTCATCCGGCAGAACATCGTCTTCGCGCTTGGCGTGAAGGCCGTGTTCATGGCGCTGACGGCATTCGGCATCGCCACCATGTGGGGGGCGATCGCGGCGGATGTCGGCGCCTCGCTGCTGGTGGTGGGCAATGCGCTGCGTTTGCTCAACGGCAAGTCACAAAGCGCGTGATCGCAAGGTTTCGTTAACAATAACAGCCAAGAATTGTCGCCAAACATGATTTGACGCCCGCAGTTCCGCCACAGATGAATGGCAGGGGAGGATCGGGCGACGGGTTTTTCGGGGACGAGCCGGATTTGAAACTGCTGCGTAGATTTGCTGTTCCTTTGGCTGCTCTGGCGCTGTCGACTGCGCTGGCGGGGTGCGTTTCGAGTGTGCTCGATCCCAACGTGAAGGCGAGCCAGCCGATACCCGCCAGGCTGGTCAGCCAGATGACCGCCAAGCAGATGAAGCCGTCCGACCCCATCGTGGTGCGCATCTTCAAGGAAGAGAGCGAACTGGAGATCTGGAAACGCGACCGCAGCGGACGCTACGCGCGGCTGAAGAGCTATCCGATGTGCCGCTGGTCGGGCCAGCTCGGACCCAAGAAGCGCAATGGCGACCGGCAGGCGCCGGAAGGCTTCTACCAGGTCAACGTCCGCATGCTGAACCCGGCATCGCAATACTACCTGTCCTTCGATCTCGGTTTCCCGAACAAGCTGGAAAAGGCGCTGGGCTATAGTGGCGACTCGCTGATGGTGCATGGCGCCTGCTCATCCTCCGGCTGCTACGCCATGACGGATGACGGCGTTTCGGAAATCTACGCCGTCGTGCGCGAGGCGCTGCGCGGCGGCCAGACCTCGTTCCAGGTGCAGGCCTTTCCCTTCCGCATGACGCCGCAGAACATGGCGCGCCATCGTGACGATCCGAACATGCCGTTCTGGAAGAATCTCAAGGAAGGCTACGACATTCTCGAAGTGAAGCGGCGGCCGCCGGTCGTGTCGGCCTGCGGGGGGCGCTATGTGTTCGATGCGCAGTTCGCCAATGGCGAGCCCGCCGATCCGCTGGCTGCCTGCCCGCCGATGACGAGCGCGCCCGACCCGGACCTGATTGCCAGGCGCGACGCCGACGCGCGCGCCATGGAGGCCGCTGCCGTCAGCGGGTCGCTCATCTCCGCCCATGCCTACACGGATGGCGGAATGCACCCCAGCTTCCGCGAGTTGCTGCAGAAGAATGGCGCAAAGAATCTGGCCAAGAAGACATCACGGACGAATGTGCCGATCAGCCGGCCGGATGCGGTGCTGCTGATGGACCAGTCCGGCCAGGAAAACTGATCCGAACGCTTTATCGTTCGAGTGGCTTCACGCGAGAGTGAAGCCACTGCCTGCCCAAGGCACTATGGACGCTGCGGAAAAGCCTCCTACACTTCAACGTGTAGTGGTCGGCATTTTCAGGCATGCGTTCTGCGTTGGAAGGGGCAGTCCATGGTCAGTCGGCGTTTATTCATGCTGGGGCTGGTCGCCGCAGCGATGTCACCTCGGGCCGCCCTGGCGGCCAGGTCTCACAAGCACTTCGTCCTCAACCGGAAATATGCGCCGCACAACGTCGCCTTCCCGTTCGAATACGATCCGGGGATGGTGGTGGTCGATCCATATGAGAGGTTCCTTTACCTCATCACGCGGCCCGGCACTGCCCGTCGCTATGGGGTGGGGGTCGGCAAAGCCGGTCTTGCCTGGTCCGGCTATGCCTATATCGGCCGTAAGGAAGAATGGCCGCATTGGCGGCCAACCGATGATATGATCAGGCGCGATCCGCGCAAATACGCCAAATATGCCGATGGTGTGGACGGAGGGCCGCGAAATCCGCTCGGTGCGCGGGCATTGTATCTCTATGGCGAAGACGGGCGGGACACCATGTATCGCATCCACGGTACCAACGAGCCGTGGACAATCGGACGTGCGGTGTCGAACGGTTGCATCCGCATGCTCAACGCGCATGTCGAGGACCTTTATGATCGGGTGGAGATCGGCACGCCGGTTCTGGTGCTTTGAAAATTCAAGGCTTTCCCCGAGAAGGTTCCCCGTGCTTGCCGCCTGGGGAACCCGCGCCTTTATCTGGCTATACAGAAGTGCTGCTGGCCGTCATTGCCGGTGAAGGTGCCGGTGCGCGGATTGAAGGTCCGGTACCGGTTCCGGCAATAGTTCAGCCATTCCGGCGACCATTCCGCGGTCGAGTAGCCCGTTTCTCCATAGCTCGTGGCGTACATGGGCGCCGCGCCGGAATAGTTGGGCGCGTACATGGGTTGCGTGCTGCTGTAATTGGGGTCGGTCGTGTAGGTGGGACCCCAATGGTTCCGGGCGAAGAGGCCGCCAATCAGCGCGCCGGCCGCGACGCCGATGATGGCTGCGGCCCAGATCGCTTCGGGATGTGCATCCGCCGGCGGTACGGAGGTTAGCGTGGTCGCGGCCACGGCCGCGGCGAGAGCGGTGGTCTTGAGAGGATTAATCATCACAATCTCCTTCTCGCAGATCCGGGTGGGAGGCCCGGATCAGGCTGCATCAGGAGAAAATAAGAACACCGCCCTGCAGAACAAGAAACTCAAGGCGCGTCGGCCAATTCGTGATCGATTGCGTCGCAAGCATGCAGTTGCGTTCCATCTATTTGTTCAGGAACGATTTTTCGGAGACATGCTTTTCGTTTTTTGGGATCATGTTCGAATATGTGATCGGATCGTGCCTGCTGCGCCGAGGTGCAGAGCAAGTCGCGGGGGCCCAGGCTTTGTACCAGGCCCTCGCGGATTTGTTCACCCGGCGTTGCAGAAGTGCTGCAACCCGTCATAACCGGTAAAGGTGCCGGAACGCGGGTTGAACGAACGATAGCGGTCGGAGCAGTAGCGATACCATTCGGGCGTCCAGGGTTCGAGCGCGCCGTAGCGGTCGACATAAACCGGGGCCGGGCGACGCACATAGCGATAGCGCGGCTCGGCATAGACGTAGTCCGGGGCATAATAGGGATCGACCGGCTCATAGTAGCGTGGCTGGGACGCCGCGTTCGCAGCGCCTGCGGCAAGCGCGCCGACTGCCAGCCCCAGCACGCCCGCTGCGACGATGTCGCCGCTGCGATCGCGATGGCCATGGTGCCGCCAGCGTTCACCGGCATTCGCGGCCGGAAGCGATGCCACCAGCGTCGTTGCGGCCACGGCGGTGGCAAGAACGGTGGTCTTGAGAAAATGGTTCATTCCGATCTCCTTCGAGCGGTCGCTTTTTCCAGAGGCGGCCAAGCTTTCGGAAGATCCTACCGCGCTGCGCCTGAATGCAGGCTGAACGGCGTTTATGTCGAAATCAGGAATGCGTAAGCGGGGGGAAAACACAAAAAATTGCCCGATGAAACAACGCGAACCGTGCTTCATCGATGAAAGGGGGTTCCCTGCTCCCTCGGCACCACTGCCTGGCAATCGCCGAGTCGTTGCGGGTATGCAGCGGCAAGACACCCCCCGGGACCATTTCTGGCGTAATATCTTCGCGGCGGCAGACTGTCCGGTGTCCGCCGCGAAGTGGTCATCCGAGCGCGTAGGCGCCCGGACGTATCAGGCAATCGTCAGGTTTACGGCCTTGGGGCCCTTGCCGCGCTTGTCCGGCTCGGTCTCGAACGTGACTTTCTGGCCATCATCAAGGCCCGGAAGTCCGGAGGCCTGCACGGCGGAGATGTGAACGAAAACGTCCTTCGCACCATCGTCCGGCGTGATGAAGCCGAAGCCTTTGGCATGATTGAAGAATTTTACAGTGCCGGTCTGCGGCATGGGTAGCTCCTTGTATTCCCCTCATAAGTCCATATCTGGCGGAATTTCCGCCATCTCGGTCGTTCACTGGGGGAGAAGAAACAGACATCGAGTGGGGCATTCGCCCTCTTTTTCACGATTCCAGCCAGGAAACCTTCGGTTTTCCCAGGGCAGGCTATTCCACTCTCCGGGCCCGTAAATGCCCGAAGGCTAAGTTTCTCCATATTTTATCGACAGGGGCAAGCAAAAGTTTTCGGCAGCACCTTGGCGGGCGAGGAAGTTTTTGCGCGCCTGCGCTTCCAGTGCATTTCACGATGCATCTTGTGCGGAAAAATATGCCGATAAATCAAAGAGAAAGGCGCGGCATAAGCCGCGCCTTTCATCGATTTCGGGATCGTTCCAGCCGGTCTGGGTCAAACGACGGCGAGGTTGACCGCCTTCGGGCCCTTGCCCATACGATCAGGCTCGACGTCGAAGGTGACCTTCTGGCCGTCGACCAACGTGTGCAGGCCGGACCGTTCGACAGCAGAGATGTGAACGAAGACGTCTTTTGCGCCGCCGTCCGGCGTGATGAAGCCGAAACCCTTGGTGGCGTTGAAGAATTTGACGGTGCCGCTTTGGGACATTGTGGGGAAACTCCTTCACCCATTTTCAGTCGGTCCCCGATCCGTCTGGCGCCGGCGCGGGGAGGTGGTAGCAAATTGGCGGTCGTGCATTCGCGCACAGTGAAGCCCCCGCCAAAACGGGGCTGTCAGAGATTCACGGTTTTCGGAGAGTGGGGTCTGCAACAAGCGTTCCAATCACCGGGCCACAAATGCCCGAACCACGAATTCATTGCACGGAAATGTGAAGCTGGCAAGACAGCTTGTGCGAAGACGATTTCAGTTTGCCAATATAATTTAGCAAATCAAGATATATAAGGAAGTCGTCGACATCGTTCCTTGATCGCAAAGTCAAGGGGGTGTTGCGAACGGAAGTCGACGAGTGTCTTGTTCTGATGCGGGGGGAGTATGCGCCCGGCGAATCTTGCGCCGGACACATGGAAGACCTGGCTCGATTTCGACTTATACTGCGGGACGCAGGGCGAGCGCGAACGTCAGCCCTTTTTCACCGGTGCGTTCATGCCCCAGTTCACGCCGAACGGATCGCGCAGCAAACCCCAGCGATCACCCCAGAACATCACGTCGAGCGGCACCTCCACCGTGCAACCGGCATCGACGGCGCGCTGCCACCATGCGTCGACATCGTCGCCAAGGATGAGCTGCATCGTATAGCCCTGCGGTGGAACGCTGGGATGGCCGTGTTCGGGATATGCATCGCCGAGCATCAGGGAGCTTCCGTTGACGTAGAGATGCACATGCATCGTGCGGCCCTTGTCGTCCGGCGGATAGGCGAATGCGAGTTCGGCGCCGAAGGCGCGCTTGTAGAAGTCGGCCGCTTTCACGGCGCCATCCACCTGCAGATAGGCGACGAGGCCGCCCAGCGTCCTGGCCGGTGCTTGTGTGGTCGCTTCGGTCATGTCTTTTCCTCCATTGATTGTCGCGCTTTCCCATGACGGCGGAGAAACAGGTTTTCCGACAACCGAGCGGAATTTTTTTTAAGAACACCCGGTTGCGGCCAGAGCCAGAAGGGAGAAAAATTCCGCTCGTCGTGTCGGTTCGGCAAGGGGGCGGACGTCTTCGATGTGCAAACGCAACGGGAGAGATGAAAAATGTCCTATGTCGATGGTTTCGTGGTCGCTGTACCCAAGGACAATATCGACGCCTACAAGTCGATGGCGAAACTGGCCGGAGAGGTCTGGATGGAACATGGCGCGCGCGCCTATGTCGAATGCATAGGCGACGATGTGCCTTATGGCGAACTGACCTCGTTTCCGCGTGCCGTGCAGGCCAAGGAAAATGAGATCGTGGTGTTCTCATGGATCGTCTACGGCTCGCGCGAGGACCGCGATGCCATCAACGGGAAGGTGATGGCCGATCCGCGCCTGAAGGATTTCATGAACGATGCGCCTTTCGACGGAAAACGCATGATCTATGGCGGCTTCCAGAGCTTCATGGAGCTGGGTTGACGCCTCTCGCGATCGGATGAAGGCGATGCTTCAATCCGGTCGCGAGATATTCCGGTGTTCGCGCAAGCGGGCGATCACGCGGTCGCCCATGCGCGCGCAACGCATGCCGTCGAAGGGGAAAAGGCTCGAAAAGGTCGCGGAAAACCGCCGTTCGATCGAATTGCGCATCATCGCGCGGGCACGGTGGAGACGCGTCTTTACGGTTTCGGGACGGATCGCGAGGAGGGTTGCCGTCTCCTCGATGCTCATTTCCTCGACATCGCGCAGGACGAAGACGATCCTGAACGGTTCCGGCAGTTCGTCCACCGTGCGTTCGAGGAGATCGCGTAGCTGGCTGCGCGCCGTTTCCGCCTCGGGGTCGGGCACATGCGCTCCGGGGAAGGGGATCAGTTGCGCCTCATCGGCCCTGTCGACCTCCTCGAGTTCGGCAGTCGGCCGGCGGCGGCGCAACCGCCCCAGCGCCTCGTTGAGCGCAATCCGGGTCAGCCAGGTGAGCATGCGCGCCTCGCCGCGAAAGGAAGCCAGATTGGTGAAGGCTTTGACGTAGGTTTCCTGAACGATGTCCTCGGCTTCCGCGTCGTCGCGCACAATGCTTCGGGCGATACGGAAGAGCCGTCGATTGTGGCGACGTATGAGCGTGCGAATGGCTGCTTCATCGTTGCGGCGTGCAAGCTCGACCAGACATGCATCGTCCTGTGACTCAAGGCTGTTCAGAGGCGTTTGTGCCCGCACGGGACTTGTCTGCATGACATTCCTCGCTCCCTGGGATTTCTCGGAACATTGTGTGTCAGGCGCGTCGAACAATGCCTTTTTTCATGATCTCATCCACTGCCGGGAAGTTATCGAGCGCTATCTGCGGCAAGGCTCCCTCACTCTCGGGGTTCTGTGGCATTGCCAGATCCCAGTCGTTTTCGGCCGGGTCGCCCACAACGATCCGGCCAACCATGCCGGCGTGCTCGTGCGGGATACAGTAGAAGTCGTAAATCCCCGGCACCGTCAGCGTGACCGAAAAGGTCTCATTCGGCAACAGGTAGTCGGAATCCCACGGCCTGGCTTTCGTCGGGATACGGCGTGGCCGGTCAAACAGCGACGGATGATAGGCGGTGGCGGTATGCGAGTTGCCGGCGTCGCCGTTTGTCCAGCGCACCGTCTGGCCCGGCTGAATGCGTAAGCCGATCGGGTCGAACCACACATGCGCGCCGTCGGCATTGCCATGCATGCGTATATCGACCACGTCCGAGGCCAGAGCCGGCAGGCGAAGGAGGCCGAAGGCGGCGAGAAAGCCGCCGCCTGCCTGCAACATATGTCGCCTGGTGGTGATCATTTCGCGACCCGCGCCTCGTCCTTGGCCGAAACATGCCACAGAACGATGTGGGTGTGCGGCGTTTCCACGCCCGGATGGCCGGCATTGTAGTAAATGCTGACATGATCGACATTGCCGCCCGGAGCCGCAAGATCATCAAAGTGCTTGTCCGGGTTCAGGTCCTTGAGGGGGATCATGTAAATGGTGCTGACGAGTGCCCCGTCATGGTCGTAGGCAAGGAAGGGGCCAGCGGGAAGCGTCTTGGGATCGACGAAAAGCTGACCGATTCCGGGAATGAAGTCCGGCAGCTTTACCAGTTTGCTGACCTGCTCATACGGGGCCGACGGGGGCGACTTGGCGACCTGCTCGGCAGCGGCGACGGGTAGCGTGCCGGCGGCGGTCAGGGCAAGTGCAAAGGCGAGCGCTTTCATGGACAATGCTCCTTGGCAAGGCGCGACCGTTCATTCGGCCGCTAAGCGTTGGATGGCGCTGCCTCGCAAAGGTTCCCATGAAATTTGATATTGTTTTGGCCAACGCGCCGTCCGACGCGACGGCAGGCGACCCGGATGCGTTTCCGTTGTCGTCCCGCCAGGGGGAGCCGGCGCGGTGCCTGGGCTGCCGCGCGTCAATCCTCGAGCACGAAGGTCACTTTCAGATTGACGCGGTATTGGGTGATCTTGCCGCCGCTGACTTCGACCTGCTGATCCTTTACCCAGGCGCTGGTGATGTTTTTCAGCGTCTTGGCAGCGCGCTCCACGCCCAGTCTCACGGCGTCGTCGAAGCCCTTGTCGGAGGTGGCGATAATTTCCGTGACCTTGGCGACTGACATGATTTTCCTCCTGTTGCTGAACAAACGGCTTCGCGCCGCGATTGCGGCGGAAGAGCCCGAAATGATGGGCCTGTCCATGCAGCAGGAAGGTAGGGCGGGCGGCGGCATTGTCATCGGCGACACAGCCGGATGCAGCAGCCATTTTTCGACGGAACGGTGCGTAGCCTCAATGGCCCGGCCTTTAGTATGATCCCGAAAAGTGGGAACCGGCTTTCGGAAAAGATCATGCTCAAACAAACAGCCGGAGCCTGATGACGCTCCGAGAAACGTCATCAGCCTCCGGCGGCATGGCTTTTGCCTGAGAAGTCTACCTGAGAAGTCCGGGCTTCAGTGCCCCGGTTTGCCGGTCTTGCCGGGCCGCCGTTTGCGCTGACGTTCGTCGGCCGGGTCCTCATAGGATCCCGCGCCGATCTTGGCCCGCTTGATGGGTTTGGTGCCTTCCACCGGCTTTTCGGTGCGGCCCACGGTCATTTCGTCCAGACTGTTCTTTCGGAAGAGGGATTTGCCGCCGCTTGCCCGATCGTCGTCCGGCAGGCCGTAATCGGCACCGTGAGCTTCCTGCGCCGACTGCTTCTTGAACAGCGAGCGCGAAACCGCGCCGGCCGGCGTGGTCATGTCGGTGCCGGGGCCCATGTCGTCGATATGCGGTTTCTGGAACAGTGAGGTGCCCAGCGGCTTTGCGCCGTCGGCACCCATTTCGTCCAGATGAGGCTTGCGGAACAAGGATGAATCGCCCTTGTCGCCGACTGCGCGATGCCTGGCGATGCCCTTGTTGTGCTTGCCCTTTTCACGGCCGGAAACGGGACTTTCCATCTCGGCGTATTTCGCCAGTGGATCGTCCGAGACGGAAAGCTCCAGCTCGCGCAGGCGCTTGATCTCGTCGCGGATGCGCGCGGCGCGCTCGAAGTCGAGATCGGCGGCGGCATCGCGCATCTGCTTGTCCAGCGCCTCCAGATGCGCCTTGAGATTGTTGCCGACCATGTTGCCGTCAGCGGCGAAGTCGGAAATGTCGGCGCGGACGTGGTCTTTCTCGTAGACCGATTCCAGAATGTCGGCGATGCGCGACTTCACGCTTTCCGGCGTGATGCCGTTGGCCTCGTTCCATGCCACCTGCTTTTCGCGGCGGCGCGTGGTTTCGGCCATCGCCCGTTCCATCGAGCCGGTGATGTTGTCGGCATAGAGGATGACCTTGCCATCGACGTTACGCGCCGCGCGGCCGATGGTCTGGATGAGCGAGGTCTCCGAACGCAGAAACCCTTCCTTGTCGGCGTCGAGAATGGCGACGAAGCCGCATTCGGGGATGTCGAGACCTTCGCGCAGCAGGTTGATGCCGACCAGCACGTCGAAGGCGCCGAGGCGCAGGTC
>Ga0180215_1002960_pt1 | contig 16494 bp, 11 predicted proteins | sample eDN3rd37CBELigBY_FD_128871 | JGI IMG/M metagenome (GOLD analysis project Ga0180215, IMG submission 128871) | Enriched backyard soil microbial communities from Emeryville, California, USA - eDNA 3rd pass 37_C BE-Lig BY (version 2) (version 2) | ecosystem: Environmental > Terrestrial > Soil >...
CGGCCAGCCCTGCGGCGCCCAGGCCAACGCGGCAAAGTATCTCGCAGCGGATGCCGCCTTCAAAGCCGCGGACCAGGCCGTTCGCTCGCATGGCGGCATGGGTTATGCGGCCGAATTCCATGTTGAGCGCTACTTCCGCGAAGCGGTGGTGATGCGGCTTGCGCCGGTGTCGCGCGAGATGGTGCTGAACTTCATCGCCGAGCGCGAGCTCGGCTTGCCGAAGTCGTATTGATGACCGCATTGCAAATGATGGATCGCAGCCGTGCCGCAGGTTCACCTCTCCCCGCGTGCGGGGAGAGGTCGACCGCGCGTCGGCGCGGTCGGGTGAGGGGCCCTTTCCAACTGCAGCATCGTTATGAAATGCCCCTCACCCCACCCCTCCCCGCAAGCGGTGAGAGGGAGCAGACTGCGCTTGCGGCAAATATTTACGGCCCCGCTCGCAGGGCTTTTCTTCAGTCGCTGATGCAGGAGCGCTCGCGTGGCTGAAAAGGTCGTCAACATCGGCGGAGCGTCGGGCGCCTGGGGTGACAGCCCGACGGCGATCCCGCAATTGCTGACGGCCGATGTCCATTATCTGATGATGGACTATCTCGCCGAAGTGACGATGTCGCTTCTGGCGCGCGCCCGCATGAAGGACGCCAATGCGGGCTTCCCGCCGGATTTCGTCGCCTATCTCAAACCCTCGCTGCCCGAGATCGCGAGGCGCGGGATCAAGGTCGTCAGCAATGGCGGCGGGGTCAATCCACAGGGTGCGAAGCGCGCGCTGGAAGCGGTCTGCGCCGAGCTTGGGCTGTCGCTGACGATCGCGGTGGTGGAAGGCGACGACGTGCTGCCGCGCATCGATGCGCTTCGCGAGACCGTGTGCGAAGCCTCGACGGGCGAGCCGCTGCCGGCAAAGCTTCTCACCGCCAACGCCTATCTCGGCGCGCTGCCGATCGCGGCCGCACTCGACCGCGGCGCCGATATCGTCATCACCGGACGCTGCGCGGATTCCGCGCTCGCGCTCGGCATCCTGATGCATGAATTCAGCTGGGCGGCTGACGATTACGACAAACTCGCCGCGGGCAGTCTCGTCGGCCATATCCTCGAATGCGGTCCGCAATCGACGGGCGGCGTGCATACCGACTGGGACAAGGTGCCGGGCTGGGAGAATATCGGTTATCCGATCGCGGCCTGCAGAACCGATGGCAGCTTCGTGCTGTGGAAGCCGGACAATACCGGCGGGCTGATCGTGCCCGCCTCGGTCGCCGAGCAGGTGCTGTACGAGGTTGGCGATCCGGCGGCATACATGCTTCCCGACGTGGTCGCCGATTTCACGCACGTGAAGCTTGAACAGGCCGGCGAGAACCGCGTCCGCGTTTCGGGCGCGAAGGGCTATCCGCCGACATCGCAATACAAGGTGTCCGCCACCTATCAGGACGGCTGGCGCGGGGTCGCGGCGGTGTCGATTGTCGGGCCGCACGCGGTCGCAAAGGCGGAAAGGACCGCAGAAGCGCTGCTGGCGCGCGCGCGGCGGCTGTTCCGGGAGCGCCAGCTTCCGGACTTCACCGCGACCCATACCGAAGTGCTCGGCTCCGAATCCGCCTATGGACCGAAGGCGAATGCGCGCGGCACGCGCGAAGTTTTGCTGCGGCTGGTGGTCGATCATGTCGATCGCGCGGCGATCGACATTTTCGCGCGCGAGCTCGGCTCGGTCGGGATCAGTTTCGCTCAGGGAACGACCGGCATCTTTTCCGGCCGCCCGAAACCTGTGCCAGTGGTGCGGCTGTTCACCTTCTTCGTCGAGAAGAGCCTGCTCGGCGCGCCGACCGTGACCATCGGCGATCAGGATTCCCTTGACGTCAGCGTTCCCTCGCAAGGCGGATATAACGCGCGCAAGAGGAAAGTGGCGATGCCCGCCGCGGAAAATCTTGGCGGCGGCGAGACGATCGAGGTCGGACTCCGGGCGCTGGCCGTCGCCAGATCCGGCGACAAGGGAAACGCATCCAACATCGCGATCATCGCGCGTGATCCGAAATATGTGCCGCTGATCCGCCGTGAGGTGACGCCGGAAAAGCTGGCCGCGCATTTCGAGGGCCTCGTGGACGGCAAGGTCACGCGCTATGAGGCGCCGGGACTGCACGCGTTCAATTTCCTACTCGAAGATGCGCTTGGCGGCGGCGGCATGGCATCGCGGCGCATCGACCCGCAGGGCAAGGCCTTCGGCCAGATGGCGCTGGAGATGAGGATCAAAGTGCCGCGCACGCTGGCGAAGGAGCTGGAGAGCTAGCGGTGCGCATCTGCATTTACGGCGCCGGTGCAAGTGGCGGGCATTTCGCCGTCCGGCTGGCGCGCGCCGGCCACGAGGTGTCGGTGATTGCGCGCGGGCCGCATCTCGCGGCGATCCGCGAGCGCGGCCTGCAAATGCGCACGGGGGGCGAAACGCTTGCGGCGAATGTAGCGGCGGGCGACGCTGCGGACGATTTCGGTCCGCAGGATGTTGTAATCGTCGCCACCAAGGCCACGGCCCTGCCGGCCATCGCCTCCGGGATTGCCCCGCTCATCGACGATCATACACATGTCATCTTTCCGCAAAACGGCATGACCTGGTGGTATCCCGTCGGCCTGCCTGCGGCGCATCCCAAGCCGCCGGCGGTGCCGATTTTCGAACTCGCCGGACATTTCCTTGCGAGCATGCGAGCCGATCAGGTGCTGGGCGGCATTATCTATTCCGCGAATGCGATCGAAGCGCCGGGCGTGATCAAGAACAATTCGCCGACCCATAACCGGCTGGAGATCGGGGAGATCACCACGACCTCCGCTTATTTCCCCGAAAGCGGGCATCCGGCGAAAGGCTCCGGGTTCGCGCCTTCGCGGGAACGAGCGGGTGTGGGCGCACTGCGCGAAGCCTTTGAGCAGGCCGGAATCATATCGCCCGATCCAGGCGATATCCGGGTCGCACTCTGGACCAAGCTCCTCAACAACATGAGCGGCTCCGCGCTCGGGCTTGCCACCGGCAATCCCTCGGACGGCGCGCGCAAAGACAAGGCCCTTGCCGAAATCTACCGGCGCATGGTGCGCGAAGGATTGAGTATCGCGGCGGCCCATGGCTACAGGCTCGATCTCGATCCCGAGCAGATGCTGGCGCGCCTGCTCGATCACAAGGCCTCGCTGCTGCAGGATTACGAGCAGCGTCGGCCGATGGAGATTGCGGAAATCGTGTTGGCGCCGCTCGCCTTCGCGCGCGCGGCCAAAATCGCAACGCCGACCCTCGACACGGTCGCGGCCATCGTGACGAGGCTCGCGAAGGAGCGCGGGCTTGTCGCCGCGGATGCCGATGTCGCGGTGTGACCGCGTGCTGCTGTGAGGCTTCCCGCGTCACGGACGTCGCCCTGGTCACGAGCCGCTTTTCGGGTTCGGCAAAATCTCCAGCACCCGTTCCGACGGCCGGCACAGCCGCACGCCCTTCGGTGTCTCGACGATCGGGCGGTTCATGAGGATCGGGTGCGCGATCATGAAGTCGATCAGTTCGTCGTCGCTCCATTTCGGATCGGCAAGCCCGAGTTCCGCGTAAGGCGTGCCCTTCTCGCGAAGGAGGGCGCGCGGTGTCATGTTCATCTTGCGCAGCAGCTCGACCAGACGCTCGCGGCTCGGCGGCGTCTTCAGATATTCGATCACCACCGGCTCCTCGCCGCTCTCCCGGATCGTCGCCAGCGTGTTGCGCGAGGTGCCGCAGGCCGGGTTATGGTAGATGGTGACAGTCATGGCGTGAGATCCTCCGAAACTGCGCCGGAATGGCATAATACGGGCGGGCCGTGGGGGGAAAGCCGGGCGCGCCACGGGGGACCAGCGCGGGCGCTTCGAATTTTCTCGACCCCACCGGTTGCGCAGCGCCCGGCATGCACTATTGTGCATGCTGGAACAGGCTCGGTGATCTCTTGTCCGAAATCCAGGAACAACGCCGCGAAAAGGCTGCTCCCGAGGCGAGCGAACAGACTTCTACGAACACGGCGTTTGCGGAAGCGGTCGGCCGGCTGGTGCGGCGCGGACGCGCCCGCCGCGGCATTACCCGCCGCCAACTGGCGGCTGATTCCGGCATTTCAGAGCGCTATCTCGCGCAGATCGAAGGTGGCTACGGCAACCCGTCACTGACGATCCTGAAGGCCGTCGCCGATGCGCTGGAAAGTCCGATCGCGGAACTTTTGCCGCTGGAAGAGCGCCACGAACGCCTCAACCGGATCATCGACCTGATCAATCGCCTCGCGCCATCGGAATGGCCCGCGCTCGAAGAACTGATCGAGCATCGCATCGTGCAGAGCGCCAAGGCCGAGCGCGCGCATCGCATCGCGCTTGTCGGATTGCGCGGAGCCGGCAAGTCCACGCTTGGCCGGATTCTGGCGGAGCGGCTCGGCTTTGCTTTTGTCGAACTGAACCGCGTGGTGGAACAGGAATACGGCGCCAATATCTCGATGCTGATCGAGATGGCGGGGGTGTCGACATTCCGTCGCTACGAGCGTTCGTCGCTTGAAAAGGTCATCGCCGATCACGACAAGGTCGTGATCGCGACCGCGGGCGGCATCGTGTCTTCTCCTGATACCTATGCGCTGCTGTTGCGCCGCGCGCATACCGTCTGGATCAAGGCGCAGCCGCAGGAGCATATGAGCCGCGTCATGGCGCAAGGCGACTTGCGTCCGATGTCGGAAAACAGAGAAGCGATGTCCGATCTTGTCGCCATCCTTGAAGCCCGCTCGCAGGACTATGCGCACGCCGAGGCGCAGCTTGACACGTCGGGGCTAACCGTCGAGCAAAGCGCCGAAAGGTTGTTTCGACTGGTACAGGAGTGGACGAAGTGACGGTGCTGGCCGATCAGGGAATGCTCGATTTAGGCCCGGAAACGCTGGAATATCGCATGATCGGACCGCGGCCCGGCGACGCGCCGACGCTGGTCGTGTTGCACGAAGGCCTTGGCTGCGTCGCCATGTGGGGCGATTTTCCCGACCAGCTCGCGGCGGCGACCGGCTGCGGCGTGTTCGTCTATTCGCGCGCGGGATATGGCAAATCGTCACCCGTGACGTTGCCGCGGCCAATCGGCTACATGGATGACGAGGCGAAAGCGAGCCTGCCGCGATTGCTGGACGTGATAGGATTTGAGCGCGGCATTCTTGTCGGGCACAGTGACGGCGCGTCGATCGCCGCAATCTATGCCGGCAGCCATCAGGATCATCGCGTGCGCGGACTCGTGCTGATGGCGCCGCATTTCATCGTGGAAGACATCAGCGTGAAATCGATCGCCGAGGCGCGCGAGGCCTACAACCACGGTGATCTGCGTGCGCGCCTTGCGAAGTATCATCCGCGCGTGGATGTGGCGTTCCGCGGCTGGAACGATGTCTGGCTCAACAACGACTTCAGGCAATGGGATATTTCCGAAAACCTCGGCTATATCCGCGTGCCGATCCTCATCGTGCAAGGTGAGGACGATCAGTACGGCACGATCCGGCAGATCGAGATCGCGCAGGAGGAGTGCTACTGCCCGGTCGATGTCGCCCTGCTGCCGGGCGTCAGGCACAATCCCGCACGCGAAGCGCCGGAGGTGACTTTGCGCACCGTGACGGATTTCGTCACCCGCATTCTGCGCGGGCATGAGCCGGTCGCATCGGCGGCCTGACCAGGGTGGACGGCGTTCTGGCCTCGCCGCGGATGGCGAGCGAAGCCTTTTGGAATGGCATCAAGTTTTCCACTGGACTTGCCGGCAACATGCACTATAGTGCATGTCATCCAGAGCGCCGAAAAAACGGGGTCCCAAGGATGGCCGAGATTGCCCGCAAGCTCGCTAACGGCTTGACTCGTATCAGTTTCGAGACCGAGCCCGCGCGCTACCGGCACTGGAAATTGTCGATCGACGGCGACGTCGCCACCCTCGCCATGGACGTGGACGAGAATGGTGGCCTGTTCGAGGGCTACCAACTCAAGCTCAATTCCTATGACCTCGGCGTCGATATCGAACTCGCCGATGCGCTGCAGCGGCTGCGCTTCGAGCATCCCGAGGTGAAGGTGATCCTCCTTCGCTCCGGCAAGCCGCGGGTGTTCTGCGCCGGCGCCAATATCCGCATGCTTGCCGGCGCGACACATGCCGACAAGGTCAATTTCTGCAAATTCACCAATGAGACCCGCAACGGTATCGAGGACTCAAGCGAAAATTCCGGCCAGAAGACCATATGCGTCGTGACCGGCTCCTGCGCCGGCGGCGGCTATGAACTCGCGCTGGCCGCCGACCATATCATGCTCGTGGACGACGGTTCGTCGGCTGTCTCTCTACCGGAATTGCCGCTGCTCGCGGTTCTTCCGGGCACCGGAGGACTGACCCGCGTCACCGATAAGCGCAAGGTCCGCCGCGACCATGCCGATGTGTTCTGCACGACCGAGGAGGGCGTGAAGGGCAAGCGCGCGGTCGACTGGCGTCTGGTCGACGAGGTGGTCGCCGCCCCGAAGCTGGAAGAGACGGTCGCGAAGCGCGCGAAGGAGTTCGCTGCAAAATCCGACCGACCGAATGCGAAAGGCATCGCGCTGACGCCGCTGAAGAAAAGCTGGAACGGCGACACCTGCGAATACCAGTCGGTGACGGTGGCGATCGATCGGCCGGCCCGCATCGCCACCATCACGCTCCGTGGTCCCGACCTGCCGCCGCCGGCAAATGGCGGGGAGATGGCGCAGCTCGGCGCCGAATTCTGGCCGCTGCGCCTCGCGCGTGAACTGGACGACGCAATCCTCGATCTGCGCACCAATGAGGGGGACATCGCGGTCCTCGTCTTCAAGTCGGAAGGCGAGCCGGAGCATGCGCTCGCTTATGACTCCTTCCTCGAAGCCAACACGTCCAACTGGCTCGCCCGCGAAATCCGCCTGTACTGGAAGCGCGTGCTGAAGCGCATCGATCTGACCTCGCGCTCGCTGGTCGCGATCATCGAACCGGGCTCCTGCTTCGCGGGCACGCTGGCCGAGATCGCCTTCGCCTGCGACCGCTCCTATATGCTGATCGGCCAGCTCAACGGCGGCAATCGTCCGCCGGCGGCGATCGCATTGAGCGAAGCCAATTTCGGCGCCTATCCGATGTCGAACGGCATCAGCCGCCTCGAGAGCCGCTTCCTCGAGGACAGCGCTTCGCTGGAAAAAGCGCGGGCGCGGATTGGCGAGATGCTGGATGCGGAACAGGCCGAGGCGCTGGGCCTCGTCACCTTCGCCTATGATGACATCGACTGGGACGACGAAATCCGCATCTTCCTCGAAGAACGTGCGAGCTTCTCACCCGATGGACTGACCGGTCTCGAAGCCAATCTGCGCTTCGGCGGGCCGGAGACGATGGAATCGAAAATCTTCGCCCGCCTGACCGCCTGGCAGAACTGGATCTTCCAGCGGCCGAATGCGGTTGGCGAAGAGGGCGCACTGCGCCGTTACGGCACCGGCCGAAAGCCGGTATTCGATACGCGAAGGGTGTGAGCGCGTCAGCGCCAACTTCGCTTTCTCAAGCCTTTCCTTTCAGGGGAGGCGAAGAAGAGACAGAGGAGCGTCCCATGAACATCATGAATGTCGACTATTCGACGCAGATTCCGAACAATGTCGGCCTGACCGAAGACGGGCGCGTCCTGAAGGCGTTGGAAACCTGGCACCCGGGTTATCTGAGCTGGTGGAAGGACATGGGGCCTGAAGGCTTCCAGGAGTCGCTGGTCTATCTTCGCACCGCGGTCTCGGTCGATCCGAAAGGCTGGGCCAAGTTCGATTACGTGCGCATGCCGGAATACCGTTGGGGTGTTCTGCTGGCGCCCGCCGAGGAAGGCCGCAAGGTCAATTTCGGCGAGCATCTCGGCGAGCCGGCCTGGCAGGAAGTGCCGGGCGAGCATCGCGCGCTGCTGCGCCGCCTGATCGTGATCCAGGGCGATACCGAGCCGGCCTCGGTCGAGCAGCAACGCCACCTCGGCAAGACCGCGCCCTCGCTCTACGACATGCGCAACCTGTTCCAGGTCAACGTGGAGGAAGGCCGCCATCTCTGGGCCATGGTCTATCTCCTGCACAAGTATTTTGGTCGCGACGGCCGCGAGGAGGCGGATGATTTGTTGCGTCGCCGCTCCGGCTCGGAAGAAGCGCCGCGCATGCTGGGCGCCTTCAACGAAGCGACGCCGGACTGGCTGTCGTTCTTCATGTTCACTTTCTTTACCGACCGCGACGGCAAGATGCAGCTCGAGAGCCTCGCGCAGTCCGGCTTCGATCCGTTGTCGCGCACCTGCCGCTTCATGCTGACCGAGGAAGCGCATCACATGTTCGTCGGCGAGACCGGCATTTCGCGCACGGTCCAGCGCACCTGCGAGGCCATGAAGGAAGCCGGGATCGAGGATCCGAACGAGATCGAGAAGGTTCGCGCGCTCGGCGTGATCGATCTGCCGACAATCCAGAAGAAGCTGAACCTGCATTATTCGCTGTCGCTCGACCTGTTCGGCTCCGAGGTCTCCACCAATGCGGCCAATGCCTATAACTCCGGCATCAAGGGCCGCTATCAGGAGACCCGCATCCAGGACGACCACCGGCTCACCAACGACACCTATCCGGTGCTCAAGCTCGTCAATGGTGAGATCAAGCGGGTCGATGAACCGGCTTTGACAGCGCTCAACATGCGGCTGCGCGACGATTACACCAATGATTGCGCCAAGGGCGTCGAGCGCTGGAACAAGGTGATCGAGAAGACCGGCGTGAACTTCCGGCTGGAGTTGCCGCATGTGGCGTTCCATCGCCAGGTCGGTGAGTTCAAGGACGCGCATGCCTCCCCGACCGGAATCCTCCTCACCGATGCGGACTGGGCGAAGATGCGCGATCAGTGGCTGCCGTCGAAGGACGACGGCGCATTCATCGAAGCGCTGATGAAGCCGGTGTCCGAGCCGGGCAAGTTCGCCGGCTGGATTTCGCCGCCCAAAGTCGGAATCGACAACAAGCCGGGCGACTTCGAATACGTGAAGATCGCGGCGTAACACCGATCTCATCCCTCCCCGCCTGCGGGGGAGGGTCGATCGACTGAGCGAAGCGAAGGAGATCGGGGTGGGGGCGCCCCCACCCGGCTCGCTACGCTCGCCACCCTCCCCCGTAAACGGGGGAGGGAAGAAGCGCCGTGCATTGCCAAAGAGCAAACCCATGGACGCAGCCCCACACGCACCGCGCAAGCAGCATCTCATCGATCCGGAGATCTGCATCCGATGCAACACTTGCGAAGAGACCTGCCCGGTCGATGCGATCACGCATGACGACAACAACTATGTTGTCGATGCGGCAAAGTGCAATTTCTGCCTGGACTGCATCTCGCCGTGTCCGACCGGTTCGATCGATAACTGGCGGGTCGTTGCCAGGTCGTACACGATCGAAGAACAGTTCGGCTGGCAGGAGCTTCCGGCGCAGGACGAACTCGCGGCCGCCGACGCCGGAGCCGAAGCGGAGGACGAGGAGGTCGCGAAGCTGATCGCCGAGGCGCATGCCGGCAGTGGCGGCAAGGCCGTCGCTCCCAAATCTGCGAGCAAGCCGACGATCAACCTCTACAATCGCAGCCGGCCGGCAAGGGCGATCGTGACCGGCAATTTCCGGCTCACCGATCCCGACGCCGACAACGACGTGCGCCACATCATTCTCGACTTCGGCGACGCCTCGCTTCCCGTCCTGGAGGGGCAGAGCATCGGCATCATCCCGCCCGGCAGTGACACTGACGGCAAGCCGCATACCATTCGGCTCTATTCGGTTGCGAGTTCGCGAGACGGCGAACGGCCAAAGCACAACAATCTGGCGCTGACGGTGAAACGCGAACCGCAGGGATTGTGCTCGAATTATCTTTGCGATCTGAAGAAGGGCGACGTCGTGCAGGTGACAGGGCCGTTTGGCGCAACCTTCCTGATGCCGGACGATCCATCCGCCAACATCATGATGATTTGCACCGGCACTGGCGCGGCACCGTTTCGCGGGTTCACCGAGCGCCGGCGGCGCACCATGCGCGATGCGCCGGGGCGGATGATGATCTTTTTCGGTGCGCGGCGGCCGGAGGAATTGCCGTATTTCGGTCCGTTGCAGAAGGTGCCTGACGGCCTTCTGCGCAAGCACTTTGCCTATTCGCGGGTGCCGGATCGGCCGAAAACCTACGTGCAGGATCGCATGCGTGCGAGTGCTGATGAGGTCTCGGCCTTTCTCAGGCATGACAGGACGCACATCTACATCTGTGGCCTGAAGGGCATGGAAACCGGCGTCGACGAGGCGCTCGCCGATATCTGCCGGGGTTCCGACATCGACTGGGCCGCCTTGCGCGCCGATCTGCGCGCGCAGGGCCGCTATCACGTCGAGACCTATTGATCCGAGACCGGCGAGCGGTCTTCGCTTGTTGTCCTCTCGATCCCGCGCAAGCGGGGGGTGTTCCGGTCCCGCCTTCGCCGGGACAAACGGATCGTGATTGGGACGGCCCTGACGGCTGTCGCGGCGACATGCTAGGCTGCGTACCATGACATGGCGTCAAGCCATGCACCGGCGCAACAAGCCGGACACCGAGGAAACCAGGGACGATCAACATGACGATCCGATCCGTTCGGCGCGCGTTGCCGCTCGCTGCGCTTGCGCTTTGCCTCGCTGCTGGCGCAGCTTTCGCCCAGGACTGGCCGACGAAATCCGTCACCGCGGTGGTGCCGCTCGGCGCCGGCAGCGCCAGCGACATTGTTGCCCGCGTGGTGATGGATCAGGTGAGCAAGCAGATTGGTCAACCGGTTGTCGTGGAGAATCGCCCAGGCGCTGGCGGGACGATCGGCGCCAATGCGGTCGCGAAGTCCGCGCCGGACGGTTACACGCTCCTGATCTATGGCGCGCTCAACACCGCGCATGCCATGCATGCCAAGCTGCCCTACGATACCTTCAGGGATTTCGTTCCGGTGATTGCGCTCGGGCAGCAGCCATTGGTGATCGTGACCTCGCCCGGCAAGGGCTACAAGTCGCTCAAGGACATGATCGCCGCCGCCAAGGCGAAGCCGGGCTTGCTGAATTATTCCTCCGTGGGCGTGGGGTCGGCGTCGCATTTCGGTGCGGAGCGGCTGCGCATTGCCGGCGGGTTCGAGGCGCAGCAGGTTCCGTTCAAGGGCGCCGCGGATGCGGTCATGGACGTGGTGGCCGACCGCTCCGATTTCAGCGTGCAGCTGACTGCGACCACGCTGCCGATGATCAAGGACGGAAAGCTCGTGCCACTGGCTGTCAGCGCCCACAGCCGCATTCCATCGCTTCCCGACACCCCGACGACAGTCGAACTCGGCCTGCCGCCGGAATCGGTCTATCCATTCTATACCGGCGTCTACCTGCCCGCGAATACGCCGCCCGCGATCGTCGAGCGGCTGCATCGCGAAATCGGAAAGGCGCTGGAAGCGCCCGCGGTGCAGGCGCGTTTCGCGCAACTTGGCGTGCAGCCGCTGCCGGGCAGCCAGCCCGAATTCGCGAAATTCTTCCACGACGACGTCAATGCGACGATCGAACTGGCCAAAGCGGCGAAGATCCAGCCGCAGTGATTGCAGTCGTTACCTCTCCCGAAAGCGCGGAGAGGTCGACTTGCGGACGCCTCGCGCGATGCAAGTCGGATGAGGGAGCTTGTGAGATGCCGAGGCGGCCCACCCCGGCTCGCATCTTTTGGATGCTGCCGAGCCTCTCCCCGTAACAACGGGGAGAGGGAAAAGAACTACTCCGCGGCCACCCGCACCGGAGTGGAATGCTGCGAGACGCAATAGTCCATCGCCGCCTGTACGCCGCCCTTCTTGTGCGGCACGCCGGCGAGCGCCAGCGCCATTTCGGTCGCGGCCAGCGCGCCGATGATGGTGGCGTCGTTGGTGTCGCCGAGATGGCCGATGCGGAAATACTTGCCGGCAAACGGACCGAAGCTCGCACCATAGGAGATGTTGAAGGTCTCGAGTGCGAGCGAGCGGAACGCATCGGCATCGTGGCCTTCCGGCAGGAAGATCGCGGTCACCGTCGACGAATAATACTCCGGGTCGCGGCACAGCGTCTCGAGGCCCCAATGCTTCACCGCGCGGCGCACGGCTTCGCCGAGCCGGTCGTGGCGAGCGAACACATTGTCGAGGCCTTCCTCGTGCAGCATTTCAATGGCTTCGACGAGGCCGCCGAGCATCAGCGTGGCCGGCGTGTAGGGGAAGAAGCCGACCTTGTTCATGTTCAGCATGTCGTCCCATGCGAAGAACGACTTCGGCAGCTTCGAGGTCTTGCTCGCGGCAATCGACTTCTCGCTGAGCGCATTGAACGACATGCCGGGCGGCAGCATCAGGCCCTTCTGCGCACCGCCGACCGCGACGTCCACGCCCCATTCGTCGTGCCGGTAATCAGTGGAGGCGAGCGAGGAGATGGTGTCGACCATGTACAGCGCCGGATGGCCTGCGGCATCGATCGCCTTGCGGATCGCCGCGATGTCGCTCGCGCAGCCGGTCGAGGTCTCGTTATGCAGAACGCAGACCGCCTTGATTTCGTGGGCCTTGTCTTCACGCAGCTTGGCCTCGATCGCGGCAGGGTCGGCGCCCGAACGCCAGTCACCGGGGATGAATTCCGGCTTGAGGCCGAGGCGTTCCGCCATCTTCTTCCAGAGCGTGGCGAACTGGCCGGTCTCGACCATCAGGACCTTGTCGCCGGGCGACAGGGTGTTGGTCAGCGCGGCTTCCCATGCGCCGGTGCCGGTGGCGGTGAAGATGATCACCGGGTTGGTAGTCTTGAAGATGGTCTTGATGCCGTCGAGCGCCTTCTTCGCCATCTTAGCGAATTCGGGGCCGCGGTGGTCGATCACGGGCCGGTCGATCGCGCGCAGGACGCGATCGGGCACCGGGGTCGGCCCGGGGATCTGCAGGAAATGGCGCCCGGCGGCGCGCGCGGAATTCTGGGCCATAATCGAAGACTCCCGGAAGAAAGCAGCAAAGCGGACCGCGCGGCGGTCCAAAACTTGCCGGGATGAACACCGAATGCGACAGTCCGGTCAAGCCCAAACGCTGCATGGCCTGATAGGCAAGCCGTATCGACAGCGGCCGGGACTGCGCGCCCGATATGGGTGGAATGCCGGGAGGACTAGCGGTTGCCTGACACTTTGCGGCCGGTGCTGGAACGGCGGCTGAAAGCGGATGTTCGGGGCGATGTGCGCTTCGACCGCTTCACCCGCGGGCGCTATGCCACCGATGCGTCCCACTACCAGATTATGCCGGTGGGCGTCGTGGCGCCCCGCACCATGGAGGATGCCGCGCGTGCGATCGCGATTGCGCGGGAGGAGGGCGGGTCCGTGCTGCCGCGCGGCGGCGGCACCTCACAATGCGGGCAGACGGTGAATGCGTCGCTGGTGATCGACTGCTCGAAATATCTCAACCGCATTCTGGAGATCGATGCCGAAAACCGGCGCTGCGTTGTGGAGCCCGGCATCGTGCTGGACGACCTCAACCGCGCCTTGAAGCCGCACGGATTATGGTTTCCGGTCGACATCTCGACCGCCTCGCGCGCCACCATCGGCGGCATGACCGGTAACAATTCCTGCGGCGCGCGTTCGCTGCGCTACGGCAACACGCGCGAGAACGTGATCTCCGTCAATGCGATGCTCGCCGATGGCCGGTCCGAGACGTTCGGTCCTGCTTCTCCGACTTTGGCGGAGTTTAGGCCTTCATCGGCGATGGTCTCGCTCGCCAAGGATCTGCTCGCGCTCGGCGCGCGCGAAGCGGACGAAATCGCGGCGCGCTTCCCGAAAGTGCAACGACGCGTCGGCGGATATAATCTGGACGCGCTTCTGCCGGGCCGCAATGATCTGAACCTCGCGCATATCCTGATCGGATCGGAAGGCACGCTCGGTTTCACCACAAAGGTCGAACTCAAGCTCGCGCCATTGCTCGGCAGGCGCGCGGTCGGGGCCTGCCACTTCGCACGCTTCTATGATGCGATGGACGCCGCGCAGCATATTGTGAAGCTCAGGCCGATCGGTGTCGAACTGATCGACCGCACCATGATCGAACTGGCGCGGCAGATCGCGATCTTCCGCCCGACGCTGGAGCAATTCGTGCGCGGCACGCCGGACGCGATCCTCCTGGTGGAGTTCGGCGAAGAGGATCAGGACGAGAACCTGCGCCGCCTGAAACAGCTCGGCGATTTGATGGGCGAGCTCGGCTATGGCTTCACCAACACCGGGGCGAAGCAGGGTGGCGTGGTCGATATCCTCGATCCAACGCTGCAGGCCGCGATCACCGAGGTGCGAACCTCGGGCCTCAACATCATGATGTCGATGAAGGCTGAGGGAAAGCCGGTGTCCTTTGTCGAGGACTGCGCAGTGCCGCTCGAGCACCTTGCGGAATACACATCAAAGCTCACAGCGGTATTCGAAAAGCACGGCACGCGAGGCACCTGGTACGCGCATGCCGGCGCCGGCTGTCTGCATGTGCGCCCGGTGCTCAACCTGCGGCTCGAGAAAGACGTAAAGGCGATGCGCGCGATCGCGGAGGAAGCCTTCGCCCTGGTGCGCGCCTACAAGGGTTCGCATTCCGGCGAGCATGGCGATGGCATCGTGCGATCGGAGTTTCATGAATTCATGTTCGGATCGCGTCTCGTACGCGCCTTCGGGGAGGTGAAGGCGCGGTTCGATCCGGACGGCCTGTTCAATCCCGGAAAGATCGTGCATGCGCCGAAATTCGACGATCGCAGCAATTTCCGTTTCAAGCCCGGCTATCGCGGCGAAGACATCGCGACACAACTCGACTGGTCGGCGTGGCCGGGATCGGGCGGCGGGTTCCAGGGCGCGGTCGAGATGTGCAACAACAACGGCGCATGCCGCAAGATCGAAGGCGGCGTGATGTGCCCGAGCTATCGCGTCACCCGCGACGAGCGCGACGTGACGCGCGGTCGCGCCAATTCGCTGCGGCTCGCCATCACCGGCCAGCTCGGTGTCGATGCGCTCACGTCGGATGAGATGGCTGAGACGATGAATCTGTGCGTCTCCTGCAAGGCCTGCCGGCGCGAATGCCCGACCGGCGTCGACATGGCGCGCATGAAGATCGAGGTGCTGGCGGCGCGCGCCGCGCGGTTCGGCTTCTCGCTGCGCGATCGCCTGATCGGCTGGCTGCCGCGCTATGCGCCTTATGCCGCGAAAGTGCCGTGGCTGATGAATGCGCGCAACGTCGTGCCGGGCGCTGCGTGGCTGTCGGAACGGATCGCCGGATTATCGGCGCGGCGCAGTCTGCCGCGATGGCGGAGCGATGTGTTTGAGGATGCGCTCACAGATGGGCTTCTGACGTCGCCTCTTGCTCAGTCTTCACCTCCCCCCTTGCGGGGGAGGTCGCTCGCCGAAGGCGAGCAGGAGGGGGGTGCAATCGAGGCGCCGGCATTTGCAGTCACCCCCCTCCCCAACCCTCCCCCGCAAGGGGGGAGGGAGTCCGATGGAGCAAGCGGGGAAGGGAACTCATTAAGGCAGATTGTCCTCTTCGCCGATACCTTCAATCGCTATTTCGAGCGCGAGAACCTTGACGCGGCGGTCGCCGTGCTGATGGCTGCGGGATACGCGGTGCATGTCGCGCGACCCGCAGATGGAAAGAAGCGCCCGCTCTGCTGCGGCCGGACGTTTCTATCGGTCGGGGCCGTCGATCAGGCGCGCGCGGAGGCAGAGCGCACATTGGCCGCACTGAAGCCGTTCATCGACAAAGGCATCCCCGTCGTCGGCCTCGAGCCGAGTTGCATCCTTTCCTTCCGCGATGAAATCCCGGCGCTTGTGAAGTCCGAAGACGCGAAGAAGATCGCGCAGCTTGCGCTGACCTTCGAGGAGTTTCTTGCACGCGACCACAAGGCCGGGCGGCTAGACCTGAAACTGAAGCCCATGCGGCGACGCGCGCTAGTCCATGGCCATTGCCACCAGAAGGCATTCGAGGCGTTCGGTCCGGTGCAGATGGTGCTCAAACTTGTTCCCGATCTCGCCGTCGAAACGATCGAATCGAGCTGCTGCGGGATGGCCGGCGCGTTCGGTTATGCCGCCGACACCATCGATGTGTCGCTGGCGATGGGTGAGCTGTCGCTCCTGCCCGCGGTACGCAAAGCGGAGAACGATGCGGTCATCGTCGCCGACGGCACCTCATGCCGGCATCAAATTCACGATGGCTCCGGCCGCGAAGCGGTGCACGTCGCACGCGTGCTGGCGCGCGCACTCGACGTGAAGCCCAAGCGGTGACGCACTGAAGCGGTTTCAAAGTCGAAGCGCGTTTCTTTTTCACTGTCATCGTCCGCGAACGCGGACGATCCAGTAAGCGCGGCGAATCCGTGGATGCCCCGCTTGCGCGGGGCATGACGGGGAAAAACCGCTGTTACTTGCGCCGCATCGCCTCGGCGAGAGCCGCCGCAAGCGCACCTTGCGGGGCCGCCCGCTCCCGCGTGCGCGAGCTGCCGCCGCCCGATGAACGGCTGCCGCTGAACTTGCCCTTGCTTTCGGCGGCGCTGCCCGTGCCGGAACGCGGC
>Ga0180215_1002963_pt1 | contig 16488 bp, 17 predicted proteins | sample eDN3rd37CBELigBY_FD_128871 | JGI IMG/M metagenome (GOLD analysis project Ga0180215, IMG submission 128871) | Enriched backyard soil microbial communities from Emeryville, California, USA - eDNA 3rd pass 37_C BE-Lig BY (version 2) (version 2) | ecosystem: Environmental > Terrestrial > Soil >...
AGGCCTCGAACAGCTCGACGGGGTCGACCTCGCCCGCCTCGATGCGCGCCACGGCCTCCGTGGCGGTGAGGTCCAGGAGGTCGCTCACGGCGCCTGCGGGCTGGGGACGAGGAAGCCGCCGTCCTTCGACGCCGGCGCCTGGGCGAGCATCGTCTCGCGCGGCCACGAGGGCCGCGGCTCGTCCGGGCGCAGGGCGCCGGTGACCTCGACGACGTGCGTGGTCGGCGGCACGCCCTCGAGATCCAGCTCCTTCATGCGGTCGACGTGGGCGAGGATGCCGGACAGCTCGCCCGCCATCCGCTCCACCTCGTCGTCGCTGAGCTCCAGGCGCGCCAGGCGCGCCACGTGCAGAACCTGGTCGCGGTCGATCATGCGCGCCTGAGTCTAGGAGGGGCCGTCCTGCGGCGGCGGCGCGGGGCGCGGGGCGCCGCGGACCGCCAGGGCGCGCTCCGTCTGCGCGCGGGCCTGCACCGTGTCCGTGCGCTCGTCGGCAAGCGCGCGCCAGGCGCCCGCGAGGACCGCGGCCGCGCCGGCGATGGCGAGGTACGCCGGCCAGCGGACCTCCACGAGCTCGTCGGGGACGTCGGCGCCGAGCCCCGGCTGCGCCACGAGGCGCACGGCGATCGCGACGACCGCGAGCAGCGCCCAGGGCACGGTCGCCACGCCGGCCGCGAGCGCCGGCGCCGGCGTCGGCGCGACGACGGTGGCGACGACCAGGCAGGCGGCGGACACGATCGTGGCCACGACGGGCACGAGCGCGAGCCACCCCAGGCTCGCCCAGCCGCTGCGGTCCCCGGCGCCCGCGGGCACCGGCCCGGCCGGCTCGGGCCCGAAGCACGCCAGCGACAGGGCGACGACGAGCGCCACCGCCCCGAGCGCGGCCACCATCTCCCCACTCCGCAATCGGGTCCGATGCACGGTCGTCAGAGGTCGCGGGCGGTCATGGGCGCGCGCACGTTAGCGTCCCGCGTCGTGGAGGTCCTCGCGCACGGCCCGGGCCGCGTCAACCTCATCGGGGAGCACACCGACTACAACGACGGGCTGTGCCTCGCCTTCGCCATCGAGCGGGGCGTCACCGTGCGCGCGGAGGCGACGTTCGACGGTCGCGTGTTCGTCCACAGCTCGAGCCTCGGCGAGGACGACATCTTCGCCGCCGCGCGGCCCGCGCCGACCGGCCCGGGCGACTGGCGGGCGTTCGTGCGCGGCATGGTCGCCGAGCTGCGGGCGGAGGGGCTGACGCTGTCCGGCGCGCGGCTGCGGATCGACTCCGACCTGCCGCAGGGCGCGGGGCTCGCGTCCTCGGCGGCGCTGTCGTCCGCGCTGGCGCTCGCGCTCATCGCGCTCGGCCAGGTGCGCCTCGACGACCCGCTGGACCTCGCGCGGCTGTGCTCGCGCGTCGAGCACGACTGGGTGGGCGCGCAGACGGGGCTGCTCGACCAGCTCACCGCGCTGTGCGGCCGCGAGGGCCACGCCCTGGCCCTGGACCTGCGGGCGCTGTCGCTGCAGCACGTGCCGCTGCGCCTCGGCGAGTGGCGGCTCGTGACGCTCGACTCCGGCGCACGCCACGCGAACGCCGCGTCGGGCTACAACCAGCGGCGCCTCGAGTGCACGCACGCGACGCGGATGCTCGAGCGCCAGTCGCTGCGCGACGCGACGCTCGAGGACGCCGAGGCGCTGCCCGAGCCGCTCAGCCGCCGCGTCCGCCACGTGGTGACGGAGAACGCGCGCGTGCGCGAGGCGGTCGCCGCCCTGCGCGCCGGGGACCTCGCGCAGGTCGGGCGGCTGCTCGATGCGTCGCACGCGTCGCTGCGCGACGACTTCGAGGTCTCCGTCCCCGAGGTCGAGGAGACGGTCGCGCTGCTGCACGGCATCGGCGCCGCGGGGGCCCGGATGATCGGCGGCGGCTTCGGCGGCTCGGTCCTCGCCCTCCTGCCGCCCGGCGTGCGCCCGCCGGCCCGCTCGCTGCAGGTGGCGCCCGCGGACGCCGCGCGGCTCGTCACACCGGTCTGAGCTAGCGCTTGGAGATCGGCGCGTACTCCGCCATGAGCTTGCGCTCGGAGCCGTCGCCGGCGAAGCGCACGACGACGATGCCGCCCGGCTCCACCCCGGTGACCACGCCCTCGCCGAACGCCGCGTGCACGACGTCGTCGCCCATCCGGAAGCCCGGCTCGGGGGCGCTCTGCGCGCGCGAGGAGCCCCACGCCGCCGGCCGCTGCACGCCCGCCCGCAGCACCGGCTCGTCCTCGCCGTCGGTGAGCTCGCGCGGGATCTCGTCCAGGAACCGCGAGCGCATCCCGTACTGCTGGGCGCCGAACACCGACCGCCGCCGCGCGTACGTGAGGTACAGGTCGCGCATCGCGCGGGTGATCCCGACGTACATGAGGCGGCGCTCCTCCTCCAGCCCGCCCTCGTCGAGCGCGCGGCTGTGCGGGAAGACGCCCTCCTCGCAGCCGATCATGAACACGACCGGGTACTCGAGGCCCTTCGCGTTGTGCAGCGTCATGAGCGTGACGAGGCCCTCGTCGTCGCGGCGCGTGTCGGCGTCGGCGACGAGCGACACCTGCTGCAGGAACGCCTCCAGCGCGCCGTCCTCGGTGGCCTCGGGCTCCGCGGTGGCGTCGAACTCGCGCGCGACCTCCACGAGCTCTGCGAGGTTCTCCAGGCGGCCCTGCGCCTCGATCGTGCGCTCGGCCTCCAGCGCCTCCAGGTAGCCGGTCTCGTGCAGCACCGCCTCCAGGAGGTCTCCGACCGGCACGCGCCGGCGCGCGCGCTCGCGCAGCGACTCCATCGTCGCCATGAAGCGGCCGATCGCCTTCTGCGCCGCGGTGCCCAGGCCGGGGACCGCGCCGGGGTCCGCCGCGGCGTCCCAGACCGAGATGCCCATCGTCGCCGCGTGCGTGAGCACCCGCGACAGCGACGTCGCGCCGATCCCGCGGCGCGGGGCGTTCGCGATGCGGGTGAACGCATTGGCGTCCTGCGGGTTGGCGAGCACCGTGAGGTACGCGAGCGCGTCCTTGATCTCGGCCCGGTCGTAGAACTTCGTGCCGCCGATGACCTGGTAGGCGATCTCGCGGCGCACGAGCGTGTCCTCCAGCACCCGCGACTGCGCGTTCGTGCGGTAGAAGACCGCGATCTCCGAGCGGCTCAGCCCGTTCTCGAGCAGCCGCTCGATCTCCCCGACGACGAAGCGCGCCTCGGCGTGCTCGTCGTCGAGCTCGCGGATGCGGATGGGGTCGCCGTCGCCGAGGTCCGTCCACAGCGACTTGGGCTTCTGGCCGCGGTTGTTGGCGATCACCGCGTTGGCGGCGCTGAGGATCGTCTGCGTCGAGCGGTAGTTCTGCTCGAGCTTGATGACGGTGGCGTCGGGGAAGTCGTCCCCGAAGTCCAGGAGGTTGCGGATGTCGGCGCCGCGGAATCCGTAGATGGCCTGCGCGTCGTCGCCGACCACGGCCAGGTTGCGGTCCTCGTTCGTGAGCAGCTGCAGCAGCCGGTACTGGGCGTGGTTGGTGTCCTGGTACTCGTCGACGAGGATGTGGCGGAACGACGCCTGGTAGCGGTCGCGGACCTCCTGGAAGAGCTCGAGCACGTTCACCGCGCGGAACAGCAGGTCGTCGAAGTCCATCGCGTTGGCGCGGTGCAGCTCGCGCTCGTAGAGGTCGTAGACGTCGGCGACCGTGCTCTCGAAGAACGAGCCCACCAGCTGGCGGTAGGCCTCGGCGTCGCGCAGCTTGTTCTTCGCGTCGGAGATCTGGTTGTGGACCGCGGCGGGCGTGAAGCGCCTCGTGTCGGCGCCGATCTCGTCCAGGCAGCGCTTCGTGAGCCGGCGCGCGTCGGCCTGGTCGTAGATCGTGAACTGGCGGGTGTAGCCGAGCCGGTTGGCCTCGGCGCGCAGCATGCGCGCGCAGGCGGCGTGGAACGTCATGACCCACATGCCGCGCACGCGGCCGCCGAGCAGCAGCTCGACGCGCTCGCGCATCTCCCCCGCCGCCTTGTTCGTGAACGTGATCGCGAGGATCTCGTCGTGGCGGGCCATGCCCGTGTGGATGAGGTACGCGATGCGGTGCGTGAGCACGCGCGTCTTGCCCGAGCCCGCGCCCGCGAGCACGAGGAGGGGCCCCTCCCCGTGCGTCACCGCCGCGCGCTGCTGCGGGTTGAGCCCGTCCAGGAGCGCCGCGACCCGGTCCTTCGATCCCACCGATGGCATCTGTCCATCGAGCATACGTGCGCCTCCGGCTGGCACTCTGTGCGCCCATGCGGCTCACCGAGGAGGTCAGGCGGACGGCGCAGGAGATCGCGGCCGAGGCGCGCTGGGTGCGCATCGACGAGTCCGCGCTCGGCGCCGTGGACCGCGCGCCGCCGCCGCAGCTGGACCCCGACGCCCACTACCTCGAGGGCTCCGAGGAGGACGTCGCGACGTTCCTCGTCTGCCTGGACACGATCAACTTCGGCTCGGGCTGGTGGCCGACGATCCGCAAGCGGCCGGGCATGTCGGGCTACTTCACGATGGCGACCGGCCTGGCGGAGCGCTTCCGCGCCCACGGCGCGTGGACGCCAGCGGAGCTGCGCGCGATGCGCACGGAGGAGATCGCCGACGTCCTCGGCCAGCCGCGCGACCACGAGCTCATGGCGCTGTACGCGCAGGCGCTGCGCGCGCTCGGCCGCTGGCTCGGCGAGCGGACCGTCCTCGAGGCGGTCGCCGAGGCCGCCGGGTCGGCCGAGCGCCTCGCCGAGGACCTCGTCACCGGCATGGCGATGTTCGACGACCGCGGCTTCTACAAGCGCGCGCAGATCGTCGCGTCCGACCTGGCGCTGGCGGGCGTCGCGCGCTTCCGCGACCTCGACCGGCTGACGATCTTCGCCGACAACCTCGTCCCGCACGTCCTGCGCTGCGACGGCGTGCTCGTCTACGAGGAGCGCCTCGCGCGGCACATCGACGCCGAGCGCCTCCTGCGGTTCGGCCCGCAGGAGCGCGAGATCCGCGCGTGCGCGGTGCACGCGTGCGAGCTCATCGCGAAGCGCCTGGGCGTGAGCGCGCACACCCTCGACCACTGGCTGTGGCAGCGCGGGCAGGCGCCGGAGTACAAGGCGCGGCCGCGGCATCGCTGCCGGAACGTCTACTACTGAGCCGGATGGACCCGAGCTTCTGGCTCCAGGCGTGGCGCGAGAACCGGACCGCCTTCCACCGGCCCGACGTCAACCCGCACCTCGCCGCGCACCTCGACGAGCTCGCGCTCGGTCCCGGCGACCGCGTGTTCCTGCCGCTCTGCGGCAAGACGCTGGACATCGGCTGGCTGCTCGCGCGCGGCTTCGCCGTCGCCGGCGCCGAGATCAGCCCGCTCGCGATCGAGCAGCTCTTCCAGGCGCTCGGCGTCGAGCCGCAGGTGGCCGAGCTGGGCCCTGTGACCCGCTGCGCGGCTCCGGGGCTCGACGTGTTCGTCGGCGACGTCTTCGACGTGAGCCGCGAGACGCTCGGCCCCGTCGACGCGACCTTCGACCGGGCCGCGCTCGTCGCGCTGCCGGCGGACATGCGCGCGCGCTACGCGACGCACGTCGCCGAGATCACCGGCGGCGCGCCGCAGCTGCTCGTGACGTTCGAGTACGAGCCGTCGGTCATGGAGGGCCCGCCGTTCTCCGTCCCCGCCGACGAGGTGCGCGCGCTGTACGGCGAGCGCTACGACGCGCGGATGCTCGCCGCAGGCCCCGTGCGCGAGGGCGTGCTGGCGGATCGGGACATCCGCGAGGTCGTCTGGCTGCTGCGCTGAGGCTCAGCCCCCCGCCGGCGACGGCCCCTGGCGCCGGCGCAGCGTGCGCACCGCGGCGACCGGCTCGGCGCCCTCCCCCTCCAGCTCGGCGAGCCGCCGCTCGAGCTCGGTGATCCGCGCCGCCATCTCCTGCACCGCGTCGGCGACGGGGTCGGGCAGGTGCGCCCAGTCGGCGTCGGGGCCCTCGGGCCTGCGGCCCTCCACGCGGACCGGATGGCCCGGGTTGCCCACGACGGTCGAGTTGGGCGGCACCTCGTGGATCACGACGGTGTTCGCCCCGATCTTCGCGCCGTGGCCGATCGTGATCGGACCGAGCAGCTTCGCGCCCGAGCCGATCGTGACGTTGTCCTGCACGGTCGGGTGGCGCTTGCCCGTCGCGAAGCCGGTTCCGCCGAGCGTCACGCCCTGGTACAGCGTCACGTCGTCGCCGATCTCCGCGGTCTCCCCGATGACGACGCCCGTCCCGTGGTCGATGAACAGCCCGCGGCCGATCCGCGCCGCGGGGTGGATCTCGATCCCGGTCAGCGAGCGGGCGATCCGCGCGAGCGCGCGGGCCGCGAAGCGCAGCCCCGACTCGTGCAGCGCGTGCGCGACGCGATGCACGAGCAGCGCCTGGACGCCGGGCCACACGAGCAGGATCTCCGTCGTGGAGACCCCGCGGGCGGCGGGGTCTCGCTCCCGGGCCGCGGCGACGTCCGTGCGGACCTCCCGGACCACGCCCAGCAGGGGCATCACGCTACGGCCCGGGCGCGAAGAACGGCGTGGACACGTAGCGCTCGCCGGAGTCCGGCAGCACGACGGCGAAGCGCTTGCCCCGCATCTCCGGGCGGCGCCCCACCTCCAGAGCGGCCCACAGCGCAGCGCCGCAGGACAGCCCGACGAGGACGCCCTCCGTGCGCGCGCACAGCCGCGCGGTCTCGATCGCCGCCTCGTCGGGCACGGGCACGATCTCGTCGATGACCTCGCGGTTGAGCACCGGCGGCACGAATCCCGCCCCGATCCCCTGGATCTTGTGCGGCCCCGGCGAGCGGCCGGACAGCACGGCGCTGCTCGCCGGCTCCACCGCCACGACGCGCAGGTCGGGGTTGCGCTCCTTGAGCGCCTCGCCCGCCCCGGTGATCGTGCCTCCCGTGCCGACCCCCGCCACGAGCACGTCGACGTCGCCGTCGAGCGCCTCCCAGATCTCCGGGCCGGTCGTGCGCCGGTGGATCTCCGGGTTCGCCGGGTTGGAGAACTGGTCGGGCAGGAACACGTCGTCGCGCGCCGCCATCGCCCGCGCGGCATCCACGGCCTCGGTCATGCCGCCCATCGACTCGGTGATCTCCACGCGCGCCCCGTACAGCCGCAGCAGCCCCTCGCGCTCGCGGCTCATGCCCTGCGGCAGCGTGAGCACGAGGTCGTAGCCCTTGGCCGCGCACACGAACGCGAGCGCGATGCCCGTGTTGCCGCTCGTCGCCTCGACGATCGTGGTGCGCCCCGGCGAGATGCGGCCGTCCGCCTCGGCCGCCTCGATCATGGCGACGCCGATGCGGTCCTTCACGCTCCCGCCGGGGTTGTAGGCCTCGAGCTTGCCGAACAGGCGCACGCCCTCGGGCGCGAGCCGGGTCAGCTCGACCATCGGCGTGCGCCCGACGTGCTCGGCGATGTTCGCGGGGACGGCCACCCGCGTCAGAGCTTCTTCGCGAGCCAGTCGAGGATGGGCTGCAGCGCCTCGCGGTTGTTGCGCTCGAGCATCATGCCGTGGCCGTTGCCGCGGACGCCGAGCTCCGGGAGCTTGATGTAGTCGATGTCGCAGCCGCACGCCTTGAGGTACTCGTAGGTGTGCGGGTCGATCTGCGTGAAGATCGACGACTCCGACGTCATGAGCAGCATCGGGAACTTCGAGAGGTTCACGAGCTTGCGCGGGGTCCCGTCCTTCAGCTCGGCCGGGTCCGAGACCGGCGGGTCGTACTCGAGCGGCAGGTCGGTCGGGCCGTACTCGAGGTTCACGCCCATGTCGGGGTTCTCGAGGAACGGCGGGCCGAGCACCTCGATCTGCACGAGCGCGGCGATCTTGTCCGGCCGCGCCTCGGCGGCCAGGAAGCCCGCGGGGCCGCCGGCGGAGTGGCTCACGAGCACGGCCGGGCCGATCATGTCCAGGAGCTTGGCGAGCCGGTCCTGCTCGAGGCGGTGGGCCTCGCGCGCGTCGGCCATCATCGGGCCGGTCCCGGCCATGAACTGGTCCATGACCTCGTCGCGCTCCGGCGAGCCGGGCCACTGGGTGTGGGACTCGATGCCGGGCGGATAGGCCATCGGCCCGGTGGTGCCGCCCGCGAACAGGCCGGAGGCGAACTCCGAGGAGAAGGGCGGGCCCATCGGGCCGAGGACATCGGGATGGAACGGCGAGCGGCCGTGGCCGGGGCGGTCGACGGCGTAGACCGCCCAGCCCGCCTGGACGAGCTGCGGCCACCAGCCCGGCCGCCCGTCGGGCGTGCCGAGGTAGTCGGTGGCCTGGCCGCCGCCGCCGTGGACGAGGATGATCGGACACGGCGCGGTCACGTTCTCGGGCGCCTCGTACTCCACGTACATCTGCCCGCGCGGCGTGTGGCCGACCGGCGTCTCGACGTACTCGTCGGCGCCGACCCAGAAGAACCCCCTCCGGGAGGCGATCACCTCTCCCTGCTCGTGCGGTGCAGCCATGCGGAAACCTCTCCGAGTTCGCGATTGTGGGGCGCCGCATGTTATTCGCCGCCCTGACGCCTAGAACTCCACCTCCAAGTCGGGGGCGCCGTCCGGCTCGCGCGCGGCGAGCTGCGCCCACTCGACCATGTCCGGCAGCGCGAGGACCGTCTCGCAGAGGTCCGCGCAGGCGGCGTCCAGTTCGACGTCGTAGGTGGCGAAGCGGGTGCACACCGGCGCGTACATCGCGTCGGCGACCGTGGGCGACGCGCCGAACAGGAACGGCCCGCCGTAGGCGCGCAGGCACTCCGTCCAGATCTCGCGGATGCGGTCGATGTCCGCCTGCGCCCCCGGGTAGACGCGGAAGCCGGGGTGGTGCGCGCGGATGTCCATCGGCAGCGCGCTGCGGAGGTTCGCGAACCCGGCGTGCATCTCCCCCGACACCGACCGGCAGTGCGCGCGCTCGCGGCGGCCCGCGGGGAGCAGCCCGGCCTCCGGGCGGATCTCGTGGAGATATTCGGCGATCGCCAGGACGTCCCAGACCGTCACGTCGCCGTGCTCCAGGCGCGGCGTGAGGAACGACGGGGAGAGGTGCAGCAGCTCCGCGCGGGCGGAGGCGTCGTCGGCGGAGAGCCGGACGACGTCGACGTCGAGCCCGGCGAGGCGGCACAGCAGCCACCCGCGGAGGGACCACGAGCCGTAGTTGCGGCTGATGATCGTCAGGGTCGCGTCGGGCACGGCTGGGCCACCTCCGGGTCGGGACGGCTCGTGACCCTGCGAGCCTGGACGCGGCGGACTCTACAGCCGCCAGGAGTCCGGTCGATTACGCTGGGGTACACCCCGGATGGACGTGTCGGCGGCCGGTCACCGGCGGCGGAGAGGTGATCGAGTGCTCTACACGGCATACCAAGCGCAGGCGGACCTGATGGCGCCCGTTCGCATGGCGTCGTCCATCCTCGCCGGCGCGATCGGCCATCTCCCGGGCGCGCTGCGCGCGGACCCGCTCGTGCGCCGCTCGGCGGCGACCGCCGAGCTCGTCTCGCTCTGGGGGCTGAGCCACAGCCGCCCGCCGTTCGGCATCGACTCGGTCGTCGTCGACGGCGAGGAGGTCGCCGTCACCGAGCGCGCCGTGCACACGACGCCGTTCGCCACGCTCCTGCGCTTCGAGAAGGACACGGCCGCCCGCGGGCCCGCGGTGCTGCTCGTCGCGCCGCTGTCCGGGCACTTCGCGACGCTCCTGCGGGCCACCGTCCGCACGATGCTCCCCGACCACGACGTCTTCCTGACCGACTGGCACAACGCGCGCGACGTGCCGGTGTCGGCGGGCGCGTTCGGCCTGGACGACTACACGGAGCACCTCATCGAGTTCCTCGAGGTCATGGGCCCCGGGGCGCACGTCGTCGCCGTCTGCCAGCCGTGCGTGCCCGCGCTTGCCGCGACCGCGCTCATGGCGGAGGACGACCATCCCTGCGAGCCGCGCAGCCTCACCCTCATGGCGGGCCCGATCGACGGGCGCATCAACCCGACGGAGGTGAACTGCCTGGCGACGAGCCGGCCGCTGTCGTGGTTCGAGCGCAACGTCATCTCCTCCGTGCCGCTGCGCTTCCGCGGCGCCGGCAGGCGGGTGTACCCGGGCTTCGTCCAGCTCGCGTCGTTCATGCGCATGAGCCCGGAGCGCCACGCGAAGGCGCTGGCCGGTCTCTGGGACGACGTGGCGCGCGGCGACCTGGAACGCGCGGTGAAGACCCGCGCGTTCTACGAGGAGTACTTCGCCGTCCTCGACCTCACCGCCGAGTTCTACCTCGAGACGGTCTCGGCGATCTTCCAGGAGCACCTGCTCGCGCGCGGGCTGCTCGACGTGCGCGGCCGGCGCGTGGACCCGGCGGCGATCCGCCGCACCAGCCTGCTGACGATCGAGGGCGAGCGCGACAACATCTGCTCGGTCGGGCAGACCGCGGCCGCGCACGCCCTGTGCACGTCGCTGCGCCCCGCCCAGCGCCGCCAGCACCTCGCGGCGGGCGTCGGGCACTATGGCGTGTTCAGCGGCTCGCGCTGGGAGCGCGAGGTCTATCCGCTGCTGCGGACGATGATCCTCGCCGCGAGCTAGTCCTACGCGTTCGCAGGCAGCTCCTCCGTCTCGGCCGGCTTGCCGACGTTCGCCCGCTTGCGACGGCCCTCCCCGTCCCGCGCCGGCGCGGTGCGGGTCGAGTGCTTCGTGATCGTCTCCAGGAGCTCGCCGCGCATGGTCTCGAGCTCGGCCACGATCGCGTCGCGCTGCGCCTCCAGCTCCTTGACGACGGCGTCGGCGGCGGCGCGCCGGCGATCCCCCTCCGCGATCGTGCGGCGCGCCTGCTCCTCGGCCTCCGCCTTCATCTTGGCCGCCTCGTCCTGCGTGCGCTGACGCACCTCAGCGGCGTAGTCGTCGGCCTGCCTGCGGGTGTCCGCGGCGGCGGCCTCCGCCTCCGCGCGCAGGTCGGCGACCTCCTGCTCGGTGCGCCGGCGCAGCTCCTGCGCCTCCTTCTCGGTGGTCAGCAGGATGTGCGCCGTCGACTGCCCGACGAGCTCGAGCTTGCGCTGCACCGCCTGGTCGCCCAGCTCCGCCGGGGCATCCGTCTCGAGCCACTGTGCGAGGTCCTCCAGGAAGCGGTCGACCTCCCGCTTGTCGTAGCCGCGCCTGGCCATCGTGAATCCAGTGACGCGGAGTCGCTCGAAGTGCGTCCAGTCCATGACTCCCTCGGCCCTCCTGAGTCGTGCGTGAGGCGCGCGATCCTAAATCACGCCGGAATCCGGCGTCAGGGCGACGGAGGCCTCGTCGTGGTCGCGGCGGATGGAGCCCTCGGACTCCCGCAGGGGCACGCCGGGGCGCCGGCCGCGCGTCGCGATGATCTCCGCGAGCACCGCGATCGCCGTCTCCTCGACCGTCGAGGCGCCGATGTCCAGGCCGCACGGCGCGTACACACGGGCGATGTCCTCGTCCGAGACACCCGCCTCGCGCAGGCGCACCTCGCGGTCGGCGGTCGTCTTGCGCGAGCCGAGCGCGCCGATGTAGCCGGCCTGCGTGCGGAACGCGGCCTTGAGCGCCGGCACGTCGAGCTTCGGGTCGTGGGAGAAGACGAGGATCGCGTCGCGTGGGCCGAGCGTCATGCCCTCCAGCGCCTCCTCGGGCCAGGCGGCGACCGTCTCGGCGTTGGAGGAGAACCGCGCCGAGTTCAGGAACGCCTTGCGGGGGTCGGCGATCGTCACGCGGTAGCCGATGCCGCGCGCCAGCGGCGCGAGCGCGGACGCGAAGTCGATCGCGCCGAAGATGACCATCCGCGGGCGCTCCGCGTACGCGGTGACGTGCACGCGCAGGCCGGTGCCCAGGGACGCGCCGTCCTCGCCGAACGTGCGGATCGTCGAGCGGCCGTGCTGGATGAGGCCGCGCGCCTCGCGCTCGACGTTCTTCTCGAGCAGGGAGGGGCCCCCGAGCGAGCCGACCCGGCGCTCGTCGTCGACGTACATCTTGCGGCCCGCCTGCTCGCCGTCCAGGAGCGTCGCCACGGCGGCGGGCCGCTCCTCGATGACCGCCTCCAGGGCGGCGATCGTGGCCTCGCGGGCCTCGTCGCGCAGCTCGTGGATGAACACGTGGACGATGCCGCCGCACATCAGGCCCACGGTGCCGGCGAGCTCGTCGGAGATCCCGTAGGTCTGCAGCCGTGGTGCGGAGCCCGTCTGGATGATGTCGAGGGCCTCCTGCGCGACCGCGCTCTCCACGCAGCCGCCCGTGATGGACCCCTCGACCATCCCGTTCTCGTCGATGTAGACACTGGCGCCCACGTCCAGGGGCGCCGAGCCATCGACCGCCGCCAGCAGGCCGGCGGCCACGCGCCGGCCCTCACGCAGCCAGTCGATGACGGTGGCGGCCGTCTGCTGCTGGGTTCTCATGGCATCCAGGCTACCGTCGGCCGTTGGTAGGTTGCGAGCGTGGCCAGGCCCCGGGGACCGTCCCTGACCTATGTGATCGGGAGGGTCGACCAGGGAGTGCGGCGCGAGATGCGCGCCCGCCTGGCGCCCTTCGGCCTCAGCGTGCCGCAGTACACGGCGCTGTCCATCCTCGACGCGGTGCCGGGCCTCTCCAACGCGCAGCTCGCGCGCCGCTCGCTCATCACGCCGCCGGCGATGCTCGAGGTGCTCGCGCAGCTCGAGCGCCGTGGGCTCGTGCAGCGCCACAGCGACCCCGACCACGGGCGGATCCTGCGCGCGGAGCTGACCGAGGAGGGCGCGCGGACGCTCCGGGCGTCCGCGCGCGCGATCGAGCGCCTGTCGGCCGAGCTGCTCTCCTCGGTCCCCGACGACGAGCGCGACACGGTGCGACGCGGGCTCGTCGCGATGATGGACCGCCTGACCGCGGGGCTCTAGGACCCCTCGAGGTCCAGCGGCGGCAGGGTCACGCCGTAGGACTGGATCGCGGCACCCAAGGTCGCGTCCCAGCTCTCGGCGATGTCCTCCGGCGTCCAGCCGCCTTCGCGCAGCGCCCAGGCGACCTCGCCCGAGTGCGACCACATCGACAGGCGGTCGCCGCCGATGCCGATCGCCTGCCCCGTGATGTTCGCCGCCGCGTCGGAGGCGAGGAACACGATGAGCGGCGCGCTGTCCTCCGGCATGCCGACGGCGTGCGCCTGGCGCACCTGGCGCGGCAGGCCCTCGCCGCGCTCGACCCGCTCGACGAGCGGCGCGTACACCGGGATGCTGGCGGTCATCGCCGTCCACGCCGTGGGCACGATCGCGTTCACCGTGATCTCCGCGCGCGCGAGCTCCATGGCCCAGGTCTTCGCGAAGGCGACGATGCCGGACTTCGCCGCCGCGTAGTTCGTCTGGCCGAAGTTGCCGCGCTGCCCGGCGGGCGAGCCGACGACGATGATCCGGCCGCCCTCGCCCTGCTCGCGCATCTGGATCGCGGCGGCCCGCGCGCACGTGAACGTGCCGCGCAGGTGCGTGTGGATGACGAGGTCGAAGTCCTCGTCGCTCATCTTCCACAGCACGCGGTCGCGCAGAACGCCCGCGTTGGTGACCATCGCGTCCAGGCGGCCGAACTCGCCGGTGGCGCGCGCGACGAGCGCCTCCGCGGTCGCGGTGTCGCCGACGGGAGCGATCTCGGCGACGGCCTTGCCGCCGTCGCCCGTGATGAGCCCGACGGTCTCGTTCGCGGCGTCCCCGTCGACGTCGTTGACGACCACGGACGCGCCGTGCGCGGCGAGCGCGACGGCGTAGGCGCGGCCGAGGCCGCGGCCGGCGCCGGTGACGACGGCGACCTTGCCGTCCAGGCGAAGCGGCTCGCTCATGTGAAGAACCGGAACAGGCACTCGGCGACGAGCGCGGGCTTCGGCGAGCCCTCCACCTCGATCGTGAAGGTCGCCTTCGCCTGCACGCCGCCCTTGACCTCGGAGACCTCGTTGAGGACACCGCTGCCGCGGAACCGCGCGCCGACCGGCAGCGGCGCGGGGAAGCGCACCTTGTCGGTCCCGTAGTTGATGCTCGCGGTCGCGCCGGTGACGTTCAGCAGCTCCTGCGAGATCGGGGCGAGCATCGACAGCGTCAGGAACCCGTGCGCGATGGTCCCGCCGAAGGGCGTGTTCTTCGCGAACTCGGGGTCGACGTGGATGGGGTTGTGATCCTCGGTGACGTCGGCGAAGCGGTTCACGCGCTCCTGCGTCATCTCCTGCCACGCCGTGGGGCCCAGCTCCGCGCCCACGTGGTCGGCGAGATGCGCCACGTCCGTCACCAGGCCCGCGCCCGTCGGGCGCTCCTGGGTGCTCATGGACTCCTCCTGCGATTGCGGGAGGAACAATGTAAGGAAGCCTAACTTCCGGTTCAAGACGAGCGGGCCCGTCCCGTAGTAGGTTCGCGCCCGATGGACACCCAGGTCGGCATCATCGGCGCGGGGCCCGCGGGGCTCCTGCTCTCGCACCTGCTCTCCCTGGAGGGCATCGACTCGGTGGTCCTCGACGCGCGCAGCCGGGAGTCGATCGAGACGACGATCCGCGCCGGCGTGCTCGAGGACCACGTCGCCCAGCTCCTGCGCGAGACGGGCGTCGGCGACCGCATGGACGCCGAGGGCGCGATCCACCACGGCATCGAGCTGCGCTGGTCCGGGCGCCATCACCGGATCGACTTCCAGGACCTGACGGACGGGCGCGAGATCGTCCTCTACGGCCAGCACGAGGTCGTCAAGGACCTCAACCGCGCGCGCACCGAGGCGGGCGGGCGGATCATCTGGGGCGCGCAGGCCTTCGAGATCGACGGGATCGAGACCGACCGGCCGACCATCCGCTACCGCACGGGCGAGTTCACCGACGAGGCGCGCCTGCAGCGCGGCGGGGAGCCGCAGGAGCTGACCTGCGAGGTCGTCGCCGGGTGCGACGGCTACTGGGGCCCCTCGCGGCAGGCGATCCCGGCGAGCGTCCGCACGGAGTTCGAGCGCATCTACCCGTTCGCCTGGTTCGGGATCCTCGTCGAGGCGCCGCCCTCATCCCCGGAGCTGATCTATGCGCTGCACGAGGACGGCTTCGCGCTCATCTCCACCCGCTCGCCCACGCTGCAGCGGATGTACCTGCAGGTCGAGCCCGACGACTCGGTCGACAACTGGCCCGACGAGCGCATCTGGAGCGAGCTGCACAAGCGCGTGGAGACGATCACCGGCGCCAGGCCGCTCATCGAGGGGCCGATCATCGACAAGAGCATCGTGGGGATGCGCTCGTTCATGTCCGGCACGATGCAGCACGGCAACCTCTTCCTCGCCGGCGACGCCGCCCACATCGTCCCGCCCACCGGCGCGAAGGGCATGAACCTCGCCGTGGCGGACGTGCGCGTGCTCACGCGCGGGCTCGTGCAGCGCTTCCGCACGAGGAGCACCGACATCCTCGACCGCTACAGCGAGATCTGCCTGCGCCGCGCCTGGAAGGCCCAGCGCTTCTCCTGGTACATGACCTCGACGCTGCACAAGCACCCGGGCGACGACCCGTTCCAGCTCGCGATCCAGCAGGCCGAGCTGGACTACGTCACCGGGTCGCGCGCGGGCTCGACGGCGCTGGCCGAGAACTATGTCGGCCTGCCGCTGGAGCTGCCGGAGCTCGAGGGGCTGACTGCCAAGGTCTAGGGGAAGCGGGCGCGCGCCAGCGCCCTACCCCGCCTCCCCCGCCGGCTGGAAGTGCTCGGCGATCGCCTTCTCGGCCGCCGCCTTGGCGCGCTCGCTGAGCACGTCGCGCTTGCGCGCGCTGCGCTCGTGGGAGATGTGGCGCGGGCGCGAGCGGCCGGTGAAGCGCGGCATGACCTCCTCCGCGAAGCGCTGCAGCGAACGGCGCTGGTCGTCGCGGCTCGCCCACGGCGTGAGCTGGTACAGGATGCAGCCGAAGCCGCCCGACTTCTCCCAGAGGCGCTCGAGCGACGCGACCGCGTCCTCGACGCTGCCGATGATCGCGCCGCCCTCCAGCAGCGCCTCGATGCTGCCCAGGCCCAGGATCTCCCCGCCGCCCTCGATCACGTCGCGCATGTGCGAGTCCCAGCGGTGGAAGCCGTCGGTGATCTCCGCGATCGCCTGGTCGCGCGTCTCGGCGACGTGCGCCGGCGCGACGAGGCGCAGCGCCGCGCGGTCCATGACGTGACCGTGCTCGGCGGCGACCTCGTTGGCGGCGGCCCAGTTGACGTCGAGGACGTCGTAGCCGGGCCCGGTGGACGCGGCGACGCAGAGCATCCCGAGCCCGAAGCGCCCGGCGGTCCTGCCGCCCGAGGGCGTGATGGCGCTGGCGACGACGATCTCCGGGCGCGGGTAGGTGTGCGGCGGCAGGTGCAGCTGCGCGTCGTGCAGCTCGAACCAGTCCGCCGTCTGCGTCACCGCCTCGCCGGCGAGCAGCCGCAGCACGACGTCGAGCCCCTCGACCAGCCGCGTGCGCTGCTCCGTGCTCGGGATGCCGAGCATGAGCGCGTCGGAGGGCAGCAGGCCGGGGCCGAAGCCGAACATCGCCCGCCCCTGCGCCTGGTGGTCGAGCTGCACGACGCGGTCGGCCACCATGAGCGGGTTGTGGTACGGCAG
>Ga0180215_1002966_pt1 | contig 16471 bp, 19 predicted proteins | sample eDN3rd37CBELigBY_FD_128871 | JGI IMG/M metagenome (GOLD analysis project Ga0180215, IMG submission 128871) | Enriched backyard soil microbial communities from Emeryville, California, USA - eDNA 3rd pass 37_C BE-Lig BY (version 2) (version 2) | ecosystem: Environmental > Terrestrial > Soil >...
AAAGAGGTCGGCAAGAGCCAAAACCTGGTCAGGAAGCGGCACCAGAAACACCAGTAAAAACAAAAGGTAATATCAACAATCTTTTATTGAAGAAAGTAAAAATCGCCTTGTCCTTAACAACCGAAGATATGCTCGAGATATTTAGTCTAGCAGGTCTCAGGGTATCGAAAGGTGAGCTCGGTGCACTTTTACGAAAAGAAGGCCACAAAAACTACAAAGAATGTGGCGATAATTTTGCGAGGAACTTTTTGAAAGGCTTGGCGGTTAAGTATAGGGGATAATACATAAGTTCATTATATGTAATTAAGCAGGAGATGTTCTAAAAAGTCTCCTGCTTTTTATCAGTTTAAAATTTACATATTTTACCAGACAAAATGAGAAGCTTATGGAATAATTAAGATATGAGAACTAATACAGTGGTTCTATTGCACATTATCAAGCAACATTTTGTCATAAGTAGGGGGATTTGATGAATACATTTGATGCTTTAAATATTTTTTATAAGGAAGATACAATTTCGGATTTTTTAGTGAGTTGCTTTAAGGACTCAAAAGAATTTATGGTGGGTTTTCTAAAAAAGGCGAACATCACGATCACACAAGATGCGACCGTTCAAATTGAAACGAGAGTAGGGTTAGGGAAATCAATTGGGACTCCAGACATTGTTATTCTTGTAAAAGATCGAAATAAATCGAACCTCATCATTATTGAAAATAAAATGGGTGCTGCGGAAGGTCATGAGCAAACGAATCGATACGAGTCATTGGAAGCGAGAGAACGTATTGCAGAGCGATTCCAACTTGATGCAAATCATACAGACTATTATTATATTTTTCTAGCATTAGATACAACGACAAAACCTAAGAATTCCGCGTTTGCCTTTCTTAACTATCACATTTTTCTTGAAGGTGATTGGCTACTTCAAGATCAGACTTTACAGAGACTTTTTTCGGATTTTCAACAGAAGTTACGTGATTTTTATACGCCTGTGAAAACACCATATGAAAGCCTTGATTTTAGTGATAATTTAGATGCTATGCAGCGGAAAATTTGTTGGCAAACGATACTTTATGAAACCATCTCTACTAATCCTAATTTCATTTTTAACTGGGGAGAATTTGCGGGAGCAGGACGCAGTAATTTCTTATTTTTAATATCTAAGAATAACTGGACAAGCTCTGAGTCTTTTGAAGAAGCGGGGCTTGCGACAACATTTAATATCCATATCGATACATATGTGGATTTGTTAGCTGACAAGAACAATACGATTAAGGAAATTGGTATTCGCTTTGAAACGCAACCATATGTGCCACATAATGAAATAAAGCCTTTACCAGGGTATGAAGAGTTTCTAGAAAATAAGCGTGAGTTTAGTAAAAGACTTTATCAAGAGGTTAAAAAAATTGGAATGCAAGCTAAAGTTAGAAATTCTAAGTTATTAGCCTTATCGATCCCGATTAATGTAAATAACACTAGGGAAACAGTACAAGTTATTAAAAATCGAGTTGATACTATTGAAGGGTGCATTGATCAAGTGGTTGCGGATATGAAAGAAGAGGGGATTATTAAGTAAATTATAAATGATATAAAAGCATCGACCGCTTATTTGTCGATGCCTTTTTTGTTTTCCACATTTAATCTAGCTTTTTTCAACTTCAGTTTCTTCGATTCTTTTACATAATTAATATAGTTTCCGGTTCCTTCGGTTAAGGATACAGCGATAATGGCCCATTCTAGAGGGGAAACCTCACTAAGCGAATCTTTGCCGTAATACATTGTAAACACGGTAATGATTCCATAAAGGAAAGCTTTTATAAAATATTCCCAAATGGGAGAATAATTTTCGATATTTACTTTATCGTATAGCTTGTTAACGAGTGAAGCGAGGACTAGAACGATAACAATGACTATAATTGGTTCCATGATGTAAAACACCTCCCGAATCTAGTTTATCATGTTTATAAGATTGTTTAGAGATTTTTAATATATTAAAAAAGTACTTATTTATTTGGAATCCTTTTGGTCGACTTGTCCAAAATATTTTTTTACGAAAAATCCTAATTTTTAACAGATGAGAATAGTTCATAAGTTTATATTAATAAAATTCCTAATATGCTAATATAAATAAGTTGAGATCTTATTTCAAAATAAAGTTTATTAGGAGTTCCGATATGAAAAAGTTAAAACATTATTTAATAATACTTTTTACGGCTATTTTGATTGTTGGGTGTTCAGACGTAGAAGATATCGCAAAGCCGATTGAGGACAATGGTTCCCCCCAAGAAGAAACCGTAACAAATAATCAAGAAACGGACGAACCAACCGATACGACTGATTCTACCGATACCGAAGACAAAACTTCAAAAGAAACAGCTTCAAAAGACACATCTACTGAAACCAAAGCTGAAACAAAGAATGAATCGAAACCAGAAACAAAGAAAAATCTGTTCGAAGGATACACACTCATCGAAGTGGATGGTGGAGATTTATCAGGACATCGTGAGCCTAATGTAGTTGTGGATATTGGTTTTGGAGCTCGTAAATATTATGCTTTTACCAATGAATATGGGCAGTTAGTAAGGGTTATTGCGGATGAAATCATTCTACAAGATGACCGTACGGAGCCAGTTAATTCATCTGGTCGCTACTATCGGGATGAAGCAAAAGTGCCTGGTGTGGAAAGAGCAGATTTAGATGAAGGTCATATTATTGCGGATTCATTAGGTGGCGTATCGAATGCATACAATATTACGCCACAAAATAGTACCCTTAACCGCCACGGTGACCAAGCGTATATGGAAGAAATGATTCGTAAAGCAGGCGGCGCAAAGAATTTTGAAGCGATCATCACTTATCCAAATACAAAAACACAAATTCCTTCTCACTATAAATACTCTTTCACTTTACCAAGTGGAAAGAAAGTGGTTATGGAATTTGACAATGTTGACCCTGATAAAGTAAACGAACAACTTGGATTGACTGGCAATAAGTCTAAAGACTCAAAATCAAATTCGAAATCAGGTTCTAGCTCTGGGTCTAATTCTGAATCTAAATCAGGCTCTAATTCCGGCTCAAAATCAGGTTCAGGCTCTGGTTCTAATTCCAAACAAAAAGAAGATATTTCAGGAATTGATACAAACGGCGATGGTAAAGTAACAATTAAAGAAGCCAAAGCAGCAGGCTTTAAAATGCCAATCACGAAAGATCACTGGTTATATAAATATATGGATGACCGCGATGGTGATGGAATGGTTGGGGAATAGAACAAGTTTCAAAAACTCAAGACAAGACACTTCAAATTGTATAATTACTGAAATAAAAAGAAGCCATTTTGATTCATCTTTTCAAAATGGCTTCTTATTTTTATGGTCTAAGTTTTTAGGCTTTTACTAATTCTTTTTCGTTCAACACGACTAAGAACTTTTCGATTACATGATCAATAATATTTTTATGCTCATCAGTTAAGATTAATTTTCCTGTTTGGAAAGCTTCCATTGGTAATGTAATACCAACTGTCTCATCTAAAGGACTCATAGCCATACGTTTTAAAAGTCCTTTTAACTCGCTTAAGACTAATGATGCTGCTGAACGTCCTGCGGCTCCGCTAATCGCAACTAATTTGCCTTTTACGAATTCAGGCGCACCAAAGATACCACGTTCAACTGGACGTGAGATCCAATCTAGCATATTTTTTAATGGGCCAGGCACGCTACCATTATATTCAGGGGTTACAATCCATAGTGCATCAGCTTTTTTAAGTTCTTCTCTAATTTCAGAAACAGCTACTGGTGCTGGGAACTCAATATCTTGATTCATAAGTGGCAAGTTTGAAATATCAAGTTGAGTTACAGAATATCCTTTTGATTCAAGGGTTGATTTTACATAATCTACAATTGATTGGTTAAATGAACCTTTGCGTAATGATCCATTAACAATAGCAATATTTTTTGTCATATTTTTCCTCTCCATTTTTTTTATTTCATTTTTTCGTTGTTTTTTATATGTCGTAATTCTTCGATAAAAATGAAACAACGCATATGGAAATTTATAAAGAAAAGTCATTTTTATGTTACAATCTTCACAAATTATTTTCCATTTGTTGAATCATCGAAGTTACTTTCTTCTTATGTACACAGAAATTACTGTATGCGAGACGAACTTTTTAATGCACCATAAGCTATAATATTTCTTTCAATCAAATTTTTGAAGAAGGCACTTTTAGTATACTAAGTTACTTTTTGGATACTATTGGGTAAATTATAGCCTTTAGAGTAATTTAATGAAGAAAAATAAAACTTAGACCCTAAAAGATTGTGAAAAATATGAAGTTGCACTTAAAATTATTGTTAGAAAATGGAAACTCATTATTTTAAATAATAAAAAATTACGATTTAGTGAGGTACAACGACTCATTCCAAACATCTCCAATAAAATATTAACAACTCAATTACGCGAAGAACGGGTTAGGAGCCGTAAGCGAAAGAAAAGTATTAGTTAAGGTTTTTAATGAGTGCGATAGAAGCCGATAACGAATAGAAGAAGGAATCTAAGGTCTCCAAAGAGCGTTCTAGGAGCCGTAATTGAAAGAAGAGGACGAGCTAAGGTCTCCAAAGAGCGCTCTAGTAGCCGTAAGCGAAAGAAGAACATGAGTTAAGGTCTCTAATAAGTGTTCTAGTAGCCGTTAGTAAAAGAGAATTAGAAGCTAAAGTCTTCAATTATATAATCTGGTAAGCTTTTTGAATCAGCCTGCAAACTAAGAGTATATGCAAATATATTTTTAAGAAACTGCTTAAAATTTTTCAAGATAATGGTTCGATATTGGAATAATATTAGGACCTGAAAATGCGGGCAAGTTATGTGAGCTGAAGTAAGACATTGATACTGCAGGCAAAATTATGTCCCGGGAAATAATTTTAAAAGAGAATATAAAGTGAAATTATAGTATGGTCAAAAACCTTACCAGATCGGCTTTTTCACACGATGCTACGCAAAGTAGCGGTCATGTAAACACGAATATCTTGGCTTTAAGATGTTTGAATGATATAACATTTGTAACAAAACATCTTGGAGGAATGGTCTCATGACTTTAGGGGAAAAAATTAAAGCATTTCGCAATAAAACAGGTTTATCCCAAGAGCAACTTGCAGAAAAATTACACGTCTCACGTCAAGCAATTACAAAATGGGAGAATGATCGAGGAACACCAGATATAAATAATTTACAGTTACTTGCTAGTTTAATGAATGTAAGTGTTGATTCATTAATTAATAGTCCTGATGAAGTAACGAAGGTGGTAATCAAAGAAGAGATTAATATTGAGAGATTTGAGAAAGGTGGCAAATTTCGTTCGAAATATGATGCGGCACTTAGAAGTAAATTTCCAGAAGCGACTACAATATTTCCTTTGATTAGAAGAAAAAAATTGAATTTTATACAAAGGGTTATTGATTTTATTGTACAGCCTGGAGTCTTGTATGTAGCAGATTCATTAGATGATTTGTCTGCTTATTATCTTGTCGAGTTAAATGAAAGACAACTTCTTGTGAATGTAACAAAGACGTCGATTGAAGGAAGAGAACTTACATCGACAAAGTTTATCGGGAAAAAATGTGTGATCGACGGAAATCTTTTTATTAAGGCTACCTATACCATTTAAAGTTTGTTTTAGGGTTTTGTATCAAAGGTATTGCGGAATTATTTTTAAAAGTACCTATTGTTTAAATAACAATGCGACCAATAAATCAATCAAAATTTATGGTAACTTAAAAAGAGCGAATCAAGGAAAACTTACTAGTTTTCTCATTCGCTCTTATTTTATCTTTGCTAAAATCCAATCACCTTACGTCAAACATCAATCCCATATATCAAAACAATTATTTTTTCTTTTTAAAGTCTTCCTTAATATCTTCTACTGCTTCAGCTGTTGCATCGACTGCATTCATCGCAGCATTCTCAACAGCTTCTAATGCGTCATGTGCTTCATGGAACATAGCACCAGCTGCATTTTTAATTCCTTCAGAAACATCCGTATTTATCTTTTTTCTCGCCATGACACCTCATCACCTCCTGGATATTTTTAGCGTATGTAATTTGCTAAATTTTACACATAAAAATGAAACAAGATTACCTAGGACTATTAAAGAGTCTAGAGAATCATCAAAAACTTGAATGATCATAAAAACAACAAAGGGGTCATTCTTTTTTGTTAAAATTTGCTAACATTTGTAGTCAAGTTAACGGTTTCTAACAAAAATATCACTAAAAATTTTTTATTTTTCAAAAAATGGTATTGACAAAAATTCCTAATTGCAATAAATTTTCCCTAAGGAAACTTTATGTCGCAAAGGAAAAACTCGTCTATTCCGCCTCTTTTTTTAGATAAAAAGTTTCCTCTGTGCAACATTTATGTACAAATACAAAGGGGGAATCAAGATGAACAAATTCAAACGATTTATTCTTTGTCTAATCTTAATGTTTGTAGGAATGTTGATTTTCGTCGGGTGTCAGGTGGACACAAACAAAGTTGGTAATGGTTCGTCTGAAGGAAAAATACAAGTTGTGACGACTATTGCCCAGATCGCTGAGCCTATTGAAATGATTGGAGGAGAGTATGTTGAGGTGAAAAGTTTAATGGGCCCAGGTGTTGACCCACATTTGTATAAAGCGACTCAAGGGGATATCAATACTTTGCAAAACGCAGATATTATTTTTTTCAATGGGCTTCATCTTGAAGGGAATATGGGTGAGATATTCGAACAATTAAAGGAATCTAAGAAAATTTTAGCAGTAGGAGAAACAATCGACCAAAATCGTTTATTAAAAGATGAACAAGGGGCCATTGATCCGCATATTTGGTTTGATTTGGACATATGGAAAGATGCTTTGAATAGTGCAACTGAAGTCTTAAAAGAGTATTCTCCTAATCATGCCGAATACTTTGAAGAAAACAAACAGCTTTATTTTCAAAAAATGGATGAACTAAAAGAGGAAGCAACAAAAAAATTATTGAGCATACCAAAACAGCAACGAATACTCGTAACCGCTCACGATGCATTCGGATATTTTGGACGTATGTTTGATATAGATGTCGTTGGTTTACAAGGTTTAAGTACTGAAGATGAAGTTAGTTTATCAGACATTCAAGCGACGATTGAGTTATTAATCGAAAAACAGGTTCCCGCAGTGTTTGTAGAAAGTAGTATTAATCCAAAGACCATACAAGCAGTTATAGAAGGTGCTAGTCAAAGAGGCTTAGAAGTTCAATTAGGAGGAGAGCTCTTCTCGGATGCAATGGGTGAAGCTGGAACAGAAGAAGGAACTTATCTCGGAATGTATCGTCATAATGTGAACACTATATATGAGGCGTTAAAAGGAGAGAGTAAATCATGAATGTGCTTGAAGTAGAAAAATTAAGTGCTGCCTATCGAAAAAACATCGTGCTTGAAGATATTTCATTTTCGATTTCACAAGGGGCGTTAACGTGTATAGTAGGGCCTAATGGTGCTGGAAAATCAACTTTAATTAAAGTATTACTCGCATTACATCCAAAATTATCAGGGAAAGTATCATTTTTTGGATCAGACTTAAAAAGTGTAAAAGAACGGATTGGTTATGTACCTCAACGCGGTTCTGTAGATTGGGATTTTCCGACTGATGCATTAGATGTAGTCATGATGGGATTGTATGGACAGATTGGTTGGATAAAGTGGCCAAATAAAAGCCATAAAGAAAAGGCGCTTGAGGCATTAGATAAAGTCGGGATGGCAAGTTATGCGAGTCGCCAAATCAGTGAATTGTCTGGAGGACAACAACAACGTGTATTTTTAGCAAGAGCTTTAATTCAAAATGCAGATCTATATTTCATGGATGAGCCATTAGCAGGAGTTGATGCCGCGACAGAACGAGCGATTATGACGATTTTAAGAGAATTAAAGAATAAGGGAAAAACAGTCCTAGTTGTTCATCATGACCTTCAAACGGTTGAGGATTATTTTGACCAAGTTTTATTTTTAAATAAAACAGTTGTAGCTCATGGTGATGTAACTTCTACATTTACTTCTAAAAACATTCAAAAAACATATGGAGGAAGTGTTCGCTGGTTAAAGGAGGGAGTTGGCATTGTCCATTCTCCTATCCAGTAATTATCAATGGGTATTACTTAGCACACTACTTCTCGGAATTTCTTCAGGATTAATTGGATGCTTAGTTTATTGGAAAAAACAAAGTTTAATGAGTGATTCCCTTTCACATGCTGCTTTACCAGGAGTAGTTATTGCTTTTCTTTTATTCCAAGTAAAAGATTTATTGATATTAATAATCGGCGCTAGCTTTAGTGCACTTCTCGGTGCGCATTTCATCATTTTAATAAAATCAACGACAAGAATTACATCCGATACAGCAATGGGATTAATTTTAGCAGTATTTTTTGGTGGTGGGGTTATGTTACTCCCCATTGTGAATCGAACAAGTAGTGGAAATCAAGCTGGTTTAGACACCTTTATTTATGGTCAGGCGGCTTCCATGATTGGCTCTGATGTATTCTTAACTTCCGTTCTTGCTGGTTTCGTTATCTTAATAGTCATGATATTCTTTAAAGAATGGAAATTGTACTTGTTTGATCCAGACTTTGCGAAGGGGCTTAATCTTTCTCTAAATGTTATGAATATGATTTATATCCTTGTTTTAGTTCTAACCATTGTGATTGGAATTCAAGCAGTTGGTGTCATTTTGATGTCAGCTCTACTCATTATTCCACCCGTTAGTGCTAGGCATTGGACCCATTCATTCCGTATGATGTTGTGGTTGTCTGGGGGAATTGGTGGAGTAAGTGGAGCAGTCGGCACCACCATTAGTGCACTTGGAACAAGTTGGCCAACAGGACCGTTTATTGTACTCACATCAGGTTTCATCTTTTTGATCTCATTATTCTTTGGGACAAAAAAGGGGTTAATAGTTGAGTGTCTTATCCATCGAAAAAATAAGAAAGAAGTCCAGAAGCAATTGTTTTCCCCTTCTGTTGTAAAGGGGGGAAATCCATGACATATACAATGTGGATTCTTTTAACGGCTTCACTTGTAGGGATATCTTGTGGAATTGTAGGGGTATTTTTGATTTTAAGAAGAATGGCTATGATGTCAGATGCGATCAGTCATACGGTTATCCTTGGAATTGTCGTCGCTTATTTAATGACACATAGTTTAAGTGGTATTCACATGTTTATCGGAGCTGCATTTGCAGGAGTATTAACTGCTTTCCTCGTTCAATTACTCCATTCCAAAGGTGTACAACACGAAGCTTCAATTGGTGTAGTATTTACAATACTTTTTGCATTAGGTGTCATTTTGATCGCAACAAAAGTAGGAAATGCTCATCTTGATGTCCAACATGCTTTAATGGGGGAAATTTCATTTATCCCATGGAATACCGTTCAAATCCCTCTACTGGGTAAGATACCTGTAGCTACCTTGACTCTTATCATCGTATTAGTATTGATTATATTCATTATTGGGTTATTTTATAAAGAATGGAAAATCACAACATTCGATCCTGCTCTTGCGGCTAGTATTGGAATTCCAGTCCTTGGATTACATTATTTGTTTATGACGCTCATATCGGTTACAACTGTGGCTGCGTTTGATGCAGTCGGTGCTATTATGGTTGTTGCCATGTTAATCGCGCCAGCTGCTTCGGCATATCTTTGGACAGATTCTTTGTTCAAAATGATCGTTCTAAGCGCAATATTCGGTACGATATCATCTGTTGCGGGTTATTATTTTGCTGTTTGGATTGATACATCCATTTCAGGTTCGATGGCATTTGCAACTGGTATTGTCTTTTTCCTAAGTTTTATCTTCTCACCTAGACATGGTCTAGTTTCTAACTGGATTAGACCGTTGAGGACGAAATGATAAAATTTTCATGTTTGAAAATTGGGGGAGAGGTGATGATGACACCTAAGAAAGAGAAATATCTGATGGAGATATATTTGAATATAAATGAGGAAGGTTATACTAGAATTTCACAATTGGCCAAATCACTTCAAGTTTCTGTTCCAGCGGTTTCAAAAATGGTGAAAAAGTTATACGAAGAAGAATATATTGTATTCCAACGTTATGGAATGATTACGTTGACTAAAAAAGGAAGAGCTGTATGCGAAGAATTACTAAACAAAAGGATTGTACTATCAAATTTTTTACGATTTATTGGAATTGATGAAGAACACCTTGAGGAAGAAGTAAAAGCTATTGAACATAGTATGAGTTTTAATGTTATTATACAAATTGAACGCTTTTTAACGAACAACCAAATGTTAGGGAAAAATAGATAAGATTTTTTATGCTTAAGATTCCTATAAGAAAAACAAGAATGCCAGACAAACATTCTTGTTTTCTTTTTGTGCATTTTCATAGAAAAAGACAACTTGGATTATAGCCTGACAATAAAAAAAGAAGGGAAACATCTTAACTTGAACCTCGAATCAATTCGTCTTCGGCTTTTTCGGAAAAATAAAGTCCGTAATACAAATAATTAAGTCAATGACGAGTACGAATGTCCAAACACGCAAGACTTGTACAAGTGCTTCAGTTCGTTTAATATCATTGATCGTAAAGTAAAGAATGCCGATTAATCCTGCACCTATAATATAAGAAATGACATGGCGCACCCAGCCACGAAGGTTATGCTTCGCAAATTTTAATCCATACAATTTCTCTGGCTTAGGACCTGTTTTGGCAATATAATGCTTAAATCTGACGTCCGCCCATTCAATCATACTCTTTCCAAAACCAATGGAGACCCCAATGTAAATGGCTGCTAACGCATGGGCAATTGTTGCTGTTGCACCACGATACATATCCACCCCTGCAGAAATAAGTAAAATGAGGTCAACAAGTGGAGTCATTGCTAATAGAAAGAACCCTAGTTTTTCTTTTTTCAATATATATCTTGCAAATAAGCCTGTGATAATAAAAATCCAAAAACCAATTTCACAAGCAATAATTAACCATATTATCCATCCCATATATGTTCACCTTTTCCTTTTTTAATACGTCTGTATTAAAAAGAATACCAAATATTTTTATTTAGCACAAGTGTATTATTTAAAGAAACGTGATAAAATGATAATATGCCAAAAATCGTTGATCATGAAAATCGAAAAAGATTAATTGCCGAAGCCACATGGCGAGTAATTCTCGAGCAGGGAATGAAAGGAGCGTCAGTACGAAATATTGCAAAAGAAGCGAATCTTTCTTTAGGAGCATTGAGGCATTATTTTTCCACCCAAGAAGAGTTGCTCATTTACGCGATGGAGCTTGTGAAAGAACGGGCAACAAAACGAATTCAAAATATTGCTCTAAAGAATTTACCGCCAAAAGAAATGGTTGTCAGCATGTTAATGGAAATCATTCCTACAAACGAAACAACAAAAGCCGAGATGGAAGTATGGCTTGAATTTATTTTTTATTTCCGAACAAAAGGCCGTACACTAGAGTCGTTTAATGACGGAATTTATGAAGGAATGAAAAAAATGTTAGGGATGTTGCAAATGAAAGGATTTCTTAAACCAGGTGTTGATGTGGAAATTGAAACTGAACGGCTTTACGCACTCGTCGATGGTTTAGCGATCCACGCGATTATTGACCCGAAGCGGAATCATCCTGAAAAAATCAAAAGCGTTATTGAACAGCATTTAGATGAAATTGGTGATTTTAAAAACTAAAACAATAGTTGGAACTATGAAATGGTTAGAATTCTAAAAAGTAATTGATAGTTTTGACACTTATTTCGTATAATTTTTAAAACGCCTCTGTAGCTTCAGAAGGGAAGAGCGCCGGAAAACATTGTAGGGCCGGGTCGCAAGGTAAGGGTTTCAGAAGCACCGAAAAGCAAAAACAGCTGAGACAGGTGAAATTCCTGTCGGTGAAATTCCGTAGGGAAGCGTGTTCCCCCTAACCTAGGCTTACGAAAGGAGTGCGGGTTCGAATCCCGCCAGAGGCATTTTTATGAAGGCTAGGAGCTAAGACGCAAATTAGCAGTCTTAGATTCTAGTTTTTTAATTTAAAAAATATTTTATATATTATTAATTTACTATCTAGTTTAAATCTAGTATTTCAGCTATAGTATCAATATACACGTTCTTTTTACCTACTTTTAATAGCTAAGATATGTTTGTAAAGGATAAAGGTAGTTATAATTACTCTGATGTAGATGGAATCGTAGGGGGTGGTTATATAAACAAGCTTCATATTTATTTGGATGTTCTTATATGTTCTATTACTTAATTATTTCTAATTAGGGATTTATTTTTTCGAGAAGTCATTAATTTTACTAGTTTAGTGGAGTTGATAAAATGAGTTTTTATGGTCAAAAAATTATCCCTGCCATTCGTTCAATGAAGGATTTTGAAAAAATGCTGAATTCTTCATTCACGTATGGAGTTATGTTAGACATTCATATAAGCCAACTAAAAAGTGTCATTGATTATGCGAAGCGACATGACAAAAAACTATTTGTTCACATTGATTTAATCCAAGGTCTCGGTCATAACGAAGCGGGAACGGAGTATGTTTGCCAAGAGCTAAAACCGTATGGGATTATTTCTACTAAAGGTGGAGTCATTACAACTGCTAAGCAAAAGGGTATTGTCGTTGCCCAACGCGCGTTCATTATTGATTCCAATGCTCTCAATAAGAGCATTCAGCTAGTGAAAAAGACTGATCCAGATATAATTGAAGTTTTGCCAGGCGTTATTTCGAAAGTGATAAAGTATGTGAAAGAAGAAACTGGGAAAACCATCTTTGCAGGTGGTTTGATTGATACAGTAGAAGAAGTCGAGCAAGCGATTCGTTATGGAGCGTCAGCGATCACAACGTCGAACACTGAATTGTGGGATGTGTGTAAGTGATAGTTTTGTTTTTGTTTTTATATAAAAATTTTTTAAAAAAACGCTTTCATTTTTCGAATATATATATTATACTGTAATTAAGTTAATATCTCGGTTGGAGAATTGGAGAGACCTTGCTTCACTTTAGTCTTAGATTAAAGTGCTAGTTAAGGTCTCTCTTTTTTATTAATTTCATGTTGATAGTGATGAAGAAGATTAAGAAAGAAGCCAGCTGGTAAAAGTATGAATAACCTTTCTATTTCAAATCTAGCCTAGAAGCTATTCAACACATACCAAAACCTCATGTTCACCTTAGATTTAACAAAATGAAAAGGAGGAGTTTAAATTGGGTAATCAATTTTCAGGGAAGAATCGTTCTGACATTCTAAAACAAATGGCGAACGAGCGCTTCGATTTATTCATCATTGGAGGAGGCATTACAGGTGCTGGGATTGCCCTTGACGCTATTACACGTGGCCTCAAAGTTGGACTCGTTGAAATGCAAGATTTTGCATCAGGTACTTCAAGCCGGTCCACAAAACTTGTTCACGGGGGGCTCCGCTATTTGAAGCAATTCGAAATCGGAATCGTGAAAGAAACAGGGCGTGAGCGGGCAATCGTTTACGAAAATGGACCTCATGTTACACAACCTGAGTGGATGTTACTTCCGTTCCATAAGGGAGGTACATTCGGTCCTTTCACAACCTCCATCGGTCTACTTTTATACGATTATCTGGCTGGCGTGAAAAAATCAGAGCGCCGTTCGATGTTATCACCAGAAGAGACCTTGCAAAAAGAGCCATTAATTAAAAAAGAAGGACTCCGCGGTGGTGGTTACTATGTTGAGTACAAAACTGATGATGCAAGACTCACAATCGAAGTCATGAAAAAGGCAGTAGAATTAGGAGCGAAAGCCGTTAACTATACGAAAGCTGAAAAGCTTATTTACAATGACGCTAAAAAAATCGTCGGCGTCAAAGTTCGAGATATGCTAACTAATGAGGAATACGAAATTAAGGCAACAAAATTTATAAATGCAACAGGGCCTTGGGTTGATGAATTCCGAAGCTTAGATTATACCAGAAATAATAAGCAGCTTCGTTTAACTAAAGGAATTCACATTGTTTTTGACCAATCTAAATTTCCACTTAAACAGGCAGTATATTTTGATACACCTGATGGTCGTATGGTATTTGCCATTCCGAGAGATGGGAAGACGTATGTAGGAACAACCGATACGTTTTTTGATGAGGATAAAGCCTCACCAAAAATGAATGCCGAAGATCGAGACTATTTAATTAACGCCATTCATTATATGTTTCCAGAAATCAACCTAACAAAAGATGATATTGAGTCAAGCTGGGCAGGCATTCGTCCACTCATTTATGAGCAAGGAAAAGACCCTTCGGAAATTTCTCGGAAGGATGAAATTTGGGTTGCAGAGAGCGGACTTATCACGATTGCAGGCGGAAAGTTAACGGGTTACAGAAAAATGGCAGAAGATGCCGTCGACCTTGTCGTCAAACAATTGCAATCGGAAACCAATCAAACATTTAAATCTTGCCAAACTCGTCATTTACCAATTTCAGGAGGACAAATAGGTGGATCTGTCAAACTCGATCACTTTGTTGAAACTAAGGCAAAAGAAGCTGTTAACTACGGATTAACAGAGCCTGAAGGAGCTTACTTAGCTCGTAAATATGGTAGCAATGTCGATCGGTTATTCCGTTATGCAAAAGAATGCACGGAGCTAGAGGATGAAAAACTTCCACCGATTATTTATGCACAACTACTCTATGCTATTGAAGAGGAAATGGTGGTGAAGCCAGTAGACTTCTTCATTCGTCGTACTGGAGCATTATACTTTAATATTCATTGGGTAGAAGAGTGGAAAGATGAAATTATTGAAAAGATGCAGTCCATTTTGTCATGGACGGAAGAAGAAAAGAATAGATTTATAAAAGAGATAGACCAAGCTATTTTAGATGCGAAAGTCCCTGTCGACGAGCAAGATTTACTCCCTAATCATTAAACGCAACTAGAAAAATCAACTTCAAAGGACAATACCATTTAAAACTTGTCGGTACATGATTCGGTATTTTCATAGTAAAATACCGGATTTGTCCATATATATTTATGAAAAATAAAAGGGGGTCAACGTATGAAAAAGTTAGTCAATGATCCAAATCAAGTAGTAACAGAAATGATTGAAGGAATGCTTGCCGCACATCCAAACCATCTAAAACTAGTTCCTGGAACGAGTGTATTAGCAAGAAAAGACGCTCCAGTTCAAGGTAAAGTTGGGTTGGTCAGCGGTGGGGGTAGCGGACATGAGCCTTCCCATGCTGGTTATGTCGGAAAAGGAATGCTCGATGCAGCCGTTTGTGGAGAAGTTTTCACATCTCCAACACCAGACCAAGTGTATGAAGCCATCAAAGCAGTCGACAGTGGAGCCGGAGTTCTACTTATTATTAAAAACTACACAGGAGACGTCATGAATTTTGAAATGGCGGCTGAAATGGCAGAAGCAGAAGGTATCCGGGTAGCAAAAGTTGTGGTCAATGACGATGTCGCTGTTGAAAATAGTACGTATACAACTGGTCGAAGAGGAATTGCTGGAACTGTATTTGTTCATAAAATTGCCGGTGCAATGGCAGAAACTGGCGCTTCTCTTGAAGAAGTCGAAGCGGTGGCAAACAAAGTTATTGCAAACGTGAGATCAATGGGAATGGCGTTAACACCATGTACCGTACCAGCTGCAGGAAAACCAGGCTTTGAACTTGGTGAAAATGAAATGGAAATTGGTATGGGAATCCATGGTGAACCAGGAATTGAAAAAGCAGATATTCGCCCAGCGGACTCTATCGCAGAGACATTAACAAATAAAGTTTTAGAAGATATGAATTTATCTAGTGGCGACAAAGTGGCGGTTTTAGTTAATGGACTTGGTGGTACTCCAATTATGGAACTTTATATCGTAAACCGTAAAGTCTCACAAATTTTACAAGAAAAAGGAATTCAAGTTCATGAGACATTTGTTGGCAACTATATGACATCTCTTGAAATGGCCGGTTGCTCCGTAACGTTATTAAAACTAGATGATCAATTACAAGAATTATTAGACGCCAATTCAGATACACTCGCATTTAAGAAATAATGTCAGCAAGGAGCGATTAACATGGCTTTAACAGTAGATTTAGCAAAGAAATGGCTACTTCTTTTTAATGACGAAATTCAAAAAAATAAAGAATACTTAACTGATCTTGATCAAGCGATTGGCGACGGGGACCATGGCATTAATATGGCACGCGGTTTTCAAGAAGTCGCTACAAAAATCAATTCAACGGACTATCAAGACTTAGCGACTCTTTTTAAAGATGTGAGCATGACGCTCCTTTCTAAAGTAGGCGGTGCCTCAGGTCCACTATATGGAACGTGTTTTATGAAGCTATCAATGGCTTTGAAAAATAAAAGTGAAGCTTCGGAAACAGAGCTTATCGAAGCCTTACACAGTGCATTAGACGGAATCAAAATGCGTGGGAAAGCTCAAGTTGGCGACAAAACGATGATTGACGTTTGGGAACCAGT
>Ga0180215_1002968_pt1 | contig 16471 bp, 15 predicted proteins | sample eDN3rd37CBELigBY_FD_128871 | JGI IMG/M metagenome (GOLD analysis project Ga0180215, IMG submission 128871) | Enriched backyard soil microbial communities from Emeryville, California, USA - eDNA 3rd pass 37_C BE-Lig BY (version 2) (version 2) | ecosystem: Environmental > Terrestrial > Soil >...
CCGGTGGCTCGCGCCGAGTGGCCGGCCACCCCGCTCGACCCGTTCTTCAACGCCAATGTCCCCGGCGATCTCGCCGAAGCCGACCGCCTCGCCCGGCTCGATGACGCCTGATTTATGGTTGCCACCGGTTTTGCGGGCCCTTATAGGTCTGTGCGCCGCGCCTCGAGGGGATGCTTCTCGCGAAGTTGCGAATTTGACTTTCGCGCGCCGGCTTGCTGCAAAGCGGGCGGCGCATGTCAGATTCTTTCGACCCGAGCGCGGCGGGATTGGTGAAGCGGGTGTGGCGGAACTGGTAGACGCGGCGCACTCAAAAAGGGGTTTGTCTATCAATCCACAGAAAATCGCGGCGAGTTGAAAGTGTCGTATTTTCAAGGGGCTGGCGAGGCAGGAGCGAAGAGTGGTCAAACCGTCGAATTGGCGCTAGGTGCAGCATAGGAGCTGAGAGCCTAGGCTAGAATCGGCGGCAATGTGCGGGCGTGGCGGAACTGGTAGACGCAGTGGATTCAAAATCCACCATCTTCACGGATATGTCGGTTCGAGTCCGACCGCCCGCACCAATCTTTTCCCGATGACTCACTGAGCGATCGTGTCGGGTGCGCCAAAACATCCACTATTCAGAATGGACATGCGAACACTCGTCGTCCCGCCTTCGTAAGCGGACATGCTCAGAAGCAAAAATTGGGTCGCAATGAACTCAAGCAGGCGCCTATCGTTTATCGAACGGAAAGCCTGGTTCCAGATGAAGGCCATCCTACAGCATCGGCGTGTCGAGCGGCAGGCGATTCACGATCAAATCGCCCGACCAATAAGAGAGCCGATGACAGCCGTCGATGCCATGGCGACGGCGCCCCAGAACACCACCCGGATCGTCGGCTTCCAGACACTCGCACCGCCGGCGAGCGCGCCGACCGATCCCAGCGCTGCGAGCCCAATCAGACAAGCGACAGATACCGCCCAGGCGGCCGTTCCAGCCGGCGCGATCAGCGCAACGATCAGCGGCAAGGCAGCACCCGTGGCGAAGGTCACCGCCGATGTGAAGGCCGCCTGGACAGGCCTTGCCATCACATGGCTGGCCAATCCGAGTTCGTCGCGGGCGTGCGCTTCGAACGCATCCTTCGCCATCATCTGCTCGGCGACCTGGCGTGCAAGATCCGGCGCCACACCGCGCTGCTCATAGATCGCGGCGAGTTCGGCCAACTCTGCTTCCGGCTGGGTGGCCAACTCATGCTTTTCCCGGGCCATATCGGCTTCTTCCGTGTCGGCCTGGGAGCTGACCGACACATATTCGCCAGCCGCCATCGACATTGCTCCGGCTACCAGCCCTGCAACACCTGCCACGAGAATCTCGTGAGAGGTCGTGGATGCGGCCGCTACGCCGACGATAAGGCTCGACGTCGAGATTAGACCGTCATTGGCCCCTAGCACCGCAGCGCGAAGCCAGCCAATACGCTCGATAAGATGATTTTCCTTGTGTAAGGCGCGCATCGACAATGCTCCAGAAAGCGAACGACAGGCTCTGAATCAGAGCCTGTCCCAACGAACCCGCGATTTCATTTGATGATGCGTCAGCCGGCGCAGGACCGATGGAGCGATCTATAAATTATACTGCTCCCGCGCGTAGTCACCAAGTCCAACAGCGTCGAGCTTGCTCAGCGGCGCAAGGAACGTCACCTGGATGACGCCTGGTGCACGACCGATTTCGATCGCGCCGTTCACTGTGGCCCTGTTGCGGACCTCCGGAACCGTCATCCCAAGCAATTTGGCGGCTCGCTCCAGGCCGTTGTCGATGGCGGCGTTCATGTTGGCGGCTGTCCCGACCACCGAGATCGGCGCGAGCGCCTCGACTTCATCCATGCCCCACGTCCTTGCCAGGCGCTCCGCCCGCGCCCGCTCCTGCGCATCGAAGGGACGCGCCAGGAGCGGCAAGTCTTCCAGCAGAGGAAACAGGACCGGTCCATCGATCGGATAGTTCTTCACCACCTCGACTTGCAGCGTCACGCTGCCGGCCACGTCCATGGTGTGCCCGGCGATCTCGCCATCACCCTGGGCGGCGTGCATGTCCCCCATATAGACGCCCGCCCCCTTGACCTTGACGGGCGCGATCAGGATGGCACCAGGGCGCACGGCGTCAATGTCCATGTGGCCGTCGGTCTTGTGCTCGGCAAGCTGCTCGGCCGTCATGGCGTAGGCATGCGGCGCCCCGACCAGGAATGCGCCGAAATCACCGGCATTGTGGGAATCCGGGATGGCATGAGAGGGGGTCGTTCCGAGCTGACCGAGGAACGGTCGCATTCGTACCATGACGCCGACCATATCCGAAGGGGCGAAGGTCAAAATCGAATGCTGCACGGATTTGTCGGGCAGCGCTGCAAAGTGCTTGGCGTTTCGTGCGATTTTCTCGGCGGCATCCCGTGACACGGTCACGCCGACGTGGCGGGTGTCATCGAAGACGACCGTGTAGCCATGGACGATCTCGAACGGCTTCACCGCCTTGCCGCAGCGATTGCACTTCACCGCATCCTGCCCAATGCCTTCAATATGTGTTTCCGGCCAGATCTCGTCGCAGACCGGACACCGCGCAGCGACGTAGGGATCGCCGAGACAGAAACCGGCGGGCGAGGAATCGTGGCCCGACGCCGTCGCTGTAGACGTGACGGTAATATCGCGGATTCGAATTGCAATCCCATCACCGGGTTCGGCGCCAGCGACGTAAACCGGCTGGGTTACTTCGTGACCGCCACGCAAACGAGGCGTGATCATTGGACCCCAGCAGCCCGGTGCAGTGTTGGCGATAATCGTTCCACCGTTCTCCACGGGGCCAAGCATTGGTGCGGCAGGGTCCAGCACGCTGTTGGTGAAGCCATCGACAACCACACTGCGCATCGGTGCATTCGACAGGCCGGAATTATCAGTCATGATATTCTCCTCATTTGCCTTCTTTTATGCCAGCTCCGAGAAGTCGGATCGTAGGCGCATCGACAACGTTTGCTTCATTTAAAATAGCCACCATCTGTTTTCCTGCGATCAGTGCGGTCGCAATCGCGCCGGATTGCAACAGAAGCGGTGCGGCCACCATATGCGCAAAGCCCGTGTTGAGTTTTGCCGGTGGCATCATCGGGCCGACAGTGCCTTCGCTCGCCGATGCGCCGAAGACGGCAAGCAATCTGGGACGAACTGCGAATTCCAGACTGCGCATCGTCAGGACGGGACTCCGATACTATCAGATTTCAGCTCCAACCTGATCGATCTTTGTATTTACACATTGCTCTGGATCAATGTGGTGGCTCGCAGCAATCATATCTCACCGCCGAGCTGAACTGGACCGTTCCTGACATAGCGGCGAGAATAAGCGCCGCACCCAGCAGGCCGATGCGTGGCGACTGTCTTTCAGACACTGAAAGACATTCTCGCAGGCCCGCATGCGTTGACGACCCCGTGGCATCAGTTCGCCCTTCGGAACGGAGTGCTTCGGCGCATGTTCGATGTTCTTGTCCATTTGTCAGGCGGCGGGAAGACGCAATGTCGCGTGGAGGCCACCGTTGCTGCCATTGGACAGCTCAATGGCGCCACCATGTAGCGTGGCGAGATCACGGACGATCGCAAGGCCGAGCCCGCTGCCCGGCTTGGCTTCGTCGAGGCGCTCTCCGGGCGCGAAAGCGCGGCTAAGTGCGTCGGGGGGGATGCCGGGTCCGTCATCGACGATTGTGACAAGAAGTTGTCCCGCTGACGCCTCGCGTGTGGCCGTGATCGTGACAGTGCTAAGTGCCCACTTGCAGGCATTGTCGACCAGATTGGCGACCACCTCATCGAGGTCGTTGGGATCGACGGCGGTCACGAGGCCCGACTCAGCCGAATGAGTGATTGTAAGCGCACGATCCGCATATAGCCGCCGCATCGCCGCAACGATCGAGGCAAAGGCGGGTTCGACCGGTGTGATGACGCCGGGCAGACCGGCATTGGTGGCGGCGCGGGCGCGGGCAAGCTGGAAATCGATCTGACGTTGCATTAGCCCTGTCTGCTGGGTCAGGACCGCGGCGCTCTCCGTATCGCCTCTCGCGAGCAGCCGGCGCACTTCGTCTGTGAGCACCGCAAGGGGCGTCTTGAGGCCATGCGCAAGGTTGCCCGCCTGCGTACGCGCGCGGCGGACCATTTGGGTATTGGCATCGATCAGAGCGTTGAGATCGTCGACCAGCGGCCGAACCTCGGACGGAAAGTCGCCGGGCAGGGTTTCTGCCTTGCCCACGCGAATGTCGCTCAATGCATCGCGCAGGCGGCGCATGGGACGCAGGCCAAACCAAGCCTGTAATGCACCGGCCCCGATCAGGGCGAACGCCAGCGTGCCGAGCGACAGGATCAGCGCCCGATTGAAATGCGTCAGCACATCATCGACGATACGTTGGTCGGCTCCGATCTGAAGCACGTAGCCGCTTGCAGCGGTGTCCCATGGTCGCTCGTATGCGATCATCGGCCCCCCGGTCGGGCCGGCTTCGATCGAGCGGATAAGCTCCCGATCCGCACCTGGCGCCGGGGGCGGAAAATGCTGTTGCGGTTCGAGGGACGCCGATTGCAGCACGACGCCATCGCGACCGCTCACCTGCCAATAATAGCCGGCACCAGGCTGCGCGAAGCGTGGATCGCTGAGTCGCTGCGTCAAAGCGACATGACCATCAGCCGTGTGAGTTAACAGGCTTTCTAGTTCGCCGAGATGACCGATCAATTCAGCATTGACCAATTCCGTGACATGGGCGCGGAACAGTGCGGAAATCGACACACCGGCGACAGCGATGCCTGTCACGGTTGTGAGAATAACACCGACTAGCAGCCGCGCGCGCAGGCTTCCCAACATCAACCGAACCTGTAGCCCATGCCGCGCAATGTCCTGATAGTATCGCGACCGACCTTGCGTCGCAGCCGGCCGACATAAACCTCAATGGTGTTCGAGCTGCGTTCCTCATTTAGGCCGTAGAGATGGTCGAGCAGCTCGGCCTGCGTCACAACGCGGCCGACACGGTGCAGGAAGAGGTGAAGCAGCCGGAATTCCTGCGCGGTCAGATCGATCGGCCGGCCAGCAACCGTGGCCGTGCCGGCGACCGGATCGAGCGCGATGTCTCCGTGGCGCAATTCCGATGCCGCCTGGCCCGCGACGCGCCGCATCAGCGCGCGAAGGCGCGCCGCGATCTCGTCGACGTGAAACGGTTTCGCCACGTAGTCGTCGGCCCCGGCGTTGAGCCCCTCGACTTTCTCGGTCCAGCTACTGCGCGCCGTCAGGATCAGGACAGGCGTGGAAGAACCGGCGCGCCGCAAACGTCGCAAGACCTCGATGCCGGGCAGTACAGGCAGACCGAGGTCGAGAATAATCGCATCAAACCGCTCATGCAGCGCAAATAAAAGAGCCTGTTCGCCATCCTCTACATGTTCGACGACGAAGCCAGAGCTCGCCAACCCCTCCTTGAGGCGGGCGCCGATATCAAGATTGTCCTCGACAAGAAGAATACGAATGGCTCGATCTCCTGATTGTCGCCGTCGCATACCGGATAAACCTGTATTTACGCTGACAGCTTGCGTTCAGATTAGCGTGGCACTCAGACGCCTAGAAGGCCGTATCGAGACCCGAGCCAATGTCAAAAATGCTTCTGAGAATCGTTTGCATGACGGGAGCCGCGTTGCTGGCGGGCACATGGGCAGCTCCAGGATATGCCCAGCAGGCGAACGTGCTGTCGATCGATGCGCTCGCCAATATTATTATCGCGAACAACCCCGAGCGGCGCTTTTATGCCCAGCAGATCGGGCTTGCGGGGGCTGAGCGCGATGCATCGGACCGCCTGCCGGATCCGGAGGTTGCGTTTGAGTTCGGCGAGCGCCGGATGGCCGACGGCCTGACCGGCGCACCGAGGGGAGCCGGGCCGACATATGGTGTGTCGATCATGCAGCCGCTCGACCTTGCCGGGCGCGGCGCGCTCCGTCGCGCCATCGCCGATCGTCAGATCGCGCTGGCGCGGATCGGTCTTGCGCAGTTCGACGCAGCGTTGACAAGCCGGGCGCGGTCCTTGGGATATGCCTTGTTTGCGGCCGAGCAGAAGGCCGTTGCCGCGCGCGATGTCGCTGTGCGGATGCGCGCGCTTGCACGGATTGTCGAGCAACGCGATCCGGCAGGTGTGGCGTCTGCGCTGGACGCGGCCATTCTTGATGCGAGCGCCATCACAGCCGAGCGCAACGCCGCTCTTGCGGATTCAGAGGCCAGCACCATCAGTTATGAGCTGAACCAGCTTCGCGGTGTCTCCCTCAAAACGCGAATCCGCATTGCTCCACCCGTTGTTACGCTGCCCGGCCTTCCGTCCGCCGAACGCATGGCACAGCAAGCCGGCGCCAATAATTTCGAGATCCGGGCGCTGCGTGCGCAATTGCAGCAGCAAGGTTTGCGCGTCGATCTCGCTCAAACGGCCCGTATACCGAATGTTTCGGTGGGTCCTTACGTCAATCACGCGAGGTCAGACAGTCGCGAGACCAATTTCGGGGTACGGCTGACAACGACGTTGCCGATTTGGAACAGCCAAGCTGCCGGCGTCGCGCAAGAATTGAGCCGTCAGTCCCAGGGTGAGGCGGCCATGATCGCCGCCAATCGACGCGTTACAAGGCAGGTCTATGAGCAGGCTGCCTATTATGAAACAAAACGTCGGGTGCTTGCGACGTGGCCCGCGACGGCGACGGAGAAGTTTGCGAGTGCAGCCGCCACCGCCGACAACAGCTATCGGCAGGGGGCGATCCCGGTCGCAACCTATGTCGAGATGCAGCGCCAATATCTGGACGCGTTGTCGGCCCTGCTCGACACGCGACGCGAGGCCATGGAGGCGATGCTCCAGCTTCGCGCGCTCAATGGCGGCCGCAGTTTCCAGGGCGTGTCCCAATGACGCGCAGGCTTCTGGAATGGACGACCGGCCGACCGCTCACGGTGATGATGATCGCTCTGCTGATGGGCGCTCTTGGGGTCTGGTCTTTCCTAAATCTGCAAATCGATGCCATCCCCGACATAACCGGCGTGCAGGTCCAGATCAATACGACCGTCCCGGCCTTGGCGCCGGAAGAGATCGAGCGTCTCGTGACACTGCCGATCGAGCGCAGCATGGGCGGTCAGCCGGGCCTGCGCGAGATGCGATCGCTCACCAAAACGGGTTTGTCGCAGGTCACGCTGATCTATGAGGATGGCACGGACCAGCTTCGCGCGCGTCAGTTCGTCAACGAGAGACTCACGGCGGCGCGCGACACGCTGCCGGCCGGATCGTCGCCGCGCCTCGCACCGATCACCACCGGACTTGGCGAGATCTGGTACTACACGCTCGAATGGGCGCAGCCGCCGTCCGGCATGGACGAGCAGCAGCAATTGATGGAGCTGTTCGAGGCTCAGGAATACATCGTACGGCCGATGCTGCGTGCAATCCAGGGTGTGGCCGACGTCAACTCCAACGGCGGGCTCGAACGTCAGTTCGTCATTGAGCCGGACCTGAAAAAGCTGACGGCTGCGGGCATCACACCGAGCGAGCTTGGTCAGGCTGTCGGCGCCAATGTCTCCAATGCCGGCGGTGGGACCATTACCAGGAACGACCAGCGATTCACCGTCCGAACCGAAGCGCGCGTCATGACCGCTGAGATGATCCGCGCATTGCCCGTAAAATTTGCCGGCGGCTTACGACCGCTGACGGTCGGCGATCTCGCCACCGTGACCATAGGCCATGCGCCACGCGACGGCGCCGCGACCGCGAATGGTAAGGAAACTGTGCTCGGCACGGTGATGATGCTGGTCGGGCAGAACAGCCGGGAGGTCGCCCGGCGCGTCGACGCGCAACTGCCGAATCTGCGCGCGGCGCTCCCCAAGGGCATGACCCTTCAGGTTCAATACGATCGCTCCGAACTGGTGGACCGCACCATCGCGACGGTCGAGCGCAACCTTGGTGAGGGCGCATTGCTGGTCGCCGTCGTGCTGCTGATCGTCGTCGGCAACTGGCGCGCGGCGCTAATCGTCACCTCCGTCATCCCGTTGGCGTTCCTGATGATGATCACGGGCATGCATGCACTCGGCATCTCCGGCAATCTGATGAGTCTCGGCGCACTTGACTTCGGCCTGATCGTCGACGGCGCGATCGTTGTTGTGGAAAACACATTGCGGTTGTTAGGCGAAGCGCAGCGGGGCAAAGGGCGCGAGCTGACAGTCGACGAACGCCGCCGCGTGATCGTAAAAGCCGCGAGCGGTGTGGCGCGGCCCGTGTTCTTCGGGATTACCATTATCGCACTGGTTTACGTGCCCGTGCTCAGCCTGGGCGGCGTCGAGGGGAAGCTATTTCACCCCATGGCGCAAGCCGTGATGTTGGCGCTGGCGGCGGCTCTGATCATAACGTTTACACTTGTGCCAGCGCTGTGTGCCCGATTTCTACGGGGCGGGAAGGTGCGCAAGCCGGATGCCGGGGACACGGTGCCCTCTCTGTCGGAGGCGATCACCAACAGCCCGATCGCTCATGAGGGCGGATACGCCGCCATCGTGATCCGGGGTTACCGTCCTGTCCTGAACTTCGCCCTCCGTCATCCCGCTGTCTTGTTCGTATCTGCGACAGCCCTGGTCGGCGCGGCATTGGCAACATTCCTGACGCTTGGCTCGCAGTTCACGCCGCGCCTGGATGAGGGTTCGATCACCGCGATGGTATACAAACCCGTTGGTATGTCGCTCGCCCGCAGCCTTGCGATCGAACAACAAACCGAGCGGGAAATTCTGCGTCGTTTCCCGCAAGTGACCCGGACCTTCTCCCGTATCGGAACCAGCGCGGTCGCAACCGACCCGATGCCGCCGAACGAAAACGACCTCTACATCTTCTACAAACCGCTGGACCAATGGCCGCAAGGTCCCGATATGCCGCGTGACAAGAGCGAACTGGTCGCGGCGATCGAGAAGGCTGCGACCGCGCTGGCGCCAGAGCAGTCGTTCCTTTTCGCACAGCCGATCGAAATGCGCTTCAACGAGATGCTGGAGGGGACGCGCGCGGATCTGTCGGTCAAGATCTTCGGCGACGACTATGACGTGCTCGAGCGGCTGGCCGCGCAGGCGCGGGAAGAATTGCAGGGTCTGCCCGGCACCGCCAATGTCGCATTTGAGGTCGCCAGCCGCACCCACAGTATGGTGGTCGAGATCGATCGCGACGCCATGGTGCGATTGGGGCTGGGGACAGCTGAGGTCAACCGCGCCATCGCCGCGGCGATTGGCGGCGACGAGGTCGGCTTCATCGCGGACGGCGAACGTCGCTATGCCGTTGTCATTCGCTTGCCCGAAGCCCAGCGCGCCGACATAAAATCGATCCTCGCTCTTCCTTTACGTGTCGGTGCGATGGGCCTCGTGCCGCTCGACCGCGTAGCAAGGCTTCGCGAAGTGAGAACGGTCGAGCCTATCCTGCACGACAATGCCAAGCGTCGCGCAGCGTTGATGGTCAACCTCAATACCAGCGACATCGAAGGTTACGTGACCGCCGCCCGCACACGCCTCGATAGCAAGCTCTCGCTACCCGACTCCTATCGCATCGAGTTCGGCGGCCAATTCCGCCAGTTGGAAGCAGCACGCGCCCGTCTGTTAATCGTCGTGCCGGCCGCACTGCTGATGATCTTCTTGCTCGTGTACTCGGCCTTGGGGAGCGTGCGTCATGCTGCGATCGTCTATACCGGCATTCCGTTTGCGATTACCGGCGGCGTATTGGCCCTATGGCTCCAGGATATGCCATTCTCGATCACCGCCGCGATCGGCTTCATCGCTGTCTCCGGCATCGCGATGCTGAATGGCCTCGTCCTAATCGATCATATCAATGAGTTGCGGCGAAGCCTGCCCGTTATCGAGGCTGTTCGACAAGGCGCCACGGATCGCCTTCGCCCGGTGTTGTCGACCGCCTTGGTCGCGGGCGTAGGTTTCATACCAATGGCGGTCGCGCACGGTGCGGGCGCGGAGGTGCAACGCCCGCTTGCTACCGTCGTTATCGGCGGCGTGCTGTCGTCCACAGTCCTGACATTGCTGTTGTTGCCGACGATCTATCGATGGGTAGAGCGGCGCTCTGTTATCGTCGCCGAACCAGAGAAGCAGCCGTTGGAATTGGAGATTTCAGCATAGAACATGGATATCTTCACGCGGGCGCTGACGCTGGACTGGCTGACACGGAGCGCTTTCGCCGCGTGGCCAAAGTTCAAACATTCGGCGACCGCTTGCGTCTGAATTAGTGAAACGAGACGAAGCCGCGAACCTAGCAGGTTGGCATCTCCTGCTGATCAACCATTGGCGCTGAATGTCAGTGAGACATCGTGCCGAGTTACTCTGCGGCATAGATCGTATCTGCGTATATTTGAATTGCGCCACAGCTCCAAAGATCACGAGTCGTTTGTTGAATTAAGCGGCGTTGAGTTTTGACTATAACTAGCTACCGAAATTATTGCCAAACCCAGCCAGAACGCCGTTCGCAGACTCATGGCAACGACCGTTCGCGTCTCGTAAGCATTGCCTGCCAATATCCAGCCACCTAAAGCAAGAAAGACTATGATGGTCGCTACTGCAATTGCCACCGCAGAAACAGACGCCCACCCATGCCTCATGATCAATCCAGCACCGGTGGCAACATACGCAAAACCAGCAACAAAATTGAAATACAGTACGAAGGGGACAATTTGCGTCGTATGATTTTCTGTTCCATGCAGCTCAAAAAGAGCACTTCCTCCGGAAAAGAGTGTGGCTACTCCGAACAGGATTGCGATTCCACCAAGTGCTTTAATTACTGGAGCTGATGTCCAGGTAGACCCCATGACCGCTCCTCCTTATTCATTTTGAAAGGGCGCACGCCCCTTTCGGCGAACACAGGCCGTTCCAGTTACCGCAAGGGGTGGATGACGGCGATCATGTTCGTTTCTGCTGTTAGTCAAAGCCGCGCCCTTCGCCTGCTTCTTCGTGCGTCACGCCGTCTCTGATGTGATAGATGCGTTTGAACGTGGGGATGATCTTTTCGTCGTGAGTGACGACGATAATGGCTGTACCAAATTTGATTGCCATATCGTTGAGGATGCGGATCACGGTCAGCGCACGCACGCTATCAAGCGGCGCAGTCGGCTCGTCGGCAAGAATCACCGGCGGCCGGTTGACCAGTCCGCGCGCAATCGCGACCCGCTGTTGTTCACCGCCGGATAGCTGCGATGGCATGGCAGCAGCGCGGTGCTCGACGTCGAGAGCCTTCAGAAGTTCACGACCGCGCTTGCGCGATTCGCTATTAGGAACACCGGCCAGCATCGGCAGCAAAGCAACATTGTCGGTGACGTCCAGAAACGGGATGAGATAAGGCGCCTGAAAGACAAAGCCGATCTTGTCGCGCCGCAACGCGCGAAGATCGGCAATTTTCCAGTCGTCGTCATAGATTACCTCGTCGCCGAGAGTCATGCGCCCGCCGCTCGGGTCGATGACTGCTCCCAAGGCTTTGAGCAACGTACTCTTGCCCGATCCCGAGGGGCCGATCAGGCCGACCACCTCGCCGGATGCGACTTTCATGTTTACATCTTTTAGGGCGTCGACAGCAGTGTCGCCGCTGCCATACCGCTTCCTGATTTTTTCGATGAGGATTCCGCCGCTGCCCATCTCAACCTCCGATAGCCTCGGCGGGATCGACCTTGAGCGCCATGCGGATGGCGACCACGCTCGCAAGTGCGCATACGATGATGACGGCGACGAGCCCGATCATTGTGTCGACGGATAGAAGCAGGACGAATTTCGGGAAAAGAGGTGCCGCGAAGGTCGCCGTGATCTTGCCGACCACGAAGCCAATCAGCCCGAGGACGACTGCCTGTTGCAAGATCATGGCCGCGATGGTTCGATTGCGCGTGCCAATCAGCTTCAGCACCGCGATCTCGCGTATCTTATCCATTGTGAGCGTGTAGATGATGAAGGCGACGATGGCGGCGCTGACGATTGCCAGGATAGCGAGGAACATGCCGATCTGTTTCGCGGATGTCGCAATGAGTTTGCCGACTAGAATCTCTTCCATCTGGGGCCGCGTATATACCGTCAGCCGCTTCCACCTCGCTATATCAGTTGCAATGCGTTCCGGGTCATAGCCAGGTTTGATTCGGACCAAGACCGCGTTCACGTAAGGGTTGCTGTTTTGTAAGGCGATCACTGCATCCAGCAAACCAGGCACCCACGGCCGGTTAAACTCTGGATTTTCGCTGGTACGCCGACGCTGACGGACAATGGAGTCGTTGTCCTTGAGGAACTGTGCTTCCTGCGCGTCCTTCAGCGGGATGAAGACCATAGGATCGCCACCCGACGATACCGTCCGCCGAGTGAGGCCCACAACCGTATAGTGGTTTCGTCGGATAACGATCGTATCCCCCAGGGAAAATCCCGTAGCGACATCGGCCACCGCCTCATAGTGGCTGCGCGTGATCTGCCGCCCCGCGACAAGAAACGGTGGCCGACCGGGCGTCGCCATGTCTCCCGGCGCAGTCCCGACCACCATAGCCCGGACGTCTGCGTTTCCTTTTCGAACTTGCATCGTCAGATAGGTTACGTTGGCGACCCGCTCGACGCCGGGGATCGCGAGGATCACGCGATAGATGTCGTCATTGATGCTCGAGGATTCCGCGTACGGGCCAAGTGTGTTCTGTTGGACGACCCACATGTCGGCGCCGCTGTTGTCGAGCAGCACCTTGCCATCGTCGACCATTCCTCGATAGACGCCAGCCATGGTGAAGGTTACACCGATGAGCAGACCAAGCCCGACCCCCGTGAAGACGAACTTGCCCCATGAATGCAGAATATCACGTCCAGCGAGGCTGATCATTTGAGTAGCTCCGCAAGATTGTCGGCTACCCGAATGCGGCTCGTACTGGCTAATCTCGATGCGCTGTAAACAACAATCCGATCGCCGACCGTCAGGCCTTTTGTGATCTGCACGAGCCCTTCTAGGTCTGCGGCGCCGAGTTGGACGACAGTAAAACGGATTTTGCCGTCTTCGATTTTCCAGACACCCAATCTGCCGCCGACATTCTGGACCGCAGCGTTTGGGATTGCCGGCAACGGAGTTAGCTCAGGCAAGGCGACAGATACTTCGGCCAATTCTCCAATCGGAGGTAGCGGCTCGGGAAGCGTGTCGAACACCACCTTGGCCAGATTTTCTTCCGTTACAGCGTCAGCGAGGACTTCCACGCGGGCAATTCGTCCCGGTACGCCTTTGCCGGCGCGTGAACGCAATGCAATCGAGGCAGGCAGATCCTGCCGGAGGCCCGTTGCTGCAATTTGATCGAACCGAGCATTGATCCAGAGATTCGTCGGGTCGATCATTTCTATAACTGCCTGGCCAGCAACCATAGTCGTTCCCGGTTCTGCCTTGCGTGCTGCAATCATACCTTCGACCGGTGCAATCAGAACTAGATTCTCCCGCTGCTTAATCAGGCCGTCGCGATCAGCGCGATTGCGTTGAAGATCCTGTTGCGCTGCAAGGAGATTCGACCGAGCGGCCGAGAGAGCAGCATCAGCCACCTGGCTTTCCTGCCGCTTGGTTTCCACAGCGACCTGGCTGACGGCGCGGGTCTGCCAGAGTTCTTCATAGCGTCTCGCCTGGGCAAGCGCGTATTCCTTGCGCGCCAGTGCATCGTCCACCTGCGCTTCCGCGATCCTTACGGATGCTTCTGCACGGCCGATCGCCGCATCGAGTGCTGCAACGCGAGCATCGAGGTCCACCGGGTCCATTTCAGCCAGAACCTGACCGGCGCGCACCTGTTCGCCCACATCAACATTTATCCTGGCGACGCGGCCTGCGATTGTGGGGCCGATCTTGTACGAGAAACGGGCTTCAACCGTGCCGATACCGAATAATGCGGGCGAGATTGAGCGGGCCTCGACGGCAGCGGTCGCAACTGCGACAGGCGCCAACGGTCCAGAGCGCAACACCACGTAGCCGAACAAGACGACGGTCACAGCCCCAACGCCTATGAGCATCAGCGTGCGACGCTGTAACGAAGGCAATTTCACTGGTTTGCCTCCACATGTGCGAGATATGGTGCCTCGATCCTAAGCCTGCGCGCGGAATTGTTCGTCCTGTCGAGCGCACCGAGCGACATGCTTCGGATATTCGAATGACTCGGAGATGTGACGGCCGAGAAATAGGGATGATTCATCTCGCCGCCTCGACAGCGCGGCGGTACAATGCGAACGTTCCTGGTGCGCTGGCGCGGATGCGCTCGACGTCGCCGGCGATGAGGGACTGCATGACAAGGCCCTGAATTGTGCCGATGAAGAGTGTGACGGCGGCCTTGTCGTCCAGCGTCATAGCCAACTCGCCACGTTCCTTGCCCTCCTCAACGAGCCGTTCGAGGCGCTCGCCGTAACGCTGGATCAAGGTGTGCGCCATACGCTTGGCTACGGTCTGCTCGGCACGTTGCAGCTCTCCAAACAGCATCCGAGGCACGCCTGGGTGCTCGCAGATGAATTCGATATGCGCGGTAAATGCTGCCTCTAGCGCGTTAAGCGGAGATCCCGCCTCGGAGATCGCGTTCTCGATACGCATCAACAAGCGATCTGAGACCCATTCCATCACGGCCTGGAGAATGGCGTCCTTGGAGGGGAAATGCCTGAACAAGGCCCCTTGGGTCACCCCCATCCGCTTGGCGATCGCACCGGTCGTAATGTCTGCCGGGTTTTGCTCCGCAGCGAGATTGATGACGGTTTCAACCGTCACCTCACGTCGCTCATCCGCTGAAAGATAGGCTGGGCGTAAAGCCACCACACACCTCCAATAGATAGTAATCAATTACTATCTATCATCCGATGGTGCGCGGTTCAAGCGCCGGATGCGGGGTTCCGGCGCTATTACCTCAGTCGTCGTTCGATTGACGATCGTTGACGGGCTTCATCCGTGACTGCCGGGACCTGAAGTCCGTCATTGGCGGGAAGGCCGACGTTTTTGCCCCGCCCCGGCAAAGGTTCGTTACCAAACAGCAGGCCAACCGGCTGTGACCGCACCTCTTTTCCTTCGCGCAGGAGAAACAGCGCATCGAGGCGCAGACGCCGCGCAAGTACAAGTCCAGCTTCCGGACCAAGAACCATCAGCGCGGTCGCCCATGCGTCGGCCTCGGCGCAGGTGCGCGCTACGACGGTGACGGAGGCGGGAGACGAGACGAGCGGCGCGCCACGGCGCGGGTCCATCGTGTGCGAAAGGCGATGATTTCCGACGACCACCCAGTGCCGGTAGTCGCCCGACGTGGCCACCGCGGCGTCCTGCAAGGCGAGGATCGAATGCGGAGCGCGGCGAGCACGGTCAGGCTCCTCGACCGCTATGGTCCAGGGCTCGCCGTCGGGGCGCAGGCCAAGCGCCCGCATCTCGCCGTCGATACCGACCAGGCCGGAAGCGATGCCGAAGCCACGTAGCGTTTCGGCCAGCCGATCGACGCCGTAGCCTTTGGCGATGCCGTTGAGGTCGAGAACGACAGGAGCGCTCTTTCGGACCCTTTGGCCGTTGGGGTCCAGCTCAAGCACCTCGTGTGCAGGCCGGCGCGGAGCGGCGAGTGCCTCTTGGATGAGGCTCTGGTCGGCCGCCGCCGGGCCGAAACCCCAGGCATTCACCGCGTCGCCCACGCCGATGTCGAAGGCACCGCCGGAGGCGCGGCCGATGTCGAGCGACAGGCGCAGCACCTCCGTCAGCAGCTGCGGCACAGTCATCCATTCGCCGACCGGACATGCGTTGAGGCGCATCAAGTCGCTGTCCGGCTTCCATGTGGACATCTGCGCGTCCACCTCGTCCACCGCAGCCTGAAGCGCATCCCGAACCGGCCGAGGGTCGAAGGATCCGGACCTGTAGAACAGGGCCGACCAGCGCGTGCCCATGGTGGCCCCGTTCAGCGCATGCCGCCTGGGATCAATAGACATCTTCGACATAGCGCCCTTCCGCCTTGAGCAGCGCTGGCGACAGACCTGCGGGTGCCAGGATGTCCGCAAGCGCCTCCGAAACCCCCGCCGCCATGCCGCGTCCGCCGCAGACCATGATTTTCGCGCCTTTACAGACCAGCTTTGCGATTTCAGCGGCTTCCTCGCGCAAGGTGTCCTGCACATACCGGGGCATTCGTCCGCGAGAACAGGCTGTCGCAAGTAACCGGAGACGGCCTTCTCGCTGCCAAGCCGCCAATTCCTCGGCGTAGAGAAAGTCGCTGTCGGGGTGACGCATGCCGAAAAACAGGTGGATCGGGCGATGCGGCGCATTGGAGCGCACGAAACCGGCCAATGGCCCGATCCCCGTCCCGGCACCGATCAGGACCAGCGGTGCGTGGCTGCGGCCGGCGTGGAAGCCGGGATTGGCGCGCAGAAAGCCGCTCACGGTGTCGCCGACTTCCAACCCGAGGAGTTGGCTGGAGCACAGACCGGCCGGATATTTCCTCACGACGATCTCGATGAAGCCATCGCACCGTCCCGAGGCCA
>Ga0180215_1002969_pt1 | contig 16469 bp, 17 predicted proteins | sample eDN3rd37CBELigBY_FD_128871 | JGI IMG/M metagenome (GOLD analysis project Ga0180215, IMG submission 128871) | Enriched backyard soil microbial communities from Emeryville, California, USA - eDNA 3rd pass 37_C BE-Lig BY (version 2) (version 2) | ecosystem: Environmental > Terrestrial > Soil >...
AACCATCCCGGCCAGCACCCCCGCGGGGGCGCACAGCCTGGTGGTTGTCGGGGCAGAATCTGGCACGACCACCAGCCCGGTGACCGTGCGGATTCCGGCGACCACGCCGAGCTCGACCGCGCCGCAGGGTGACCCGGTCGACGACTCAACGGACGGCACGTCGGATGACTCGACCGACGGCACGGATGAGCTTGCCGGTGGCTCCGACGAGACCACCCCAGACGAGGCAGACGAAGAGCTGCCCACCCTCGACCAGCCTGAGGCTGCCGAGGAGACCGCACCGGTAGCCGGCGCGTTCAACTGGGGCATCATCGCCGCACTGGGAGCACTGCTCCTCGCCGTGCTGCTGCTGCTCGCCATCCTCTGGCGCCGCCGCAGGGCAGCCGAAGGCTAGCCGACGCACACAAACGGATGGCGCACCCCCCTCGGGGAGTGCGCCATCCGTCGTTCAGGCTCAGGCAGGCACCGGGCTTGCGAGCGAAACCTGCGGCTCCGCAGCCGGCTCAGCCGTCGCATCCGCTGCGCCACGGGCGAGGCCCGACCTGGCGAGCAGCCACGACAGCACCGCCGCTGCGACCAGGGCGCCGAGGGCCACGAGGCCGGCGACCGGCTCGGTGCTCCACACGCCGTTGAACAGGAACAGCGCAGAGATCGTGCAGGTCGGAACCCCGAGCAGAATGAGGAACCACGCCGTGAACCGCGTCAACTGCGCCTGGCCGAGGGCCAGCAACAAGAAGAACAGGGTCCACATGATGGCCCAGGTGAGCCAGATCACCGCGAAGATCGGGTCACTCTGGATGGTGATCAGCGCGTAGTAGCCGGCGATCGCCGCCACAAACGCGCTGTACCAGCCGAACCCCTGCGGCTCGAGCGAGAACAGCAGGTTCAGCCCGAAATACAGGTAGGTGAAACCGAACAGGTAGGTGGGCCAGGTCGCAGAGATGACCGCGGCATCCGTGCTGTTCTGAATCAGGATGATCGTGGGCAGCACCACCTGCAGCGAACCCACGAACAGGTTCAGCACGGCCGCACTGCGGGCCGGAACGATGCCCAGCGAGTTCAGGCCGTTCACCAGCAGCACGATGCCCACGAAGAGCAGACCGACGTTTCCCATGATCAGCTCCCCAGCAGTTCGATGAACGTGTCAGACGAGATGACCGGCGCGAAGAACTGGTTGATGCGCTGGAAGGTTGCAGGCTCGTGCTCGGGCACGTTGCATCCGGTAGCGTCGCCGATCACGATCGGAAGCAGGCCGGCGTCGCGCGCAGCCCGGGCGTTGCCCTCGATGCACCAGTCGGTGTGGATGCCGGTGATCACCACCACCTCCACCTTCTTGCGCGCCAACTCGAGCGGCAGGTCGGTGCCGACGAACGCCGTCTGCAGGGCCTTCTCGTAGAGCTCGTTGTCGCCGGGGCGCACCAGCTCGCGCAGCTCGTCGACGAGGGCGTCATCCCACGCGATCTGCTCGGGGGTGGCGTCGAGGTGACCGGTCCAGGCCTCGTACTGCACGCGGTCGAACACGGTCTGCGGGTAGTCCTGGCGGAACACCGAGTACCCGACCCAGTTGAAGGAGACGAAGTTCTCCTTCTCGCGGGCGGCAAGCACCGAGCGGACCGTCGCCTCGAGGCTGCCGCGCAGGTCGTGGCGCTCGCCGTACTGCACGCCGCCCGGCTTGTAGAGCGAGTTCGACTGGCTCACCGACAGAAAAGCGGCCGGCCGCCTGAGGATGGCGGCGAGGTCGAGTCTCTTCCAGTGGTCGGCCAACTCGGGAATAGACGCCACATTGGTGGCGGGGAACACTGTGTCGGTGATCGTCATGTTGTCTCCTATGTGAGTGCGTGCTCGAAAGGCTAAAGAGCCCCACGGATGCGCGCAGCAACGTGACGAAATGAGACAGGCCTTTGTGACGAAATGTGTCGAGTGCCCTGTGCTCGCGGTGCCCTGAGCCGGCGGAACGGCCGCCGCACCATAAGTGTCTCGCCGCGGTGGAAAGTGACTCCTCGCGGCAGACGTTTCTACCGCGGCGAGACACTTACGGGTGCGGCGAGCGTTCGGAGGCGGCTCACGGGTGCGGCGAGCGTTGGTGTGCGGCTTGCGGGCGGCGCGCTGGGCTACGCCGCGAGTTCGGCGCGAATGGCGGCGACGAACGCGTCGATGTCTGCCTCGGTGGTGTCGAATGAGGCCATCCAGCGCACCTCGCCATTGGCCGCATCCCAGTCGTAGAAGCGGAACTTCTCGCGCAGCCGGTCGGCCACCCCGTCAGGCAGCACCGCGAACACCGCGTTGGCCTGCGTGGGCTGGCTGAAGCCGAGCCCCTTGATGGTTCCGGATGCGAGTTCACGCTCGAGAGACTCGCGCAGCCGCGACGCCATCGCGTTGGCGTGCCCAGCCGAGCGCAGGTACAGCTCGTCGCTGAGCAGCGCGATCAGCTGCGCAGACACGAACCGCATCTTGGAGGCCAGCTGCATGTTCAGCTTGCGCAGGTAGATCAGGCCGTCCGCGACATCCGGGTTCAGCGCCACGATCGCCTCACCGAAGATGAGGCCGTTCTTGGTTCCGCCGAAGCTCAGGATGTCTACACCGGCATCCGTCGTGAAGTCACGGAACGGAACGCCCAGGGCGGCCGCCGCGTTGGAGAGCCGGGCGCCATCCATGTGGAGGTGCATGCCCTTCGAATGCACGTGGTCGGCGATCGCCCGCAACTCGTCGACGCTGTACAGCGTGCCGAGCTCCGTCGTCTGCGTGATGCTCACCGCGAGCGGTTGCGCACGGTGCTCGTCGCCCCAGCCCCAGGCCTCGCGGTCGATGAGCTCAGGGGTGAGCTTGCCGTCCGGCGTCTCGACGGTCAGCAGCTTGAGGCCGCTGATGCGTTCCGGTGCGCCGTTCTCGTCGGTGTTGATGTGGGCGGTCTTCGCCGAGACCACCGCACCCCAGCGGGGAAGGATGCTCGTGAGGGCGGTGACGTTGGCGCCCGTTCCGTTGAACACGGGGAACGTCTCGGCGCGCTCGCCGAAGTGCTGCTTCATGACCTCCTGCAGCCGCGCGGTGTAGACGTCTTCGCCGTAGGCGATCTGGTGGCCGCCGTTCGCATCCGCTATCGCCTGCAGCACCTCCGGGTGCACTCCTGCGTAGTTGTCGCTGGCGAATCCACGGTAGTTCTCGTCATGAAGTTTCACGCCCCCCAGTCTCTCACTCCGGGCGTGCGCGGCCGCGCAGCGGGGTGCCCGATCGCGCAATGGCGGGCCAGCGTGGCGCTAGGCGGCGCTTCGGGTGCGCGGTGCCGTACTGCGCGTTGCACCGCGGGCGGGCGCATATGCCGAGAGTGGTGCTGCGGTCACGAACGCGCGTGCGGATGCGGCCACGGCGGCTCCAGCATCCACGGTGCTGTCGCGCTCGAGGCGTGCGAGCGGCTGCACCTGTGCGCCGTCGCCGACCTTGGAGTGGCTGCCGACGCGGGCGCCATTGCCGACGATCGTGTCGCGGCCGATTCGCACGTTGGCGCCAATGAAGACCTTGCGGCCTACGCGGGCTCCGCGGTCGATCCAGCTGCCTGGCCCGACCCAGCTTTCCTCGCCGACGGTCGCCTCAGCCTCGACATATGCCATTTCGGCTATGAAAGCGCTGGGGGCGACGGATGCGCCGGGGGACACCCAACCGCGCCCATTCGGGTGGCGGCGGTACTTCTCGAACTGGCCGGGGCTCGTCTCGACCTCTTCATTCACTCGTGCCAATGCGACCTCCTTCTATTCCTCGCAACAACCCACAACGCCGAACCCCACCCATATATTCCGAAACCGTGAATAAGGGTGGGGTCGCGACCCTGAGGCAGCTGGCAGGGAGCCACGCACTACTTGGCGAGCGCCTCCGAAAGCTTCACTCGCGCCCCCGTCTTGAGTAGCCCGTTGGAGTACATCCGTGAGCCGACCGCCACGACGCCGATGGTGGTGACGATGAGTAGCGCGAGTGAGAGCAGCGGCTCCCACCAGGCGGCCGTGCCGAGGAACACCCGCATGGGCATGCCGACGGGCGCGGAGAACGGCACGTACGACATGATGGCCAGCACCAGCGGATTGTTGTTGAAGAAGATCACCAAGAAGTAGGGGATCATCACCAACATGGTCACGGGCGAGGTGACGGAGCCGACGTCTTCCATGCGCGAGACGAGCGCAGAAGTCGCGGCGAAAAGTGCGGCCAGCAGCACGAACCCGAAGGCGAAGAAGACGGCGAACCACACGATCGACGGGCCCACGTCTGCGAGCAGGATGTCTTGCCCGGTCGTGAGCATGCCGACGCCCGCGAGCGCGGCGATGAGCACGATCTGTGCGAAGGCGAGGATGCTGTTGCCGAGGATCTTCCCGGCCAGCAGTACGCGCACGGGAACGGATGCCATGAGGATCTCGACGATGCGCGTCTGCTTCTCTTCGACCACGCTCTGGGCGATGGTCGACCCGAAGGTGAGCGCCGACATGAAGAACACGAGGCCGAACCCGAGCGCGACGATGTAGACGAGGAAGTCGTCTTGCGCGTCGGATTCGAGCAGTTCGACGTCTGGCGACACCCCGAACAGGGCGACCACCATCGACGGGGCGCGGTCGAGCGCGATCACGGTCACGCCGGTCGGGCCCTCGCCGGGCACGACGGCCGATTCGACGTCGCCCGACTGCACGAGCTCCCGCGCTTCGTCGACGCTCTTCGCCTCGACAACCTCGAACGCGTTCAGCGACTCCGCCACGGCCACAGCGCTGCCCACGGCGGCGAGCTTGTCTTTGGGCGGGTTCGCGCCCATGAGGCCGCCGATCACGACCGACGCGAGCACGATGACCAGCAGGATGCCGGTGGAGATCAGGAAGGCCTTGCTGCGCAGCCGCATCCGGATCTCCCGCTCAGCCACCAGCCAGGTGCCTGTCGCCATGCCGGGTGTGGTGTATTTGGTGGTGGTCATCGGATTACCTCCTGGAAGATCTGGGAGAGGGTGGGATGCTGGGGTGAGAACTTCAGCACCGCACCCTTCTGGGTTGCCTGCCTGAGCACGCGTTGTGCGGTTTCGGCATCGTCGACGTCGAACAGCGCGTAGCCGCCGGCGAACTCGACCACGGTGACCCCCGGCTCGGAGCGCAGCCAGCCGGCATCGCCGTCGGTGTGCAGCTCGTAGCGGTCGCGTGCGTGCTCGGTGCGCAGCCCCTCACGTGAGCCGCTCGCCCGAATCTCGCCGTCAGCGATCACCACTAGGTCGTCGCAGAGGCGCTCCACAATGTCGAGCTGGTGGGAGGAGAAGAGCACTGGAACACCGCGGGCCGTGTAGTCCTTGAGCACCGACATGACGGTCTCGACGGCGATCGGGTCGAGGCCGGAGAACGGCTCGTCGAGCACCAGCACCTCGGGGTCGTGCACGAGGGCGGCGGCGATCTGGGCCCGCTGCTGGTTACCGAGCGAGAGGCTCTCGACGGTGTCGTTCTTGCGCTCGGCAAGGCCGAGCCGCTCAAGCAGGGAGTCGGCGCTGGCGGTGGCCTGTTCCTGGGTCATGCCGTGCAGGCGCCCCAGGTAGACGAGCTGCTCGAGCACCCGCATCTTCGGGTAGAGGCCGCGCTCCTCCGGCATGTAGCCGAACCGGGTGCGGCGTTCCGCCGTGAGCTCCGAACCGTTCAGCGTGACGGTGCCGCTGTCAGCAGACAGCACGCCGAGGATCACACGCATGGTCGTCGTCTTGCCCGCACCGTTGCCGCCGACGAAGCCGGTCATGCGCCCGCTGCCGACAGTGAACGACACGTCACGCAGCACGCGCCGGTCACCGAACGAGCGGTTGATGGAGTTGAGCTCGAGCACGGGGATGCCTCCTGTTGGGTCTGGTGATTCAACGCTACGCAGGGGCGCGGGCGGAGGCATCCGCCCGTCGGAGGGTCTTGGGGCTCCGCCCTGAGGGGGAGGCCCACAGCAGGCTCAGGTGCCGGAGTCGCCGGGGGCGACCAGGCCGTTCTCGTAGGCGAAGACGACTGCCTGCACGCGGTCGCGCACCCCAAGCTTCTGCAGCACCTTCGACACGTGGGTCTTCACGGTCGCCTCCCCCAGAAACAGCTCTGCAGCGATCTCGACGTTCGACCACCCGCGCGCGACCAGGGCCAGCACCTCGGCCTCCCGCTCGGTGAGCGAAGTTTCGACCGGGGGGCGAACGGATGCCGCCGGCTCCGCAAACCTGCGGATGACGCTGCGGGTCACGTCCGGCGAGAGCAGGGCATCGCCGCGCGCGAGAACCTCGACCGCCTCAACCAACTGCTCCGGGCTTGCCGTCTTCAGCAGAAACCCGCTCGCGCCGGCCTGAAGCGCCTCGAAGAGGTAGTCCTCACGGTTGAAAGTGGTGAGCATGAGCACGCTCGCGCCAACCGCGGGGTCTGCGACGAGCATCCGGGTGGCCTCGAGCCCGTCCATGCCGGGCATCTGCACGTCCATGCAGATCACGTCGGGCTGCAGCGCGCGGGCAGCGTCGATGGCCTCGCCCCCGTTCGCTGCCTCGCCCACCACCTCGATGCCCGGCTCGCTGTTCAGGATGATGCGAAAGCCGGCCCGCACGAGCTCCTGGTCGTCGACGAGTAGCACCGAGATCACGACGCCGCCCCCGTGGGAACGCTCGCCCGCACCAGGTAGCCGCCACGCGTCTGCGGGCCGAACTCGAGGGCTCCGCCGACGGCAGCGATGCGTTCGCGCATGCCGAGCTGGCCGAGGCCCGTGCCCGCAGCGCCACCTCTGGCCGTGCCCGTGTCGACCACCTCGAGCTCGACACTGCCAGGCTCGTAACGCAGCCGAACGTCTGCGGTCGCGTGTGGCCCGGCATGCTTGCGCACGTTGGTGAGCGCTTCTTGCGCGACCCGGTACAACGTGAAACCGGTCAATGAGGTTACGGGTCGGGGGTCGCCCACGACCTGGAAGGTGGTGGGAACACCGGATGCCACGGTCTCCTCAACCAGGCCGGGCAACTGCTCAAGGCCACGAGTGCTCGAACTCTCCGACGCGGCATCCTGACTCGTCTCGCGAAGCGTGGTGAGCAGGCGGTGAAGTTCGTCTACGGCCTCGCGCGCGTTGCGCTCCACCAACTCGAGCGACTCAGCCGCCTGCTGCGGGTCTGTGGCCATCACGCGTCGCGCGGCGCCCGCCTGCACGCCCATCACCGACACGTGGTGCGCGACGACATCGTGCAGCTCGCGCGCGATGTTCACGCGGTCGAGGGCGACCGCCTGCGCTGCGGTGTGCTCGCGCTCCGCCGCGAGCTCCGTGGTGCGGGCCTCGAGGTCTGCACGCTGGCGGGCGGATGCGTGCATTGCGTTACCGAAATAGAAGGCACCGCCGAAGTAGAGCAGGTTGGTGATGACCTGGATGATCGCGACCGACGCGAACTGGGAGAAAACGCCAGAGCGTGACACGTCGGGGAACAGTTCTGGGTCGCTCACCGCGACCAGAAGGTTGACCGCGATCCAGACGAACATGGCCAGGATGATCACACCGCGAACCACGTTCGCCACCCGGCGGTCGCGCCCCCACGCTCCCACCGTGTAGATCGCGACGAACAGCGCGATGTTGACGAACAGAAGCTCGGGAACCTTCAACTGGATGGCGAAGAAGAACCCGACCGACACGATGACCGCAACCACCTCGGGGTAACGCCGCCGGAAAGCGAGCGGAACCGTGAGCACGGCGACCGCGATCGCGCTCACCCAGGCGGGCGCCTGCTCATCGTCGTAATAGCCGACCCTGGCGTGCAGCAGCAGGCTCACCACCGTGCCGAGGGCGAGCACGGCCGCCGCCACCGCATCGCGCCGGTACCCTGCCGCGTCGGGGCGCGGCCTCACCCAGGCATCGTTCACGGGGTCAACGCTAGCGGGGAGCGGATGCGCGGGCATCCGTCGCGCGGGGGAGCCGCCGCCCCGCCCTCGCCCCCTTGCGGGTTGAGTAGGCCCGGCCTCCTTCTGCGGGTTGAGTAGGCCCGTCTTCTGCGGGTTGAGTAGGCCGGGTACCGGCCGTATCGAAACCTGGTGAGCAGGAGGGTTTCGATACGGTCGCTTCGCGACCTACTCAACCCGCAGAAGCTTCGCGACCTACTCAACCCGCAGAGCTCACTCAACCCGCAGGGGGAGCGAGGGACGGGAAAGGGGCAGGGCGGGCTACGCGGTGGCGGCCGTGATGCCCGAGGTCGACTCGATCACGTCGGTCATCTTCTTGGCCAGGGCCTCGTAGAACATCGACAGCGGGAACTCGTCATCCATCACCAGGTTGGTGAGCTCCTTCGCGGGGCCGTCGAGCGGCAGCTCGCCGTGCGCCCAGACCGAGGCCGGGTTCGGCGTCACCGTCGAAGAAACCAGCTCATACGCTGCCAGCCAGTGCGCCACCTTCGGCCGGTCGATCGAGCGCCAGTAGAGGTCATTGATGGCCTCGCCCAGCTTGTTGACGACATCCGGAACCTCGTCCCAGTCGATGGTGAGCTGGGTGTCGGTCCAGTGCAGCACGTGGTGCTGGTGCATCCACGCGAACAGCAACTGACCGCCTAGGCCGTCGTAGTTGCGCACCCGGCTGCCGGTGAGGGCGAAGCGGAAGATGCGGTCGAAGATCACCGCGTACTGCACCAGCTTGGCGTGCTTGCGGGTCTTCTCGTCGGTGTCTTCCGCCCGAACCAGCCTGACCGACTCGCGGAACGCCGTGAGGTCGCAGCGCAGCTCCTCCAGCGAGTACAGGAAGAACGGCATGCGCTGCTTGATCATGAACGGGTCGAACGGAAGGTCGCCGCGCATGTGGGTGCGGTCGTGGATGAGGTCCCACATCACGAACGTCTCTTCGGTGAGCGACTGGTCGTCGAGCAGCTCGGCGGCGTCGGCGGGCAGTTCGAGCTTCGTGATCTCGGATGCTGCGCGCACCACCCGACGGAACCTGGCGGCCTCCCGGTCGGCGAAGATCGCACCCCAGGTGAAGGTGGGGATCTGGCGCATCGCCACGGTCTCGGGGAACAGCACCGCAGAGTTGGTGTCGTAGCCCGGCGTGAAGTCGATGAACCGGATCGGCACGAACAGCTTGTTCGAGTACTCGCCAGCCTCGAGCTCGGAGATGAACTCCGGCCAGATGACCTCGATCAGCACGGCCTCGACGAGGCGCGACGTGCTGCCGTTCTGCGTGTACATGGGGAACACGACCAGGTGGCGCACGCCGTCAGCGCGGTGCTGCTGCGGCTGGAACGCCACGAGCGAGTCGTAGAAGTCGGGCACACCGAGCCCGTCGCTCACCCAGCGACGGAAGTCTGCCACCAGAGCCGTCAGGTACTCGGCGTCGTGGGGGAAGAGCGGTGCCAGCTCCTCGATGGCGGCGGTGATGGTGCCGATGTGCCCGGCCGCGGCATCCTTCTCGGTCTCAACCGAGCCGTCCTGCGACTGCAGGGGCTGCACGGCCTCTGCTGCGGCCTTGAGGCGGAGCCACGCCGGGTGGGCCGAGAGCTCAGCGACGGTGAGGCGGTCCTCGACGACCTCGGGCTCGCCAATGATTGTGCTGGTCTGGGTTTGTGACTGCGACATGGTTCTACCTCCCGTCGTCGACTGAGCGGATGCTTGAACCTCCAGCCTAACGGCGCATCCTTCGCGTTTCGTTGACGGTTTCGGCGGGTTCTTGCGCCCGGATGCAAGCAAACGCAAGCTTCTCGTGTGAGCCGCAACACAACGCCGCACGCGCGGCGCGAGCGACTCAGAGACCGTGCTGCTTCAGCCAGTCGAGCAGCACGCGCTCGAACTCTTCGGGCTGCTCGACGTTGGGAATATGCGCAGAAGAGGGGAACCGCACACTGTCTGCCCGCGGCAGGTTCGTCGACAGGTACTCGTACTGGGCGAGGTGCTCGCTCAGGTCGTGGTCGCCCACCATCACGAGCGCGGGAACGTCGATGTCGACCACGCGGTCATAGGCGGGAGGCTCGAGCGGGATGGGCGTCGGCTGCTCCTCGACGTGCGGCAGGTTGGCGCGGTTGAGTTCGTATGCGGTGGCGACGAACGCCGGGTCGAGGTCCTCCTCCCGACGCAGCGGGCCAACGCTCCACAGGCGCACCTCAAGGTCGTTCAGGGTCTGCCAATCCTTCGCGTCGAACGCGGCATCCATGCGGTCGAACAGCTCGTCTTCTTCAGCCGTCAGCTCAAGGTCGGGAAAACCGCTGGGTGCCGAGCCGATGGTCACAAGGCCGGCGACGCGCTCCGGGTGCTCGAGGGCGAGATCGATGGCGATGCGGCCGCCGCGCGAGCATCCGATCACGGTCGCGCGCTCCACACCCAAGTGGTCGAGGATGCTCACCGCGTCGGCCTGATCGCTGAACTCGACGTCGTCAGTGCGGGTCTTGCCGAAACCACGCGTGTCGAACCGCACCACGTAGTGCCCGCCCTTCAGGGCGTCGACCTGTGGATCCCACATGCGCAAGTTCGCGATGCCCGCATGGATCAGCAGCAGCGCGGGCGCTGAAGCCTCACCGTCTGTTTCGAAGTAGAGGGTTGCGCCTGGAACGTCGAGGTGAGGCATGTGACGATGCTAGTCCTGCGCCCCGATCGTGGCGATGGCTCGCATCACTCCACGGGAACGCGGATGCCCCTGACCGACTCGATCGCGCGCCGCGCCTCCCGCTTCCTGCCCGAGCGGATGGCGTCGAGAAGCTGCGCCTGCGCCTGGCCCAGTGCGGCGATGTCGATCGCGCTCGGCAGGTCGAGGCTGCCCAGCCTGATCAGGTAGACGACGTGGCGGATGCCGTCAACCAGGATCGGGTTGCGCGAGAGCCTCATGAGGTGGTGGAAGAACGAGAAGGCGAGGTTGGCGATCTGCTGGTAGTCGAGGCCCGGAAGGGCAGCCAGATACGCCTCGTGGTCGCGTTCCATGGCGTCGCGCACAGCATCCGGAACCTCGCCTGCGACCTCGTCGACCAGCTCCGCGTACAGTGCCGCCCACACCACGGTCGCGTGAGCCGTGCGCTGCGGGGTGATGATGGCGATGCGGGTGAAGCGGCCGGCAGACGCCTCAACGAGTCCGAGGTCGCGCAACCGCTGGATGGCCTCGCGCACGGGGGTGCGCGACACCTCAAACTCCTTTGCCAGGGCGCCGTCGCTCAGGCGGTCGCCGGGCTTCAGACGCCCCTCGTGGATGGAGTTCAGGAGGTTGTCGAAGATAGACGCGACAACCGGGCTGAAACCGCTGCGGTCTGCGCCAGTGTCGGGGGCCACTTCACTCATTGCTTGATTGTAGAGCGCGGAAGGCGCCGCCGGTGCGTCACAGTTCGGCTCGCCCCCCGGGCCCGATCACGGTCGCAACGAGGCGGGTGTGCGGCGTTCGCTGCAGCCTCAGCCCGACCCCGATCGTGCCCAGCATTTCGCGCAGCGCTGCGGGGTCTGGATGCTCGCCGCCGAAGCCCTCGAGCGTGAGCTGGGGGAGCCCCCTGGTCGACGGATGCGGTGTGTCACCCCAGTCGATGAGGAACGGCACGAGCGTGTGCTTGGGCATGGTGAGCTGCCAGGTCAGGCGCGTGCCGTCGTCTGCGAGGCGGCTCATCGCCACGGGGTCGCCCGGGTCGTAGCCGCGCTCCCTCGCGCCTGCGACAACGAACGGCAGGTTCTCGGTGCGCACAGCCCAGCCAGCCAGGCGTGGTCTCGCCAGGGCGGCGACGCCGAACCAGCGGGGCGAAACATCCTGCGCTTCGTCAGGGCCGATCACCTCGAAGTACCTGCCGTCTCCGAGCCCGTACAGGGCGTTGCGCGTGCCCATGCCCGGATGGCTGCCGCCCGGTGCGGGGGCGACGCCCAGCGCATCCGTCAGCTGCGCGACCGTCGCATCGACGTCTGGGGTCGCATAGACGAGGTGGTCGAAGATGGGCATATCAGAAGATCATGGGACGGTCGTCGTCCTCGACCTCAACGTTCAAGTCGACCACCACGGGAACGTGGTCACTCGGGGCGTCGCCCTTGCGCTCGTTGCGGTGGATGCTGGCATCCGTCACCAGCTCGGTGAACGCTGGTGAGCCCAGGATGAAGTCGATGCGCATGCCCTCATTGCGGGGGAACGCCAGCTGCTTGTAGTCCCAATAGGTGAAGAGGCCCTCCGGCACGTGGGGGCGCACCACGTCGGTGAGGCCCGCCTCCATGAACGCGTTGAACGCCGTGCGCTCAGGAGGGGAGATGTGGGTCGACTCGCCGGGGATCAGCGCAGGCACGTTCTCGTCGGCGTTGGTCGGCGCGACATTCCAGTCACCCATCAGCGCGAGCGGGAGGTCAGGCTCCGCAGACAGCCAGGCCGCGGTGTCCTCGCGGAGCGCCGCGAGCCAGTCGAGCTTGTAGTGGTAGTGCGGGTCGTCGAGAGCGCGACCGTTCGGCACGTAGAGGCTCCACAGCCTCAAGCCCTCGATCGTCACCCCGAGGGCGCGCGCCTCGATCGGCAGGCCGGGGCCCTCCTCACCCTTCAGAAAGCCAGGCTGGCCAGCGAACTCGGTGGCGACATCCGTCATCGGATGCCGGCTGGCGAAAGCGACCCCGTTCCACTGGTTGACGCCGTGGATCTCGACCTCATAGCCGGCGTCTTCGAAGGCCTGAAGCGGGAACTGCTCGGGCTTGCACTTGATCTCCTGCATCGCGAGCACGTCGATGTCTTCGCGCAGCAGCCAGTCGACGACGCGGCCGTGGCGGGCTCTGATGGAGTTCACATTCCAGGTGGCGACACGCATGCCCCCAGCCTACGGAACTGCCCGGTAGCGTGTACGCATGGTGAAACTGGGGTTGAAGGCGTCGGCGGAGCAGTTCGACCCGCGCGAACTCGTAGAGCTGGGCGTGATGGCCGAACAGCACGGCTTCGAGAGCGTCACGGTGAGCGACCACTTCCAGCCGTGGCGGCACAACGGCGGGCACGCCCCCTTCTCGATCGCCTGGATGGCCGCAGTCGGCGAACGCACGAAGAACATCACGCTGGGCACCTCAGTGATGACCCCCACGTTCCGCTACAACCCGGCCGTCGTGGCGCAGGCGTTCGCCACCATGGGCTGCCTCTACCCCGGGCGCGTGCTGCTCGGCGTGGGAACAGGGGAGGCGCTCAACGAGATCGCCACAGGGTTCCAGGGTGACTGGCCGGTGTTCAAGGAGCGCCTCGCCCGGCTTCGCGAAGCCGTCGACCTGATGCGGCAGCTCTGGGTGGGCGACCGCGTCACCTTCGAGGGCGAGTACTACCGCACCGAGGAGGCGTCGATCTACGACGTACCGGATGGCGGCATCCCGGTCTACATCGCTGCGGGGGGCCCCGTCGTCGCCCGCTACGCGGGCCGCGAGGGTGACGGCTTCATCTGCACCTCCGGCAAGGGTATGGAGCTGTACACCGAGCAGCTGATGCCCGCTCTCGCCGAGGGTGCGGGGCAGGCCGGTCGCAACGTCGACGACATCGACCGCATGATCGAGATCAAGGTGTCGTACGACACCGACCCGCAGCTCGCGCTCGAGAACACCCGCTTCTGGGCACCGCTCTCGCTCACGCCGGAGCAGAAGCACAGCATCGAAGACCCCATAGAGATGGAGGCGGCGGCGGATGCCCTCCCCATCGAGCAGGTCGCCAGGCGCTGGATCGTGAGTTCAGACCCCGACGAGGTGGTCGCCCAGGTGAAGCCGTACATTGATGCCGGGCTTAACCACCTGGTGTTCCACGGCCCCGGGCACGACCAGAAGCGCTTCGTGGAACTGTTCGAGCGCGACCTGGCCCCGCGCGTCCGGGCGCTCGGATAGGTGGAGGCAGCGGTGATCGGCTACGCGGCGATGCTCGCGCAGTTTCCGCCCGCCGAGGCCGTAGCGCTCGCCGAATATGCGGAGCAGCGCGGCTTCTCCGGCGTGATGGCCACAGACCACTTTCAGCCGTGGGTTCCCGCGCAGGGGGAGTCGTCGTTCGTCTGGAGCGTGCTCGCCGCGCTCGCCGAGCGCACCACGGGAGACTTCGGGCCGGGCGTGACCACCCCGTCGTACCGGTGGCATCCGGCGATGGTGGCGCAGGCATCCGCCACCCTGGCGTCGATGCACCCGGGGCGGCACTGGCTGGGCCTCGGCTCTGGCGAGGCACTCAACGAGCACGTGGTCGGCCAGTACTGGCCGGAGGCCGCTGACCGCATCAACCGGATGTTCGAGGCTGTAGAGGTGATCAGCAAACTGTTCACGGCGTCGCTGGCCGGGCGAGACGTGAAACACAAAGGGGAGCACTTCACGCTCGAGTCGACCCGACTGTGGACCATGCCCGCGGTCGCGCCCCAGATTCTCATCGCAACGTCGGGACCCGTCACGGCGAAACGGGCCGGGCGCACCGCCGACGGGCTCATCACGGTCGAGGCGCCGCAGGAGAAGATCGAGCAACTGTTCACCCGCTTTCGGGAGGGGGCGCGCGACGCGGGCAAAGACGCATCCGTCATGCCGAAAGTGCTGCAGCTGCACCTCAGCTGGGCAGACACCGACGAGCAGGCCATGGCCAACGCACTGCGCGAGTGGCCGAACGGCGGCATGCGGTTCGCGAAGGCCGACATCCGTTCGCCGTACGAGTTCGAGCAGCTGGCCAGGATGGTGCGGCCGGAAGACTTCGCCGGGCGCATGACGGTGTCTGCCGACCCCGACGTGCACCGGGCGTACATCCAGAAGTACCTCGACCTCGGGTTCGACCGCATCTACCTGCACAACGTCGGACGCAACCAGCGCGAGTGGATCGACGTGTTCGGCCGCGACGTGCTGCCCGCCCTGCGCCGGTAGCGCGACCGCTCAGGGGTGCGTGCGCAGGTACTCGAGTTGGGCGAGCACCGACTGCTCGGCGGCGAAGCGGATGCGCTCATCCACCTCGGCGTACACGGCATCCGTCACCTGGTGCACCGTGGCATCCGCCCCCAGGGTGGCGAGCGCCGCGCGCACCTCGTCGAGCCGCTGGTGCCTGTGCGCGAGCAGTCGCTCGCAGATCGCCGCGAGCGACGGCAGCTGCGGGCCGTGGCCGGGCAGCACAGTGACATCGCCCAGCAGGCTCAGCGTCTGCAGCGAGTCGAGGTAGTCGCCGAGCGAGCCGTCGCCACCCACGATCACGGTGGTGCCCCTGCCCAGGATGGTGTCGCCCGTGAGCACGGAGCCGTCCGGCAGCTCGAAGCACACTGAGTCTGCCGTGTGGCCCGGCGTCGCCAGTGGACGGATGCTGAGGCCTGCGGCCTCGATCAGCTCGCCGTCGATGGGGTCACCACCGTGGCAGTGAGCGGGGTCGACGGCACGCACCGGGGCGCCCGTGAGCCGGTGCAGTTCGGCGCTGCCCTCCGTGTGGTCGATGTGGTGGTGGGTCACCAGGATGAGCTCGGGGTTCGAGGCCGCGAGCGCGGCCAGGTGGCCCGCGTCATCCGGCCCGGGGTCGACGACAACACTCGTGCCGCCGCCCGACGTCAGCACGTAGCTGTTGGTTCCGTCGAGCGTCATGGGGCCCGCATTCGGGGCGAGTACAACGCGCGTGTCAATCATCGGGAGTCTCTCGGTGGGTCGGGTGGCGGTGCCACGTGCTCGGTCACGCCGTAGCCGGCCTCTGGCGGGATGAGAGCAACGCGCTCGCCACCCGCGCGCTCCTCGATCACCGGAAGAACCGTGAAGCGTGCCCTCAGTCGCGCAGCCCGGATCGCCTCGTCTGCAGAAGTGCTCTCGCCCAGCCGCATGAGGTTGAGCAGGGTGGGGAAGATGATGGTGTGCTCCCCCGCGTTGGCGCGCTCGACCACAGCGGCGGGGCTGGCCCACTCCAGGTCGACGGTCTCGCCGCCATCCGGAATCGCCTGCTGGCCTCGCGGCGCCCTCGCCAGCACGAAGTGCGTGTCGAAGCGGCGCGGTGCCACGACGGGGGTGATCCAATGGCCGAAGTGCGCGGTCTGGTGCAGGTCGAGCAGGCCACCGGATGCCCGCACCACCTCGATGAACGGGGCGTCGCTTCTGTGCTGCTGCGGCACATCCGCCCCGTCGTTGGTCTGCGCCAGAAGGATGGCCGTCTCTTCGAAGGTCTCGCGGATCGCCGCGATGCGCACGGCACGTTCGGTCGCGTCAAGCTCGCCGCCAGAAGCGAGCAGCGGCAGCCACTCATCGCTGAAGTCGTCGTCGTCCACGGCGCCGCCAGGGAACACCAGTGCAGACGCGAACACCGCACGCGCGTTGCGGCGCACCATCAAGACCTCGAACGGGTCATCACGAACGAGCACCATGGTCGCGGCGAGGCGGGGTTCCGGCTCGTGTTTCGGTTGCATCTGCCCTCCGTGAACCAGCCTAACCAGCCGACCGCTCCGCGAGACCGCTCCGCGGGACCGCTCCAAGTGCGCGAGCCGATTTCGGTCACCCGAGCTTGCCGCGGCAGGCTCGTGGCGCCGGAAACGGCTCACGGATGGGCGTCAGGGTCGGGGGGGGGGGGGGGGGGGGGGGGGGGGGGGGGGGGGGGGGGGGGAGGGGGGGGGGGCTGGG
>Ga0180215_1002972_pt1 | contig 16451 bp, 32 predicted proteins | sample eDN3rd37CBELigBY_FD_128871 | JGI IMG/M metagenome (GOLD analysis project Ga0180215, IMG submission 128871) | Enriched backyard soil microbial communities from Emeryville, California, USA - eDNA 3rd pass 37_C BE-Lig BY (version 2) (version 2) | ecosystem: Environmental > Terrestrial > Soil >...
CTGCCGCGCTTCTCCCGCTATTCTGCCGCGCTTCTCCCGGTCACGAGTTTTGGCGCGCTTCCGCCCTATGTTCTGCCGAAGTTCTTACCTGTTCACCCCCATTCTGCTGCTCGCAGAGAGGCTAACGACCACGAGGAGGCAAACTGGAAATCGAGGACGTTCTGCTTCCCCGGCGCCTAGTAGAGATCGCTCGTTCGTGGGCAGAGCCCGGCTTGTTCAGCAAGCTGGCCATCACCGGCGAGGCTTTCTCGAGCGCGTCCGAGCCACGGCCATGCTCGGTATGCACGCACGCGCCCGTGACAAGAACCAAGTTGTGCCTGCTGATGCGCTGGTTGCGCATGGCTGTCGTTCTTCTTGTTGGCCGGCAGCCGCCAAGAGGAACGTCGTCGTCGTATTTGCGCCCACGAAAAAGCGCTTCCATTCGTCGGGCATGGTCACCATGTCATGTTAATCTAACCCACGCGCTCCCAAGTTGCGGTTTCGAGATAACCGCGGTTAGCGCCTGCTTTCCTCGCAAACGGAGCGGTTTCGGGCACTGCCGTCACCGCCGCCGGGATGGCGTCCCAGGAGGAGGAAGGAGAGGAGGCCGCTTCGGAGGTGCTCCTGAGCTGGTCGATCCTGATCATGCTCGTGCTGACGGCCAGCACCGTCGCCTTCGCCTACCTCTTTCAGCGCACCAAGTTTAAGTTTGCGCATGAGACTTTTGTCGCCGTCGTTATCGGTAGGGCGTCGTGGGACCAGCGCGGCGGCCGTTGCGCACTGGCGGGCGCGTTCTGACTCATAATGAGTAAGGCTCTGCTGCCGTTCCTTTCCACAGGCGCCCTGGTCGGCCTGGTGATCCGTCTGAGCGGTAGCACCGGGCTGCAGGAGCTCACGCAATTCGACACCGACCTGTTCTTCTTCCTGCTGCTGCCGCCGATCATCTTTAACGCCGGCTTCGACCTGCGTCGCGTACACACGCGCGCCTGATGGCCTGGTTACAGCGCGGCGACTCGTTGCTGACCGGCAGGCTCTGGCTATCCCCGCTGGCGTGCCGTCGCGCAGGGCAACTTTTTCAAAAATTTTGGGCCGATTATCAGCTTTGCCTTCATCGGCACCGCCATCGCCACTTTTGTGACCGGGTGCGTTGGCGGACGTGCCGCTCGAGCGTAGATCCCGGCTTTGCTGACGAGCCATGGACGTATATATTGCTGCTAGCCAAAAAAGCGGTCTGCTGTACGCACTGATCTTGGCCGGCGTCAATGCGCCCGAGCTCGCGCTGGTGGACTGCCTTATCTTTGGAGCCCTAATTTCGGCCACGGACCCCGGTACGGCCGACGCAACCATGCCTCTGCGGTTGTTGATCGCCAACCACTAGCGTGCGGCCTGATTGTTTCGACGCTCTAGTGACGGTCTTGGCAATTTTCCACTCAATGCACGTTGACCCCAAACTATTTGCTCTGGTATTTGGCGAGAGCATCTTGAACGACGCCGTCGCCATCGTGCTCTTCGAGAGCCTCCTCGTGTTCCAGACCGAGCCCATCACAGCCGGCAGCGTCTTTGCCGCCCTGGGCAGCTTCATTGGAGTCTTCTTTGGGTCTTTTGCCATCGGTATGGTCCTGGGATGCCTCAGCGCGCTGGTACGCCTAGCATCACTGCGCGGAGAGATGCTCGACCGCGAGTGCTCATCAGCCAGCTCCAGCCTGTCTCAGTGTGCACGCAACAACGTAGGTCTTCAAGCACTCGTACCTGTACCTCTACCCTAACTTTGAGGCAACGGTGTTCGTTATCTTTGCGTACTCGTCATACATGTTGGCGCAGGGCGTTGGCGCGTCAGGTACGCCCGACGCCGAGCCGCATCTGGCGCCTACCGGGAGATGCATTTACAAGTACGATGCTGTGCTGTTTGGACGGCATCCAACAGGCATTGTGGCCATGTTGTTTGCTGGCATCGCCATGTCGCATTACACCTTCCCGAACCTGTCCGCCGAGTCTCAGGTGACAACCAAGGGCATCTTTCGGGTACGCCCTAGTTTCCCTGCCGCCAGCTGGGTAACGTCGGTCGGTGCCTGACAACTCAAAGCGATATCGAGATAAAATGGCTTCCACCAGCTCGCTAGCTTCATTGCGGAAAACTTTATCTTCACGTACCTGGGCATCACGCTGTTTGAGCGCACCGACTACGTGTATCGCTGGGACTTTATTTTTGCCAGTCTCTTTGTGCTGCTTGTTTCGCGTGCATGCAACATCTTCCCGCTTTCGTTCTTCACCAACCTGTTTGCCCGTCCCGGCAACAAGATTCCCAGAAACCACCAGATCATGATGTGGTGGTCCGGTACGACCGCGCCTCCGCGGTCACGCACGGACACGCCGGCGCAGATTGCTGGCGCTAACACGAGAGCTGCGGTCTGCTGCCCTCGCCTCGGACAGGCCTGCGCGGTGCCATCGCGTTTGCGCTGTCGCTGAAGGTCGGCGGCCCACAGGGCCCAATCGTCCTGACCACGACGCTGATGATTGTCGTTATCACCGTTGTCGTCTTTGGCGGTTCGACGACCGTGATGTTGGAGCGCCTGCGGATCGCCACGCAGGTGCACGAAGAGCCCGAGGGCGACGAGCTGCTCAACCTGCCGGCGAGAGCAGACCGTGTCCACTGGTTCGTCGCCCTGGACCGCCGCTACCTCAAAAAGTTCTTTCGGTCGGCGCACCCGCCCTCTCGCATGTCGCAGGCGGCGATGCAGGCCATGCACGGCGGCGAGATCGAACGCACCGGCCTCAGCGGCGGCGCTATGCTGACGGGCCGACATGATGGTGGTGATCACGGTAACGACGACGAGGACAGCGACGTGGACAGCACCGACGTCGTCCTGGAGATGACGGCCATGGGCAGCGGCGACTCGGCGCTCCGGCTGTCTTCTACCGATCTCGCAGACGGTGCACTTATCGCGGATGGTGACCATGCCACGGCGGACACGAGCGTGGCCGAATGGAATTACAACGAGGCAGCCAAGGTGCTGCAATGATGTTTGTACCGCTCTGTGCTGAGGTAAATTCAGTTTTACGGTCGGTGTTTTTTATGTCGGCCTCGGCGTCGAGACATTCTGTACAGCATAGACAAGGCAAAAGTACAATGTCGGGTTGTCTGTTTACATGGCTTGCGCGGCCAGGTCGCGGCGTCCAGCAAACACGGTGCGCAAAAACCCGTCGTAGGTGAGGTCGGCCAGCTTGCACTTGGCCGTCAGCTCCTGTATCAGCTTTAGCCGGTTGGCGTACGGCGCCGAGTTGCTCGCCGACTCGGCCTCGAGCGCGCGGACGCGCCGGAACGCGTTCATCGCAGTCATTCGCACCAGCGGCGCCAGCACCGGCCGTGACACCACCATGCGGTCCACGAGCGGGCCAAAGAAGCCGACCTGTACGGTTGGACGGCGCAAGGCGAGGGTGCAAAGCAACGAGCAAGCGTCAGAGAAGGCAATTAACCGGCAGGGCGCTACGGCTCCGATGCCGTACGCTGGAGTCCTTGTGGATCTCGATCTGGTAGAGTGCGCTGGGCAGTGGCGTGATCACGAGCTGCACCTGGCCGAAGCCCATCTTGATTACCTTAGGGTCATACGGCCGGTAGTGGTCGTTCCACACGATGTGCACCTGGTCGTTGCCGACGTGCCGTTTCTGGCTTCCGTGGGCTAAAATTGGTCGGTGGTGTAACGATGAGCAATCCATTCAAAGTACCAGAACAAATGGTTATCTGGCGGCAGACCTTTTTGACTTGCTGTGCGTCCGTGGGATCTGTCGGCATCCACGTGGCGACGTGGTAAATCACCTCTGTGGCCGACGTGCAATAGTACGGTGCGCGGTTGCCGCTCTTGGAGGTCGCCTCCAGGCCGCCCAAGTAGCCCGCGTGCGTCGCCACATCAATCTGGCGAGACGCTTGTGCAAACGCGTCCCCCGCTCCGTTAGCTACACTGCATGCATCAAGCGTTCTGTTGACGCGGGGATCCTACCGGCCAGCCGAGCGCGGCGATAAAGTCCTCGTAATCGCGAGAGCCTTCGGTGTTGGCGAGGATGTCGGCTTCGCGCTCCTGGCCGCGGCCGACGTAGATCACCGCGAGTTTGATCAACTCGCGGCTGTAAACAGTGGAATTGAGAGCGAGGCAAGCGACGTTGGCCGTCAGCGCCGCGTGCCTCCAAGTGTCCTGGCTCGCGGAGGTCCATACCCATGCTGTTTGTCGAGGGCCTTGAGGTCGCGATGCAGCTTTGGGGACGCACGGTTCAGCTGTGTGATGCGGAAGCCGCGCTGGTCCCACGTGAGTAGGCCCAGGTGCGCCAGAAGGAGCCGGAGCCGGTGGACGGGCGACTGCGGCGTCTGGCCGATCGGCGGCGCGACGGCGTGAAACTGGCGGCGCACTTGCAGCGCGCGTGGCTCCTGTGCGCGCTCTGCCTCCATCTCATCGTCGCTGTCGATGCTACATGGGAGTTAATTTTTCCACGACGGGCAGGGTTGTCCCGTTGTTAGGTGCATTGGCAGCGTCACTGTTGCCGCTGTTGCAAGTCACGCACGTGATGGTAAACGTGCGGCGGTGCGCAGCTTCCACGGCATTCCACGCATCGATGGCTTCGGCGGTGGCACTGACAGCGTTGGAGAGCGTGTCCGCGACAGGCGCCGGTGCGTTTAATGGACGGTCGCCGTTGATCAACAAGCATTCGGGCGACACCGTCCCCGTGCTTTGTGCCGTGCCAAAAGGGCAACAGTCATGCGAGGATGTTAGTATTAGCGCTGATGCTGACTAGTCTCCAGCGACCACCGCTAGACGCACTATTGCAGCAGCTGGTCCAGCATGTCTACGGCGCCGTTCGGGCATGTTACGGGCGCAAACACGGGCAGCTCGCGGCTGTCGCGCCGGTAATGCTGGTCCGACGGTCTGGCGGAGAAACATTCCAACAGAGGACGAAGGGCGCAGCAGGTTAAGCGCCGATGGAGACGAGGCTGTTCGCAAGGCGCAACCGTGAGCGACCATACATCGGTGGGGTGGCCGGCGGCGGCGCCAGCTGGTAGGCAGCGTCTAGGAGCAGCTCAGGCGTGCTTCCCGGGAACAGCACCAACTCGCGCGCGGCGGCGTTGGCCCTGTCGGCGTTAAAGCGAAGGAAAGAGTTGCTCAAGTGCTTAGCATGGGAGTACCACGCGCTTGTTCGCGTTGGGCGCAACGTACGCGTCGCCTGGTGGGATCGGATAGCCGACCGCGCCGACGGGGGGCTCCTGCAGGGCTTGGTAGAACAGACAGGCATCCCAAGTGTACCTGCGTACGGGCGCTAAATTGCGCAAACCGCGCTAGGTTAGCAACCCGTCGTGCCTAGTTTTACACAATGCGGCCGGGTGCCGCACCGTCCGCTCATGTCGCGGATGATCACGCGAGCCTCTGTGGACCCGGGCTGTCGCTGCGACGGGATCTCCACCAACGACAATAGCGTCGTCTCGTTCATGACAAAGTACAGCGCCTGTGGCAAGGTGCTGAGCGATTTGGCCGCCCGTTCGGGTCCCGGCGTCGTCACTGCATAAGCGCTAGCCAACGACTAACCACAACGGTTCAATTAACATCGGAAGTTCCTAAATTCACTGGAGCGTGCGTGGTCACGCACCAACGTCCGCGGTCGGCGGTTGTGAGAGCGCCACGCCGGCGGCCGCGGCCTGCGACGTCGAGACCGCCAGCGGCTGGCTTCCCTCCGACTCGGGGACCAGCGCCATGCTCGACGGCGTCTGCACGGCGATCCGCGGTGGTGCGGCGCCGGCCGCGGGCGTGTCGCCGGCGCTGCCGCTGCCCGAGCCCGGAGTGTCGGCGGGCGACTTGGCCTCCAGCGCCGCCAGCTCGTTCGGCAGCGGCGGCTGCGGCTTGAACACGTCGGGGGCGGCCATGTTGGCGGAGCTTGTGCTGCCGGCTGCCACGGGCGCCGCCATCGGCACGGACGGCGCGACCGCGGGTGGCGACCCTGTCGACGTGGTAAAGTCTGCAAGCAGCGTCGTCAGCGAGACCGTCGGTAGCAGCGGGTGACTCTCGCGGCGGTCGGCGAGCGCCGGCGAAATGTCTGGTGCGGGGTCGTCCGCTTCCGTGATAGCACTGTTCAGAGGCGCAATGCAGGAGAGACAGAAGAGCGAGCCGGTCAGTACGTATTCTGCGCTGCCTCTACCAAGCCGGGCCACCGTACCTAGCAATGTACTCGGGCCCGGCGAACGGCGGGAAGTTGTTGGCATGGTGCCGCAGATGCGTCAGCACGTGCACCGCGGCGTCGGTGATGGCGTCGCGCACGATCGCGAGCGAGCCAGCGTCACCGGGGCCATCAGCGCCGGTACCTACACCGCCCCCAGCGTCAGCCGCCGCGCCGGCGGCGGTTGGAGGCGCGGCCGTCGCGGGGGTGCCCGCGGCGCTGCCGGCGGCCGACGCGGCGCCTTCGGCCACGTTCACCGCCACGTTCTTGGCCACGGCGACCGCACCCGTGATGGCCGAGATGGCGGCCGCGGCCGCACGTCCCGAGAACGAGACGGCGCGGTGCCGCCCGCTGAACACTGTCGTGGCGGCCGCAGGCGCCTCGCTGCCGCCCGCCGATCCGGCGGTCATGGGCGACGCGGCCGCGCCGCGCGGCGACGGTGGGCCCGTGCCGGCGTCGTCGCGCCCCACGCTCCCGGCGGCTGCACTGCCAGCGGCACCGCCGGCCGGCGCCAGCGTCGTGTCGTTGCCTGCCTTGTCCTTGTCGCCGCCGTGGCCCTTTTGCGAGGCGCGGCGCGCAACGCCGCGGAGCAGCGCAATGTCGCCCAGATGCAACATGTTCTTGGCCTGTGCCCAGCCGGGGCCGCCGGCGGCGCCCTGCGCGGAAGCCGCGCCGAGCAGCACCAGCTCGAGGGTGCCGAGGACGGCGTCGGGGCGGATGCCCAGCGACGCCCAGTTGTTCAGCGGCAGTGCCATCAGCCAGTCCTGCAAGCACTGCAGCAGCAGCGGCACAATGACCTCTGTAGCAATCAGCACGTCTAGGTCACGCGATGGCGGCCTTGCGAGCGTCAGCGCCGTAACATGCGCCAGCCAAGGGACGCAACACCAGGCGCATGCACGCACCCCGCTGAGTACGTGGGGCCGAGTTGCTGCGGATCGTGTGCAGCAGCCGGTCCACGACCAGCTTAGGCAGCGTCTAGCCATCGCAAGCGGCCCGCTGGAGGCTGTTCCGACACCAATGAGTGGTCGTACTCGCACGCAAACAAGTTGCACAATCCGCGCACTGTACCGTTGCGAACGCGGTCGCCAAGCGGCCCACATCGGAGGACAGCACGCGCAAGGTGTCGACAACGGCGGTCACGACCACAGGGTGCGTGCTCCGCAAGCTGTCCAGTAGCGTCAGCACCACAGAGTCGATCAGCGCGGCATCCGGCCTGGGTACACAGCGGACGCGCATGTGCATGTATATTTAGACAACATCACGCTCACGTCTTCGTCAGTGCGTGTGGACCTACCGCACGGTTGCCAGCAGCTCCTGCACGAGGACGACGCCGAGCACCGAAAGTTCGAGGGCTGTGACGTCGGGCCCCGACGACGTGGCGTCTTTGCTGCCGGAGTGGATAATCGACAGCACCGTGTCCTTGATATCTTGCTTGACCTGCGTCCCGCGCCAAAGGCGTGGAATCAGTGCAGCGGCCCGAACAAATGGTCAGCGACAACGAACTGTAGCCCGTGGCATTGATTGCCTACGAATACCACGCACCACGGAGAATGGCACGACGTTGGCCTCCACCAGCGGCTTGCCGTCCGGCACCGGGACGTCTAGCTCGGACCACCGCGGCTGCCGGCCGGGCCGCGGCTGCTCGTCCGGCTCGGTGAGGGTGTTGGTAGCCAGGAGTGTCACGGCCACTTCGGACGGGGACGGTGGCACTGGCGGCTCGTCGTCCGCCATCATCTCCAACTTGATCGGCGCCGGGGCGGCCGTCGGGGCGGTTACTATCATCGCGTCGGCGTCGGCGGGCGCGGGCGCCGCACTTTCCGGCTGGATGGGCGACTCCTCAGTGCTGAACGTCTCGATCGGGGCGAGTTGGACGTCGCTGCCATCTTTGGCTGGCTTGGACGACGCCGACGTTGCGACCAGGCCGGGCATAACTGTGTTCACCACCACACCCGCCGGCGTGAAAACCGGGATGGTCGCATCCTCCGCGAACAGCTGCGTCAGGCCAGACATGCTGGCCAGCAGGGTCAGGCCCTTGCGCTTCTGCGCGTCGCCCAGTGACGGTGGGTGGAACACGAACTGGTACAGGGACGCGGACGCGGACGCGGGCGACAGGCAGGGCATTAGAAAATGGACCAACACATACTCGTGTGTGTGTGTGTCATGATTTCGTACGAGGCGCCGCAGGGCCCGCAGGAAGGCGCTCACGAGCACCGACGAGCCGGGCAGGTTGAGCGCGAACAGGTTGGTGCAGTTGTCCAGGATGGCGTAGACGACGTTCCAGTCCACACCGTTCAGGCCCTTGAACACGAGCCAGTAAAAGGACGACAGGAACGGCGCGGCCTGCGGCGGCACGTGGTTTCCTGGTTTCGCCGCATCCGGAGGGCCGCCGTCAACGCGACTGGGCGGCGGCGCTTCACCAGGCGCCAGCCCGTAGTCGTTTAGCCGGCACATCAGGCGGCAAATGCATCCGTACGCCAGTACGCGGCCCTGAGCGTATTCCCTGCAGCGTTAAAAGTGGAGGCGGAGAAAACGGCGCGACTCCTTTTAAGCAGTCGGTGCGGCGGCGGGGGGAGTGCAGCGGCGACGCCGGCGTACTCTGGCATGTCGGCGGCCTGGAAGAGCCAAGGCGCCGCTTGGAAAATCGGTGGTACGGGCTGGTCGCCAAACGGGATGTTCATCGCTTGATCGCGGGCCTTGATAAGAGAGTCGGTCGTGTCGACCAACGCCTGCACGGCGATCGCATGGATGCGCGGGTCCTGTCGCCAGCAGTGCGCTGTGAAAAAGGATTGGCGTATTGCCATAAGCACCGCCCATGTGCGTCCCCTGTGCGTGCCGCGCGCCGCCGTACGATGATCTCATTGATGTTGCCCATGACGTGCAGCAAGTTTTGCCACAGGCGCAGCACCAGCCGCTGCTTGATCATCGTGAGCTGGAGCGGCGTCGGCGACGACGCGGGCGTCGCTGCGGCGCCCTCGGCCTCCGCGCCGTGCTCATCGTCGGCCGTCGACCGCGCCGTCAGCTCCTGAACGTCCAGCTGTGGTCCCCATATACAACGCAGTCGCTCGCGGCGGAAGCCGTCAATGCAAATTAATCGACTACAATAGTAAAGTGTGGAAGTAGGCTCGTACACGATCGAAGACGGTGCCGATGTCAAAGAAGAGGTCGTCTGCCTCGGTCGACGGCGGCCTGTACTCAATGACGCTGGAAGACTCTCCTTCGCTGCCGTCGCCCTTGCCGCGCTGCCGGCCGTGGTCCAGGGCAAGGAGCGCAGATCGGGGCACGTCAGTGCGAACAAGTCCGACCATCGCACCCAAGTCGGGAGCTGATGGCACCGCACTTTGAGCGTGCCCGTGGGGCTGGGCCCATTACTAGCCGGTCGGGCCGCGGCCGGCTCGATGAGGTCGCTCGAGACGACGCGGCGCGCGTTGGCCTTACCGCGTGAAATCAGGCGGCCCTCTGTTGCGACCGGGGAAGTTGGAGGGGATGTGATCGGACGGGTTTGGTGAGTACGCGTGACACCACGGCGTGGCCCCAGTCTTGCCTATGGTCATACCGGGAAGGTCGCGCAGGTCATCAAGGCTCACACCAAAGACCACTTTGCAGAGCACCTTGGTCATCTTGGCCAGCGCGAGGTGCCACTGCTCGGCGGCCTGCTGCCACCGGGTTGCCTGCAGCAGCGTGCGCCGCGCACGGATCCAAGCGAATGACTCCAACGATAGCGAACGCAGCAGCAGCATAAACACCGTCTGCCCGCCCGGAGCAACGCGAACGACGCATGCGAGGGGATGCACAGGTGAGTGCCCAGCTGCCAGTCATTGGTGCACCGCGCCTCGTGAGAACGCGCACCTGTAGGACATAGGTGCTGATGTTGTTCGCTGCCACACGGTCCTGGATGAATGCGTACTTGCGCGGCTGGTTGAGCACCTGGTCCGCGACGTCAAACAGGCACCGAATTAGCACGTTCCTAAGGTGGTTGCTACATAAGAAACAGCGCGCGTGGTCAGTGAACTTGCGACTTGCAGCCGACTATAAGTAAGGCTTCCTACCAAGTCTCGCGCTCGAGGCGCAGGTGGGTCTGTATGGCCAAATCCCGGTAAGTCTGCAGCACCAGCCGGAACGAGTCGAGCTGGTTATACCCACCCATTGACGGGGCAAAAAGCACCTGCGTACATGAGAGTGCGACGGCCTTTCTAACTATTTCCTGGCCGGACCAGAGGCGCACCTGGCCCTTGACTCGTGGACGGCCTTCCGGCAGGTCGTAGAAGACGGCCGCGATGTGCTCAATGTAAATACGGGCGTAGCGGTTCGGCACGACGGCCGGATCGAGCGGCGCGGGCTCCGCGCCCGGCGTCGCCGCTGCGCTCTCGCTCGCAGACGCCCGCCAGAACAGAGGCCATTGGGAGGGCTGCGACGACAGGGCAACAGCACCAAAAGGGTTATTTCAAGGTGAGCGGCGCGATGCCGTAACGCTAGCCGGAGAGACCATGAGAATGCGTACCGGCGACGTGAACCAGCGGCGGTAGATGGAGATTGTCGAGATTACCAGGTCCGCGTAAACGGACGGCAGCTTGAGCGCTTGCCGGAAGATCTCATGCATGAACGCCAGCTTGTTCTGTAGGTGGCTTAGCCATAAGAGCAGTCACGGAAATCAGTGCCGGTCGACTTTGCCCAGGGGGCGCTTTTTTTGTTTCAGAGGCTCACATTGTCCTGGAAAATGAGCTGCTGCACGAGCGCGTCGTGCTCGTAGGCGCCAATCGCCCACCGCTGCGCGTATGGCACAACGAGAAACTGCAGCATGGGAGGGCACCGCTGTTGGTAGCCATATGCTAAGGTAAATAAGATTAGAGAAAGCGTATGCACTTTGCGGTTAGTGAGTTGAAACGGGCGCTAACGCCGTCGACGCGGGCCGCGCCACGCACAATCGTTCTCGTCGACGAGGCCGGCGTCGCGGGCCGCGCTCGGGTAAAACGTCGTGAGGTAGTGTGAGATGAGCAAGCTGAGGAAGAAATCGGTCAGGAATTTGTTGCCCGCTTTGGCACAGTCCGACACGTGCTGAAGCAGCATGCGGAACAAGTCCGAGTGCAGCTGTAGCCCCAGCCGTGCGCAGCACGCGAGCGATGTGCTGTTAGTCGGGGCGGGTAAATGCTGTCTCGCAACTTGAGCTTGGCGCACCGTCAGCTCTTGTGGCCGTGTCGACGGCCCCGCCGGAATGATCGGCCCCGACGGCGGGTCTACGCAGCTTCAACGCATACGGGCGCCGGGACTTCGTGTCAGTCCACACGACGCCGTGTACGTACCGGCCACAGAGTGCGCCAGCATACCCGGGATAGACTTGTGCCGCAGCTGCAGCGACGGTCCTTCCTCCCGCACGTCCACAAAGGCGCGCGGGTCGATGGCGTTGCGGTACAGCTCCGAGACCGCCGGCGGCTCGTGTTCCAGCACGGCCATGTAGTCCAGGAGCAGCTGTGGCTCGATGAGACATGCAGACCAGCTCTGGGCCGTGTGAGTATCGCTGTTAGGCTGCGGGGCCGCTAGGAACTGTGGGGGTACATACGCGGAGGCCTTCGCTACGGAACTTGATGTGGTTGCCTGCGGCCAACAGCGTCCGCAGCACGTCCACTGCGGCGAATCCCGCAAAACACAACGCAGCGTGTCTCGCAGGGTGAGCACTTGACCTTTCATCGGCGCAGGAAGCGCAGCGAGGCGTACGAATCTCTTCTTCGTGCCGACCGGCTTGGACGTCGTCGGCCAGGTAGCGGAAGCACCGGCGCAAGACGGTAAGCAGCCGCATCATGTCCGTGACGATGTGCGACGACGCCGTGAGCTTTTTCCGTTCTGGTGGCGGTAGGGCAGCAGACAGAACCCGCGGAGAGGTGGTGAGCGCGCTTCTGCAGTGGCTGCGCGGCAGGAAGGGTATCTGTATACACGTACGGATCTTGGCCACCTGGTACTGGAACGCCGCAAAGACCACGGCAAAGACGGTCTCGCTATTGTCTTGAAAGAATAGCGCCTCCTGTTCCGTATCAAACTCTGCGGGGGCCGCATGCGCACAACCCGCAAAGGTAGCGGCCGTCGGCGGTGAGCGACCCGCTGCGTGTCCGCGGTCGCCTGCTGAGTGGCCGCTGCTTCGCACCAATGAAGGCGAGCAACGCGTGGAGTCTGCGCTTGGGCTTAGCGGTCGGCGGCAGGAACTCGGTTGTGATCTTGGCGCTTTTGAGCGCCTTGTCCAGCTTCCGGTCCTTGGCCGCCAGCTCGGCCCAGGTGCTGCTGAGCAGCGCCGTCGAGTGGGTCGGCGTCGTTGCCGCCATGGTGGTGGTCGGCGGCTGCGCCGGGGCCACAGCCTAAGCTGGGCACGGTCGACCGGGGTTAAATGGGCGGTGCAGCCCCTCACAGCACGCGCCAGCCGCAATAGTTGCCTCGCCGGCGGCTGGGTCCGCGTTGTCGTGCTTGGGCACGTATTTGAGGCTTCAGCCGCCAAAACGGACGGTAGATCGGCGTCGTGTCGCGTCTCAGCTTCACGGTTCTTCAGCAGCGACGACGAGTCGCGGCTCGCGTCGTGTCCAGCGCCTGCTACTCAAGAGGCCGTTGTGGACCGTGATGGGTGTCGCGGCCGCGGTTGCGTCGGATGCCCGTAGCGCCGTGACGAGACGCTGGGGCCGTGTCAGTCAGCCAGTCGAAGCACCGGCCGCCTCCGTCGCACGTTCTCCTACTCTTCCTCTTCTGCCCTTACTTCCTCGCTCAACCTCTTCCTCTGGCGCTGTGTCCGCCTGCGAAGTCGTCGATCGTCTCGGCCTCGCGGACGGTACGTCGGATGTCCACGGCGCCGTGCCGCAGCACAGCCCGCCGCCAAGCCAGAGAACCCCTTCCACCTTTCCACCTCAGACTACTACGCGTGTCTGCATGGACCGCTTACCGCCACAGCTCCGCGACGTCGGCCGCCCGTCGTCCCCGCGGTCGCCGGCCGCGTCCAACGAACGGGCACGCAACACGTGATCCGTTGGTCACGTGAAAGGCACTGTCGTGCACATGCGGCAGGCATGAAATGTACGTAAAGGAGGCCGGTCCGCGCCTTCCTTGCTATGCGGCCTATAGCTATACCTGCGTGCGTGCACCACTTAAGTTGCATGTACCATATGATGGCGCCGCCCCCGGCCGGATCGAGCCGGCTGTGCTCGCTTTATACGCGTGCGTACGGTTCTGAATCGCGTTATTTGACGACCGAGCTAAGAACGCCAGGGCGCTATATCATATTAGAGGGCCTATACTGCATTTGTGCACGCACGGCCCCCGCCTAGACGCTGCGCACATGCATGTTAATCGATCGAACATGCAGAGATGGTACGTCCCTATAGGATTTTGGCCTACTGGGCCCGACTATAAACACGTGCGTACGTACGTACGCGACGCTATTATTCTGGGGCTATACAGTATTTGTATACGTATGTAGTGCGGCATTCAGGCTTTTCTCCGTACTACATGTAGCTCCTTTCATGAGTACTGTACAAAACGCCAACATACCATAACCGCGCCCATGTACTTATAGGGCCCCTTGCGGCCGGCCCGTACGGCGCGTGACCACCGTCGTTGGTCGACGATCGATAGATCGATCCAGCGCTGGGCCGCAGTGCTTCAAGGAACGCAGAGTTCGCATACTTGCCTGCGCGCGCTAGCTATAGCTTTAATCGACCGATGTGGCCAAGAGGTTGCAGGCGCCGTCATCAGCACGGCGCCAAAGACGATAAGGTTGGTCACGGTTTTGTCGCACATTTTGATCCGGCACAAGGTGCCGTCTTGCACGACGTTGCCACGGCGGGCGCAGTACACACAGTCGGCCGGCGTCCCGGCGGCGGTCGCAATGTTCCAGTACGTGCCGTTGTGCTCGCCCATGTGACTACGGTGTAGTCGTGCACCCAAAGGCTGCAGACTTCCCACTGTGCGGAATGATTCCCGCGGCGACAGGCGCAGTGAGCTCATTCGTCACGAACGACATGGTAGGGCTCTCGGCGCGGGATCGGCAAAAGCTGTCTTGTAGGTCTGCTACGTCGTAGAGTGGAGAAACCCACCATGTCGGCGTCAACACCATCGGGTCGGGCGCCGTGCCAACGAGCGTGCCGCGCACCGCGAGGTAAGCATGCGGAGTTGGGAGGACCCATACCGCTGGCCGCCAATAGCTCGCCGCCGTGGTAGGTTGCGTTTCACCCGCCATTGGCAGTGCTGCCGACTGAACTGTAGCAGTCTCGCGCGGCGCTCGGGTTTGCGGCCACCACTTTTTCAGTTTTTTCTCGCGCTTAGTTAACCGCGTCGAGTCGCATCGAGCAGCGTGGTTCACACTTGGGCTGTAGATCTTTGGACGCGATATTTTCGCTTTTTTTCGGTCTCTAGTTTGCCTGTTTTTTACCTTAACCTCTGCACCCACGCGGCCTGCGACGCCAGTCGGTTATTCTTGCATCGAATGACTCGCCATCAGGCCTCTGTGTCACGTGGCGGAACTCGTTCACAATTTTCCGCTATATCTATCTAAATGGGCTTCTTCCGTTCTTCTGGACGCTTCCAGAAAGCCAGAAAACCGGACCAGGTCGGGTGCCGGACAAGACACCCTGACTCCCGCGGCCTGATCGCACCCCGATTCCCCAACCGTCGCCAACTGCTTCCCGATGCCACAGCGGACCAAAGCTCGAGGGTCGAACCACTGGGCGCAATGCGATATGTGTATAAAATAGTACCATATGAGAACATCCGCGCAGATGTCGCCTTGAATGATTTCATGGGTCCTTATAGATGGCGCGCCGCTACCTTCCGCGGCCCTTCGATCCATCACCATGCATGCAGTTACAGTACAGGTGATATGGGGCTTACTATGTGCTAGATTCACGTCCATCGAATTTTCCGGCATCTATTGCATGCGCGCGCATATTCCGCACGCACACAAGCGCAATTAATAGCTTGGGTATCTATAGCTGATCTGCTGCCAATTCGCGTGCGCTCCGCCGGGGCGGCCAGGCGCAAATTGAGATACTGCGCGCACATGCAGCCCAGTCGCACGACGTTCGCAACCTGCAGCTAGCCTGTATGTGGCAAGCCTGCGATCAGGATGCGGCAGATACGGCAGGCATGCCAACATTGCATATGCGCGCCGAACTGTATATGCATAGCTTCTACGCGCGCATGTACGCATGTAATTCCTTCTACGCGCGCATGTACGCATGTAATTCCTTCTACGCGCGCATGTACGCATGTAATTCCACGGAGCACGCCGCCTCTACAGCCAGCTAGTGCGGCGTGTAGTCGCGGTCTTGGCGGTCAGCGTGTTCACCACGTCCGAATGATCATGTTGCTCTACCATCGCCGGTGGCGGCCACGGATCGATCGGCGCCGACGCGCGCGCGACCTCCACTCACGGTATGCTCATCCATCCAAGGGGCTGTGAGCCCATGCATGCAGCGCGCGTGAGTGTCCCGCTAGCTACGAGGCGCGTGGTGTTTGCGCGTCTGCGTCAGCGGTCCTTAAAGGATGGGACGCCAGGTTGCCAGCTCACTTTGCGTCTACTGCGTCCACTGTGCGCCGCGTGCCGTGCGAGTGTTTCGGGGGCTTCCCCGGCGGTGTTCCCCGCGGAATCGGGCTTGCGCTGTCCCGCGACCCCGCAGTGGCGCGTCCTTCGAAGCTGTTGCAGCGCCTACGCCCGAGCGCCTTCTTCACGGCGGCACCCTGACGTCACTGGCCCAACCCGCCGCCCTGTGGCAAACGCGCGCGACATGTCTGCGGGCGGTGCCCAGAAGGCCGAGGGCGCAGAGGGCACGCGAGGCTTCGCGGCGCGCGCGCACACGGCGCAGACGGACCCTGCCGCACTGCGCGTCCTGGTACTATATTCGCGCGTCGCTCCTCGCTTCGCTCACTCGCTCGATCGAGGGGTGATTGCGCGCCGTGGCGGCGTGCTATGGTCGCCGGACTGCGCGCTTGGTGGGTGCCGGTGGGATCCCAGCAGTGTGATTAGAAGGGTGCGAAAGGAGAGCGGGACGCCACCGCGCTAGCGGCTGGACCGGATATTTGAACAGCGCGCGGCCGCGGGCGGCGAACGCGCCAACGGACTGCTGCCATGGCGTTCGACGAGGCAGCGCCGCTGCTGGTGCACGCGCCTACGCCGGAAGCACCTATGCCACCCGAGATCGAGCCGACGATCTCGGCCGCGTCCACGGGTTCCGCCATCTCGTCAGGCACTCCGTTGGCCGAGTCTAGCGCCCCGCCAGCCCCGGCAGCGACGGCTGAAGCTGAGAGTGACGCCC
>Ga0180215_1002974_pt1 | contig 16448 bp, 10 predicted proteins | sample eDN3rd37CBELigBY_FD_128871 | JGI IMG/M metagenome (GOLD analysis project Ga0180215, IMG submission 128871) | Enriched backyard soil microbial communities from Emeryville, California, USA - eDNA 3rd pass 37_C BE-Lig BY (version 2) (version 2) | ecosystem: Environmental > Terrestrial > Soil >...
CGTTCCCCGCCTCCTCCAGCCATTTCTCCGAGTTTTCCTTATCGTTGGAATAGAGCAGCTCATGAGAGCGGTTGAACAAATAGACCTTTCCGGTTCCGTCCTTCGTCAGCTCCTCAAGTCCGCTTGCAAGAAACGATTCGTCAATCGTCATAACTAGCAGCCCGTAGCGCTGCAGCATGCTGTTCTTCATCCATCTGGCCGCCACAATCGTATTACGATAGCCGTCCGGCTCGATTTCGCTCGGCAGCGACATTCTCATCCAGATCAGCTCGCCTGACGTATCGCGCAAATTCATCCGGATCGGATCGAGCGAATGCTTGTTCAAATCGTTAATCGCAGGCGTGTTGTAACGGTAGTATACGGTATCGCCTGTCATATCCAGCATGTACAGCCCGGTAATATAAGGCGCGTCCGTTCTGAGCTGATTAATTAATTCGTCAATTTTCTGCTTCTCCAGATACAGCTGAAAGGTGTCGGTATACTTGTACAAATTATAGCGTTGAATCATGCCTTCTATTTCGCTGTTAAACACCAGCATTTGCGAGATTCGCTTCATCTCCTGCACCTTTAGTTCCAGCTTGGAGAATGCCTCTTGATTCGTGCTCCACGCCTGCTTGCTCAGCTCCTCCCGAAACAGCTGCTGATTGCTGTAATACGTATAAAAGCCGGCTATGCTGAAGGAAAGCATAATAATACAGAACAAACTGCCAATCAGCTTAAACTTGAAGCTCGCTGTAACGCTGCTCCAAAGCCACTTCCATATCCGCACGCCAAGCAGCCTCCAATCTCTAGTCCAGTTGGTATTATCATACCATTTTTTAATTAAAACGCTTACATAATATTGTTGTTTTTATTGTAAATGTCGCAATCGTACACTCAAAGATGTCGCAATCCTTCATTATATTCCTCCTCTATTCCATGCTAGAATGAGCCCAAGCTTATGATATGATAGGAGGAAATAACGATGAAAACGAAGTTAAAGGTTGCTATTATCGGCTGTGGTGGAATTGCGACAGGCAAGCATTTGCCTAGCCTGCAAAAAATCGAGCAAGTTGAGCTTGTCGCATTTTGCGACATTTATCTCGCACAGGCAGAGAAGGCCCGCGAGCAATTCGGAACGACGGAATCCAAGGCATACGACGATTACAAGCAGCTTCTTGCAGATCCGGAAATTGATGTTGTTCATGTGTGCACGGCCAACGATACGCATGCTGAAATTACGATTGCGGCGCTTGAGGCCGGCAAGCATGTCATGTGCGAGAAGCCGATGGCAAAAACGGCCGCGGATGCGAGACGCATGGTTGAAGTCGCGAAGCGCTCGGGTAAAAAACTGACGATCGGCTATAACAACCGGTTCCGTTCCGACAGCTTGCTTCTGAAAAAAATGTGCGAGGACGGCGAGCTTGGCGACATTTATTTCGCAAAAGCGCATGCGGTCCGCCGCCGCGGCGTGCCGACATGGGGCGTATTTCTCGATGAAGAAAAGCAAGGCGGCGGCCCGCTTATCGATATCGGCACGCATGCGCTCGATTTGACGCTATGGCTGATGAACAATTACGAGCCTAGCGTCGTATTAGGCTCCGCCTTCCATAAGCTGTCCAAGCGGCCGAACGCAGCCAACTCCTGGGGCTCATGGGATCCTGAGAAGTTCAAGGTGGAGGATTCCGCTTTCGGCATGATCGTCATGAAGAACGGAGCGACCATTATGCTCGAATCCAGTTGGGCGCTCAATACGCTGGATACGAAGGAAGCGCGCTGCACGCTTTGCGGCACGGAAGCGGGAGCCGATATGGTTGACGGTCTTCGCATTAACGGCGAGACGCACAGCAAGCTGTACGTTAATCAGTTCAAGCTTGATCCTAAAGGCGTCGACTTCTACGAAGGCAAGCGTGAAACGATGCAGGATGTTGAAATGCGCATGTGGATCGATGCCATCGTTAACGATACCGAGCCCGTTGTTACGCCGGAGCAATCGCTGGTCGTATCCGAGCTGCTGGAAGCGATCTACGAGTCTGCACGGACTGGCAAAGCTGTGTACTTCGACTAAAACGGAGGTGATCATATGAGCAGACCTAAATTGCGCGTCGCCTTGCTTAGCTTTTGGCATGTTCACGCGAAGGATTACGCAAAGCAGGCGATGGAGCATCCGGACACCGAGCTGGCGGCTGTATGGGACGAACTGCCGGAGCGCGGCAGGCAGGAAGCGGCGGCGCGCGGCGTCCCGTTTGTCGAGAAGCTGGACGATGTGCTGGACGATCCCGCAATCGACGGGGTTATCGTCACTACGGCGACCATCAATCATCCCGATATTATGATTGCAGCCGCTAAAGCCGGCAAGCATATTTTCACCGAGAAGGTAATTGCGATTACCGTTCAAGACTGCAGCCGGATCATGGAAGCTGTCGACGAAGCAGGCGTTACGCTTACGGTATCCCTTCCGCGGCTTAATACGCCGTTCACGCAAGGAGCTCTCGGGCTGATCGCAAGCGGCATGCTCGGCGAGCTGACGATGGTGCGGGCTAGACTGGCGCATAGCGGCGCGCTTCCATGCGAGGCAAGCCCGCTCGGTTACCTTCCATCCCATTTTTTCAATTTAGAGCAAACAGGCGGCGGCGCGCTCATCGACCTCGGCTGCCATCCGATGTATACGGTAAGGCTGCTGCTCGGCATGCCGCAAAGCCTCTATGCCTCATTCGGCTATGTGACGGGCAAAGAGGTAGAGGATAATGCGGTTGTCACGCTGAATTATAACAATGGGGCCATCGGCATCGTCGAGGCGGCCTTCGTCAATTCCGCCTCCCCGTTCACGCTTGAGCTTCACGGCACGATGGGCAGCGCGCTGTACAGCGCCAAAGACGCGAAGTTTATGTATAAGAGCGCTCAGCTGAGAGGCGAGCTTGCGAAGCAGTGGCATGAATACGAGCTGCCTGCCGCATTGCCGTCATCGTTCGAGCAATGGGCGTCGCATATTCTAAACGGAACGAAAGCGGAGCAAAACGTCTCCATAGCGCTGGAACTAACCTCGCTAATGGAAGCTGCTGCGAAATCGGCGCGAGCCGGGCAAGCGATTCATATTTAATGAAAGGAGGAAGCGGCATGCCGGATACCGATCAACACCAGGGCAGCCTGTCCTATCCATATGAGCTCATGAAAGAGCAGCGCCATGCGCTGGAGCAGCTGCAGGCTGACTTCCGCTGGGGGCCGTTCGGCATTCGCGTCATCCGCTTCCACCATACGACCTTTCCGCCTGGAAAGATTGATCATTTTCATAAACACTCGGAAGAATACGAGCTGCATTTTATACCGAGAGGCAAAGGCATCGTCATTATGGAAGAGACGACCTTCGCGCTGCGCGAAGGAATGATGTATTTAACGGCGCCGCAAGTAATGCATTATCAAGAGGCTGACGCCAAGGAATCGATGGATGAGCTATGCTTGCGCATTGGAATCGTTCGCCTTGACAGCGGCGAGCCTCCTAAAGGCTGGGGGCTTGAAGCGGAATGGAGAGAAGCAGAAGCCTGCATCAGGCAGCTGGATCGTATTCCGCTGCGGCCGATGAATGACCGCTTTCGCGCCATGGAGTGCTTCCTTGCCGCCTATCGCGCTTGGTATGAAAGCCAGCCCGGCCTCTTAACGACGATCAGACAGTACATTATTACGATTTTGCTGCGCATGACGCGGGCTTATTTTCCGGAGCCGCAGCGCCAGCAGCTTCCTTCCCGCGATATGAACTGGTACCGCTGCAGGCTGGCCGAGCAGTTCATCAAAGACAATTACAGGGAGCCGCTGACGCTGGAGGCGGTCGCCGAGCGGATTCATATTAGCCCCCGTCAGCTGCAGCGCATTTTCAAATCGCTGACCGGCGGAACGTTCAGCGATTATATCGAGGAGACGCGGCTGGAGCAAGTTTGCGCCTCGTTAATGGAGGGCAATTGGACAATCGAGCAATTGGCAAGCCAAAACGGCTTCGCAAGCGCGAATTACTTGCACCGCGTATTCAAACGGAGATTCGGCATGACGCCGCTCCAATACCGGAGCCGCGGGGCTGCGGGCAAACAAAGCGGCGAATCGGGAGCGCACTCCTGATTCGCCGCTTTGTTTATATTAATTCGGGAAGACGCTCAGCTTAAATCGCATCGCATGATCGTCGCTGCCAGCTCGATACGTGTAGATGATTTCCGCATGATCTCCATGGACCGAGAAATGAGGCGCGGGGGCTTCGGCCTCTATATTCAGCGTTATACCCGGGAGCTTCCAGCATGCTTCGGATAAAGGCACCTGCCCGATATTCGGGCCGATAATCTCGAATAGAACCTCGATGTCGCGATCCGTATTTAGCTCAATCTGGGCAGACAGCTCATCCTTCGCCGCTCTCGCATCAATAACAATTCCTCTCAAATGGGTGCTCCAATGCCCGCCGACCTCTCTGCGAAGCAGGCGCAAATAGTATTTATTGCCATCCTGCGTCATCCAATGAATGGTAGCCGGGTGAAGCTGCCCGCTCGTATTGCGGCTGCCGGACAGCCCGCCGATCATGATGTCCCGCTCAATCCAAGCCGTTGCCGTGCAAAGATGGCTGTTCTTCCCCGGCTCATGGCGCTCGCATAATTCACGGAACTGCCTTTCTGCATAGCGGTCGGTCTGATAGCTCTTCAATACTGGCAGGACAGGCTCCGGCACGTTAACGCCGACCAGCGCGATCATTGGATCATGAGCGCTCTCGCAATTCAGCCCGGCCAAATGCTCATAGCCTGCTCCCAAGGCAAGATAGATGAACACGCCCATAGAGCTGTGCTCTCTCATTTCCATATCGTAGGCTCGAGAAAAGGGGCCTGACAAATTCTCAAGATTGGCATTGTAGTAGAGCGCAATGTTGTTCCAGAGCCCCTGCTCGACCTCTTGCCCCATGCTCCGCACTTCTTCGAGCTTGCCGAATTGGCGGATTAAGCCAAGCACCGTCAGATCGACGCCGTAATAGGTCGTAGAATTGAATTCCGCGAACGTTCCGAATTCCCGGAAGCTCTCAACGAAGGAAGCCGCTTCACGCTTCGCATGGGCGATCCATTCCGCGTTGCGGAAGCGCGCGCCGTAGAAATCGGCAATAAACATATGCATGAGCTCGATATTCGTATTCATTGGGATTGCGTCGGACAAACGGCGGTCGATTGAACCCGCAACCGTCTTTTTCATAGCCGCATCCATACGCCTCGTCAGCTCTGCCGGCAGCATACTCTCGAACAGCTCCAAAATAATGGCGAAAGCGCAGCCGATAAATTCGCGCCAGTTCGGATCATAGCTATTCCATACGGGCGGCAAAACCTCGTCCACAGCGCTCCATAGCCGGCTGCGGACCGCTTGGCGCTCTTCGTCGCTAAGGCGCTCTTGCCCATCCGCTCCAGAAGCTTGCTCAACCATTTTGGCGGCTATTTTCTCGAATGTGCTGGCGAGAAAATACGCATGGCCTGCGCCCAGCGATTTCCAAGGATAATTCCCTTTAGGAGGCAGCTTTGCCTGAGGCGTCGTAAGAAATGTGCCATGGTATATTTCATCGGGGGCGTCAAGCTGCATCTCCAGCACTTTATTCAGTACCGCGCACGCCCGCTCCAAATCGCCTTCCGATTGACGGCTGAGCAGCCCGATCGCGTAATGGGCGCTGCTGCGCGTTGAATGTCTGGCCAAATCGCCGTCCTCGCTGTTTCTTACCAGTTGCATACCTTCGTCGTAATGCCGGTCAAGCTCATTCATCGATTGATGCAGCAAATAAAGCTGCTCCTCGCTCATACGGTCCAAAATGCGATTCGCCACAGTGTTCGTCCCTTTCTCGATCATCTGGCAATAGAGATGGATTGGAATGCGCTATCCAATGTTTCTCAGCGCTTTAGCAGCCATTCATGGTCAGGATCGTTATAGAACTTCCACGTTCTAATCGGTCCCGCCATTACATTTAAATAATAGACCTCATAGCCTGCAGGTGCGGATACCGGATGATAGCCCTTCGGCACAAGAACAGCCTGGCTGTCACGGACCGCTAACGTCTCATCGAGCGATCTGTCGTCGGTATATACCCGCTGGATTGCGAAGCCTTGCGGCGGGTCAACCTTGAAATAATAGGTTTCCTCCAGTAAAGACTCGTGCGGCAAATCGTCCCGGTCATGCTTATGCGGCGGGTAGCTCGACCAATTTCCTTCCGGCGTGAATACCTCTACCACTAGAAGGCTTTCCGCAGCTGCGCTCTCAGGCAAAATATTATGAACAAGCCGCTCCATGCTTCCGCTGCCTCTTACCTCTACGCCTACGTCCCCCGGCTCGATCAGCCGCGCTTCGTAGCCGCCTTTGCCTGGCGCTGTGCATACGGCAAGCTCCACTGCCGTATGCGCAGTCAGTTCATAGCGGTCTTCAGGCGGAACATAAACCGCATAAGGAGGAATTTTCTCGAACGGGCTCATCCGCCCTCCTATTTCCGCCCATTCCTTTTGCAGCGTTTTTACCCCGCATTTGCCGCTCAGCAGAACCAGACATGTCTCTTTATCTCCTGTATCCCGGATAAGCGTCCGGCCAGCTTCCAGCTTCACCGTCTGATAGCCGACATATTGCCAGCCTGCCGACTCCGGCGTTATTTCAAGCACTGTACCATCAGCGGCCGGCTGCTCCAGCACGGGTACGATCAGCTTCGATTGCATCGCTATGTCCTCCTCGAAAGTTTTGCTTTTGTCTGTCGATCACTAGTTTACAGCAGCAGCCAATTGAGAAAGCTCCGCCATCTTGACCGGCCTGCCCAGCTTCAGAGACCAGCTTGCCGCGAGCGCCATCAGCTCCGCCTGCAAGCCGTCTCCGCCGTCAACTGCCACGGGACGCCCTTCCGCGATGCTAGCGATAAACTGCTTTGTTTCATCAATATATGCTTCGTTGTATCTTTCCAAGAAAAAGTGCAGCGGCAAGTCGCGACGAACGCCATCCGCCGTATGAACTTCAGCCGAATTCGGATAATCGTTAACGACAGATACGCTGCCGTCCGAGCCGAATACCTCAACGCGCTGATCGTAGCCGTATACGGCACGGCGGCTGTTATCGATTACGCCGATCGCTCCGCCGGCGAAACGAATCGTGACGATGGCGGTATCCACATCTCCGCAGCGCTCGAACATCGGGTCTACAAGCACGCTGCCGCAAGCGCTAATTTCCTCCGCCTCAAGTCCGCTCACATAGCGGGCCATATCAAAATCGTGGATCATCATATCCATAAAAATGCCGCCTGACGATTTAACATAAGCCTCGCTCGGAGGAGCAGGGTCACGAGAAGTTATTTTTACGATATTCGGCTGACCGATCGTTCCCGCCTCGACAATTTCACGGACTCTGCGGAAGTTATGGTCAAAACGGCGGTTGAAGCCGACTTGAAGCTTGACGTTCGCGCTGCGAACCGCCTCGAGCGCCTCCCTCGTCTGTTCAACCGACATGCTGACCGGCTTCTCGCAAAAAATATGCTTGCCTGCCGCAGCCGCGCGCTTGATGAGATTGACGTGCGTATCGGTAGGCGAGCAAATAAATACGGCATGAATGGAAGGATCGTTCATCCATTCCCCCGCGTCCTTCGTCACGATCGCAATGCCGCGCTCATCCGCCCAACGCTGCAGCGCCTCATCGGCGAACGGATCGGATATTGCCGCTACCTCTGCGTTTGCTAAACGCCCGATATTATCCGCATGTATTTTACCAATTCGGCCTGCGCCGATAATGCCAACTCTCACTTTTTCCATTCCAGTCTGATCTCCCTTCGCTATGCGAGCATTCAGGCGCAGCCTACCAGCGGGCTGTCACCATTTTCTTTCTTGTATAGAACTCCACGCCGTCCGCTCCATTCGCATGAAGATCGCCGTAGAACGATTTTTTCCAGCCTGAGAATGGGAAAAAGGCCATCGGGGCAGGCACGCCTAAATTAATGCCCAGCATTCCCGCATCGATCGTTTCTCTAAATTGACGGACATTGCTGCCGTCTTTCGTGAACAGGCATGCGCCATTGGCGAATTCGGATTTGTTCGCAAGCGCAATCGCTTCTTCCAGCGTATCGACCCGAACGATCGAAAGCACCGGCGCGAATATTTCGTCCTGCCAAATTTTCATTTCTTCCGTAACGCCGTCGAACATCGTTGGCCCTACAAAATAGCCCTTGCCGCAAGCAGCCGCGTCATTGCGTCCGTCGCGCAGCAGCTGCGCGCCTTCCTTCTCGCCAAGCTCGATATAGCCCAGCGTTCTTTCCTTATGCGGGCCGCGAATAACAGGCCCCAAAAATACGCCTTCATCCAGTCCGTTGCCAATCGTAATGGCGTCCGCAGCAGACTTCAGTTTCTCTACGAGCGTATCGCCAACATCGCCTACCGCAACGACAACTGCGCAAGCCATGCAGCGCTCGCCGGCCGATCCAAACGCTGCGCCGATAATTTGTCCGACAGCGGCATCAAGATCAGCGTCCGGCATAACGATGGAATGGTTTTTCGCGCCTGCAAGCGCCTGAACCCTTTTACCGTTAGCGGAGCCTGTTTTATATACATATTCGGCAACCGGCTGGGAGCCGACGAAGGAGATCGCATTCACTTGCGGATGCTCAAGCAGCCCGTTCACGACGTCATGAGCGCCATGGACGATATTGAGCACGCCGTCCGGCAAGCCCGCTTCAGCGAACAGCTCAGCCAGCCTGTTGGCAAGCAGCGGCGTGCGCTCCGACGGCTTCAGTACGAACGTATTGCCGCAAGCGATCGCCAGCGGGAACATCCAGCAAGGTACCATCATCGGGAAGTTGAAAGGCGTAATGCCGCCGACGACGCCGACCGGATAACGGTACATGCCCGATTCCAAATTCGAAGCGATATCCGGCAGCTGCTTGCCCATCATCAGTGTCGGAGCGCCTGCTGCAAACTCTACGCATTCAATGCCGCGCTGCACTTCGCCATACGCTTCCGTATAGCTCTTACCGTTCTCCAGCGTAATGATGCGGGCCAGCTCTTCCCAATGCTCAACAAGCAGGTTTTGATATTTGAACAGCACTCTCGCGCGGCGCGGCACAGGAGTGCGGCTCCAGGTCTCGAACGCTTTTTTGGCGGCTTGAACCGCTTCATCCAGTTCCTCCTTAGTGGACATTGGGACAACGCCAAGCACTTCCTCCGTAGCCGGGTTGTATACTGGCTCCGTCCGCTCGGAGCTGGATGCTGCCCATTGTCCTCCAATATAATTGCGTATTATCGTCGCTTGATTTGTCATGTTATCCGCTTCCTTTCTGTATTAGCTAATTCGTCCCGTCCTGCTCGGCCATCAATTCTCGTACCTGCGTTAAGCTTGGCATCGCATCGGAGCAGCTATGGCTGGATACGACGATCGCGGCTGCCGCGCTGCCGAACGCCATGCTGTCCGCTACCGGTGCACCTTGCATCAAACTATATAGGAAGCCCGCCGCATACGAATCGCCCGCGCCGAATGTTTTTACCACTTGCGCCTTGTAGCTCTTCGCCCGATAGCTTGCGCCATCCTTGCCGTATGCGATCGAGCCCTCCTTGCCGTGCTTGATGATGACAATTTGCGCCCGATGATTAAACCAAGCGGAAGCCGTCGCAAGATCGCTGCGCTCCGCTTGCTGATCCAAGCGCTCCATCATATCGAATTCCTCGCGCGTTCCGATAATAATATCGCAATATTCCGCCGCCTGATTGTAATAGACTGCCGTTTCTTCATCAGAAGTCCATGTGTACGGCCGGTAATCCAGATCGAAGGCGATAACGGCGCCATGCTTGCGAGCGTATCTTAACGCTTGGAATACAGCCTCGCGCGAAGGACTTTGCGCCAGAGCCGTTCCGGAGATGAGCACCATTTTGGAGCTTGCGATGAGCGCTTCGTCTACCTCGCCTGCGGTCAATTTCAGATCGGCGACATTGTCGCGGTACATCAGAATGCTGCAGTCCGTCGGGCTCTTGATTTCCGTAAACGCCAGTCCGGTCACCGCTCCGCTGTCGTCCTTAACAACATTTCTCGTATCGATGCCGTTCTGCTCCAAGTAGCGAACGATAAATCTGCCCATCTGGTCATCCGCCACTTTGCCTACAAATGCGGTCTTCAGCCCAAGCCGGGCCATCCCGATACAAATATTGGCCGGCGAGCCGCCCACATATTTCGTGAAGGTGACTGTATCCTCCATCGGGCGGTTGATTTCGTTCGCGTTCAGGTCGATGCACAATCTTCCTACCGCTACAAAATCATTCGGTTTATTCGAATCAAATAAAATGCCATTCTTAGACATGGATGAATTCTACTCCTTCCGCTCGCCTGCAGCTTGCAGGGATTGTAAGTATTGCAGCGCTTTGATGGCATATTCATAAGCAGGATGCAGCGCTGGATCCTGCTCGCCTTCAAGCATGGCCCAGCCGTCGTAGCCGCGTGCGCCAAGCTCTCCGATAATAGGACCGAAGTCGATGCAGCCGTCGCCCGGCACTGTGAACACGCCCTTGCGAATGCAGCCGACAAAGTCTTCCTCATCTGCTCTTGCCGAATCCAATACCGCCTGCCGGACATCCTTCAAATGGATGTACGCAATCCGGTCGTAGTGCTTGCGAAGCAGCGCCAGCGGATCGCCTCCGCCGTAGTAAGCGTGCCCCGTATCATACAGCAGGTGTACGAAAGCAGGATCTGTCAGCTCCATCAGCCGGTCGATTTCTTCCATGCTCTCCACTACAGTTCCGCCATGGTGGTGGTAAGCCAGCTTCATACCATATTCGGCTGCGATTGCTCCTGCTTTATTCAAGCCGTCTGCAAGCGCCGCCCATCCAGCTTCATCGAGCCGGAGCACGACCTTCTCATTCGGAGTCCGGCGCGGATCGAAATGCAGAGAGCCGCCAACCTCGGCTGTACTAATAACTTTGCTTCCCATCTCGCTTAGAAACGCCGCATGCTTCCGATACGCTTCAAGCTCCTGCTCTTGGTACGACCGATCGGAAAACAAGACGGATTTCCATTGCGATACGAGCTGGATGCCGCGGCCTGCCAGCTCCTTCTTCAGTACGGCGATATCGCTCGGATATTTGCGGCCCATCTCGGTTCCAGCAAGTCCAAGCTTCGCGATATCGTCCAATATCTGCTCATAGGTCGTATGCTCGCCATGCTCGCGCACATCCTCGCCAACCCAGTTGATCGGATGAATGCCAAGCTTCATTTCATTTATCTTTTTCATAGCCGTCCGCCCCCCCTTTAAACTTGCCGCGCGCCTTTAATTCGTTTATCCATTGCGGCATGCGCCGTTTGAACCTTGTCGCTTACGGACACCTCAGCCACATCTACTCTCCACCAGGACTCGTAGCCGCCGCTGTTCGTCCCCGGAAGCACTTTAATTTCGATAAGCGTCGTACCCTTTTCGGCTCTTGCCTGAAGCAGCGCCTCGCGAAGCTCCTTGGCCGTACGTACCGTATACGTTTTCGCGCCCATGCTGCGCGCGTGGGCTGCATAATCGACAGGGATATATTCGCCTGTAAGACCGCCGCCTTCGCTCCGGTAGCGGAATTCATTGCCGAAGCCGTCGCTGCCGTGCTCCCGCTGCAAATTGTGAATGCATTGGTAGCCGTTGTTATCGAACAGCAGCGCCGTAAGCTTCGTTCCTTCCTGAATGCTTGTCAAAAGCTCCGAGTGAAGCATCATATAGCTGCCGTCTCCAAGAACCGCATAGACATCGCGATCGGGCTCCGCCAAAGCGGCGCCGAACGCTCCCGCAATCTCATAGCCCATGCAAGAGAATCCGTACTCCGCATGATAGGTACCGGGCTCCTCTGCCCGCCACAGCCTGTGCATATCGCCTGGAAGGCTCCCGGCAGCGAAGACGACGACATCTGACGGAAGCAGCGTTTCATTAACGATTCCGAGCGCATGCGTCTGGGCAAAGCCATCGGCTTTTTCAATGGAATACAGCCGGTTAACCTCTTGATCCCACTCCGCCTTCAATGCGGCAAGCTCTTGCGGCGCATAGCCGCTTTTATAGCCTTTCTCGATTAGCGCTTGAGCCAGTGCTGCGATTCCTTCCTTCGCATCCGCCTCAACGGCCGCTCCGTCAAGCTTCACGGCATCCAAGCCGTTAATGTTCAAATTGACGAACTCCGCCTCTTCATTGCCGAATGCCGACTTCGAAGCGGTCGTAAAATCCGAATACCTCGTTCCGATTCCGATAATGACATCCGCTTCGCGCGCCAGCCTGTTGGCTGCGAGCGTGCCTGTGACCCCTACGCCGCCCATCGCAAGCGGATGCTTCCAGGAGATCGCTCCTTTGCCCGCCTGCGTCTCTGCAACCGGAATGCCGAACGCCGAAGCGAATGCTTCCAGCGCCTCCGTCGCGCCGCTGTAATGAACGCCGCCTCCGGCGATAATTAAAGGTCTGCGCTTGCCTGCAATAACCGACGCCGCACGCTCTATCGCGCCTGCTGCCGCCGGGCGTCGATCCAGCACATGTATGCGCTTGCGGAAAAACGCCTCAGGATAGTCATAAGCCTCAGCTTGCACATCCTGCGGCAGCGCGAGCGTAACCGCTCCTGTCTCGGACGGGCTCGTCAGCACCCGCATCGCTTGCAGCGCTGCGCTCATTAACTGCTCGGGACGGCTGATTCGGTCCCAATAGCGGCTAACCGGACGAAAGGCGTCGACTGCGGATATTGTATAATCGCCCGGAACTTCGAGCTGCTGCAGTACAGGGTCCGGCTGGCGGCTGGCGAAATTGTCGCCCGGCAGCAGCAGTACCGGTATGCGGTTAACGGTAGCGGTCGCCGCAGCCGTCACCATATTCAGCGCACCTGGGCCGATCGACGTCGTACAAGCGAAGATTTGGTTCCGTTTCTTCTGCTTGGCGTATGCGGCTGCCGCATGCACCATTCCTTGCTCGTTCTTGCCTTGGATGAACCGAAGTTCTCCTGCGCTTCGCTCTAGAGCTTCGCCAAGCCCCGTTACGTTGCCATGGCCGAAAATACCCATCACCCCTGCGACAAACTTCGTCTCCTGACCGTCAACGGATACATATTGCTGATCTAGAAACCGAAGCAGCGCTTGAGCCATCGTCAATCTAATCGTTTTCATGCCAATACCTCCTTGAGAATCGATAAATGAGTGTAGTTAAGCGGTTTCCTAAATGGGTAAAAAAATATAACAAGCGTGCTGCATGTCATGCTTACAAGCATTCTTTGCGACTCGGGCGGGCCGAGCATTCCTCATGTCATGCATAAAGGCAATACAAAGCACTATCGGCGAGCCGTAAGGGCCTCATGATAGGCATCCTGCATAACATTTCGCCTCGGGCGGGCCGAGCATTCCTTATGTCATGCATAAAGGCGATACAAAGCACTATCGGCGAGCCGTAAGGGCCACATGATAGGCATCATGCATAACATTTCGCCTTGGGCGGGCCGAGCATTCCTCATGTCATGCATAAAGGCAATACAAAGCACTATCGGCGAGCCGTAAAGGCCTCATGGTAGCATCATGCATAACATTTCGCCTTGGGCGAGCCGTATTTGCCTTGTTTCCTGCATAGACGCATAATACTGCGCCTCGGACATGCCGTGCGGGCCGCAAAATGCACATTACCATGCAGCTCCATATGACTCTGCGCGCATCCTATCATCCGACGCGCTTGTTGGTGAGACGACTATGTTAACTAGCTTTGATAAACACTCCTGCAAAGGAGGTTAATCGGTTACCTTGATCATACTACGAACCCTTCGCTTGAGCAACAATAATATTTTCTCGCGAGGCTTTTTTTAGCGCACGGCACAAAAAAGGAGCAAAGCCATTTCATCCTTTGCGCCCTAGTTTGTTGAGAATGTGCCTAGACGCAGCATACGAGAAAAGCAATCGTGTTGAAAAAGATGCATAAGTACATGTATTTTGAGTGCAACAAAGTAAATTTCCAGGAAAGCCTGCGTTTATGCAGGCTTTATCCCTATAATAATTAGAATCGATCATCTGCCGCACAAATTCCTGCATTATCGCAGCCTTTCATCCGGATCGCCCATCTTTCACAAACAAAAGATGTACATTCGCATCAATTTTCGGGCTGCCGTGAATATGCAGACCTCGGGCAGTTGAGATAACACCGACCTAGCGCTGACAAGATAATGTCGACCTAGCGCTGACAAGATAATGCCGACCTAGCGCTGACAAGATAACACAGACCTAGCGCTGACAAGAAAATGCCGACCTAGCGCTGTCGAGAAAATGTCAGCCTCGCACTGCCGAGAAAGCGCCAAGCCCCTTGCAATAACCGGAATAACAATCGGTCTATCGACAGTCAAGGCGCAAAGCATATCATGCTTTGCGCCCCCATATCCGTTCCTGCTATGCCGCTGAAGTCTCAGCAAGATTTACTTTCCTCTAAGCTTGCTTATTTCAACGCCGGCCAGCATCATAATGCCGATTCCGTGATTGTCGTTAACGACTGTACGCAAATCGTACATGTAATAGTCCGGCGCAAAAGAATAGCGGGAGCCGCTGCATACGCCGTGCACATTGCCCTGACGGTCAATAGCGTACTTGGCTAGCCCTTCCCAGCCCTTTAATGCAACGGCTTCAAAGGAACCGTCCTGATCCAGCCAGCCCATTCTTATTCCCCGCGCAATCGCATAGACGAACATCGCCGTACAGGATGCTTCTTCATAAGCGTCCTGCTCGTTCAGCACCTGGCGCCATAGGCCGGAATCGCTTTGCAGCGCTGCGACGCCCTTGACCATGCTGACGAAGAAATCGAGCAGCGCCTCTCTGTCCGGATGCTCCTGAGGCAATCGCTCCAGCAGCTCTGACAATGAGAACAGCACCCAGCCGTTGCCGCGTCCCCAAGGCACGCGAGTAGCCCTCTCGTATTTGAAGTCGTACACATGAGACATGATGCCCTCTTCCTCCAAATACAGATAGCTGCGGAACAGAAGAAATTGTTTCGCCGCCTCGTTAAGCGCCGCTTGATCGCCTTTCATTGCCGCATACCGAATGAGAAACGGAGCGCTCATATACAGATCGTCCGCCCACATCGTATTCGCCGAATATTCGCCTTCGCATGTCCGATAGAAGGCTCCGTCTGCTCTGCGCTCCAGCCTGTTCAGCATGAAATCGGCGATAACCTCGGCAATTTGCGCGCTGGATGCATCCGGCGACTGCAGATGAGCCTCAAGCATAGCCGATCCGAACGAGCCGCAATTATCGAGCATGCGGATCAGGACGAGCTGATGATTGATTGAAGGAAAACCGTACTGCTCAAAATCCCAAAGCGAATACGCGTACCAGTCCGTGCAGCTGCGGATATGGCGGAAAGCATATTCCGTTATATCCTCGCGCTGCAGCTCCTTGCCCGTCCTTAGCAAGCCGTACATCGTTACGCCCAGCGGATAATCCCAGCGGCCGAAATTGGTCATCGTGCCGACAGTCCATTTGTTGCTGAGCATCGCATTTTCGTAGTAAGGGCGAACGCTCGTCTCGGGAGCGTCAACCATCCAATAGACCGGGCCGGTCTTGCCCGGAATAACCGATGCCATAGAAAGCGCGCTTCCAGCATTCGGTTCAGACCCGACAGCGAGCGGACCCGCATAAAGCCATTGTCCGGCATAGCCGTGCACGCGCTCCGGCGCTTTCAGCTCCAGCGATCTGCTTCCCGCAGACGCCTCCAGTTGGAAGCCCCAGCCCGCCGCTGTGCTGGCCGACCAAACAAGCAGCTCTTGAAGGCCGGATTCCGTCTCGGCCTCCACTTCAAACGAGCCCGCATCGTCAGTGGTCAATACCAGTTTCCCGCCAAGCCATATTTGAGACGGGCCAAGGACATGGCCGGAGAGTGTAATGTTCGAACAGCCCAATGGAACAGCTACCGTACTGCGGCCATAAGCTGCAGCCGGCGATTCTTCAAGGCCGTACAGCCGTTCCAGATTCGGCAGCTTCGACTCCTCTGCACCCCATTCCGTTCTTGGCAGCCAAGCGAGGCCCGTGTCCCCTTCCGGCTTATTCCAATCTGGAAATTGTCCGTTATGCTCGCCAAACAAGGAGTTCGCTGCAGGCTCCGAATAAACCCAGCCCGCGCTTCCGAAGCGATTCGCGAATGGCGCCAGCACCTGCAAAATGCGCACCTTTCCTTCCTCGGCGCCGAATCGGCAGCCGAAGCCTGCCGGAGTCTTGCGCGCTTCAATCATGAGCGTGTTCCACCCTTTGCGGAATAGAAGCGGAATCGCCAGGCTGCCGTCCGGTTTAAGCTCCTCGATAACAGAGGAACGGTACAGCTGCTGTTCATTAAGATACAACCGGATCGGCCCGAGCGGCTCCATCACGCCGTCAATCGACCGCTCCTCGTCGCTCCACACCAAAGTCATCGCATACGCGTAGCTGCCAAATGGCGCAGAAGCATATTTATCCGTAAAATCAAGCAAGTACAAGCCGTCTTTATTTTGCATAATGCCGGA
>Ga0180215_1002977_pt1 | contig 16439 bp, 14 predicted proteins | sample eDN3rd37CBELigBY_FD_128871 | JGI IMG/M metagenome (GOLD analysis project Ga0180215, IMG submission 128871) | Enriched backyard soil microbial communities from Emeryville, California, USA - eDNA 3rd pass 37_C BE-Lig BY (version 2) (version 2) | ecosystem: Environmental > Terrestrial > Soil >...
AATATGAAAAAAACGATTCAGGAAATTCATGCTTCCCTTTTAGACACGATCGCAGCATGTGGAGACGTAAACCGCAATGTAATGTGCAATCCGAACCCATATCAATCTGAAATACATGCAGAGGTTTTTGAGTGGTCTAAAAAATTAAGCGATTATTTGCTGCCGCGCACTAGAGCGTACCATGAGCTGTGGCTGGATGAAGAGAAAATCATTTCTACACCGGAACAAGAAGAAGTAGAGCCAATGTATGGTCCTCTTTATTTGCCTAGAAAATTCAAAATTGGTATTGCTGTGCCTCCAGCAAACGATATTGATGTTTTCTCCCAAGATCTAGGACTTATTGCAATTGTGGAAGAAGATAAATTGATTGGCTTCAATGTAGCAATCGGCGGCGGTATGGGCATGACGCACGGCGATAAAGCAACATACCCACAACTAGCTAAAGTAATAGGCTTTTGTACACCAGATAAGATTCTGGAATTGGCGGAAAAGGTTATTACCATTCAACGAGATTACGGCAATCGTTCTGTTCGCAAAAATGCGCGCTTCAAGTACACGGTTGATCGCCTAGGTTTAGAAAATGTCGTAGAAGAATTAGAAAACCGTTTAGGCTGGAAACTGGATGAAGCTAAGTCTTATAAATTTGAACACAATACAGATCGTTATGGCTGGATAAAAGGAATTAATGGCAAATGGCATTTCACCTTATTTGTAGAGGGCGGCCGTGTTGCTGATTTCAAAGGCTATCCATTAAAAACAGGACTACGTGAAATCGCCAAAGTTCACAAAGGTGACTTCCGTTTAACCGGAAATCAAAACCTGGTAATTGCTAATATTTCCAGCCAGAAAAAGAAAAAAATCAGCGATCTAATGGATCAATATGGTCTAACAGACGGCAAACAGCATTCAGCCCTTCGCCGCAGTTCTATAGCTTGTGCATCTCTTCCAACTTGCGGTTTGGCCATGGCAGAAGCTGAAAGATATTTGCCAACATTAATCACTAAAATCGAAGAGATTGTTAATGAAAATGGACTTCGCGATGAGGAAATTACTATTCGCATGACAGGCTGTCCAAACGGATGTGCGCGCCATGCCCTTGGAGAAATTGCTTTTATCGGAAAATCTCCTGGCAAATACAATATGTATTTAGGTGCTGCATATGATGGCAGCCGCTTAAGCAAACTTTACAGAGAAAATGTTGGCGAAGAAAATATTCTAAATGAATTGCGTGTTCTTCTTCCTCGCTTTGCCAAAGAACGGCTTGAAGGTGAACACTTTGGAGACTTTGTCATCCGTGCTGGCATTGTTAAAGCTGTTACAGACGGAACTAATTTCCACGATTAATGAATAAAAAAAACATCCACTTTAAGCTTTAACTTAGAAGTGGATGTTTTTTTATAAGAATAATAGCCTACCAACAACATCCCAACAAGATATATTCCTAAAGAAATAAATATTTCTATCTGCACCAAATCTCTCCCTTAAGTTTTTTAACTTATGAAAAACAGCTGCTTTTCTTATCTGTATCTGATACAGTTACATACCTTAACAATAATTGCTTTCTTCCACAAGGCAAAATCTCCCTTTCTATACAATAGAATACTTGTGCATTCCCCTTTAGACAGATAATGAAATCGCTTTCATAAAAAAATTATTTTTTTTACTATTCAATCTATTCCGCGCAGCTTATTTTTAAAATCAATAATGAACGCCTTATTTCCTTCCAACTTATTCTTATACCCGTTTTTATGAAATCATAAACTAAAAAGCACCTCACAACATCGAATTACCATGCTGTAAAGCGCTTCAAAAATGATTGCCTTTTATTGATATTTATCCTGTTTTGCAAAAGCCGCATAAAGTGAAACTTCCATCAACGGGGGTCAAAAGCCCATTAAATAGTGATAAAAATTTTAACTAGTACTTCGCAAGCATATCTGGTTATTCTGACTGCTCCTTTTGTTTTTTTATAAAGATAAATGAACTGCTTCCGCCAAATTTAAACAAAAAGATTCCTCCCGCCAAAACTAAAAAACCAAGCAGCTGTTTAGAAGTAAACGGAACTTTCTCTAATCCCATCCATCCCATGGAATCCAATAATAATGCAAAACCCAACTGTGAAATTAGCACAATCGAAATAGCGTAAGTTGGTCCTAGCAGTCTTACTCCCTTTGTTACACATGTAACAACACCTACACCGATCAATCCACTAAACCAATACCATGTTTTCATATTTTCTAAATCAAACAGCTGCTTTCCTTCTGCGAATATTCCAATGGCAAACGAAGCTAAAAATCCCATGCCGAGCACAATTGTTGTGGTTGTCCAAGAGCCAGTGCGCTCATTGACTTTACTATTAAAAATATTTTGCAGCCCAACAAGGGAACCGCCAATAATAGATAATAAAATTCCTATAATCATTTTTTAGCTCCTAGTATTTAGTCTAATCTATTTATTCGTAAATATTATCTCTTGCAATTAATTTTAAGCCTTCTCTATCTTTTACTAGAATGGATCCTTTTTGCCTTTTTATCAGCCCATCTGCCAAAAACTTTTGAATTGTTCGATTGATATGGCGATAGCTTGTACCAATTAAATTTGCAGCATCCTTTATATAAACCTTACTTGTTTTTTCTCCAGCTAAATCTTCTGCTTCCTGAGAAGAAACAGCTAATAGATAGCTGGCCAATCTAACCTCAACAGGATAAAACAGATTGAATGTTAGCGAATTATTTTTTAGCTGAAATTTTTTCGTAATAATATCCAAAAGAAAGTTTAACAGCGGAGCATAATCATTCGCATATTTTTTTAGTATGGCATATGGGACACTGATCATCGAAACAGGAGAAACTGCCTCGACAGTATTGATAATGTCTATTTCTCTTATATATTCAATATCTCCAACTATTTCAGGAGGGTTCCTAAAGGATAAAATTAACGTTCTGCCTTCTGCTGAAGTTGTATATACCTTAATTTTCCCCTCTACTAAAATATACAGATTCTCTCCTAATTGGCCTTGAGAACAAATCACTTCCCCTTCCTCAAAACAATCTAACCGTAAAAAAGGATAAACTGTTTCAGGAAAAATAGATTCTATTTTATATTCCTTTAAATAATTAGTGATTCGCTCCATATTTTCTATTTTTTTCATATTTTCCACCTAAAAGTTATAGCATCTCTATTATTTTTAAAAGCTTAATATAAGCACACCCACTATCATCATCGCAATCCCTATAAATTGGGGAACAGCCATCTTTTGTTTCTTCACGCCAAACCAGCCGTTTCCATCGACTAAAAAAGTAATCGCTAACTGTGCAATTAGCACTGCCGCAATGGTTAATGTTACACCTATGAGTTGTATGCTTTTGACATTGCTAAAAATGACAATTGCTGCAAATGTGCCGCCAAATAAATACAATGGTTTTACGCGCTTTATTTCTTCCCACTTGCCATCTTTTATAACCAGCAAAACCAGCAGTGCTGCAATAAATCCAGTTAATTGCGTAAGCGTTGCTGCTTGCCATGTACCAATGCCTCCACTAATGGCTGCATTTGCAACCCCCTGAATGGTAATAAAGGCTCCACCTAATAATGCAAAGATACTTCCCTTCATGTTTACACTCTCCATATTCAGCTTCTTTTTCTATTAAATAATAAACTGTCATAAATCGGAAAGGACATATGTCCTAAAATATTTATTCGTCATAAAAAATTATGCTTTGAAAGACTAAACATGGTTGTTTTTTATCATCATGAACGAGCAGTAAACCACACCCACGGTTATAAAAAAAGTAGGGGAGCTAGGCAGGGAGAAACTTGCTGAGCAAAAGCCTGATTGGTTCATCTAAAAATCAGTGGGGAAAAGGTTCCCCACTGTTTGCAGCTTCACTTTATGAAAGCTCTTTTATTCCCTTCGTTAATTCTTGAAATCTCCTGTCCAGTTCTAAGTACGCTTCATCTTTTTGCTGCATAAAGCTTAGTTTCCCAAGAACCTCTTGCCGTTCTGTTTCCAGTTTTAGCCGCATTTGTGCAAGATCACCCTTTGAAGAATGTATATTCCTTTCTTGTTTAACTACTTGATTATCCGCAAACAATAATTGGGAAGTTGTTATTTTTTCTAAAAAATAACGGTCATGTGATACAATCAGCAAGGTACCTGCATAATCAGTCAATGTTTGTTCAAGCTGCTCGCGGGAAGGCAAATCTAAGTGATTCGTTGGTTCATCTAAAATAAGCACATCTTTTTCTTCTAATATATACTCCATTAGTTTGCATTTAACTCGCTCGCCCATACTCATATTTTTTATTGGCTCTTGCCATTGAAAAGCAGAAAAACCCAAATGCTTCATTAAGTTTTGAACTTTGCCTCTTTCTTTAAATGTTTGTTGATAAAACAATTGTTCTGGGGTTTTTTCAGCTGGCAGATCAAAAACTTCCTGTGTCAAATAGCCAATATTTGCAGATGGCGACAACCAAACTTCCCCTTCTGCTGTTTCCTTCCCCATAATAATATTTAATAGTGTCGTTTTTCCGCTGCCATTAGGTCCAGCCAATGCTATTTTTTCTCCATGTTGAATCGTAAAATGAACATTTTTAAAAAGTGATTTTCTGTTAAAAGACTTGCTTAAATGCTTCACTTCTAAAAAACGTTTCCCTTTTTTATTATTGGACTGGATAGAAAATTGCACGTCATAATCTGGTTTTACTTGCTCTATCTTCTTTTTTTCCAGCTCTTTCTCCAAACGCTTTTGCTTCGATTTGACTTGGGCATCCATTTTTTTAGCCTTTACACGATAATATTCTTTAACGCCTTCTTGTTTGGTCGACTGCGCATGTGCCTTCTGGGACCATGAGTTCATTTCTTTCATTTGCGCTTCAATGCGCTCTATTTGTTTTTGCTGCTTCTCATATTCCCGCTGTTGCGTAAGTCTCGTTTGCTTTCGCCACTTTTGGTAGCTTGTATAATTCCCTTTATGCTCCACAAGTTTTTTATCTTCTAACGACCAGATTTTTGTTGCCACTTTATCTAAAAAATAGCGGTCATGGGAAACAAGAATAATCGTTTTTCTGCTTTTTTTAATATAATCAATCAAAATTTCTGTGCTGTGCTCATCCAAATGATTCGTTGGTTCATCCAATAATAAAAGCTCTGCTGTTTGTGCGAATCCATGCGCAAGTCTGATTTTCAGCTTCTCTCCACCGCTCATCTGCTGATACTCCGTTAACGGCAAATTCCACTTCGCCATTAGTTCTGCTTCTTTAGCTGTTGCTTCTGGCACCCCATATTGCTCTTGCTCTTGTTTTACATATGCTACAGCCGGATATGTTTCCTGCCATTGAAATTCTCCTTCAGTTGGATGAACTTCCTCTCCTATTAGTTGCAGCAAGGTAGATTTGCCTGAGCCATTTTTTCCTATCAGACCTATTATCTCCCCTTGTTTTACCGTTGCATTTATTTTTTCAAAAAGAATAGTATCCATTATTTCATAGGATATATTTTTTAATTTGATCAATTCTTTCATATCTATCCCTCTTTCGTAAAAGGGAGAATAAAAAATCCTCCCAATAATTTGGAAGGATTAGTCGGCATTTTTTCTGTACACAAATAAGCTATTGGATAAATAGCGGGAGTATATATGGAAAATGGGCAGACTAATCCTATTTTTGTAAGCAGAAAATTTTCATTTCAACTTGAAAAAATAAGATTAGTTATCCATCGTTCACCCATCATCCCTTCTGCAAGTTTCTAGTTGTCATTATAACATATGCATCCTCCCAATAGAAGAAGATACATGCCTATTTTCATTAAGCTAGCTCGATTCCGCCAGTCACTCCATATACCTGCGCTGTTACATAGCTGGATTCTGTTGAGGCCAAGAACACATAAACGCTCGATAATTCTACAGGCTGCCCAGCACGCTGCAAGGGTGTATTCTGTCCAAATGCTGGAATCTTCTCACTGGGCTGCCCTCCAGAAATCTGCAGTGGCGTCCAAATAGGACCGGGAGCCACAGAATTGACGCGAATTCCCTTTGAAGCCACTTGCTTTGCTAAGCCTCGCGTAAACCCGGTAATTGCAAATTTGGTTGCTGCATAGTCAAGAAGATTAGGACTTGGGTTGTAGCCTTGGACAGAAGTGGTTGTAATAATAGACGCCCCTTTTGGCAAATAAGGCATCGCTGCTTTTACTACCCAGTATAAGGAGAATACATTTACCTCAAAAGTTTTGCGCAGCTGCTCTGTTGTAAGATCGGCTATATCCTCTACTGCCTGCTGTTGTCCAGCAACAAGAGCAAGCACATCTAATCCATCCAGCTCCTTATAGGCTTTATCTACAAGCTCTTTACAAAAAGCTTCATCACTTAAATCTCCAGGAATAAGCACAGCTTTGCGCCCTTCCGCTTCAATCAATCGCTTCACTTCATCTGCGTCCGGCTGCTCCTCTGGCAAATAGTTCAAAACAATATCCGCTCCTTCTCTAGCATAGGCAATCGCCGCTGCACGCCCTATCCCTGAATCGCCGCCAGTTATCAGCGCCTTTCTCCCTTTTAGCCTGCCTGTTCCTTTATAGCTTGTTTCCCCGCAATCTGGAGCAGGCTCCATTTTGCCTTGAACAGCTGGAGGCTCTTGATATTGTTTAGAATATTCTTCATTATAATACTGTGTTAATGGGTTTTTTGGTTGAGTCATTTTATCTCTCCTTTTGTAAGTAGGCTGATATTCATTAGATGTTATTTACTGTTTGCTTAATATTCTTTTTTTATTTTCCCTTTTCTATTTTTGATAAACAAAAAAGACTATAAAAGAACCAGATTATTTGCCGATTCTTTCATAGTCTTTTATAGATTGTATATTATTCTGAGAAGGTTAAATTTACTGGTTTATCTGGAAGATTATTTTTTTCCAGCATATTTGTAGTGGGCGTTTTTTCATCCACCACTTCAAATCGGAAACCATCTGCCCAAATCTTTCCCTTTCCAATAAGCAACACACCAAAATGAACTGAATCGCTTTCTTCTGGTACATCTAAACAAATAGAATAATAATTCCATTCAGTTGTTCCATAAATAGAACGGCTATCCATGTTGTCAAACTGAATTGTATCCCCAGATGTATTATCAATTCGCATCCAAGCGCCAGCTTTTGTTACGGCCTCTGTTTTAAGAAAACAGGATAGTTTTACCCGCTTTCCCTTATATTCCTTTGCTTGGAATGCCTGCATCATTGTACCAAACTGCTGCTCATTAGCTTCTTTTACTGCATACAACAGTCCAGACTTTTCCCCAGAATGAAAAACTTTTGTATCTGACATAACCTCGTACAATTCTGGATTACTTCCACTTAAACTCCATCCTTTCACTTGCCCCTTTTGCTCCATAGATATATCCTCCTCTGTCATCTGTATAGCTTTCATCCATTTCCGGTATTTCCCTGGCGGCAATGCATAAACGTCTTTAAATGCTCGAGAAAAAGCTTCTTGAGACTGAAAGTTAAGTAAAAAAGCAAGCTGAATAATTGATTCCTCTGTTTGAATAAGCATTTTCGCTGCAATAGCCAGTTTTCTTAACCGAATATAGTCACCAATGGTTTGTCCCGTTTCTTGTTTAAACACTCGTAGTAAATGATATTTAGAATATCCGATTTTTTTGGATAACTCTTCTAATAAAATCGGCTCATAAATATGGTGCTCTATATAAGAAATCGTATGTTGCGTTACATGACTATACAGCATTTCCCTCACCTCAAATCTAGAATAGCAAATAATGATCATATTTTTTTGATCTTGATTGCTAAAACCTTTTAAATACACTTTTATTGAATTTTTTTCCTATAAAAATTGCCTCTTTAGCAAAAAACTAAAGAGGCAATGATTTATTTAGCTATATTATGTTATAGAGCGTTTCTTAAAGTTGAGCATAGATCCTATTACTACACCAATTACTGCTGGAAGCATCCAGCCTAGCCCTAATTCATAAAATGGCAGAGCACTTTTATAGAACTCGCAAATTTGATCAAAAAAGGCTAATCTTGCTTCTGGCATGCTGCCAATCAATGCTTGATACCCATCTAAAAAGCTGACTAAAAAGGTTAAAAATATGGATGTTGCATAAACACTGCGTTTTTCTTTAAACATAGGCGCAAACAATGTTAGAAGAATCAGCACAATCGCTAGTGGATAAAGGAACATCAGTACAGGGACAGCAAAGCGAATGATATTGTTTAAACCTAGGTTCGCAAATAAAAATGATAGAAGACAAAGAATCAATACAAAGCTTTTATAGCTTATTTTTGGAAATACTTCATGAAAAAACTCACTGCAGGATGTAATCAGGCCAATGCTTGTTTTTAAGCAAGCAAGTACAATAATAATAGCAAGCAGGACACCGCCAAAAGAGCCGAAGTAGTGCTCAGCTACAGCTGCAAATATCAGCCCCCCATTTTCGAAGGTTCCAATAGCCTGTACACTTGAAGCGCCCATATATGTGATAAATCCATAGATGATCATCATAAGAAGCATTGCAAAAATTCCCGATTTCCATGTTGTTTTGGCAATCTCCTTTACATCCATTATTCCTTTGCTTTTAATGGCATTAATAACCACAATTCCAAAGGCAAGAGACGCAAGAGCATCCATCGTATTATAGCCTTCTTTAAAGCCTGTCATAAATGATTGATTCACATATTCTCCTATTGGTTTTTGAAAATTCCCCATCGGATGAACAATACTCGTAATAATCAGCACAAATAAAAATATAAGAAAAGCAGGTGTTAAATATTTGCCGATATAGTCCATAATCTTTGCTGGGTTTAAAGAGAAATAATAAACAAGCAAAAAGAAAGCAAAACTAAAAATCGCAAGCATTAATGTAATATGCTCTACTGAAACAAAGGGCTGCACTCCCACTACAAACGGCACTGTCGCGGTGCGGGGAATCGCAAAAAACGGCCCAATCGTTAAATAAAGCCCTAAAGAAAATATAAGTCCAAAGGCCGGATGTACACGGTTGGATAGCTCACGCAGTCCGCTGCTTCCTGATAATCCTATCGCAAGTATGCCTAAAAAAGGAAGACCAATTGCTGTTACTAAAAATCCAATTAAAGCAGACCAAAAGTTTGTTCCTGCTAATTGACCAAGCTGTATAGGAAAAATTAAATTGCCTGCACCAAAAAACATGCCAAATAGCATTGTTCCAATAAGTGCATATGTTGAAAAAGAAACTCTTTGCTGCATAGTCATACTACTCCTTATTAAAATTGACATATAAATTTGATAATACAGAAAAGAGCGTATATACACAATATATTTTTTTAATATATCTTTTTTTAGAATAATCAGATCTTTCCATAAATAAAAACACGAGAAAAACTAACGCTTTTCTCGTGTTTTCACTGTACATTCATCTCCCAAATGCTTCTTACGGATGGGAAACAATTGCTGTTATATCTCCTTCAATCGAAAACTTCTTCACACCGCTTGGAAGGATAAAATGCTCTCCTCTTATTAGAAAAAGGCAAAGCTTATTAAATAAAAAGACTAAAAAAACCTTATATCTATAATTCCCTTAAAACTTTTTTCTCGACTTTTAAGAAGAATACTGCATTTTTTTGTAAAATCTGTCTGTAAAAAGGTCTTTTCCAAATGAAGATCTACTTTACCTTACGATTTTGAAATGCTGACAGCAGTAAAGAAAAATTTATCATAGCGATGTCTTGAAAAGGAGTACTCAAAAGGAACGCCTGTATTTAAATAGGATACCTGTTCTACTTCAAGAATCGGATCCTCCGAAGCACAGCTTAAATATTTTTGATCTAGTTCGTTAGATTTGCAGGCCCTAATTTTTCTATGAGAGCCTGCAATCGTCAATCCTAACTGTTTTTCAATATATTCATATATGGATAAATGCAAAATTTCTTCTGTAAGGCCGCTAATTAAATCACTAGGCATATATGTGTTTTCTAAAACATATGGTTCTCCCTCTACCACTCTTAAGCGGATAATATGATAAACCGGAGTTTGGTTTGTAATGGATAAATGAGAAGCGACCTCTTCATCTGGGAACATAACTTCAAACAAAATGATTTTGCTTTTTATCTTTTTACCTCTTAATAGATTGGTAAGCCCCAGCGACTCTCCTGTTCCTACATTTACTAATTTATTGTCAATTGCCGACTTTATAATAAACGTACCATGTCCTCGTTTGCGATAAAGCAGACCCTCCATAACAAGTATATCTAAGGCCTTTTTCATGGTCATTCGGCTGCAGGCAAATTCTTTGGCAAGTGAAATCTCATCCGGAATCGGAAAATCGGCAGAATACTCCCTTTCCATGATTCTCCTTTTAATTTCTGCTGAAATTGCCTCATACTTTGTCATCCTGACCACCTGCTCTAAAAAATTTATACTTGCGTATTTTCTTTATTATACTTCTTCTAATTAACAGTTTTCTATTATATCTTTCAGCTAGTGACTAATTATTTAGCTAAATAGCTTCTGCCACTTAGGCTTCTGGTCCTTAAAAGAATCAAAAGCCGCCCTTTTCCGAAATTTCCTTAAACCAGTATCCACTTTTTTTAATCGTTCTTTCACCATTTTGATCAAGATTAATAGAAATAAAACCATATCTGTTTTTATAAGCATTCGTCCATGACCAATTATCCATAAACGTCCACATATGGTATCCCTTCACATTGGCTCCTTCTTCAATCGCTTTATGAACCCATTTTAAATGTTCTCTGACGAACTCAATACGATAATCATCCTCAATCATACCATCTTTATTCCTAAATTTTTCTTCTCCTTCAACCCCCATGCCATTTTCAGAAATAAAGGATTCAATATTACCATAATTTTCTTTCAAATTAATAAGTATATCGTAGATGCCCTTTTCATAAATTTCCCATCCGCGATGGCGATTCATTTTTCTTCCAGGCATTTCATAATTATCATAAAATCTTTCTGGCAGAAATGGCGCATACGGATTCGGTACATTCTCCTTTGCCTTTACGCGGCGCGGCTGATAATAGTTTACTCCTAAAATATCAACCACATTTTCTTTTATCAGCTGCACATCTCCTTCTTCCGTAACTGGAAGATAGCTATGCTCCTTTAACAGCTCAATCAGCTCTGCAGGATACTCTCCTTTTACAGCTGGGTCTAAAAAGCTTCTATTAAAAATTAAATCTGCAATATTGGCTGCCTTTATATCAGCTGGGTGCTGACTTCTTGGATAAGAAGGGGTTAAATTAAGAATAATCCCAATCTTTCCACCTGGAACTTGGGCTGTTTTAAAAACTCGGATAGCCTTTGCATGAGCAATGATAGTATTATAAGCAACTTGAGCTGCTTTACGGAAATCTATAATGTTAGGATAATGAAAATCGTATAAATAGCCTCCTTCTACAGGAACAATAGGCTCATTGAAGGTAAACCATTTTTTTACACGATCTCCGAAAAGAGCAAAACATATTCTGGCATACTCAGCATAGGCTTCCGCTGTTTTTCGGTTCTCCCATCCACCAATCTGCTGAAGTTCAAGCGGCATATCAAAATGAAATAAATTAACAAAAGGTTCGATATCATAGTAAAGCAGTTCATTTATAACACGGTTATAGAAATCTACAGCCTGTTCATTTACAGGACCGGTTCCACTCGGAATAAGTCTTGACCATGAGATCGACAACCGAAATGAATTGTGTCCAATTTCTTTCATAAGACGAATATCCTCTTGATAGCGGCAATAAAAATCCGATGTCTTTTCAGGCCCTATTCCATCAAAGAAACGATTTCCCTCTTGCTCATACCAATAATCCCAAATATTTAAGCCTTTCCCATGCTCCCTGGATGCGCCTTCTATTTGTGTAGCAGATGTGGCACTTCCCCACCAAAAGTCCTCTGGAAATTTGTATTGCATTGACATCACACACACTCCTTATATCGCTATTTTCGTGCTCTTACACATTTTTTAATCGATGCAGTTCAATAATTTCTATCGCTAAGTCTTTAACGGTCATTGCCGTCATAAGATGATCCTGAGAGTGAATTAAAATAATATTAATATCATTTTTCTTTCCACTCGCTTCCTCTGTAAGAAGCTGTGTTTGAAACTGATGTGCTTTTCCAAGCTCTGTTTTAGCTTCTTCTATTAAACGGTCTGCTTCTTCGAAGTTTCCTTCCTTTGCCTCATGGATTGCTTCCATTGCACACGAACGTCCATTTCCAGCAAATAAAATAATCTGGAAAGCAATTCCCGTCATTTCTGTCATTTCATTCATTTATAAACACGCTCCTATATTAAAATTTCTGGTCTTTGGAGATATCCAACAACAAAGACCAGATACCTATTTTTTATTTTCCGGATATATTAATAGTTTCATCCTGTGTTGCTATATTAGTTTTTACAGCACCTTTCTCATTTTCGTAATAATTTTTATCAAGAATTTTTAAAAATGGCCACCAAATCCCCATTACAACAAGAAGATTGACTAATTGCAGAGCACCTCCCTGCCAGCTGTTCCCTGTTGCTAAAAATCCATTAATGATAATAGGTGTTGTCCATGGAACAATGACTCCAGCAGGCTTTGGCACTAGACCGGTCGCCATAGAGAAGTACGTAATAAGTGTAATCACAACAGGAGCCAATAGCCATGGAATCAAAACGAGAGGATTCATAACAATTGGAAGTCCAAAAATCATTGGCTCATTTACGTTAAAAATCCCAGCAGGTCCTCCTAACTTTCCTAACTCTTTCGTTTGTCTGCTCTTGCCAATAAGGAAAATCAAAAGCACTACCCCTAATGTCATGCCAGTTCCACCCATGCCAACAAGGAATGAATCAATAAATTGTTTTGTTACAATATTCGGAAGTTCCTGCCCCGCTTGAAAAGCCTTTAAATTTTGATCATTTAATGTATACCATATTGGATCAAATACTGAGTTCACCACAATTTGTCCATGCAAGCCAAAGAACCAAAATAATTGAATCAGCAAAACTGCAACAATAGTAGCCGGTAAACCGCTTCCAAGTTTAGTTAAAGGTTCTTGGATAATGGTATAGACAAAATTCTGTACCGTATCAAATGATGTTACACTAAACAAAATGCGAACAATTAAAAAAGACGTTAATGTTAAAGTAACTGGAATAAGTGCACTAAAAGATTTTGAAACAGCACTTGGAACACCTGGAGGCATTTTTATAATCCAATTTTTTTGTACAAAAAATCTGTATAATTCGGCAGATACAAATGCAGTAATAATTCCCACAAACATTCCTTGGGCTCCTAAAGCAAATGTAGGAATAACACCCGTAGTTTCGCCGAGAACTTGCGGTGTAAGAATAAGGAATGAGGCCAATGCTACGACACCGCCATAAATGGCCTCTAATTTATAGTATTGGGTTAATTTATATCCAATACCTATTATTACAAACAGCCCCATAATGCTTAATGTTGCGGAAGATGCAGGGCCTAGTGCATCTTGATACGCTTTATAAGCATCTTCGCTAATAAGACGATCTAAGAAAGGAAAATTTGCAATAACAACAAAAATGGAGCCGAAGATAATTAATGGTAGAGCAACCATGAATCCATCACGCAATGCAGTCAAATAGCGATTATTATTTAATTTGTCAGCAATTGGCAGAAGAATATTTTCTAATATATCCATAAACTTATTCATTTCGCTTCCCCCCTGGACTTTATTTTCCTTCCATTAATTGAATTGCTTTCCTGTACACTCCTTCTCCATCTACACGCCCGTAAGCAACCGGGTCAATAACATCAACTGGAATCTTTAAATCTTCAGCAAACTTTGCAAGTCTCTTTTTCATAAATCTCATTTGTGGACCAATAAGAAGAATATCCGCTTTTTCCATTTCCGACTGTGCTTGGTCTTGACCTACTGCCCAGATTTTAATCTCATCACCAACAGATTTAGCGTATTCTTCCATTTTAGAAACAAGTAAACTCGTGGACATACCAGAACTACATGCTAATAATATTTTTTTCATAAGAGAAACCTCCTAAATTTATTTTATTTTGTTATCGCTTACAAATATAATTATAATCATTTGTTTTTATTTGTCTAGACATTTAGATATTTTTTTGCAAAAAAATATCTAAATGCAAAAATAAATACTTTCATCTGTAAAAAAGACCTCCTTCTTTTGCGCGAATGGAGAGGACCAATACCTTCCCCTCCTTTCCACTTATAAAAAGCTTTACTAAAAAAATCATTGCAGGAGCTAGTTTTTATCCTCTACTCACAAGCAAATCACTTTTATTTTTGATAGCTTCTTCTAGCCTCTGCTTTTGGCTTAACAATTAGACGCTCTTTGCCCATTAATAAAATAGCAATAAATCCAAGACCTATAGGAATTAATATCCATGCAAAAGTAGAAGAAATAGACGAGGCCATAATTTCCAGCATTTTATCTAAGAGTTCTGTCGGAATTTTGTTCCTATCACTTGCTGATAACAATGCCTGTGCATCCATATTGCCTGTAAATCCTCGCATTTGACCAAAAGAGTCCTTTAGCTTATTTGTAAACAAATGATTTTGAATGGTGCCAAATACCGTAACACCTATCGTCATTCCAAGGGTTCTAAAAAATTGATTTGTTGATGTAGCAATTCCACGTTTTTGTGGTTCTATTTTATGCTGTGTTGCCATGCTTAATAGAGAAAAAGAAAATCCCATGCCAAGACCAGTAATCACCATAAATAGAGTAAGAGAGCTGCGTGCTGTATTTACATCAATTGTGCTTAAAAGCAGCATTCCTATAAAAAATAAACAGACCGATACAAGCATAATATTGCGATAGCTAAATTTTCTAACACTTTGTCCTGCAATCTGGCTTCCTATTACCGATCCTACCATCATAGGAATTAAAATGATGCCAGAATTTGTTGCATTTCCTCCATACACAGACTGAACAAAAATAGGGATCAGCACAGTGGTAATAATAAAGGCTGCACCATAAAAAAAGGCCGCTCCCTGTGTTGCAGCAAAAAGCCGGTTTTTAAATAGGTCCAACGAAATAATCGGATCTGCCACTCTTCTTTCCACCCAAATAAACAATACAAAGAGAACAGCAAATATACCAAAAAGAGAAAGAATAACTGCCGAATCCCAAGCATATTCATTTCCGCCAAATTCTAAGGCAAACATTAAACTGACAACAGCGCCTACTAAAGCAATGGCACCAACCCAGTCAATTTTAAGCCTTTTAAGATTAAGATTTTCTTTATAAAACAGCACAATAAAAAATAAAGCAATGATGCCTAACGGAAGATTAATATAAAAAATCCATCTCCAGTTGATTTGATCCGTAATATACGCTCCAAGCAACGGACCGACTACGCTTGACAAGCCAAATACAGCCCCAAATAAGCCTGTCATTTTCCCACGTTTTTCAGGAGGAAAAATATCAAAAATAATGGTAAATGCAATGGGCATTAATGAGCCCCCGCCAATTCCTTGAATAGCTCGATAAATGCTTAATTGTGTAATGCTTTGGGCTGTTCCGCAAAGAGCAGAGCCAACTAAAAAAATAAATAAGCCCAAAATAAAAAAGCGTTTCCGCCCATACATATCGGATAACTTTCCAAATATAGGCATACTAGCCATTGTAGCAACCAAATAGGCAGAAGTGACCCAAATAAACTTATCAAGACCGCCAAGTTCTCCCACAATTGTAGGCATAGAGGCCGAAACAATCGTATTATCCATCGCGCCCATTAATATTCCAAGCAAAAGCCCTGCCACGACAAAGCTAACTTTACTTTCAGCTGCCACCATATAAATCCTCCTTTTATCTTTAAACTAACTTATATTGTTGATTAAAAACTTATGTTTGTCTATCTGACTATTTTACCTCCTAAGCATTTCTCGTTACAATATAAACTTTTATTTTCTGTAGTGTCATGCATCCTTCAACATAAAAAAAACTAATCAGCAAAACATAATCTTCCCTGCTCATATCTTTATATTTAATATTTCCTTGCACACTGATTATGAAGCTGGTAATTTCATGCTTTTTATAAGGAAAAACAGCGGCAATTATTACCTTGATTGTAATCAACGCCGCAATTTTTATGGTTTTATTGCCTCTTTGAAGATATATTTTAATTGATTGTCAAAAGCTCCCTCTGTTCCACCATCATAAAACTTCTTTTGAAAATAATATGTTAGTTTAGAATAAAGTTTGAGTAAAAGAATGCTAGAAATTGGACAGGCTTTAAATCTTTGCGTAATGCTTAAAAAGGGGAGATTGCTGCACTGTCATCCATTGGAGAAATAAAGGGATTACTTATCAGTATTCAAAATGCCTGGACGGCTTCTTTTAAAAAAGGAAGGAAATCCGACCACTTTGTAAAATATTTCATTTTATGCATTATGGGTTGCTCTTTTCCTCGCCAACCAAATAAATAAAATGCATTGT
>Ga0180215_1002979_pt1 | contig 16433 bp, 15 predicted proteins | sample eDN3rd37CBELigBY_FD_128871 | JGI IMG/M metagenome (GOLD analysis project Ga0180215, IMG submission 128871) | Enriched backyard soil microbial communities from Emeryville, California, USA - eDNA 3rd pass 37_C BE-Lig BY (version 2) (version 2) | ecosystem: Environmental > Terrestrial > Soil >...
CGGACTCGTCGATGTCGTGGGTGACGAACAGGATCGTCATGTCGAAGCGCTCGCGGACCTCGAGGATGAGGTCCTCCAGGTCGCCGCGGGTCTGCGCGTCGACGGACGCGAACGGCTCGTCCATGAGCAGGATCTCCGGCTGGTAGGCCAGCGCGCGGGCGATCGCCACGCGCTGCTGCATGCCGCCCGACAGCTCCCACGGGTAGCGGTCGATGAAGCGCTCGAGGCCGACCGCCCCGACCGCCTCCTCCACGATGCGGGTGCGCTCGGCCTTCTCGAGCTTCTTGTGGCGCAGCGGCAGCAGCACGTTGCCGCGCACCGTCATCCAGGGCAGCAGCGAGCGGCTGTACTCCTGGAAGACGAGCGCCATCTCCGGCGGCGGATCCACGATCCGCCGCCCGCGCAGGCGGACCTCCCCGGTCGTCGGCGCCAGCAGCCCCGACATGCACTTCAGCAGCGTCGTCTTGCCGCAGCCCGACGGGCCCACGACGCACACGAACTCCCGCTCGGCCAGCTCGAAGGAGACGTCGCCGATCGCGTGCGTCGCGTCCTTGCCCTCGCCGTAGACCTTGCCCAGGTGCTCGATCTCGAGCATCGCCCTCCCCCTCCGTCAGCTCAGCGCGCTCGCCTTCGCCCCACGATGCCACGCCAGCACGCGGCGCTCGATGATCACGAAGGCGACGTTCAGGACGTAGCCCAGGATCCCCAGCAGCAGGATCCCCGACCACATCTCCGGGATCGCGAACGACCGCTGCGACTGCAGCACGAAGAACCCGATCCCGTTCGTCGAGGCCACCATCTCGCTGATGACCATCAGGATGACCGCGAGCGACAGGCTCAGGCGCATCCCGGCGAAGATCTGCGGGCTCGCCGCCGGCAGCATCATCCGCAGCAGGCGGTCGCGCCCCGACACCCCGTAGACGCGCGCGATGTCGCGCAGCGTCGGGTCGATGCCGTTGATCCCGTCGATGGTGTTCAGCAGCACCGGCCACAGGCAGACGAACGCGATGATGAAGATCTTCATGTCGTCGCCCACGCCGATCACCACGATCGCGAACGGCAGCAGCGCCGGCGGCGGGATCGACCGCAGGAACTCCACGATCGGCGCGACCGCCCGTCGCAGGGTCCGCGAGGAGCCCAGCACCGTGCCGAGCGCGACCGCGACGATCACCGCCAGGACGTAGCCGATCGCCATCCGCCGCAGGCTCGGCCACACGTCCGACCCGAAGCGCTCGAACAGCCAGTTGTCGGCGAAGCGCTCGAAGACGTCCGAGAGCGGCGGGTAGTAGAAGGTGTCACTCTGGGACGTCCAGACCCAGAGGATCGCCACGAGGACGATCGGCACGATGATCTCGAGCGCGAGCTCGGCGAGCCGCCGGGCCTTGGGCGTCATGGCGCCACCTCCCGCTGCGAGGGATGCCAGCGCAGCACGCGCCGCTCCGCCGTCGAGGTGATGATGTTCAGCAGCCAGCCCAGCAGGCCCGTCGCGAGGATCAGCGCGTACATCACCTCCAGGTTGCCACCGGAGCGCGCCGTGTTGATCTCACGCCCCAGGCCCGCGGCGCCGATCACCAGCTCGGCCGTCACCACGAGGATGAGCGACACGGCGGAGGAGATCCGCACCCCCGTCGCGATGTAGGGCACCGCGCTCGGCAGGGTGATGTGCCACAGCCGCGCCAGGCGCCCCAGCCCGAAGGACCGCGCGGTGTCCGTGGCGACCGGGTCGACGTCCTGCACGCCGTAGATCGTCTGGATCAGCAGCGGCCAGAAGGACGCGAACGCCGCCAGGAACACCTTGCTCTCCAGGCCCGTGCCGTAGATGAGCACCGCCAGCGGGATGAGCGCCACCGACGGGATCGGCCGCAGGAACTCGATCGGCACCCGGAACGCCCGGAACACCCATCGGCTCGAGCCGATCACGATCCCGAGCGGGATCCCCAGCGCCATCGCGATCCCCAGCCCGATCGCCCAGCCCTGCAGCGTCGCGCCGACCGCCTCCCAGAACCGCGACTCCCCGAACTGCCGCACCAGCTCCGACACCGTCGAGGTCATCGTGGGGATGTTGCGCTCGGAGATCACGTCGGTGCGGATCACGAGCTCCCACAGCCCCAGCACCAGCGCGACCGCGACAAGCGGCGCGAGCCAGCCGGGGGCCCCGCGCCCACGGCGACCCCGTCGGGGGACGTCCTCCTGCACGCCGACACCGGCGCTCGTCGCCATGACCTGATCTTCTCCCGTCACTCCCTGCCGCAAGCGTTCAGCCTTGCCGGCTCCCTGCCACAAAGCTCGTACAGCCTGCCAGGTCCGGCCGCGCGGGGCGGTTCGCCCGGGGTTGACGCCGTCACACCGGGTTTGGGACCATCGCGCCCTTTCCAGGAGAGGAGCCCCGGTGCGCCAGGTCTTTTCGCGTCGGCTGCGGTACGCCCTCGGGGGAGCGCTGTGCGCCGCCCTCGCGCTCGTCCCCGCGACGGCAGGGGCCGACGCACCGCGCGCGCAGGCCGCGATCGTCGGGGGCTTCCCGATCACGCAGAGCGCCTACGTGTCGGCGGTGCTGCTCAGCGACACGGAGGTGCCGATCGGGACCCCGGACGCCAACCGCCAGTTCTGCACCGGCTCGCTCATCGACGCGCGGACGGTGCTGACCGCGGCGCACTGCATGTTCCGCCGCGGCGTCCCGCTCCAGCCGTACCAGATCGACGTGCTCATCGGCCGGGCCAACCTCGACGACGTCGGCGGGCGCAAGCACGGGATCGCGGCGATCGCGACGCACCCGCAGTACAACCCGGACACGGGCCAGTACGACCTCGCGCGGCTGACCCTCGCGGAGCCCTCCACGCAACTGCCCGTCGCCGTCATCGCGCCCGGACAGGAGTCGCTGTGGCCGGCGAACGCGCGCGGGTTCATCGCCGGCTGGGGCAACCTCGCCGAGGGCGGCCCGGCCCCGACGCAGCTGCAGATGGGGATCGTGCCGATCCGCGACGACCTGAGCTGCCTCGGCGTGCCCGGCCAGTTCTTCGACCCGGTCACGCAGGTCTGCGCCGGGTACCCGGGCGGCGGCGTGGACGCCTGCCAGGGCGACAGCGGCGGCCCGCTGTTCGTCGAGGATCTCACCGGCCGCCAGATCCTCGTCGGGGTGACGTCGTTCGGGCGCGGCTGCGGGCGCCCGCAGTCGCTCGGCGTCTACGCGCGCCTGGGGTCGCCGGCGATCCGCCTGTGGGCCACGACCGGGCAGCTGCCGCCGGCGACGGGCGCGCCGCCTGCTCCCGCCGCCGTCCAGGCGACCGTCCGCATCGTGCTGCAGAGCGTGCGCCGCCGCGGCGGGCGCAAGGTCTTCATCCGCGGGCGGACGGAGCCGGCGCTCGCACGCGTGCGCGTGAACGTGCAGCGCCGGGTGCGCGGGCGGTGGGTCGCCAACGGCTACATCGTCACGACGACGTCCGGCGTGTTCCGCGGGACGGTGACGATGCGCCGCGGCCTGCAGCGGGTGCGCCTCGTCATCGCCGCCGGCACGAACCGCGCCCGCGCGGAGAGCCGCGTCGTCCGGGTGCGCGTGCGCTAGCACGTGGGGCCTCCACCGGGGTTGAGGTCAAGGCCCGCGTGCCCGCGTCAGAGGACCGCGACCGGCCCCGGAGGCGCGCCGGCCGTCCCCGTGAACGGCAGCGGGGGCGCAGAGACGAACACCTCCCACGCGCCGGCCTCGGCGCAGGCGCTCGCCAGCGCGTCGAGCTCGAACATCTCGCCCAGCGGCAGGCCCATGTAGACGATGGCGGGGATGTGCAGCGGCTGGAAGCTGTCGGGCAGCTCGTTGGGGCGGACCTCCACCCCCCAGGTGTCCGACGCCACCGCCGCGACGCACCGCTCCGCCAGCCAGGGGATCGTGTACAGGCTCAGGCCGGGGGCGTCGCCTCCGGCGTAGGCCCCCCAGCCCTGCAGGCGGCAGCGGTGCATCTGGCCCGTGCGCAGCAGCAGGATGTCGCCGTCGCGGACCTCCACGCCCTCGGCCTCGGCGGTCTCCTCGAGGTCCGCCACCGTGATGGCGTAGCCGTCGTCGAGCCACTCCACGCCCTTCGCGCGCGGCACGTCGAGCAGCACGCCGCGCCCGACGAGACGATCCTTGAGCTGCTCGGAGCCGAGCCGCGGCGCGCCGGAGGCGGAGACCTCCTCCGCGGGGACGCCGTTGTAGGCCCGCCCCTCGTGGAAGATGTGCGCGAGGCTGTCCCAGTGGGTCGCCGACTGCAGGTGCAGCACGACGGTGTCCTCGGCGTACCCGAGCCCGCGCGGCAGCGGGCCGCCCGCCCAGCGCTGCGCGCCGGCGACGTGGTCGGTCCCGGTCGCGGCGGAGTAGCGCAGGCAGTTGAAGCGCCCGTGCGCGCCCGTCTGGGGCCCCGACGCGTCGAAGTGCAGGGCGAGCGAGACGACGCGGCCCGTCCGGATGAGCCCGGCCGCGTCGCGGACGTGGCGGGGGGTGATGAAGTTGGGCGTCCCGACCTGGTCGTCGTCGCCCCACCTGCCCCAGTTGCTGTAGCGCCGGATGTACTCGTCGAGGATGTCGGGGGGCGCCTGCGCGGTCATGGGATCGCCGTGCGGTCGGGGCCCTTCAGGCCGAGCGTCGCGCGCGCCTCGTCGGGCGTGGCGATCTCGAGCGACAGCTCGCGCAGGATGCGCACGATCTTGGCCACCTGCTGTCCGTTGCTCTCCGCGAGCCTGCCGCGCTCGAGGTAGAGGCTGTCCTCCAGGCCGACCCGCACGTTGCCGCCGAGGATCGCGGCCATCGTGACGAGCCGGGTCTGGTGGCGGCCGGCGCCCAGCACGGACCAGCGGTAGTCGTCGCCGAAGAGGCGGTCGGCCATCGCCTTCATGTGCATGAGGTTCTCGGCGTCGGGGCCGATGCCGCCGAGGATGCCGAAGATCGTCTGCACGAACAGCGGCGGCTGCACGAGCCCGCGGTCGAGGAAGTGGGCCAGCGTGTAGAGGTGCCCGACGTCGTAGCACTCGAACTCGAAGCGCGTGCCCTCCGCCCCCAGGGTGCCGACGATCGTCTCGATGTCCTTGAAGGTGTTGCGGAAGATGTAGTCCCGCGTCATCTCGAGGTAGCCGGGCTCCCACTCGTGCCGGAAGTCCTTGATCGACGCGGCCATCGGGAAGATCCCGAAGTTCATGCTCCCCATGTTCAGGGAGCACAGCTCCGGCTTGAAGCGCGTGGCCGCGGCGGTGCGCTCCTCGAGCGACATGCCATGACCGCCGCCGGTGGTGATGTTGATCACCGCGTCGCAGCCGGCGCGGATCCGCGGCAGGAACTGCGCGAAGACGTCCGGGTCGGGCGTCGGCTTGCCGGTCTGCGGGTCGCGCGCGTGGAGGTGCACGATCGCGGCGCCGGCCTCCGCGGCGCCGATCGCCTGCTCGGCGATCTGGTCCGGGGTGATGGGCAGATGCGGTGACTGCGACGGGACGTGGATGGAGCCGGTCACGGCGCAGCTCACGATCACCTTCTGGGTCGCCACGGTCCTCCTATGGATGCGGTGTGGGGGCGGATCGCGCCGATGCTGCCACGCGGTCCGCCTCGCGCGGGTCCGCGACGCAGCGGTTGCGCTGCATGCCGAGCCCGGTGATCTTGCCCTCGATGACGTCGCCGGGCCGCAGCCAGCGGTTGCCGTGGTGGCCCGCGTTGCCGGCGGGCGAGCCCGTCAGCAGCACGTCGCCGGGCCAGAGGTCCGTGACGGTCGAGGCGTACGAGACGAGCTGCTCGACGCCGTAGATGATGTCGTCGACCCCCTCGTCCTGCATCACCTCGCCGTTGACGCGCAGCGTGACGCGCAGGGCGAGCGGGTCGGGGACGAACTCGCGCGGGACGATGTACGGGCCCAGCGGCTTGAACGTCGGGCGCCCCTTCGTCATGAGGAAGTCGGTCATCGGGAAGCCCGGCCGGTTCATCACGTCGCGCGTGCTGATGTCGTTGCCGATGGTGTAGCCCGCGACGTACTCCATCGCGCGCTCCTCGGGCACGTCGCGCGCGTGCCGGCCGATGACGACCGTCAGCTCGAGCTCCCAGTCGTGCTCGACGCCCGGCCCCCACAGCACGATGTCGTCGCGCGCCCCGCACAACGCGCTGGGCTGCACCGAGAAGACGAACGGCACGCCCCCCTCCGCCTGGCGGCGCACCGTCTCCTCCGCCTCGGCCCGCAGCACGTGATCCGGGCGCGTCTCCCCCGGCACGTTGCGGGCCATCGTGAAGACGATCTGGCGCAGGTGGTTGTGGTAGTTCGCGCCCGCCAGGAAGATCTGCCCCGGCGGCTGCACGGGCGGCAGCGGGCGCAGGTCCTCCAGCGGGACGGCGCCGTCGAGCGGGCCCGCCGCCAGCGCGCGGAGACGCTCGAGCGCCGCGTCCCAGTCGCCGAGCAGGTCGCGCGTCGTGACCCCCTCGCCGAGCGCGGGACGCAGGTCGAGCACGCGGTCGCCGACGACGAGCCCGGGGAACCCGCGCCCGTCGCCGGCGTCGAAGGTGCCGAGGCCGAACGGCTGCACCGCGATCAGGACCGCGCGAGCGCGGCGGCCGCGCTGTCGCCCTGCGTGTCGACCATCTCCCCGGTGCGGCCGACGACGCCCGGCGGGATGTTGACCATGTGCACCGCCGGCATCCCGATCTCCGTGCGGTAGGTGTTGTTCGACCCGTGCTCGGGCCGCCAGATGACCGGCTCGAAGTCGGGCACGTAGTTGCGGTAGCCGCCCGAGTTGAGCTCGTAGCGCAGGCCCGCGGGATCGCGGAAGTACAGGTAGTTCTGCTCGCCGATCCCGTGCTGGCCGGGCCCGAAGTCGATGTCGTGGCCGTGCTCGATGATGAAGGTCGCGCCCTGGGTGAGGTCGTGGTTGGTCTCCACCCAGAACGCCACGTGGTGCAGCCGCCCGCGCTGACCGTCGAAGTCCTGGATGTAGCCCAGGTCGTGGGACTTCTCGTTCGTGGTGACGACGCTGAAGACCCACGGCGCGCCGGGCGTCGGCTCCACGCCGGCCATGATGCGGAAGCGCAGCGTGTCGCGGCACCACTCCACGGACCGGCGCACGTCGGGCGTCGTGACGGTCACGTGGTCGAGCATCCGCACACCGATCCCGTGGGAGCTGGCGCGCTGCACGCGGCCCGGGTACGGCGACTCCTCACCGGGCGGGGCGACCCCGCGCTCGACGTCCCAGAAGAGCTCGTGCGTCTGGCCGCCCGGGCCCTCGAAGCGGTAGGCGCGGCCGTGGCCGAAGGACTCCTCGACCCACTCGCCGGGGGTGCCCGTCGCCTCGACGGCGGCGACCGCCTCGTCGAGCAGCTCCTCCGCGTCCGTGCGCCACGACGCGTGGCCGAGGCCGGGCGTGTCGGAGCGGGTGAGCACGAGGCTGTAGCGGTACTCGTCGCCCCAGCAGCGCAGGTACGTGGAGTCGCCCTGCTCCTCCACGACATGCATGCCGAGGATGTCGTGCGCGAAGGCGACGGACGCGTCGAGGTCCGGGGTCAGCAGCTCGACGTGGGCGAGGCTGGACAGCAGTCGGTAGGGCATCGTCAGGCTCCTGTGGTCGTCAGGGGGGTGTCGAGAAGCGCCGCGGTCTCGCGCATCTGCTCGAAGGCCTCCTCGTCGCTGTCGCGTCGGCCGAGCCCGCAGGCGGCGGCCACGTCGACCTCGCGGCCGGTCAGCCGCTCGATCCGGGCGAGCAGCTCGCGGTGCGCATCCGTGTCGAGCTTCTCGTGCAGGAAGCCCGCGATGAAGCGCGTGTCGGCGGGCAGCGCGAGATCGCGCAGCGGCTCGTAGAAGGACTCCTCCGGGATCGGCGGCTCCTTCGCCGCGGCGAACGGGGCGTGGACGTACTCCAGCACCCTGCCCTCCGGCCAGCCGGCGGCGATCGCGTTCGCCAGGAGCACGAGCGGACGGACGTCGCGCATGTTCCCGTAGGCGGTGTGGTGGAAGTCGCCGAGGCACAGGTGCATCCCGAACCGCGTGCCCTCGGGCATGCGGCGCGCGACGTCGATCATCGCCCCCGCCATCTGCTCGGCCGTGCCCTGCTGGCCCTCGTCGGGCGCCTGCGCGACGGCCACCAGCCCGATGACGGTCTCCAGCTGGAAGACGACGTCGTCACCGCCCTGCTCGTGGATGCGCTGCATGTCGCGGACCGTCGCGACGGTGCACGCCTCGAGGATCGACCTGTCCGCGAACGCCGCCTCGCCGAAGCCGTACACCGCGACGTCGAGCGGCAGCGGGATGCCGACCTGGAAGCGCAGGTCCGGGCGGCCGTAGCGCTCGCGCAGGACCAGGAACGACGGGAAGCTGTTCTCGAACGCCGGCGCGTAGTGGAACCGGATCTTCTCGGGGTCGAGCGTCACGCCGTCGCGGACGCGCCAGCGCGCCACGTGCTCGTAGTCGCTCCAGTCGCCGTCCTGCACGAGCTCCACCTCGGGGTTCGCGCGGAACTTCTCGAGCGCCGGGGTCACCCAGAGGTGCCGGTCGCCCGTCTCGCCGTCGGTGATCCGGTCGAGGTACGGCGCGAGCCGGTCCAGCGCCGTGACCATCGCGTGCTCCGGCCCCCGGCCCGGCCAGGCCCCGACGAGATGCGCCCTGCGTGCCATGCGTGCTCCTCCTTCACCCCCGGACCGCGTGCGCCGTCCGAGCTACGAGACGGCGCTTGTCGGCCTGGGTCTGCTCGGTGATCCTGCGCTGCCCGGCCGCCTCCGCGGCCGACGCGAACCCGCACTGCGCCCCGACGAGCGCGATGTCCTCGTAGCCGCACTCCGGCAGGTCGAGCCGGATGAGCTCGGGCGCCCCGATCTCGCCCGCGCGCAGCGCCCGGCGTGCCTCCACGAGCTCGCGCGGGCGCAACATCGATCCGACGACATCGGCCCCGTAGACGGTCCTGGTGCTCGGCTCCAACCGGCTCCTCCCCAGTGGCTCCCTCGCCCCGGGTTGTATCCAGGCGATGGACGCGTGTCAATGCATTGGCGTTCGTCGTGCAGTTTGGATACATTGCCTCCCGGGTCTGACCGAGGAGAGGAGAAGGTGTGACGGGAATCGGGACGGCCGCCGTGACGGTGGATGAGCTCATCGAGCGCACCGAGCGGCTGCTACCGGGCTTCGCCGAGCGCGCGCTGGAGACGGAGCGCCAGCGCCGGATCCCCGACGAGAGCCTGCGCGAGATCGAGGCGGCGCAGCTCAACCGGATCCTGCATCCGGCCCGGCACGGGGGGCTCGGCCTCGACTACGACGCCTTCTTCGAGGTCGTGTGGCGCATCGCGTCCGCGTGCCCATCGACCGGCTGGGTCTTCAGCGTGTCCTCGGTCCACAACTGGCAGGCCGGCCTCGGCCCCGAGCAGGCGCAGGAGGAGTTCTTCGCCAAGGGCGACGTGTGGTCGTCGTCGTCGTTCAACCCGACGGGGGCGCGCCTGGAGCCGGCGGACGGCGGCTGGATGCTCTCCGGCCGCTGGGGGTTCTCGAGCGGCTGCCTGCACGCGGACTGGTTCCTGCTCGCCGCGCTGCCGCCGCAGTCGCCGCCGGTGCTGTTCATCGTCCCGAGCGACCAGGCCCGCATCGAGGACACGTGGCACGTGTCCGGCCTGAAGGGCACCGCGAGCAACGACATCGTCATCGACGAGCCGGTCTTCGTCCCGGAGTACCGCTGGATGCCCATGGTCGGCCACCATCCCGAGGGCGTCGCCGCGCAGGGGCGCGCCTCCTACGGCGTCCCGATCCCGTCGCTCATCCCGTGGACGCTCATCACGCCGCTCATCGGGATCGCGCAGGGCGCGCTGAACAGCTTCGAGGAGTACACGCGGACGCGCAGGACCGTGATGACGCAGGCCTCCGTCTCGCAGAACGTCGGGGCGCAGATGCGCATCGCCGAGGCAGCCGCCGCCCTCGACGCGGCCCGCGCCCTCGCCCGGCAGGACATCCGCGAGCTCATCGAGCGCGGCGGGCGCCTGGACACGTTCACCGACGAGGACCGCGTCCGGTTCCGGCGTGACCACGCCTACGCGGCGAACCTCGCCTACGACGCCACGATGATGCTCGCACGGGCCTCCGGCGCGCGATCGCTGTTCGAGACGCACCCGATGCAGCGCTACATGCGCGACGCCCACGCCGCCGCGATGCAGATGGTCGCGAGCTGGGACGACCAGGCCGAGTCCTACGGGCGCGTGCGGATGGGCCTCGAGCCGAACAACCAGTTCTGGTAGGCGGCCCTCGCCGCCCCGGGCGGCTGGGGGGCGCCCGGTGCTGCGCGCAGGGCCTGGAGGAGGGTCTGTACACACCGATGGGGAGGAGTGCACGATGCGAGGGCTGAGGTCGAGGCGGCTGTCGCTGCTCGCGGCCACGTTGATCAGCGCGCTGGCGATCGCCGCCTGCGGCGGCGACGACGAGGACGGCGGCGCCGACAGCGCCGCCGGCTCGGGCACGGAGACAACGCAGAGCGCCGAGAACAAGCAGCGCGCCGAGCAGGCGATCGCGGAGTTCACGGGCAAGCCGAGCCCGTTCCCGGTCGAGGAGCCGCTCAAGCGGCGCCCGGAGGGCCTGTCGATGGCGTTCATGGACTGCGGCACGCCGATCTGCGGGCTGTTCCGGCAGCTCACGAGCGGCGCCGCGAAGGCGATGGGCGTCGAGTTCACGTCCGTGAAGGGCGGAGCGACCGGCGAGGCGCTCAACTCCGCGTTCGACTCGATCCTCGAGCGCAAGCCGGACGCGGTCATCGCGCCGGCCGTCGACCCGGTCCAGTGGCAGCGCCAGCTGCAGGCGTTCAAGGACCAGGGCATCCCCGTCGCCGTCACCGGCATCGTCAACGAGTCCGAGTACGGCCTCGACGAGCCGCCGAACGCCACCGTCCTGGGGCGCGAGCACACCGAGCGCGTCGGCAAGCTCATGGCCGACTGGGTCTACGCGAAGTACGGCGAGGAGGCGAACATCCAGTTCAGCTGGGTGCCCGAGCTGGCGTTCTCCGCGGTGGCGCGCGACGCGTTCGGCGCGGAGATGAAGTCGCTGTGCCCGAGCTGCAAGGTGCGCAACATCAAGATCGGCGTCGCGACGCTCGGCAACCGTGCGCCGCAGACGATCGTCAGCGACCTGCAGGCCAACCCGGACACGAACGTCCTCGTCGCGTCGGTGTCCGAGCAGTTCAACGGGCTGCCGGCCGCGCTGCGCACCGCCGGCGTCACCGTCGCCAAGCCCGGCGAGCCGCTCGAGGCGGGCAAGAAGGTGGCCGTCGTCGCCAGCGGCGCGACGCCGACGAACCTGCAGTACCTGCGCGACGGCCAGCAGACCGTCGACCTGGCGGTCGACTTCCCGATCGTGAGCTGGACGCTCGTGGACGCCGCCGCGCGCGGGGTCCTCGAACAGGACTCGACGCCCGGCCTGCCCGTGATCCAGTTCCTGACGGGCGAGGACATCAAGGGCGACCCGAGCCGCGGCTGGACCGGCTACCCGGACTTCGCGGAGCGCTTCGCGAACCTCTGGCAGGGCGGCGGGGAGTAGCCGGGTGGACGAGCGTCCCCTCCTCGAGGTGCGCGACCTCAGCAAGACGTTCCCGGGCGTCCGCGCCCTGGACCGCGTCTCGCTGAGCGTCGCGCGCGGGGAGATACTGGCCGTCGTCGGCCAGAACGGGTCGGGCAAGTCGACGCTCGTGAAGATCCTCGCAGGCGTCTACGAGGCCGACCCGGGCGGGGAGATCCGGGCCGAGGGGGAGCTGCACTTCATCCACCAGGACCTCGGGCTCGTGCCGATGCTGAGCACGATCGAGAACCTGGACATCGGCCGGCGCGTGGGCGCCGGCCGCGGCCTCCTCCCCGCCCCGGTCCGCGAGGAGCGCCGCCACGCGGAGGAGCTGATCGCCCGGTTCGGGGCGGACGTCGACGTGACGGTGCCCGTGGCGCAGCTCACGCCCGCCGAGCGCGCCATCGTCGCGATCGCGCGGGCGCTCGACGGCTGGTCGCACCCGCACAACGTGCTCGTCCTCGACGAGCCCACCGCGTCGCTGCACGGCGACGAGGTGGACAAGCTCTTCGCGGCCGTACGGCGCGTGGCGGAGCGCGGCGCGGGCGTCATCTTCATCTCGCACCGCCTCGACGAGGTCATCGATCTCGCCGACCGGGTGATCGCCCTGCGCGACGGGCGCATCGTCGCCGACGCGCGGCGCGGCGAGTTCGACCACGACGCGCTCGTGCGGATGATCGCCGGGCGCGACGTCGAGGTCGCCGCGGCCCGGCCGCCGTCGGCGACCGCGGACGTCGTGCTCGACGTGCGCGGCGTCCACGGCGTCCGTGTGGCGCCGCTCGACCTCCGGATCAGGGCGGGCGAGGTCGTCGGCGTCGCGGGGATCCTCGGCTCGGGCCGGGAGGATCTGGCGAGCATCCTGTTCGGGGCCGCGCCCCGCGAGGGCGGCGAGGTGCGCGTCGACGGGACGCTCCTGCCCGCGTCGGACCCGGCGGCCGCGATCGCCGCCGGCATGGGGTTCATCCCCGCCGACCGCAGGCGCCAGGGCGCCGTCATGCCGATGAGCGCCCGCGAGAACATCACCCTGCCGCTGCTGTCGCCCCTGCGCGGCCGGCTGGGCGCGCTCGGCGTCCGCGCCGAGCGCGAGGACGCGACCCGGTGGATGTCGGCGGTCGAGCTCGTGCCGCGCGAGCCCGAGCAGCGGCTCGACCTCTTCAGCGGCGGCAACCAACAGAAGGCCGTCATCGCCAAGTGGCTGCGAACCACCCCGCGCGTGCTGCTGCTCGACGAGCCCACCCAGGGCGTCGACGTCGGGGCGAAGGCGGGCATCCACCGGCTCGTGGCGGACGCGGCGCGCGACGGCGCGGCGGTGCTCGTGTCGTCGTCGGAGACGAAGGAGCTCGTCGCGCTCTGCGACCGCGTCCTCGTCATGCGCGACGGCGAGGTGGCGGCCGAGATCGCCGGTGCGGCGCTGACCGAGGCGCGGCTCGTGCGCGAGTGCCTCGGCGTGGCCGGCGAGGACGCCGGGACGGAGGGAGGCGCGCGTGACGATCGCTGACGAGCCGGTCGCGCGCGAGCCGGCGCCGCCGGAGTCGTCGCCGCGGACGCGGGTGCGCGGCGGCCTGCGCCGCGCGCTGTCGCCGCGCAACTCGAGCGCGCTCTACGTCTTCGTCGTCATCTTCGTGATCTTCTCGCTGTGGGTCCCCGACACGTTCCTGGCGGAGACCACGTGGCGCACACTGCTCGACAGCCAGTCGATCACCGCGCTGGTCGCGATCGGCCTCGTCGTGCCGCTCGCCGCGGGCGCGTTCAACCTCGCCGTCGGCGCCGAGGTCGGCTTCGGCGCGATCCTCGTCGCCTGGCTGCTCTCCTCCGTCGGCCTGCCGATCGCCCCCGCCATCGCGCTGACCCTCGTCGCGGGCGCGCTCATCGGCGTCGTCAGCGGCCTGCTGATCGTCCGGGCGAACATCGACTCGTTCATCGCGACGCTCGGCATGAGCTCGATCCTCATCGCGGGCATCGCGTGGGTGTCGGGCGGCGAGCAGATCCTGGGGCTCAGCCAGGCCTTTCAGAGCATCGCGACGACGCAGGTGTTCGGGATCACGCTGCCCGTGTACATCATGCTCGCCGTCGCCCTGGTCGTCTGGTACGGCCTGGAGCGCACGCCCGCCGGGCGCCGGGTGTACGCGACGGGCGGCAACATCGAGGCCGCTCGCCTGGCCGGAGTGCGCACGGGGGCCGTGATCGTGGTGTCGCTCGCCGTCTGCGGCGTCATCGCGGCCGCCGCCGGGACGCTCGTGACGTCGCGCATCGCGACAGGCGACCCGACCGTCGGGCCGGCCTTCCTGCTGCCGGCGTTCTCGGCCGCGTTCCTGGGATCCACGCAGTTCCGCGGTGGGCGCTTCAACATCTGGGGCACCGTCGTGGCGGTCTACGTCCTCGCCACCGGGGTGAAGGGCCTGCAGCTCGCGGGCGCCCCCGTGTGGATCCCGGACCTGTTCAACGGCGCTGCGCTGCTCATCGCGGTCGGGCTGGCCAAGTACCACCGGACCGCGCGGCGGGCGGGCGCGATCGGCGGTCTCGTACGGCGCCGCCGATACGCTGGCGGGCAAGGATGACGGGCATGGGCGACGCGTCACGCATCGATGCGCATGCGCATCAGATTCCGGCCCATTTCCTCGAGGAGGTGCGGGCCGCGACGGGCACCCCCTACCCCTTGCCCGAGTTCACGACCGAGGCGCACCTCGCGCAGATGGAGCGCCACCGGATCGAGCTCGCGGTGGTGTCGCTGCCGCCGCCCGGCGTGCCGAGCGGCGCGCAGGCCCCGCGTCTCGCACGGCTCATCAACGAGCACTACGCGCGCCTCGTCGACGCGCATCCCGGCCGCTTCGCGGCGCTCGCGGCGCTGCCGCTGCCCGACGTGGACGCGTCGCTGCAGGAGCTCGCCTACGCGCTCGACGACCTGAGGCTCGACGGCGTGGTGCTCTTCTCCAACGCCGACGGCGTCTACGCCGGCGACCCGCGCATGGACCCGCTGCTGGAGGAGCTCGGCCGCCGCGGCGCCTACGTGCTGCTGCATCCCTCCGACCCGCAGGAGGCGCCGCTGGGCGCGTACCCGCCGTGGCTCATGGAGTACCCGTTCGAGACCACACGCGCGGTCGTGACGCTCATGTACAACGGCGGGCTGCGCCGGCACGCGGGCATCCGCTGGCATCTCCCCCATCTCGGCGGCACGCTGCCGTTCCTCGCCGACCGGCTCGCCACGCTCGTCCTGCGCGAGCCCGAGCTCGCGCGGGAGAGCGGCGACGATCCGCTCGCGCCGCTCGCCGGCGTGTTCCTGGACACCGCGCAGTCGCACAACGACGCGGCGCTCGCCGCGACGCTGCGGTTCACCGGCGCCGAGCACGTCGTGTTCGGCACCGACTGGCCGTTCGCCGTCCTGGCCGACGGACCCGATCCGCAGCCGGGGCTCGACGTGCTCGGCGACGAGCGCGCCGCCGTCGACCGCGACAACGCACTGCGCATGGCGCCGCTCATCGCACGGCGGCTCGGGGCAACGGCGTGACGGGGCCGGAGCGTCCGGGCGTCACACAGCTGCGCGACCGCCTGCGCGAGGCGATCGTGCGCGGCGAGCTGGGGCCGGACACGGCATCCACGCAGACGCAGCTCGCCGACGCGATGGGCGTGAGCCGCACGCCGCTGCGCGAGGCGCTGCGGATGCTCGAGCTCGAGGGCCTCATCGTCCGGGAGTCCAACCGGCGCTTCCGCGTCGCCGGCTTCTCCCTCGACGACCTCGAGGAGCTCTACGTCATGCGCATCAGCCTCGAGGTCAGCGCGCTGCGGATCACCATGCCGGCGTTCACCCACGCCGACCACGCCGAGCTCGAGGGCCTGCTCGCGCAGATGGCGCGCTTCGCGCACGTGAACGACTGGCGGGGCTTCGAGGAGCCGCACCGGGCGTTCCACATGCGGCTCGTCGAGGGGGCGGGCTCGCGGCTGGCCGAGCAGATCAGGCGGCTGTGGGACCACGCGACGCGCTACCGGACCGCCTACGCCATGCTCATGGGCGGCGACGACGACGAGGACGACACCTGGGGCCTGCGACGCGCCGAGCACCGGGTGATCCTCGACGCCATCGAGGCCGAGGACATCGGGCGCTCGTGCGGCGTCCTCGCCTCCCACTACGCGCGCACCGCGCTGGACATCGCCCAGCGGCTCGATCCCGCCAACCCGATGGGCCGCCTGCGGACGACCCTCGAGTCGCAGACCGGCAGCCCCGAGCTGCTCGACGTGCGCGCGATCCGCTGAGCGGACGGGCACCGGCGAGTAGCGTCGGGGGCCATGGCAGCGGCGGCCCGTCCCTGGTATCGCGCCCCGACGGTCGTCGTCGCGGCCGGGTGCCTCATCGCGATCATCACGTTCGGGATCCGCACGAGCTTCGGGCTCTTCACCGCGCCGCTGTCCGACGCGCGCGGGTTCGACCGCGAGGCGTTCGCGCTCGCGATCGCCTTCCAGAACCTGCTGTGGGGCCTCGGCCAGCCGTTCGCCGGCGCGGTTGCCGACCGCTTCGGCGCCGGGCGCGTCCTGGCGGCCGGCGGCCTGGCCTACGCGGCGGGGGTCCTGCTCATGTCGGCGAGCACGTCGCCGACGGCGCTCACGCTGTCGGGCGGCGTGCTCGTCGGGCTCGGCGTCGCCGGCGGGTCGTTCACGATCGTCATCGCGGCGTTCGCGCGCCTCGTGGAGCCCAGCCGGCGGTCGTGGGCGATCGGCCTCGCGACGGCGGCGGGCTCGATGGGCCAGTTCCTGTTCGCGCCGCTCGGCCAGGCGTTCATCTCCGGATACGGGCCGGTCACGGCGCTCGCCCTGCTGTCCTGCTTCCTGCTCGCCGTGCCGCTGCTGGCCCGGTCGCTCACCGGGCGCGGCGACGACGGGGGCGCGGAGGGCCCGCGGCTGTCGGTCGGGCAGGCGCTGCACGCGGCGCTCGCGCAC
>Ga0180215_1002982_pt1 | contig 16420 bp, 13 predicted proteins | sample eDN3rd37CBELigBY_FD_128871 | JGI IMG/M metagenome (GOLD analysis project Ga0180215, IMG submission 128871) | Enriched backyard soil microbial communities from Emeryville, California, USA - eDNA 3rd pass 37_C BE-Lig BY (version 2) (version 2) | ecosystem: Environmental > Terrestrial > Soil >...
ACATCTTTTTGCTAAATGTTAGGGAAATCTACGAAGCAATTACAAAGTATAATTAGAATACTTTGTGTTTTTTTTAATATTTAACTTGTAGTTGGTTACAGAAAGTAAGTCAAGCAAACCCAAAGGCTAAAGATATAATCATTATTGGTAATCGGATTCTCAATGAAGTTAATTTATTTGTAGAAAATACTTATTATATTTACAATAACTTTTCAAAAATTCAAGATCCTACCTATGCACAAATTGCTGAGGAAACAAAGGGAGTGGTCGAAAGACAGAGCAATTTATATGCGAAAAATATCTTTGCCAAAGCTTTCTCCAATTTCGCTGAATTTTGGTTTAAAATTAAAGAAATCAGCGAGCAAACTGACATATCAACTATTCCACTTTCAGGTCCTTATAGCAAAACTTCGTTCCTTAGAACCGTTAAAATGGTTTTTTCTGGAGTAATCCCCTTTATAAAAGAAGATTAATTTATAAAATAGGTGTCCACAGCAATTGAAAAAATAATAGGAAAAATGTCAAAGGAATTTTCAAAGGAGGGAGGACTTGTAAGAGTTCAATACGATAAATTCACAGTGAGATAATACTTTTCAAACTTGTTTGTAATTGTGATAATAGGAATACATGGTCAAGGAATACGATGATATAGAAAATTTTGCCAAGAAAGCCTACAACGAAAGAATAAATCCATCAAAGGCTGAAATACAAGCAGTTCTGCTTGATAAAAGGCCTTAACCATCTTTTTATATGGTTGTGTAAATTTTACATATTCACATTTTTTCTTTATCGAGAAGCTTTTCCTTTATTCTTTTCAAACTTTTTCAAAGCATCATTAAACTTATTATCAATAATATCACACACTGTTGCCAAATCCTTTAGACCTTCTCTCAAAACATCATTCGAATTCTTCCCTATTGAATGTTATTATTTCCCTCTTTTAAGTTTTATTACCAAGAACTTGTAATCTCATATTCATAAAATTCTCTGAAGGATGTGGAATGCTATAACCACAGAATTCTACATCAGGTCTTTTCACCAACATAAACCTTAACGCATTCCCCAGCGTATGATCCTCATCCGAGAATATATATGTTGCTGCGGAAGGATCAGCATCCTTCTATAATGGAGTCAATTTAAAAGAAAAGAATGTTTTATACTCTTTCAATGACAATTTGAGGTTGTTCTTCAATTACGGTTTCTTTTAGTTCTTCTTCCATTTCAGCCACATCACTCTCTGCATTTTCATCCTTGAAGGCACCTTCATCTTCAGGATCGAAAACATCATCTTCTTCGTTTATTTCAGAATCAGACATCTCAACTTAGATTTTATTTTTTTTATTTGTTCAAATCAGACTGATAGATTCGCTTCAAAGATTCGGTTTTCATGGTATTAATTAATTTAATTTGAGCAATGTATATTGATTAGCTTTAAGATTGAAAACCTTTACTGAATACGTCTCAACTAGTTCAAAATATGGAAGGAATAGAAATTAAAAAAGTGGGAAAAACAACATCAACCAAACCATCCCCAATGATTTTTAGAGTTCAGCTTGAGAAAATAAAAATACTAACAGGAGAAAAATTTGTGAATAAATAATTCTGAGTAGTTTGAATAAAACTAACTTTCTTACTTTCCTTGTATCTTAAATTTTTTAATTTTCTTTTGAAAATCAAATTGAAACTCAAAAATTTTTTAATACTACCGATTATTATATGTTTTATGAGAATGGGGATCAAAGGCAAATTAATTAATTTCTCTTATTTTTTTCGTCTTTAAATGGATCGCTAAGTACTTTGAGCTTGTTTTTTAGTAGTAGAAGAAGGTCTTGACCAAATAATGAATCAAGGAAAGAGGATCTAGTGATAATCGGGATATAATCTAGTATTCTTTATTTTAGTTGAGATTGGTAGATTTCGAATAATTTTTATATCTTGAAAATTTGAAATAAATAACCTACAATGTCTGAAAACAAGAGTCTTTTTGAAAATACTTTAAATCAATTGAAGAAGGCAGAACCAGAAATCGAAGAAAGCATTGAGTAAAACCACATTTTCCTCATTTTCAATTACTTTTAGGGAAGAAAAGTACTCAGAAGATTTTGAAGATGAAGCCGATGAATCCGCCAAAAAATCCTCGCCCAAAAAGGCTCCGCAAGACAAGCAAAGCCCAACCAAAAAGGGCTCTCCTCCAAAACAAACTCAAACACAAAAGAAACTTGACTTTCCTGAAACAGGACTGAAACTCCCAAAGAATAAAAATGAAACAGATAAGCCTGAAGATATTGGAAGACGTCCAAGCAACGAATCAGGCGCTTCCAAAGACTTAAGTCCTCAAAAGACTAAACAAACTCTTGACTCTGCAACATTAGAAAGAATTGACCTCGAAGAATGCTACATTGAACTTAAGGGAATATTAAAAAAGAAAAGAGTATTATTTCTTCAATTTTGTGAAGAGAAGGTAAAAAGAGAGATAAAAAATATTCGATAAACTTGTTTAGGAAAATAATAAAATAAAAATTGAGCAAAAATCCAAAGAAACCGATTTGGTGCTTCCAATAAATCCCTTTAGAAAACTTGAGAAAGAGCAAGAAAGAGAAGAAGCGCAAAGAGCCCTCAGAAAGGGTTGGATGAGCTCCAATGATTTTATTGATGTTTTGAAGAGATTTGAATTTAGAAAGACTGATAGAGAAGTCGTTCTTAAATTCTTAAAAGCTATTAATTGTTACTTCCAGCCAACAGACGTTGTCTTTTACTTAAAACTTTTACGCCAAATGTTAAGAAGAGTTAGCAACTTTAACAAACTTACCAATGCTTTTGAGTATATTAAACCTCTGGTAAGGTCTTTTTTGTGTTAAATATAAACCTTTTCTAGAAAACTTTTCCAAGTGAAACAAGTGCTCTTGACCGAATTCGTGCTGCAATGAGCAACTTTAAAAAAAGAACTACTAAGAAAAATATTGAAGAAAAAAAGAAACTTGAAGAAGATTATAATCTTGATATGCCAGTTGATGACATTGCTAAAGATCCTAATAAATTCCTTCAAGTTCTTAGAGAGAAAGTTTCTGCTTCAAATAAGTCATTAAATGATATCTTCAAAAGCTTTGATGTTAATAATGACGGAACTATTTCATTTGATGAGTTTAAAAATGCCATGCTTGCGACAGGAATCCACTTTTCAGAATTAGTGCTAAAGCAGGTTTTTAAACGTTTGGATAAGAATGAAGGCGGAACAGTTTCTTACATGGAATTCTTATCCGCTATTTACAGTGATAAGGCTGAGGAGAATATTTTTGATGGTTTGAGTAAGGCTGAAGCAAACTTTAAGAGATTACAACAAATCATACAAGCTAATTTCAACTCATATGAGGACATGAGAAAAAACCTAACCTTAAAGCAAACAGATAGAATGTCTGAATATGAATTCAAAGTTTTTGTGCAATCAATTACTGATATTTTCTCTCGCTTACAACTTTCTGATGTAAGATTATATTATTATGACTTACTTATAATATTTCAAGGTTTTTGTCTTTCTAGATCCTGAAAGCAAAGGATTCTTAGATGGTAATCAAATTAGGAAATTATACGATGGTGGAAAAATGGAACTTCAGGCAATAGCAGAAAAGAAGAAGCCTCAAAAAGAAGAAGAAAAGAAAGTTACCTTTGATACAGAAGCTGAAGCAAAGGCAAAAGAAGATGAAAGAATTAGAGCTGAAAAGAAAGATCAACGCAAAATCATAGTCAAAGAGTTAGAAATTGATGATGGAGCTCAAGCAAAAACTCTAACAGAAAAGAAAATTTTGGAAGTTTTTGGAGCTAAAGATACCAAAGAAATGCGATCAAGGTCCGTGGCTTCTCAGCATTATCGTCCTGAAGCACTCAGACGATCTGATTTACTTGAAAAGTTTATGGTGGAATTTAGTAATAGCGCTCTAAATATTTTGAGAAGTGAAGGGAAAAATCTGAGAGACTTATTTAACATATTCTCCAAAGAAGTCAATGGCTTCTTAAACCAAGAAGAATTTTATGATGCTAGTAGATTTATAATGAATGGAAATGTCGAGCAAGAGTTCACAAATTCATTTTTCAATTTCTTTGTTGTTGGTTACCCAAAGAAAATGACTTTCAAAGTTTTCTCACATATTATCTTTACAGGAAAGAAAGGAAATTCGATCTATATTAAACTCAAATATAGATTTAAGCAAAGTAAAATATTGTACTGATTTATTTAATTCGTTATAGCTGTTGAAACAAGTAGAAAAATCTTTGTGGATGAATTCCAAAGACTTGATGCAGCAACAGGAAGTGGAGAAATTCCCCTCACTGACCTAATTCATCTTTTCGCTGTTAATGATATAAAGCTTGACGAAAATGATATCAAGCTCTTGGAAAATGAAGAAGTTATTACAACTAAAAAAGACAGAAAATATATTAAATATCCAAGATTCATGAAAATTATTTTCCCTGAATCAAATCCCATTGAAAAAGAGATTCAATTTCAAGCTGCTTTAAAACTCAAAAGATTCCTTTTTAGATTAAAAGCTAAGAAGAATAAAGAAAGACTCAAAGAAGAGGAGGCCAAAAAAGCTGAAAGTCTCCTCCAACAAAAAAGGAGCCCAAGAGGAGCTAGAAGTAGCACAAAGATGCGATCAACAAGTAGAACTACTAAAAAGGTGACGATCCAAGATGCTGAAAAGAAAGAAGACGTAACAAGACCGAAGCTAAAGGAAGTTTTTGAGTTTGAAAAAGGGTCTCAACTTGGAACACCAAAGGGTGATTTAGCTACAAGAATTCCAACTCAAACTATAGCAGATAAGAAGAGAAGCACGAGTTCAACAAAACGTGGAGTAAAGCGTGAAGTTGTGAAGGAGTTAACAATGGAAGAGAAATTGAAGAAAACATTGGGAGAACCTTTGAAAGATGATAGAACAAGGGAAAAAGTTACTGCAATTCATAATAAATGCAAATCGTTTATTATGGAGATCATTGATAATGTAATTGGATATGGAGAGTCTTTAAAACTTTCAAAAGAGATCCAAAAGAAATATGAAACAAGACCTGTCATTAAGGATGTTTTTGTGACTTTACAAGACTTGGAAATTGACATCATAGATTTGATTCCAAGAAGCTTGTCAATTTCCACTAATACAGGAAGAGTTGGATATATGGATAAGGATGGGAACTTGTATGAATATGATATTGCTAATAAACAGAATTTAAAGAGCGTTAACCTTAGTTCAAAGGTTCCTTTAAAGAAGAGCAAAATTATTGACTATGCTTTTGATAACAAAGCAGGAAGAATTTATACTCTAACTGATTCATGGATGCTTGAGGTTTGGGAAATTCATCAAGAACTTTCTGTTCCAGTCAGCAGGTTAAAGATACTGACAGAAAATTACGATCCTCATGCTATTTCAAACACTTACTTCAAAAGGTATGGAGACACTTTTCCTCACTTTATGGCATTATCAACTTCCTCACATCAACTTTTGATTATTAATTGTTCTTGCATCAATAATTCCATTGTTTTTGTTGATCCAGTTTCTGTATCGGTTTTCAGTCAAGTTTTCCTGAAGCAAGATGATTACAAAGTCCCCACAAGCTTAACCAAAACCTTGCATTATTTGAAACCAAAGCTTGACGACATGGTTAAAAATCTACAATCCTTCGAGAAAATGTTTGATACTCAAACATTCTTAGAAGATGGACAGCATGTTATTCCAAAGGATGCCTTCATAGAAACCTTTAAAACTGAATTTAATCTTGAAACACTCATCAGTGATATTGAATGTAAGCAATTTTAACATCATTTCTCTTAATGTTATTAGTAAGCGATCTTTATGACTTCTTGGACCAAAACTCTGATGGAAAGATTACGCTTTCAGAAATTTATTACCTTCAAGATATTGCTAAAACAGCTATACCTAAAGGTCAGGAGGATAATATTTCATTACCAGCGACTCTTCAAGGACTGGACGAAGGATCTTTAAAGGTTATCTTTTGCTAATAATTGGATTTAATTGAATAGACCCTACAAAAATTGAATAACTTTATCAAGAGAACTCGACTTAACCTCGCAGAAGCCTTTAAAATCTTTGATGATAATAATAGCGGAAGTGTCTCAGCTTCAGAATTCTTTGAGATTATTGATCAACTGATTGAAGATGTGAGTTTTGAAGATAAGTAAGAAATGAATGTTTTTATAATTGTAACCCATTTAGAGAAAACATTCTCAAGGTTGCAGATCAAAATAAAAATGGCTCTATTAACTTTGAAGAATTCTGCTCGCTCTTTGCTGATATTGAGCAATATAACACTGTAAATGAAATGAGTACTTTATTAATAATTTGGTCTTTTTAAACATTTTTAGGAAAAGGATTAAATTTGAGAACTCACTTATTTACGTTATTTGAAAAATCATATGCAGTTGGAATCGATGTTGAAGCTGAATTCCTGAAATATGACTCAATGGCAGAAGGAACGCTTCAAATTGTAGACTTTAAGAGCTTTTTACGTTCACTTCCTTTTGGTCTTCTCGAATTTGAAGTTGAGGAAATCTTAGAGAGAGAAGTTATTTACACAGACAATGGAAGAATTGACTACCAACAAATTATCCAGAACCCAGAGTTTAAAAAGAGCAAGATTATCTCTAAACTTAAGGATACAACTCAAAACAAAGCTGACCTACAAAAGCTCATCTATCAAATCGAATCTGATCAAAACTTCTTCGAGCCTCAAAAGATTATTGTTGAGTCTGTCATCTACATTGATGATTTTGATTTAATGGTTTACACTACACTTACTCCGAGAACTTCAACGATTTTCATCTCAAGTACAAAGAGAAGTGCAAATAAAGACACGAAAATGGATACAAGCCAGATTTTCAGCAATAAACTCCTAGCTAAACTTGAAGGACATAGAAGTAGTGCACCTCCAACGATCTTCTATTGTAGTGAATCTGGCTGTCTGATTTCTGGTGATAAGATTGATAAGAAAATCGAATTCAATCCAAAGCCAGCAAGTACACGAGGTAGATTTTTTTTATGAAGTTCTTTATATGTTTACATTGTTCTAGGTGGAGATAGTCAAAGCAAGGAGCAGTTCATTAACTTCTATACTAATATCGAAACAAACAAGCAATTCTCAACTGATGTCCTGATTTGGAACTTACAGAAAGATCTCTTTGACCTTTGTAATACTAATCCCCCTTGGATAGGTTTGTTTTTATTCTTAATTTCTTCATAATTTTTTTAGTCCGACCATCACATGTCATTAAAGGCGCACATTATGATTCTATTCTTGATATTGCTTACCTTCCAGTCGCTCAACTTATTGTAACTGCGTCAGTGGACAAAACTATTAAGGTCTGGGATCCAGTCGCAAGACCATATTCCCTGAAACATCCAAAGAATGTGAGCTTTATTAGAGAAAAACCAGGCGTTTATGGAGTGGCTAAAGAACAAGAAACAATATCGAACCAGAAATTCACCGAAATTAAGAGAATCTACACAGGAGACCAAACTTGTCATAGATTAACAACAGCTGCATTCCGTATTCCGATTTCAAATGTAGCTGGTGACGCAAACTTTACTGGAAAGCATGCTAATTTGGAGATGTTGTTGGCTATGTGCTTGTCAAAACCACAATTAACGGGACAAACAATGAAAAGTACTGGATTGATCAAGGGATATTCGATTGATAGACTTGAGCTCGAAATTCCAGCTAATAGAGTTGATGATGTTATCCCTCGTAAATATTATAAGGAACTTGAAGATCTTTGCCTTGAAAGAAGGAAGAAAGCCTTGGTTTATTTACAAAATTATCTTCCAAATCTTCTTGAGACAATGAAGGTGAAGATATTCATCCAAGAAAACGATCTTAAAAAGATTGTTTCTTTGTTTAAAAGAGTATCTTTATTGAAATTCTCTCCCACTGAAAAAGGAAACCTTCAAGAAGATGTTAAGGAGCTCTTCAAAGTCTTTACTTCTTTACCTTTAAGAGTCAGTTTTGAGAAGTTTATTAGCGAAGCAGGGCTTCAGAAGCAACTTTCTATTCCAGAAATATTTTATTATTTAAAGAAATTTAGACAGGTCCATCCCTTAAACATCACAAAGTCAGAATTTTTCAGAATAGTAGAAGATGTGAACTCAAGTGTGAAGAAAACTATTCTGAGCGAGAAGAAGACATTAAACCCTCTCATTGAAGACATTTCAAAAGCAATCAAAGCAGGGAAAGTTGACTTTAAGGAAGATCTCTTCAACGGCCAGAAAAAGGGAATTATAACAAGAGACCACCTTGTGGCTTACATTGAGAATCTTGGACTCTATACAAACGAAAAGGATATGGATCAATTATTGAATAGTTTGGATCCTTATATTATTAATAAAGTGAAGCTCGAAACTTTAGAAGATATGTTTGGTAATGAGATTTTGGAATATAAACTTGGCATATACAGCAGACCAAATCAAATTATTAAGAATCTCACCGGCCATATGGATGGAAAACAAAAAATGCTCTTGATCTTTTGCTTGAATGAATGTAATCTCAATAAAGATAACTATATTAGTAAGGATGAATTCCTCCAAGCTTTCATTACATCGGGCATTCCTTTCAATAAACTTGAGGTTTTGGAACTCTTTGAACTTCTAGCTGAACATTATTCAAAGACTGATGTAAGTTTTACATAATAATTAACCTTATTGGTTTTTAGGATAAAAAATCCTTGAATTTGAACTATTTCAGTAAGAAACTCTTTACTCCCAGTGAGAGTTTTGAGCTAATGAAGATTTACTACATTCTTGGAAAACTGAAAAATGGGTTTATTTTCAAAAGAACAAATCCTCAGCAGATTTTCGCAGGTATTCTTTATTAGTAGCTTTATCTCTAATAGTTTAATTAATAGAATATAATCCTGAAACCAAGACTTTTAGTAAAACTATTAATGACAATATTTCAACTCAAGACTTCATAAATCGCGTTGAAAGCATTAATATCCCCAATCTCCATAAGAATGAACTCGAAAAAGTCGCTTATTTCCTTTCTATAAAGAATGAGCTCTCAAATACTCCGTTTGTTCCACTCAGCTTACTTCTCTACTACTTCAGAAGATTAGAAGTTAAGTATCAATTCCTAACATTGACTGATATCTCCAAACTCTACGATGCAATCAACTATATCTTAGCTAAAGAATCAGAAGTCACGAGTATCTACAATAGAATGACTAAAAAGAAGTTGGATCATCCCGGATTAAGACACATCTTAAACGAAATCAAAGTTGATATAGAGTTAATTGATGAAATTTTAGCAAGATTCTTAGATGAGAATGAAACTCATCTTGAGCATTTCTTAACAAAATTAAAGAACTTTATTGAATCGTTAGCACCTGCTGCTCCTCTCAGTCCTGCTAAGAGTAATAGAACGAATCAGTTCTTCGAAAAATCACTAGAATCGCCTGGTCGCTCTCCTACAAAAAGCCAGACCGAGGCCCAATCCCCAGGAAAGGAAACGTTTGACCTGTCCCAATTGCTTCGCACAAAGACAAAAGATGATATTGGAAAGACAATTCAAACAAAAGGAGTTTCAACCAAAGAACACATTCAGAACATGATTAATGCTATCAGAGCCGAAGGTAAAGAAACGATTCAAAATATCAAAAAGACATTTGAAAGCTTTGATTCAAAGAAAACTGGAAAGCTCAAGCTAGCAACTTGTGTTAATATCATTATGTTCAATTGTAAAAATATCACAGAAGAAATGTCACTCAAATTCCAAAGTCAATACGAAAAAGTGTTCAAAGAATCAACAATGGACTATCAGTCATTTATTGACGAATATCTTACTGATAAAGAAGCTCCACCTCCTTCACAAAGAAGAACTAATATGAATATTAATACTATTATGGTTACAGTGGCGGCAGCTATTAAAGCTTCGAAAGTTAACATTAATTATGCTTTTAGATTCTTTGATGAGAAATTATCAGGAACAGTTTCAGTAGAAGATTTCAAGAAATTATTTGCTTGGATAAAAGCTAATCTCTCAGAAGAGGAGTTTGAATATTTATTGGAATACTTTAGAGACTATTCATTTAGAGTTGACTACACTAAATTCCTCACACAGATCGAAATTTCTAATCATAACATTTCTGTTATTTATGATAAACTTACATGGTTGGTCGCTTCTGAAATCGTTAAACCAGAACTCTTGGAGAAAGTTTCTACAAATTTGGAAACAATCAAATTTGCAGTTAAGCAAAAGCTAAAAGAAGCTCAATCTCCTGTTCAGCTTCCACTTTTGCCTGCTCTAATCCTTCATAAAGCCATGGGCAACTTCAAATATGAGTTTACTATTAAAGAGATCGACGATATTGTTCATTATGCCATCATAGGAAGTCAAATTTCACCTCAGGAAGCTCAAAAGAAACTCAAAGAGCTCGAAAAACTTGATGTTGTTACAGAACTTCTAAACTTTGATCATTTCTTCTTCAGTTTACCTGACGTTCTTGAAAAGAAAAGGGATACTGATATTGGCTCACAAACAAGGACTTTGAATATCAAACCTTTATCAGAGGAAGAAGCTAAGCAAAAATTGGAAGAAAAGCATCTTATCAGTAAAATTAAAGGTATTTTAAAAGAAAGAGATGTAACCCTTTGGGACTCTATTATTTCTTCTGACATGACAATCACAGAACAATCAAAGATTTCTCTTCATGAGTTTGGTGTTATTCTTAATTCCTTGAACTTAGGACTTACTCTTAAAGAGAAGCTTATGCTTTATAAAATTGCTGATCCTAACGATACAAAGAAAGTTGACTTGAAAGCTCTAATTGATGTCTTAGGAGAAAATGGACTTACTGACAAAGTTATGAAAGTTATCTTGGAAAAGCTTGGAATAGCTTTGTTCTTTAACGATTTATCCTTTAAAGCAGCTTTTGACTATTTTGATGTGGATAAAGATGATACAATTTCTAAAAATGAGTTTATTTACGGATTTTCACAACTTGACCTTGGTCTCAGTATTTTTGAAATTGGACAAATTGCAAGCATGATTGATATTGATAAGAATGGAATTATCACAAGAGCTGAATTTACCCAAACATTTGAGGATTTGTTCAAGAAATTTATGGTAGATCCCTCAAAAGATCTTTCTTTCAGTTTATATGCTAAAATCAAAAATTTATTATCAGTTAAAGGAGTTGATCTCCTTGATTGTTTTAAAGCTGTTGATCTCCATCGCAAGGGTTATTTAACTTATGATGGGTTTGTCAAAGCCTTGAATAATTTTGGTATCATAAAAAGAAACTATTTTATTAATATGTTTTAGGTCTTGAAAATCTTCAGTCTTATCAAATCAGCGCCTTGCTCAAACTTAATAAAATACCACCAGCCGAAGAATCAAGGACAGGAAGACCAATCCCTAATAGAAGTTTGGCAGGAGTTATTAGCCCGAAAAATCCTGATTATAAAGTTTACTATGAAGGTTTCCATGAGAATTTAATTGTAAAAATTTTCCCTCTTTCTTTCTTTTTTAATTTGAATAGAGAGAAGTTGAAAAGAACTTAAAGATGGTTGTTGAAGTAACACATGATTTATTGAGAAAAATATACAAAATGATTCAAAGCAAAAATGTCTCATTATTCGAAGCATTTGTCCATTTTGATGTCAACTTAAACAATGCTATTTCTAAACTAGAATTCAAGCTTGGATTACAGAACTTCAATATTTACTTCCTAGAAAGAGAATTTAATTTAATATGGAACTCCTTTGAGAAGGGAAGAAATTACAAAGTGTCTTTCACAAACTTTATTAAACCTTTTATTGATGCAGGCGCTCTTCAAATAATAAGGTTTGATGAAGCAACGGATATACTTTTAAAGAAGTTTGTCAACCTCACTCAAAAGATTGGAAACTTTGAAGAAGCTTTTAGAAGATTAGATGCTAATAATACTGGTGTTATCACCTTTAATGAATTCAAAGAACAATGCCCAAGATTACATCTTGGACTCTTACCAAATGAAATTGAAATCGTCTTTAATAATATTATGCAAATGGACAAAGAAAAAGCAAAGACACAACCTGATGCCACAAAAGGCTTTACCTATAGACAATTTGTTAGACTTGCTCTAAAATACAAGAATTTGAGTCTTGTGAATAATATCTTTGCTAAGATCTATAACAATGCAAAAGAACGTAAAATGATTTGGAAACAACAGTTCAGCTCCTACAAGTCAGAAAATAGTAAATCGAAAAATCCTGGCGACCTTAGCCTTAGAGATTTAAAAGCATTGTTAAAGAATTTAAAACTCGGAATAACCAATGAAGAAATTGATACGGTTATTAATAGCTTCGACACTTCTGTTGTAAATTACCAAACATTCGAAAAGAGAATCCACGAAGGAGCAAAAACTACCGAGGAGTCAAATAAAGAGAAGAACCTCCTGATTTATTCCCTTGTTAATGAAATCAACTCCGCACTTGCTCGAGAAAAAATTCCCCTTGAAAGAGTCTTCTTTGACTTTGACACCAACCAGACTGGTACACTTGACTTAAGCGAGCTTACCAATATGATATTCTTCCTAAAAATAACAGCAAGCAAGAACCAAGTTAAGACATTCTTCGAGGCGATTGATTATGATAAAAAGGGTTACATCAATTTGATCGAGCTTAGAAGTTTCCTTGAAGAAAGTAAATTCCAACAAGAAGGAGTGAATGATGAGCTTATCCAAAACCTAGACAAGGAAAAGAACAAATATGAAGAAATTTACTTCAAAATAAAGGAAGGACTTGTTAATGCTAACACTACTCTTCAAAGACTTATATATAAATCCAATCATAAATTAACTGAGGTTATGACCAAACAAGCTCTAGAAAAAATGCTCTTATCTATAAATATTGTCTTGAAGAAGGATGATTTAGAACTACTTTTCAGGGTCATTTTAGAATCAGCTGGTAATAGAAACTGTAGTTTCGAAGACTTCCAGAACTTTGCTATTAAAAATCAAATCGAAATTATCAGTTTTGATGACAAGATCCATCATGTTCATCCAGCAATAGCTGTCTATATTGAAAAAATGAATAATATTTACAAGAGACTGGAAATCAATCCAAGCTTTGGGTTTAAATATTTAGCACATCCAACAAGGAATGTCATTCTAAAGAGAACTTTCCTGAGAGCAATCCAATCCTTCAATTTGAACTTAACTCAAGATGACATTAGTTTATTGTATGAATACTTTGATGAAAAGGGCTATGGAGAAATTTCATATGAAGTTTTCCTTGAAAAGTTTGAGTTACTTATCACTATGGGTATTCTAAAATTAAGCGGAGGAAGCGAGTTTGAAGAAGATTCTGGAGAAGGCGGTCTTGCAGTCCATAAAATTTCCTCAAGACACCAACTTATTGGAATTATGCAGAAAATCTACATGTACTTTGTTGAAAAGAAATATAATAAAAGACAAATGGTGGCGCTTTTTGATAGAAACGGCAATGGAATTCTCACCAAAGATGATTTTATAGAAGGACTCAAGGCTTTAGGACTTGATATTCCGCTTGAAAAGGCCAGAGTGCTTGCTTCTTTCCTTGATGCAAATGACAGAGGAGTAGTTGAGGTCGACGATTTTGTTTCCAAAGTTCAACAATCAATGCCTCAAAGTAATTTTACTTGCTTTATCATTATATTAACTTTTTAGATCTTAGAGGAGACCTCAAATCATCTCAAGCTATTAATATTCTAAGAAATGTAATGACTTCTCATAAAGGTTTGTTAATAAATTAGGTTGTTGATAGACTCAGAGAACAAGTTCCAAATTTCCTAAGAGACATGGTACGACATGAAAGGAACTTAAAATCTGAAGATCAAGTCTTGTACAGACCAAAGACTGGAATTTATGTCCTTGATTTCTACAAATTACTCAAAGATTACGGAATTAACCTTAACGAAGATGATAAAGTTGTTGTAAAGGATGTATATCTTCTTCCTTCAAGCTCAAATTTCCTTGATATTGAATCTGTCTATAAAACTCTCGAGAATCTTTCAAATACATTATCCACAACTTCTGCTCTTGTTGATGCTGCACAAGATGACAAAGAACTCAATGAAATGTTTGAGCAGAAAGTTTATAGAAGAATTGGAGACCAATTAAGACGAATGAATATTACTATTCTTCAGGCCTTTGATTTTATTGATAGAGATAAGAATGGATACATCACTGAAGCTGAAATGAGAATCTTATTTAAGAACCTGAACCTTGATTTCACTGAAAGAGAAATTGCTTTCTTGATATCCAAATTCGAAGGCACGCAACATGGCATTGTGACCAAGAAAGAATTTGTTGATAAATTCTGGCATTCATATGCTCGTTTTGGACAGAAAATGGAAGTAGAAAGGATTAAAGACCTCAAATCACACCAGAGAAAGATTGTTACCAGTACTCTCAATTTCTGTAAGAATAAAAAGAGATGGACTCTTGAAGAAGCCTGGGTCAATTTAGACTACAATAAGAATGGGTTGATTACATTAGATGATCTCAGGAACTCTCTGATAGGAAATGGACATTTCATAACAAAAGAAGATATTGCGTTGTTATTCAATTTCATTGATAGTCCAACTCAAGATGGAAAAGTTGATTTTATGGAGTTCTGCGATTTCTGGAATGAAAACACAAACCTCTTTGACGAGTAAAAAAGATAATCTCCATTTTTTAATTATAATTAGGGGGATTCCAATGGAAAATGAAGTTAAGCAACTTGAGCTTGATATCCTTGAACATGTCGCAAAGATTTTGGATCAAAGAGAAGTAAATTGCTCCTTGTAAATTATCCTTTAACTTTTTGTAGATTTCTCTATGGGATTTCTATCAAGAAACTGATATTACCAATAAAGGCTATTTAACTGAAAGAGAGTTTAGCTTCCTTCTAAGAAAAGCTGGACTCGAGATTGATGATGTTAAAGTCGAGAAATTAATGCGATTAATTGATACCAATTCCGACAAGAGAATCGCATTTAGTGAATTAGAAGCAAGACTTCTCCAAGCTGGACTTAGAGTTAAAAAGGAACAGGAAATTGAAAGAATAAAATGGATTGATAAAGGCATGAAGAATATGTTAGTTGGACTCAATTCAAATCTTAAACTTGAGAGCTATGATGAATTCTTTAAGAAATTTGATAGTGATTTCGATGGGTACTTAACTCCTGAAGAGTTTTTCAACGCTTTGAGAAGCTTTGGTAAGATAATTGCTTCTGAACAAGCTGAGAGAATTGCAAATATTTGTCAGACAAGCTTGTCTGATAACAGAATTTCTATACAGAAAATTGTTGAAGTTATGAATCATATTCTGGCAAACTCGGATGCTAAAGCTCAACAATACGAAATTGCTTCTATTGGAGAGGATATTTTCTATTACATTGTTATTAACTTTGAAGGAATAAACAGACTATTCTCTTCTCTTAATGATTTGAAGAAGAATTTCAAAGATATTTATAATTACATTGCAAAGAATAGAAGGAAAATCAGAGGATATTCACTTTTAGGCTTCCAAAATTCTTCTAATCATTTAGCATCAAAATTAAGCTTAACAAATGAACACTTACAGAAAGGAATGAATCTATTGATGAGAGTTTCCAATAACTTTATTATCAACGATAAACTTATCAAACTCATTGATCCAACAACAAATATTTCGCCAGTTGATAAAGAAGTTACAAGAGAAAGAGACTTTGAACTAGAAAAAGTGCAATTGTATCAAATAGGAGATAATGCTGCCTTTAACGTTGACTATGATTCAATAAGTTATTTATCTGCCTATGTCAAGTTCTTCCATGGATATTACTTCAGAACAAATACTCAAATCAATATCGTGTTTTATGATAAAGACACGTTGTCTATTGTTTGCACAGATGGAAACCAATTCTATAAACACCTTGATTTCGAGTTAAAACTCCAAAACATGTTAACGATTAGAGGCGACTATTCTTTCAAATATATAGCAAAATATGAAAAGAGAGTTGGACTTGACTCTTCAGAAAAAGATGTTTATTTAATGAATGAATATATCGATGAAACTAAATGGACTTCTCTCAAGGATTTAATCAGAGACAATGGAGGTCTTCTCAGAATTCCTTTCTTAACAAGAACAAAAGCCGTCATTTACATTATTAAGTTCTGGGCTTCTCAAATTCTTAAGATCATGCTTGAAGTTCACAAATTAGGATGCGTTCTTCTCTTAATGAGACCAGAAAACATATATATCTCAAAAGATGGACAAAAAGTGAAGTTTAGAAGCCTCAGAGGTTCTGGAAAGTTAAATGAGTTCGGAAAGGTCCAAATGGCACCTGATTTCTATATTAACCTTTTTGATCCTGATGTCAAAGTTAATCCTGAAAACAATACCACACAAAGATCAGATCGTGATGCAGAGAAAATCTA
>Ga0180215_1002985_pt1 | contig 16413 bp, 12 predicted proteins | sample eDN3rd37CBELigBY_FD_128871 | JGI IMG/M metagenome (GOLD analysis project Ga0180215, IMG submission 128871) | Enriched backyard soil microbial communities from Emeryville, California, USA - eDNA 3rd pass 37_C BE-Lig BY (version 2) (version 2) | ecosystem: Environmental > Terrestrial > Soil >...
AAATAGAACCAGGGGTTCTGCTAATTGACACTTGATATGTGCAAATACAACCCCGGTTTGCAAATAGAACTGGATTTCGTGCTAATAGATAGTGTAGGTCTGCAAATAGAACTAGGTTTTATGCAAATTGACTCCTGATATGTGCAAATACAACCCCGGTTTGCAAATAGAACTGGATTTCGTGCTAATAGATAGTGTAGGTCTGCAAATAGATCCAGGGTTTCTGCAAATAGACTCCTGATATGTGCAAATAGAACCCCGGTTTGCAAATAGAACTGGATTTCGTGCTAATAGATAGTGTAGGTCTGCAAATAGAACCGGATTTCGTGCTAATAGATAGTATAGGTCTGCTAATAGACCCAGGGTTTCTGCTAATAGATCCAGGGTTTCTGCTAATTAACACCAGTTCCCCCAAAAAATATTCGTAAAGAACCCAGGGTCCCGCAAATACAAGAGTAAGTTACGCATAGAATAGGCTTCCATTAAAACTCTAAATAAATAGTTTCTGAGCTTAAATTTAAAAAGTTAGTTTAATCAATGTACAAAGTAACTTACATCTGTTATACTAAGTTTGTTGTTTCACAAGAAAGCGTTGCCATACTATACTACATTAAATGGAGAATTGATATGACAAATACACCAAAACCAAATGAACCAATCGTAAAGCATATTTTCACGGCGGACCCTTCGGCACATGTATTTGAGGGCAAACTTTATATTTACCCTTCTCATGACCTTGATCATGATGGTCCTGATAATGACAATGGCGATCAGTATAAGATGGAAGATTACCATGTTCTATCCATGGATGATTTTAATTCACCTGTAGTTGACCACGGGGAAGCTCTTCACGTAAAAGATGTGCCTTGGGCTAGCAAACAAATGTGGGCACCAGATGCAGCTTTCAAAAACGACACATACTATCTGTTCTTCCCTGCTAGGGATCATGATGGTATTTTTAGAATTGGTGTCGCAACAAGCAAAAGGCCAGAAGGTCCGTTTAAAGCTGAAGAAAACTATATCCCTGGAAGCTACAGCATTGATCCAGCGGTGTTTGTGGATGACGACAATAGAGCATATTGCTACTTTGGCGGCCTTTGGGGCGGACAATTGGAAAAGTGGCAAACAGGTTCATTTGTTGAGGATGCAGAAGGTCCTGCTGAATCAGAACCAGCTCTTGGACCAATCGTTGCGGAACTAAGTGACGACATGCTTACTTTTAAAAGCAAGAAAGAAATTTCAATTGTAGATGAAAATGGTAACCCACTTCTTGCTGGTGACACAGAGCGCAGATTCTTCGAAGGCCCTTGGGTTCACAAGTACAATGGCTATTACTATCTTTCCTATTCAACAGGAGACACTCATACCCTTGTGTATGCGATGAGTAAAAATCCAGAAGGTCCGTTTGAATTCAAAGGGAAAATTCTTACACCCGTTATTGGTTGGACAACTCACCATTCCATCGTTCAATTCGAGGACAAATGGTACCTATTCTATCATGACGCATCCATGTCAGGTGGGGTCAACCACAAGCGCAGTGTCAAATTCACTGAGTTAAAATACAATGAAGATGGTACAATCCAAACCATCGAATATAAAGCATAGAAAAAAGGCTGACGGTCATCGTCAGCCTTTTCCTATTTCTAGTAAGCACCTATTTAAGAAAACAATTCCTTCAATCGAGCCCAGAAACCTTTTTCCTCTTCTTCTGGCTTCTCCGTATCTTCTTTTTCTTCTAGTAAGATGCTTTCTGTCTTAATGACAAACTGAACGGAGTTGATTTTTTCATTTTTATCCGAAACGAAGGACACAGCTTCAAAATCAGATTTGTCGTATTCAGAGATCATGCTATCAATTTCTTCTTTCATTTGGTCAGGTAAATTATTCGTAGCTTCATATAAAGTTCCTGTGCCGTTATGAAGCTGCCCGACTCCATTTTCTAACTCGTTTGTTCCGCCAGATAAGCCAACGATTCCAGAATGAAGTTGATTGTAAGAGCTAGATAATTGGCCGACACCTTTTGTATAACCTACTAATCCTGAGTGAAAGGCTTGATAACTAGCGGAGAATTCATCCATTCCCTCTTGTAGTTGAGTAATCGAATCTACTACATCTACATTCTCGAGTGCGGAAATGACTGTTTGAACGTTCCCAAGTGTTTTCTCGATTTCCCCAATGGCACCATTCACTTCTGCTAATCGGCCGTCCACTGCATTAAAAGCTTCTTTTGCCGAGGCAAAGACGTCTTTAGCTTGATGTGCTGCGGAATAGGTTTCGTACAATTGGTCAACTACTTCCCTGTCCGCCCCACTCTCATATAATGGTTCTAAATCAGCCTTGGTAATTTCATATTCGGGTATATTCTTTAACGCCTCTTCAATTTGACGGTAAGCATCTGAGTAATTATCGCGTAAATAAGCGAACCCTTTTGACATTTCATCGAGACCAGCTGCGATTTCCGGTAGTCTTGCTTGTAACTTCTCGAGCTCTGCTAGATTAATTTGTTCAAAGTTTCCTTTAAGGCTAGAACTAACGGTAGCAAGACCATTATTAATGGCGCTAGATCCTTCTACAAGTTGAGAGGATGCTTGATTGACATCATTCATTCCCTTTTTGAACTGCGCAGAGCCATCACGTAGGCTAGCAACACCGCTGTTCAATTCAGAAACACCGTTCTTTAGATCGCCTACACCATTGTTAATTTGAGCGATGGCATCCGTTAAGGATTTCATCTCTCCTGTCATCTCATCGATATCCGGAACATCGATGCTCATAGACGATGGGACAGCCGCAATTTCAATGCCTTGTAGCTCTAGTTCAGTGACATCGGCTTCAAGGGTAAGTTCGCCGTCTTTCTCAGGCATCACGGTATAAGTAATTTGTTTATTTTTACCCGCGTTAGCCACCATGCCTTCCTCAGAAGCCTTGATATTGCGATAAATATCAGGATTTAGAGTAAGAGTAACCTGCAGGAGATAATTTTCGTAAAAGACTGGATCAACCTTTTCATTCGCCGAAGTTTGAATGGTTATGTTAAGATGTCCATCTTTTCCCGCAAGCTCATCAGGGGGAACTCGCTTTCCGTCAAGTCTGTACGAAATTCGAATATCCCAAGGCAATGCCTGCTCCTTCATATTCCCTTGATAATAAAATTTCCCTTTTGGTGCCGCAAACTCCACCTTGTTGTTTTTTAGTTGAATGTCCGAAAGACTCGTTAAGTTTTTCGAACTATCGTACGGACCATAATCAACAAGTTCCCCTTCTTTTATTACATCAAAAATGTTCACCACATAAATTTCCTGTTGAACACCTGTGGGACTAAGCGTCGCGTAAACGACTTCATCCTTTGAACGATATTGTCCAGGAGTCTTTAACGTGTCTTCCTCTTTTTCATTCTCATTAGCGGAAGCGTGCACTAGAAATGACGGCAAGATCAGGACAAAGGTCATCAGTACTAGAAAAATTCGTTTTCTCATCATCATTTCTCCTTATAGAAATTTGCTTTCAAACTCGTTTTATCAATCAATTTATCAAAAACTAGTAGCATCGCTGGAAGGAAAAAGACGACCAAGATAAAGGCCAGCAAAGCTCCTCTTCCAAGTAACAAGCCAATTGAACCAACGATTGGGTTGGATGACGTAATCCATAAAATAAACCCGACACTTGATAAAATGGAAGCAGATATCGCAATCGAAAATAATTTTTCGTCGGTTGTTTTCTTTATCGCTTCCAAAGCGGACATTTTCTTGCGACTTTCCTTGTAGTCTTCTGTGAAAAGGATCGCATAATCGACTGTCGCTGCGAGCTGAACGGTACTAATAATCAAGTACCCAACATAGACCAACGAGGAATTCGAAAAGTAAGGAACTGATAAATTGATCCAAACAGCTGCTTGAATCGTCAATAGCAGCACCACTGGAATCGAAATAGATTTAAATGTAAACAATAGCACGATAGCAATCGTAATAACCGTAAGCATATTGACCATCACATTGTCTTTTTCAACAGTGGTTTTAATATCATACAAGGTCACGCTTTCCCCAAGAACATGGACGTCTTCCTCATAATAATCTGCTGCCTTCTTTTCGACGGATTCCACCAAGGCAAACGCCTCATCCCCCTCATTTCCTGCATTCGTATGGAGGATGATCCGACTATAGTTTTCTGAGTAAAATTGTTCTGTAATCGACTCCTCAAGGTACTCTGGAGGAATCACCGAGCTGACGAGGTTCGTGTAAGACAGTACACTTGTCACAGAGTCTAGTTCTTCTAATTCTTGAACCAGTTTTTCTTCCTTCACAACATCCCCTCTTGGGACGAGTAACACCATCGGAGTATAGCCCCCGAACGTCTCTTCAATTTTCGTGACATCCTGACCAGCTCGTGTAGTCTCTGGATGTTCACCAATTCCATACGTAAAGTCCGTATTACTCTGACCTAGGTAAGCCGGAATAATTAGGAGGAAGACAAGCAATAAGCTTGGGAACTTAACTTTTACTACTTTGCTACCAATCTTCTTAAAACTTCCGATTAACGGTTTATGCTGTGTTTTATCGATCCATTTATAAAACAAGAGCGTTAATGCCGGTAAAAAGACGATAACACTGATAAAGCTTAATAAAATTCCTTTTACGAGATTCAGTCCTAAATCGGAGCCAATCTCGAATTTCATAAACGAAAGGGCAATAAACCCAAAGAAAGTCGTTGCTGCACTCGCTGCAATCGCCGGGAACGATTTTTTAATCGCCCGTCGCATGGCTTCTTCTGGATCTTCAATTTCCTTGCGATAATCTGAAAAGCTATGCAGGAGGAAGATTGCATAATCCAACGAGACTGCTAGTTGCAAAATTGGTGCAACCGACTGAGTCACAAAAGATACCTCTCCTACAAAAAGATTGGTTCCTAGATTAATAAGGACCGAGACACCAATCGCTGTCAGGAAAAACACCGGTTCCATCCAGGAATTCGTTGAAACCACTAAAATTAAAATGATAATTGGGACCAATAATGCCGCTGCATACATGGATTCCGTCCCTGCCATTTTTTGCGAAGTTGCAGTATCAAGCGCCTCTCCTGACATGGCATTTTCCTCGCCAATCAGTTCGTAAATCGCATCCGTAACAGCAACCTCTTCCCCTTCTCGGATGGTAAAGGAAAACAAGGCTTTATTATCCTTGTAGTAAGATTCTACCGTGGCCTGATCGGCAATTTCTAAAGGTGTTTTAATGTCAATGGCGTCATCTAACCAGGTTACATCTGAGACCCCATCAAGACTAGCAAGCTTTTCCTTAAAAATTAGTGCTTCCTGTATGGAAACATCATTGATCATGACTCGTGTGTTTTGAACAGAGCCATCAAACTCTTGCTCCATGATTTCCATTGCTTTTGTCGATTGTGCGTCCTCTGGTAGATAATCCACCATATTGTAATTAACAGACACAAAAAACTGTGCAATCGAACAGATGGCAGCGATGATGCCAAATACTATGACAATGGATTTCTTATACTTTAAAATTCGTGCTGCGATGTCGATTGAAACCATCTCCTTCTTGCATCTGTTTCCCTGTAACATTATAATGGACATCGTGTTGGTTTTTCAACAAACAGTTCGTTATTTTATGTTTGATATCCAACAAACCTGTTTAATGTGTTGGATATGTGAGAGAAAGGTGTGTTTTTATTGAATTCCAAATTAGATCGACGAATCCAATATACGAGAATGATATTAAAAGAAAGCTTAATGAAGCTGTTGAAAGAAAAGCCGATTTCTAGTATTACGGTAAAGGAACTTTGTGCACTAGCCGATATCAACCGCTCCACCTTCTACTCGCACTATTCCGATCAGTATGATCTCCTTGCCCAAGTTGAAGAAGAAATCATTCAGGATATGAACGAAACGCTGCTGAACTATAATATCAATCAAGTTGAAGAATCCTTCCAAATGATTGAAAAAATTGTAGAGTATGTAGCAGCGCATAGTGACATTTGTGAAACACTATTTAGTGAGAATGGCGATCCTAGCTTTAAAAACCGCGTCATGATGCTCGCACACGACTACACAGTAAAAAGCTGGATGAGCAGCTACCCGGTTGATGACTCAAAAACCTCCGAATATGCAAGCTTATTTGCGATAAGCGGCAGCATCCACATTCTCGAAATCTGGCTTAAAAACGAAATGGACAAAACGCCAAAAGAAATGGCCGAAATCATTAATAACCTCACCAATAAGGGACTCTCCTCTCTACGATAAGAAGCAAAGGTGACGATGCTCTTACTTTCAAATACGGAAGTAAAAGAATCGTCCCCCTTGCTTCTTTTTTACTATGGAGGAAAAAAATATTTATGAGTTTTCGCAAAATTTATGTTGACAAGTGATACTGAAAATCATTATCATTTAGCTATAAATAACATTCACGAGGTGTAAACGATGAAGAAAAAATGGCAAGCCTTTATCTTAATTACAATACTTGCACTCTTTGCTACAGCATGTGGAACAGATGATTCAGCAAGCAATGCAGATGAGTCCAATAAAGAACCTGAAACAATGACGGTTACCCACCAGCTTGGTGAAACGAAAGTAGAGAAAAACCCAGAATCTGTTGTTGTTTTTGATTATGGTGTCCTTGATTCACTTGATAAGCTTGGTGTGGAAGTAACAGGGCTTCCTAAACAATCTTTACCTGGTTATCTTGAAAAGTACAATGATGACAAATATCTAGATGCAGGTGGCTTAAAAGAGCCTGACTTCGAAGCAATCAATGAAATGGCTCCTGATTTAATTATCATTTCTGGTAGACAACAAGATTCATATGAAGAATTCAGCGAAATTGCTCCAACCATTTTTATGGGGCTTGATACGACAAAATACATGGATTCCTACAAAGAAAATGCTAAATTGCTAGGTGAGATTTTCGGCAAGGAATCTGAAGTAGAAACAGAAGTTGCTAAGGTAGAAGAAGCCATTGCAGGTTTGAATGAAAAAGCAGCGTCTAATGGCAAAAACGGACTAATTATCCTAGCAAATGAAGGTAACATCAGCGCTTATGGATCTGGTTCAAGATTCGGTCTTCTTCATGATGTTTTTGGAGTAAAACCAGTTGATGAGAATATTGAGGTTTCAACCCATGGACAAAATATCTCATTTGAATACTTAGTTGAGAAAGACCCTGATTACTTATTTATTGTTGACCGTGGATCCGTGGTAGAAGGCGGAAAATCGTCTGCAACGTCGATTGTTGAGAATAAGCTTGTTGAAAATATTAAAGCAGTGAAAAACGACAATGTCGTTTATCTTAACGCAGACTACTGGTACCTATCTGGCGGCGGACTTACTTCCGTTGCAGAGATGGTCAAAGAAGTAGAAGCTGCCCTTAAATAAGCAGTAATGGCCGTGACTCCCCCCCAGTCACGGCTATTTTTTTATTTATGGGAGTTAGGGGGTACTAGTGGGATTAGTGACAGGAATGCTCTGTGGTGGGTTCATGGAACCTTTTTGGATGGGTGGATGGGCTTTATGATCTTTTATAGAATCTTTTTTGGAGGATACTTGTGGTAAGAGGGCTTCATGATAGATTCATAGAATCATTTTAGAAGATTCTTTGAAGAAATGACCTCATTAGATTCATCATTTTTCCCCTATAACATCGTTTGAGTTCTATCTCTGTCTCTGGAAAGTTCAGCGTCACCTTTTACTCCTTCTCCATCACATTCGGGCACGTTGGAGTTTCCAGCGTTACCTTTTACTCCTTCTCCCACCACATTCGGGCACGCTAGAACTTCCAGCGTTACCTTTTACTCCTTCTCCCACCACATTCGGGCACGCTGGAACTTCCAGCGTTACCTTTTACTCCTTCTCCCACCACATTCGGGCACGTTGGAATTTCCAGCGTTCCTTTTACTCCTTCTCCCACCACATTCGGGCACGCTGGAACTTCCAGCGTTACCTTTTACTCCTTCTCCCACCACATTCGGGCACGCTAGAACTTCCAGCGTTATCTTTTACTCCTTCTCCCACCACATTCGGGCACGCTGGAACTTCCAGCGTTACCTTTTACTCCTTCTCCCACCACATTCGGGCACGCTGGAATATCCAGCGTGCCTTTTCCATCAACTTCCTCGGTGTAAAACAACAACACTACCAAAAGACCAACCTTTCAAACCGCCAGTTATTATTTTTCATAAACTACGGAACCACTATCCCTCATGTCTCGTCTAATCTGTTGAAAATGAGGGGTGATATGGAATGTTTACGGAAGAAACAAATAAGTCGGTTCCTCCGGGCTCCGCTTCTAAAGATGAATTGCTCACTTTGCTGATGGAGGAATATGGCGATATGGTTATGCGGTTAGCTTTTACCTATGTGAAGCAAAGGCAGCTAGCAGAGGATATTTCACAAGAGGTGTTTATCAGCTGCTATCACCATTTGGATCGGTTCGAGAACAGAGCTTCCTATAAAACTTGGATATACCGAATAACGGTGAACAAGTGCAAAGATACGTTACGAAGTTGGACGTATAAAAATATTACGTACAAGGATATGCTCGTTTCTCTTTTAAAAAGTGGCTCCAAATCCACTGAGGCACAATTAGTCGATCGTGAAGAAAGAGAAGCAATCTTTGAACAAGTGCTGAATCTCCCGGTTAAATTTAGAGAAGTGATGATTTTATTTTACTATGAAGAATTATCCATTCAGGAAATCGCAGAAATGCTGAACCTAAATACCAATACGATTAAAACGAGACTTCACCGAGGACGACAAGCTTTACAACTGAAGATGGAAGGAGTGGGGATCCATGGAACAGTTTAAATACCCGAATCAACATCCAGACTTAAGTGAATTGCATTTTGATGAAAAGAATAAAAACCAAGTATTTGAGGCTATTCAAACGGGAGAGAGTCCCGTTCAAAAGAAAAAACCAAAACAGAAACTGGCGCTTACCGGATTAGCCGCAGCCGCCATCTTTCTTTTATTTATTGGCTCTGCTTATTTTTCACCAACCATGGCAAAAGTTGCTGCGAAAATCCCTTATTTCAGCTTGTTTATCCAACAAGAGGAATATAAATATGCTCTACAAGATGTTGTTTTTGAGGCAATAAGAGATAAAAAGTACAATGACCTTCGTAATATCGAAGTATCGATTCCAAAAAGAGAGATTACTATATGGTTTGGTGGGACAAAGACAGAGGTAAAGGAGATTGAAGAAAGTGTAATTCCTCTTGTGAATACCGCTGTAAAAGAAAATAACTTTGGAACTTATAAAATAGAAGTAATTCGTGATAAAACAGCCTATAACAAAGTTCCAGAGGACAGTCCCGAAGTGGAGAAGTATATAAAAGATAGTGCCGAATTAGAAAAAAGCATCATTGCTCAACTCGAGAAACACCATTACGATATGCCATTCCCAGTTCAGGCTAGAATAAATGACATTGAGAAGTACATTTATGTCGCGATTCCAAAAACGGAAACGAGAATCGCTGAGCTTGAAGACTTATTACGCACAGTGGCAAAACCGTATGGGGACGACTTCAAGCTCGATATTCGAAAAATTGATATGGCCGCACGTGAGCAAGAAACTCGTTGGGAAGAAGCAGGGATTATTCATATCTTAGTCGGAGGGTTAATGGAAAACGAAGAATTCAAGGTGACAGGGTTCTCCTACTCCTTCCATCCCCTGCCCTTACAAATTAAAGTAAAAACATCTGTAAAATCAACACATTCCTCTGCAAAGGAACTTGCTGAAAAAATCGAACAAGAAATCGAAACATTTATTGAAACAGACGAACTCACAAAAAATGTCCGAAACGACCCGTACGAACTCATTATATTAGGAAAAGATAAGAAACAGATGAATTAGGAAACAAAAGGACGGTTCTGCTTTTATCCTTGATGGAAGCAGAACCGTCCTTTTGCGCATACTCTTAACCACTTGTAAAGTGCCTAGGTATTCATTTATCCTGCTTGACTACCATAGCAATTAGTACTTATATCCCAAAATTTGTTAATTTTACATAATTTCTCCCCATAATCTCTAAAAAAGTAGTTTAATAGGTAAAAGCTGTTTATTAAATTCTTTCCGAAGGAGAATAGTATGCGACAAAAACAAGTTTACAAAAGCCCTATTGCAGCCATGCTTTGGTCGATTGCACTCCCTGGCCTGGGTCAACTTTATAATAGAGATTATATCCCCGCGTTTCTTCTATTGGCCTTAGAGTTTCTAATTAATCTTTTTTCAAACTTAAATCTCGCCATTCTTTATTCCTTCAACGGCGACTTTCAACAAGCCCACGAGATTATCAATTATGAATGGGGATTATTTTATCCTGCTTTATACGGCTATGCTATATGGCAAGCTTACAACTATGCAAAAAGCATAAATTACCGTTCAAACGGAAATGGTCCACTTAAAAAAACCTTCTTTACTGGTTGGTTTTTCGGCTTGGTCATCGGAATGGACCTTGGTCTATTTTGGCATAATCTCAGCATTTTTGAGGAAGTAAGATTTCTAAGCTTTCTACATTTTCCAGTTCAGAATGGTTTAGTCTTTGGTCTATTGGGTGCTCTATTAGGACATTTAATTGAAAAAACATACAAAAGAAAAACAAAACGCTGAAGATGCCCACTCCCATCTGGTTAGTAGTAGTTACCAACTATAACTAGACAACTATCATGGTACAATGGTGTAGTTCCTACTATTATTTTAGGGTGATTCTATTCTATGAAAAAATTCTTAATCGTTTTTTTAACTATATGCTTGTTTTCGATGTTTTCTCCGCCGGTTTAAAATGAAACTACTAAAGATAATATAAATAGCTAAAAAAGCAAAGGATCGCTTCGATTTCTTTGCTTTTTTAGCCTAACTGCCCCCCAAAAAACTCCATCACGATTGGACAGAGTGATTGCTCTGCTTAGGAATGTATCCTTGAATGATATCTCCGTTTAGATTTCCCCAGTTTCTATCCCTCAATAACAATCTCTAAATTAAGATATTGATAACTGAGGATAAGACTGGTCTTAGTTTGTCGTTTTGGACAAGGCTCCTCACAAAAGTTGTTTCGTTTACGATCTCCACTTTTAGATTTTCATAGGACTTTCTACTTTTTTACCCTCTGCTATCCATCCTTGCTTTCCCATAATTTCGAATAAATATGACATAAAACCCAGATAGCAACAATAATTACGTTCATAATACAGAATGTTATTATCCTTTTATATTAATAACCTTCTTTAATATTTCCCTATAATACATAAAAAATATTTTTAAAATTCGCTATTATTTACTTTACAAGCCCTCTTACTAGACCGTATAATCAGTCTTATAGTTTTAGATTATTCTATTTAGATATAATATTTAGAATTAAAAAAACAAACAAATTTTAAGGGGGAAAAAGAATGAAGCTAAAAAATTGGTTATTATTTTTAGCAATGGGCTTGGTACTAAGTATTGGCTTAGTGGCATGCTCCGGGGATGAGCCTGCTAGTAATGAAGGCTCAGAAGATGAAGGGAAAACAGAAGAAAAGGCTGGGGAAAAGGTACTAAGCTTTACAAACCCAGAAGCAATTCCTTCTATGGATCCTTCATTAGCTACAGACGAATCTTCATTTGTCTTTCTAGCTGCAACAACAGAAGGGTTATACCGTTTAGATGAAGAAACACAACCATCTGACGGAATTGCAACTGGCCATGAAGTTAGTGAAGATGGCTTAACTTGGACCTTTACACTACGTGAAGATGCTGTTTGGTCAAATGGTGACCCTGTAACGGCTCATGACTTTGTTTATTCTTGGCAGCGTGCCGTGAATCCTGATACAGGATCAGAATATGGCCCGTACATGATGAATGGCGTCATCAAAAATGCAACAGCTGTAAGCACTGGTGAAAAACCAGTTGAAGAGCTAGGAGTAAAAGCTGACGGTGACTTCAAACTAGTAGTTGAATTAGAAAATCCAACACCATACTTTGAAACACTAACAACTTTCGGTACATTCCTTCCATTGAATCAAAAATTTGTGGAAGAACAAGGCGATAAATTTGCACTTAGCGCAGATGGCCTACTATCGAATGGACCTTACACAATGACAAACTGGGACAGCACAAGCAATTCTTGGGAGCTTGTGAAAAACGAAGATTATTGGGATGCAGAAACTGTTCAAATGGACAAATTGAATTTCGAAGTCGTAAAAGACCCACAAACAGCGCTAGCATTATATGAAGAAGGTACTGTTCAACGAATTGATTTAACTTCTGACCTTGTCGATCAATATTCCACAGATGAGGATTACCAAGTATCAGCAGATACTTTCGTGTATTTCTTGAAGTTTAACCAGGAAGCAAATGATGCTTTAGCAAATAAAAACATTCGTGCTGCTCTTAGCCGCGCATTTGACAAAGAAGCTCTAGTTGGTGAAATCCTAAACAACGGTTCTATCGTGGCAAACGGCCTAGTACCAAAAGACTTCACTCCAATGCCTGAGACTGGTGAGGATTTCCGTGCAGTGAGTGGCGATCTTTCTGCTTATGACCTTGAGGCAGCTAAAGAATTCTGGGCTAAAGGACTTAAAGAGATTGGCAAAGATTCTGTAGAACTTGAATTCCTTGCAGATGATGACGAAACAACAAAAACACTCGTTCAATATGTAGCAAACCAACTTTCAACAAATCTTGAAGGCTTAAAGGTAAACATTAAACAAGTACCGAAAAAGCAACGTCTTGATTTAGACGATAGTATGCAATATGAGCTTCAGCTTACAAGATGGGGTCCTGACTTCCTTGATCCATTCACTTATATGAACCTATTTACAACAGATAGTGGAAACAACTGGACTGGTTATTCTAGTGAAACTTATGACAAATTAGTCTTTGACACAGCTTCCACTCTTGCTACAGACAATGTAGCTCGTTACAACAACTTCCTAGAAGCTGAAAAAGTACTCTTTGAAGATGCGGTCATCGCTCCTGTTTACCAGGCTTCAAGAGCACAATTAGTTTCTCCAACAGTTGAAGGAGTATTTGTAAATCCATTCGGTGCAACTTACGAGTATAAGTGGGCGAATGTAGCGGAGTAAGATATAAGTCTTCTTGCTTCAGCTCTAACAAAAAGCAACATGCCAACCGCATGTTGCTTTTTTGTATGGATAGAAATTACATCCTCCCTTTAGAATATTGATACGACTTTTCCTTATAAAAATGGGAGCTGTCTAGCTGGAAGTTCTGTTTGGTTCCGTTAGTGTCGGTGTCCACTCTTAATCCTCCTACCTCGGCAAAAAACAATGAATGGGACATAGTGCCTGTCCCTCTGTCCGATCTCCTCGCTTGACTCTCTCACTTGTAAAATAGTAAGCTTATCAACGCAACACACTTACTATTAGTAAGTGAATTCCAACTAGGAGGAAAACTACATGTCTACTACAACGACGCCGTCCTTAACGGATATCATCAGAGATCGTCACTCTGTTCGAAAATATGATCCTACTTTTAAAATTGCTCGGGAGGAAATAGAAGAAATCTTGACTGAGGCGACCCTTGCTCCTTCTTCTAGCAATCTGCAACCTTGGCGTTTCATCGTCATTGATGATCAAGAGACAAAGAAAGAACTTCGCCAAATAGCGTTCAATCAAGAACCAGTTGAAACGTCTTCAGCTGTGATTGCTGTTCTTGGAGATGTAGAAATGCACAAAAACATCGAGAAGGTATATCGCAGCAATTACGAAGCTGGTTTTATGGATGAGGCCAACATGAATCGTTTAATTGAAAGTGCAAACAACACTTATCCGCATGCACCTGAAGAGATTCGTAAAAATATTGCTTCTTTCGATGCAGGCTTAGTTTCCATGCAACTGATGTTACTTGCAAAAGCGAAAGGCTATGACACCGTTCCAATGGGCGGTTTCGATAAGCAAAAGTTCATCGAGAAGTTCCAAGTTTCTGACCGTTATATGCCAATCGTATTGATTGCTGTAGGAAATGCAGCAGCGCCGGCATTCAAAACAACTCGTATTCCTGTAAAGGATATTGTTGAATTCATATAAGAACCTTGGAAGGCAGGAGATTCAAATCCCCTGCCTTCCCTTTTTTTGTTTACTAGGTATAAGACCCTGGTCCCTTGTCTGAAAGTTACTTGCTGAAAAACAAAAAGAGACACGGAAGTCGAATCCATGTCTCTCTTTGGGACAAGGTGCCTGTCCCTCTGTCCTACTCCCCTACCACAGCGAATGTAGATGTAGGTACTGTTAGTACTTGCACACAATTTCGGCCGCCTCTTTTGGCTTCGTATAATGCTTGGTCCGCTTGCCTTGTTAAGGTTTGTAGAGTATTTTGATTATCATCTACCATATAGGCATGCGAAAGTCCGAAGCTAGAGGTTATTGCAATTTCACTTTTATCTATTAGGATTGGGTTCGCGGCAATATTCTCGCGTATTCCATTCGCCACCTCATAAGCCACTTGAATTGGCGTATCTGGCAAACAAATGATAAACTCTTCCCCTCCATACCGCCCCATGATATCATCTTTACGCAAACTATTTTTTGCTACCTCAACAACTTGAGTCAACACCGTATCTCCTGCTTCATGTCCATAACAATCATTCACACTTTTAAAATGATCAATATCAAACATAATAAGTGAGACATGCTTGCCAGTAAGCTGTTCGATCTTTTCTTCGGCTGTTTTCATAAAATACATCCGGTTGAAAACTTGCGTTAACCCATCGATACTTGCCAGCTCCTGCAGCCTTTCCTGCAGATGGACTCTTTCGGTTATATCAACAAACGTAATGATCTGGCCAATTTGGAGATTATTTTTATTATGAACAGGGGAAAAACGAATATGGAAATAATGCATGTCTTTTCCTATATACATATCATAATCGCATTCCTGCCCACGGTGGATTATTTCGGAAAGTACTTGATTGCGACTCAATAGATCAAAAATTGGTCGCCCAATCGCATCGGAAGTTAATGTAGGAATGACCTTCACCACGGACAGGTTATAATCCACAATCGCATTCTGCTGATTGATAACAATTACGCCTTCATGCATACTTTCAAACACCGTTTCTCGCGCAATTGGCGCCACATTAAACATCTGAAACCAGAAAAGTGCTGCCCCGTGAAACAGAAATGAAAGACTCATAGAAACCGGGCCAAGATCAATTCCATATGGACTCATGCCATTTAAATAGAAATGATTCGCAATGATGGGCATAATTAACCCTGCTACCATTAATAAAATTTGCATGCGGAATTTAAATAGTGATTTTTTTATATGCATGAGCAAAATGACGACACTAATCATTAAACACATAAAAACAAAGAGAGCGTGTATATAAAACCCCGGACCATACTCTAGTGCTAGAATGGGGAAAGGAGTATCGCTTCTAAGAGCAACAGATGCGTAATAAAGATGGTGAAGGTCATTGGTATTTACCAAAAACACCGTGATTACGGGAATCACATATAACATCAACGATAGACGTTGGTTTAGCTTTTGACCAACATATTCAAAGCACATGAACAACATAAGCAAAGGGATAAACGGCATGGCAAGGTACTCAATCCTCAACCAAAACGTAATCTGTCCTAGTGTAGAACTAAACAGCTCAAACGTATAGGCAAAAGTAAAGAAAGCTGACAAGAGTGTGGCATACATAAAGTACCTTGCACCAGGTACACCGATAAGTTTTAATCGTACATACACAGATAAAAATAAACTTAATACACCCGCCAAAATAATGCATAGTAAATATCCCCATAATTCTTCAAGCATCTCTATCTACCCCATACGATGTATTCTCAATATCTATAATTCAATTCATTATATAGCAAAAGGGAACGAATAGAATAGTGAATTTTCAGGACGGGACAGGTCCTGTCTCCACTGAAAAGATGATTCCTAGCTAGATTTCGGCTTCATCGGCTTTATGAAGCTGGTTTCTCAGTGATTCCTAGCTAGATCTCGGGTTCATCGGCTTTATGAAGCTGGTTTCTCAGCAATTCCTAGTTCGATTTCGGCTTCATCTGCACTAGGAAAGAAGCACATCCACATCTGTTGCTCAGTCTCTTTTTGTCTTCTTAAGCACTCCACTTCGTTCTTCATATGATATTTATTTCAGTAGGCTCGGACAGGTCCCTAGATCCTAAAATTACTTACTTAGGCACACGAGAATTTGAAAAATGCTAGAGTAGGTTCCTTGCCCAAAAATTCGGAAATTTTTAAACACCAAGAACGAGAGGAGATGCGTGGACTAATCCCCTTCTGTCCTACCTATCCATTTCTCTCTCAATGTCCTATAATTGTAGAAGTTACAAATACAAAAAATATGGGAGAGGTAGCATGAAGGAATTTATTTTGCTCCTAGCTGAAATCATTAATACCCTGCACGATCTTATTTTTGCAATCAGTAACCGTGCTGGGT
>Ga0180215_1002989_pt1 | contig 16397 bp, 13 predicted proteins | sample eDN3rd37CBELigBY_FD_128871 | JGI IMG/M metagenome (GOLD analysis project Ga0180215, IMG submission 128871) | Enriched backyard soil microbial communities from Emeryville, California, USA - eDNA 3rd pass 37_C BE-Lig BY (version 2) (version 2) | ecosystem: Environmental > Terrestrial > Soil >...
AATACCGTGTACTTGCGTCCGGTTACGTTGCACTTGATCAAATAGCTCAGGAAGCCGTGTAGCTCTACGCCGGAATGGCTCGGGCCGGTCAGACATCCCCCACGCAAGCAACACGTGCGCATTCCGAAATACCGGCCGTACTCCTGTACGGCAATGTCCGCAGCCAACTTGGAAGCACCGAACAGGGAGTGTTTCGATTGATCGATACCAAAGTTTTCTGAGATACCCTCCCGGTCTTCCGGACGTTCATAGTCCCAACGGGTCGGCGTTTCGACAAGCGGCAACCTGTTGGGCGCATCACCATAGACCTTATTCGTAGACATGTAGACGAATACTGCCTCTGGGGTATGCCGGCGTGTCGATTCAAGTAGATTGAATGTTCCGACGGCATTCGTGTCGAAGTCCTCGAACGGTATTTGAGTCGCCAGGTCATGGGATGGCTGTGCGGCTGCATGCACGATGGCATCCGGCTTCACACTTTGTATAAGTTTCAGCACACCTTCCCGGTCTCGGATATCCAGGTCGTAATGCCGGTAACCTCGCAGTTGTCTTTCCAGCCGCTGGCGGTTCCATAGCGTATCTCCCTCGGGGCCGAAAAAGATCGCCCGCATGTTGCTGTCTACACCGTAAACATCCCATCCTTGCCGCGCGAAATACGCGCACACTTCGGAACCAATCAGGCCTGCCGACCCGGTGACAAGAATCTTTGACATATAGAGTTGAAACGCTGCCGGCAGTCCGTAGGAGCGGAGATGCTTACACGGTTTTATGGTGTCGTGTCCGTGTACCTCGCCTGGATTTGCAATTTATAGGCCTGCCAGATCGGGCGTGGAGCCTGCGTTAGATGCTCGAATGCATTAACGATACCAATACGGCCAACTGTATGCCAACCGAGCGGATCCTACTTCATGGGGTATTCTCCACCGCGAACCAATTTCGGTAAGATGCAACTGGAACACGGGCTCAGGCCGCTTTTAGAGCAAGGCGCGAAGGCGTGAAATAATGCCGGCATCCCCTTAGAAAGCCTCCTGGTATTCGCCGAATACACTGCGCAGAGAATCGCAAATTTCTCCGATACTCGCGTAGGCCCGGACGGCATCAAGGATGAACGGCATGAGGTTGTCCGTGCCACGGGCCGCATCGGCAATGGCCTTAAGGTGCTGTTTAACCAGGGCGTTATCGCGGCTCTCCTTTACCTCTTTGAGTTTCCGAAGCTGATCCTTCTCTACATTCTCGTCGATTTTCAATAGTTCAATTGGTGTCTCGGCTTCGGACGTGAATTTGTTCACGCCGACGATGATACGTTCCCCCCGTTCGACCTCCTGTCCGAATCGATAAGCGGCCTCTTCGATTTGTCGCTGAATCCAGCCCTGCTCGATGGCCGGGATTACGCCTCCGAGTGCTTCCACTTTCTCGATATAGTCCGCTGCTTCTGCTTCCAACTCATCGGTAAGTTTCTCTACGTAGTAACTACCCCCGAGAGGGTCTATCGTGTTCGCTACACCGGATTCGTGGGCGATGATCTGCTGCGTACGAAGCGCAACCGTAACGGCTTCCTCTGACGGAAGGGCCAGCGCTTCATCCCTGGAGTTGGTATGGAGACTCTGTGTACCCCCGAGTACTGCGGCAAGGGCCTGAATCGTTACCCGGACGACGTTATTGTCGGGTTGTTGAGCGGTTAGCGTTACGCCTCCAGTCTGTGTATGGAAGCGAAGCATCCAGCTTTTCGGGTTCTCTGCTTTGAACCGTTCTCGCATGATACGCGCATAGAGGCGCCGCGCAGCCCGAAATTTGGCTACCTCCTCCAGCAGGTCCGTATGCGCCGCAAAGAAGAAAGCGAGTCTCGGCGCAAATTGGTCCACGTGAAGTCCGGCACGGATCGCTGCTTCGATGTACGTGATCGCGTTTGCGAGCGTAAAGCCGATCTCCTGCCCAGCCGTAGAACCGGCTTCCCGAATATGGTAGCCGCTGATCGAGATCGTATTCCACTTCGGTACGTGCTCCGTACAGAAGGCGAAGATGTCGCTGATGATCCGGAGCGACGGCCGCGGAGGGAAGATGTAGGTCCCTCGGGCAATGTATTCCTTCAGGATGTCATTCTGGATCGTTCCTTTGAGGATCTGCGGAGAGATTCCTTGCTTTTCAGCGACGGCAATGTACATAGCGAGGAGCACGGCCGCTGAGGCATTGATCGTCATGCTGGTGGAGACCTGATCCAGCGGGATCCCATCGAAAAGCGCCTCCATATCCGCCAGTGTATCGATGGCCACGCCGACCTTACCGATTTCTCCCATAGACATTGGATGGTCGGAGTCATATCCGATCTGCGTGGGGAGATCGAACGCGACGGAAAGACCAGTCGTGCCCTGGTTCAGGAGATATTTGTAACGGCGGTTGGATTCCTCCGCTGTAGCAAAGCCGGCGTATTGCCGCATGGTCCACAGCCGCCCCCGATACATGGTAGGCTGAATGCCTCTAGTGAAGGGGTACTGTCCCGGAAAACCAAGCTTCTCCATGTACTCGTCTTCACAACCCTCTGAGGGGAGGTACAGGGGGGCAACGGCCCGTCCCGAAGCCGTGGCAAACTCCGGTTTGCGCGTCGTCATTTTTGCGATTTCAGCCTCATATTGAGCTTTTGCCTCGTTCAGAGTGCGGGAGGTACTTGCTCGATCATTCATGCGGTACGGAGGTCTTTTTACCGGGAGCCGAGAAGACTCACTGATTCACAGATACGTCAGCTGCAGCCTCTAGCAGTTGTCTCGAAATATCCGCAACAGCAGCATCTCCTCGCAGGATACTGTCCAGGTGTTCGTCGTCTATAACGGATCCGATGCGTCGGCGAGCATCCTCGAGAACGGCGCGGCGAACGTCGTCGCGCAAAGAAGTTTCACGTTCAGCCAGCCATCGAGCGCCTTCTTCTATCGTGTGCCGTTCCAGTACGTCTACCAGTTCAGGAATGCCGGTGCCCTCCATGGCACTCACTAATCGTACATCTCGGCGGAGCGGACGTTTGCGGCCTATCCGGGATATGTTTTTAGGGGCGGTCTCATCGGCAGGTATGAGATTCAGTGTGGACGTAAGGGCGCTATAAAGCTGCAAGGCACCTTCCGTATCTGCCTTGTTGATGATGAAGAGATCTCCTGCTTCGAGGAGCCCTGCCTTGAGCATCTGTATCGCGTCCCCATATCCTGGCGCGAGCACCACCGTAACGAGATCGGCCACGCCTGCTATCTCGATTTCACTCTGGCCAACTCCGACCGTCTCGATCAGCACCGTTTTGCATCCGATGAGACCCATGATGTACAGGATGCCACGCGTTCCCAGTGAAAGTCCACCCAGGTGGCCACGTGATGCCAGGGAGCGAATGAAGATTCTACTGTCGGTTGCATGACGCATCATGCGAACCCTGTCTCCGAGAATGGCTCCTCCGGAGAATGGCGAAGAAGGATCAACAGCGATTACACCGATGCGCCTGTCCGCATCACGTCGGCGAAACTCCGCTACGAGAGCGTCGGTGAGCGTGGACTTACCCGAGCCGGGCGTTCCCGTGATGCCGAGCACGAGTTCCGGTTGCGGCCATGCCTCGCGGGGCACATATCGAAACAGTTCGGGCAGGCGCTGGGGCTCCTGCTCCAGTAACGACATCAGTCTGGCGGCAGCGCGGATTTGACGGACATCAGAGCTGCCGGATGTTGCTAATTGAACTAACTCGCCGAGCATTGCCTGCATACGTTCATTCTGGCCTGTGACACACCCTGTTCGGCGAGACGGCGCACGCGTATTTTGCGACCGGATCAAGCCGGCCGGGTTATGAGCTGTTCGAGGGTTTCTATGATAGTTTGTGCCGATGTTCCAGGCGTGAAAACTGCCGCTACACCCATTTCCTGCAGCGTTGCGATGTCCTGCTGCGGAATAATGCCACCGCCGAAGACCGGTATATCTTCTGCCCCCTTTTCTTTCAGCAACTCGAGCACGCGACCAAACATCACGATGTGCGCCCCGGAAAGGAGTGAAAGACCGATCGCGGCAACATCCTCTTGGATGGCTGTCTCCACGATTTGCTCAGGTGTCCGGCGGATTCCGGTGTAGATAACCTCGAATCCTGCATCCCGCAATACATGAGCAACGTATTTGGCACCCCGGTCATGGCCGTCCAGGCCGGGTTTCCCGATTAGAACCCGTCTATTTTTCGTCGGAGCCAGCATGCTTTCTATCTATGGGCATTTGTCTTGCAGGCCGTGCGAATGCGTTCAAAATATCGTCTCTTGGACCCTGCCTGGCAGACGAACATGGTACGATAGAGCAGGCTATTAATGGCTAAGCCTGTGGCGCACTCAACCTCTGCCATAACTCCCGATGCCCCACGCCCAAGGTTTCTCCTCAGGTATCGTACAGTATGCGTACCTTGCGTCCCGTGTATCAGTAAGAGCCGGACGACATGCGTCCTGACTCTCTGACTTTTATTTACATATCGCTGGATGTGCTTCCTCCAAGCGAGGCCGCTCATACTGTCCCATGCCCCATCTCCAGTACGCCGTGCGCTTCCCTCTGCGGTACGCAAACGCAGTGAGAAAGCTCCGCTGGGCGGATGTCTTTCTTCTTGCTCGGATGGTCTATCTCCTGGCCAAGCTCCTGATATTGCAATCCCGGCGTCCTTTACCCGTCTTAATGGCCATGTTCGATTCGGCTCCGGGTTCGCATCTGCATTACAGGATGCCCCCTCGCAGGCTCGTGCGGCTGGTTGATACACTCATGCGGCTTACGTTCGGTAAAGATTACTGCATGAAGCGCTCCATACTTTTATTCCATTTTCTCCGTGCCTGGGGATACGATGCCGTTGTGCACTTCGGGGTCACCAAAACAGATGGCGTGCTAAAAGGCCACGCATGGGTAGACCTGAACGGTTGGCCGCTTGCAGAAAGAAAGGACCCACGTACGGAGTACATCCGAACGTTTTCCTATCCCTCTAACACGGGTATGTCCGATCCGTAACGTCAGTGTTATAGACGCTAGCCCTTTGCCTGTTGCTCTTGATGTATATATCGCTGTTTGCTGATCTTAAAATACTGGCTGGCAGGCAGTCCGACACCAGCGGGCAAAGCTCAGCAACGTAGGCGGGCTGGGCGAGCAATCTGGTCCTACCCGATCGTTACATGGCGTAGCTGCGCCAAAGGTGCATGCGCAACCGTCCGAAGTAGATATAATCGGCGCTGGCGGAGCCCCGAAATTGGTATCCCCAAACCAATGAAATCGGCAGCCGGTCAGTACATACCATGAAGACGTTCTCCCTTCTGTTCCTTTCTGTCTTTGTCCTCTTCGCTATACCTGCTCAAGCGCAGAATCATTTCACCAATTGCGCGCAGAGGACCGGGAGTAACGCCACCATTATCATCCCATCTGATATTTATACGGATATTGGTGGTAGATCCATCGAAGTTGGCGACGAGATTGCAGTCTTTTCTGAAGACGGGACTTGCGCGGGGGTCGTGGTGTGGACCGGTGTTAACGTGGCACTCACAGCATGGGGTGTCGACCCTTTTCTTGGAGAAGGCCAGGGTTTCGGAGTGGGTGATCCCCTGCACTTCCGAGTTTGGAGTGCCGCTTCAGACCGTGAATATGGTACTACCGACTCTATCGTCGTAGGCTTTTCAAGTGATCGGCCGTACTACAACCATTCGGGTTTGTATACGCCGGCTGCGATCTATGTGTTGAAAACGTTGGAGGTGAAGCCCGCGGGCAAAGGTGGGATTCATGACGATGCTCATTCCGATTTTGAGACAGGTCGCGCCAGGGAGATTCCAGCCGTTATCGAGCTGCAGCGGAACTACCCCAATCCTTTTCGGTCGACAACAACCATTGCGTACTCGCTTGCGCGTGATGAATATGTGACGGTGGATGTGATCGACACGCAGGGGCGTAGCGTTGGTGTACTCCTCGCTGCCCATCAGCCGGCCGGATCGTACGAGATTACTTTTGATGGATCTAACCTTCCCAGTGGCCTGTACTTGTGCCGGCTGGAGGCCGAAAGCTTCACTACCGTACACCGCATGACTCTGATCCGGTAGACGGCTACTCTGGAATTAGAAAGCCAAGGTTGGGCACGTCTCTCCCACTGACATCTGGAATTGCCTCGCCGGCAACGAGCATTTTCCATACCATGCAAACCCCCGTCCGGATCTAGTCCTGGACGGGGGTTTGCATATTCGTACCTGTGTCCTTGTCCCAGAAGCTCCCAAACGTGACGTGTGATACGAGAACCGAGGATTCGCGTAGGAAACACGCTCCGAAATGTTCTCGGTAGCTCGTATGAGCGGTTACCTGATCCGGTTATAAGATGAATCCGCACAAGAAGCACCTGGCCTGTTACTACTTGTGCGGATTCATGGCGCGTCCAGATTCTCACTGATTCGCGCTTTAGATGTGCTTAGAAGTCCTGTAGTAGCACATGTGGTTGGAAGATTCGCCACCGAGTGTCAGGATCTTAGCGTAGCATCCTCTTTCCGGATCGAGCACGTAGCCATTCATTTTGCTGCGTATTTGACGCGCTGCGATACACGCGCAAATTCTTCTCGGAAAGCAGGATCGGTGTCGATCCGGTCCTCCACAGCCGTACACGCGTGAATGACCGTCGAGTGATCTCTGCCACCGAAGGATCCACCGATTGTCTTCAGGGTGCTCTGTGTGTTCTGCTTGCAGAAGTACATAGCCACGTGCCGCGCGCTGACGATCTCACGCTTACGAGAGGATCCCAGAAGCTGACGCACATCTATGCCGTAGAACTCAGCAACAATACGCTGGATGTCGCTGATTTCGAGCCGTACCGGTTGCTCCCGGATCAAGCCGCGTAGCGTCTCCTGCGCCAGTTCGAGATTGATCGGACGCCGCTGGAGGCGTGCATGGGCTATGAGGCGAATGAGGCTCCCCTCTAACTCACGAACGTTTGACGTGACGCGTTCAGCGATAAACTCGACGACATCCATGGGTACCGCAACACCTTCCGCTTCCGCCTTTCGATTCAAGATGGCTATACGAGTTTCCAGATCCGGCATCTGGACATCGGCCGTGAGTCCCCACTGGAAGCGTGACAGGAGTCTCTCCTCAATTCCGGAGATTTCACGTGGCGGCCGGTCGGCGCACAGAATGACCTGCTTTCCTCGCTGATGAAGGTCATTGAAGATGTGGAAGAATTCTTCCTGTGTTTTCTCTTTGCCACCGAAGAACTGTATGTCGTCAACTATGAGCAGGTCCATCTGACGGTAGAAGTTCGTGAACTCCATGGCCCGGTTTCGCTGGATTGCCTGGACGAACTCGGTCGTGAACTGCTCGCTCGATACGTAGCGGATCCGTTCAAGCGTGCGGTGTGTCTGAATGAAATTGCCAATGGCTTGTGCCAGATGGGTTTTTCCGAGACCTACTCCCCCATAGATCAGGAAGGGATTGAAACTTGTTTTGCCTGGTCGTTCCGCAATAGCAATGCTCGCGCTACGGGCGAGACGGTTACATGCACCTTCGATGAACGTATCAAACGTGTACTTCGGGTTCAGGCTAGTGGCAATGTGTAGATCGACCGACGATGCTGCCCTTGGCACGGGAGGTGCTGAATGACGCAGAATCGGCGATGCGTTATGCTCTCTCGGTCTGTGGGTGATGGCTGGAATGTTTCTGCGGTTCGCGCCATGGGTTTCTGTTCCGGCATCATCCGTGTGTTTCGTATCCAGTGTACTTTCCGTGGACACTGTGAAGGTCACCCGGACCGGCTGGCCTGTCACTGAGGAAAGCGAAGAGCTGAGCAGCGGGCCATAGTGTTGCGCAATCCATTCTTGATAGAACTGGCTCGGAAGCTGAAGGCAGAGCTCAAGGTCTTCCTCTCCCTCACGAAGAGATACCGGTTTGAGAGGCTCGAACCAGGTCTTTATAGCCTGGGGTGGAAGCTCCTGAGCAACGGAATCGAGGCAACGAGCCCAAATGGTTTGAGCTGGGGAGGGTGTCATCTGCTTCACTCTCTATATCTAACAAGCGGATCTTCCGCGAACGTCTGAGCCGTGGGTTCGGACTGATAGTTTACCTGCGAAGTGGCTTACCCGCAACGAAAACTCCCACACCAATTCCCCACAGGGTTGTTCACGATGCCCTCCTTGTCCACAGGTTGTCCACAACGACTATCTACACGTCCAGCCATACGTATAGCCGGGTGTGTATATCTGCTTCGCACTGTACGAGAAGAGTGTGCGGAATGTAGGTTGTGTTGGAATTGGACTTAGCGGATTAAGGGAGTGTAAAGCAAGTGCACTTTATCGGTGATGTTTCCGAATAGATGGATAATCTTACGGTAATACGGTTTTTGTGCCTACGTTATCCACAACAGGGTGACCGACACGTTGGAAGATCCAAGCCTCTCGAGACGGTTTCATTGAACCATCATCGTCAGGTGTTCAAGAAGCAAGCAGCGACGATTCTGCAACACTCCGTTTAGGGCCAGCTCCAGGATCTGAGATGTGCTTGTGGCAGAATGACTTGCTGTTGTGGGGTCTGCCGCAGCAAAGACGACAAGCTTTAGAATGGCTTGCCAGTATGGTTTATCTCGTCTGACGTGAAGCGAGGAAGAGTAGCGTTATGGTTGGCCTGGCTAAATGAGAGGACGATGCCATCGGCATCCTCGATAGCGAATTCGACCGTACCGAAAAGTGTTGGTTCGAGTTCGCGGATGATCGTGGCCCTGGTTCTAGCTCGCTTGTAAAGAGAAAAAATGTCCTCCACTTTGAAGTGGATAATGATGCGATCGTCAGCATCAGATGATCGAAGTGCTTCACCGATGCTCTGGCTCCTGGCCGTTCGGAAGAGGAGTTCTACCGTGCCCAGCTTCACGCGTGCCCGTGTGACACCTCCCTTTCCTGTCGCCCCCACCAATTCAAAGCCAAGAACGTGGTGGTAGAAGTCGACGGTACGTGACACATCTGCAACGGGCAGACTAAGTACGATGTCGAGCATGTCTCTTGCGGCTCGGATTGCGGATGCGCTGGAACGACGCTTGCCTACGAAGATCAAGGGAGGCCCCTCCCCTCTTTCAGCAGGTCTTCTAATCTTCGGCGCTTTGCCTGAGAAGTTAAGGCATTCAGTGTGCTCTCTGCCAGAAAGGACAGATTGATCGTAGTCTCGTCTGGCAACGACAGTACAGCCTGTCACAGACAAGCCAATCTCGTGCCGATCTGGTTCAATTGAGCTAGTGTTCGTCTAGAATGGTCCGTAGTGGTCAAGAAGGCACCAGGCGTGTGCCTCTATCCGGGGAGAAGAAAGTTCTCTGTGGAGACTGCACATGGTGTGTGCATGCCCACAGCTATTAAAACTCTGTAATGGGTAAGAAAAGAGAACGGCCAATGGAGATGGGCGTCAGGCGGCAGCAGCCGGTCGGCGGGTGGCGCTATCGAGTGTGTGCGTCTTCTGTTTTCTGTACTCGGTGAAGCCGTGTAAGAGCCCGTGGAGGAAGAACCGCGCTTCTTCGGGATCGAGTGACCAGGAGCTATCCCCGCACCGTAGTTCAATACAGGTTGGCGTCATCCGGTAATCTGAGAGGAGTCGAAATTCAAATGCCAGTCGGATGAGCTTTTCCGTAGAGTAGCCGTTCGTGTCCATGAGACTTATATGTAGCCCGAACGTGGTCAATGTGGTGGGAGGTTACTGGCTGAAAGGTCTGTCGCTAGCGTGTGCAAGTGCCACAAACTCAAGTGCAGGTTCGGTTGCAACGCCTGCACGTCAATGGTGATGCCTATTGCGCAAAAACTCGGATGTCTATGTTTTTAGATATATGCTACCGGAGGCAAGCACCTTGTGTACGGTGTCAGGGCGCTCTGCATTCGGGCCCCCCTCCTCTCCTGCCCATGCAGATCGATGATATCTCTTCAGCGCATCGCGCAGAAACACTCCTGCCCGCTGCCTCGACATCGAGTATACGACACGACCAATCTGGAACGTTATGGTCTCCCCGTTTACCCGGTTATAATCTACAACTCGCGTCCTATTCGCGCTTTCGAGAAGCTCTTCAAGGGTATTGCCCATCTTACTGTGTTTCATTTAATGGTCGGTCCGGGGAGAGGTGGAGCGCGGCGGCATATTAGTACCCCTGATCTCTGGACCGCCTCTCTTGAGGATTGTATTGTGAAGCGTCTTTGGCACACTCCTGCGGCGCCAATCCTCGTCCCTTTCTCACAAGGCCGTAGCAAAAGGCGCAGATCTGTCTGGAATTTTTTGTAGCTGTTCGGGGCATTCCGGCGTGGGCAAGGTAGTGCCCGGTAATCGAATCCGCTGCCAGATAGAACCACTCTGCGCCCTCTCATCTTGCGTCGTTTCAAAGGTTATGCGGGCAGGCTGTTGTGTATTTATATGTGTCATTGGTGTAACATGTGTTAATATCTCCTGTTCTAAAGCGTATTGTTGTTCACTTCAAGCATGTCAGGGATCGCATCGGGTCAGACTGTCATCAGGCAGGTCAGCTGTGTCTGTTCAGGTCTTTGGGTCCTTGACCAGTCGGTGTTCGTGATCAGAACCTCGTACTATGCGCTTAGCGCTGTTAGGGAGTTGAGAGAGGTGTTTGACCTGGAGACAACTCGAGTTTGCTACCTTCCCCTGCATTGTATATGGTCTCGTGAACGAATTTGTAGGTGAGAAGGGTGCGACTACTAGAGAAGGGTCTGGGCAAATCTTCTCGATCCGGTTTGGATGTATTGGACCGGGGCATGTAGGTGCCAGCCTCTCCCCTACCCTGTACCGCGACGAAGCTGGTCGAGTTCTTCTTCGAATCAGATCGGTAGTTTGCTAAAGATCGAGTCTGCCAATACACCCAAGCTCCATTGTTGGGTTGTTGCCGACTTACCTGCTGGAGCTGTACATGGATATGTTTTTCCCCTCGGCTGCTGATATAGGTGACTGTAGGGGGAGAGCTGTGAATCACGGTTCTTGGAGGAGATCGCGGTTTGCTGGCTAACGGCCAACGTCGTGCTTTGCTTCAAGAGTGATTCTTTAGATGCAAAACTCTCAGTGTCGATTGCAAGACGCCGCCTGTTTACGTGCGGAGCGGTAAGGGATGTGGTCTCTCACGTCGAGCTTTACAAAGTTATATCGGAGCCTTCAGGCCAGTACGAACTAACGATGGAGTTCAGCGGCAGTATGCTTGCCTCTGCTTCCGATTGTGTTTGGTTTGTCGGAATGGGGGTGTTGAAGGTGTCGGGATTTTTTATCCCTAGATATGACGTAGTTTGTGCTTCTACGCGTGTAATTTTGTCCCTTCCTAGCCGTTGTGGGGCGTCTCGTCTCGTGAGCCCAGAGGCAAGACTCTTGTTCTTTGTGGGTTTTATAGCTCATCTGTAAGGATTTTACACGTGTAAAATCGTGTGGGCACATGGGACTCACCTGCTATCTACCTATATCGCGAGGGAATGGTATGAAGCTTCGCGGTTACTTGCTGTCGGGTTACAGGTGATGTAGATTGTTCACTTTAACGACGTGTGCCGGGATTTTACACGTGTAAAGTATCTTCTCCTCCGCAATGAGCTTTACGGTCTCTTTGACGAACCAGAAAGGTGGCGTGGGCAAGACGCAGTCTGCCGCTAATCTTGCATATGCCCTGTCGACAAAAAACCAGCGTGTGCTTGCGATTGATGCTGATCCGCAGTCGAGTCTCACGCTTTACCTGGGACTGAATCCTGTGGAATTGGAGGCCAGCCAGTCATGCTTGCACCACGCGCTGATTCATGGAAAGCCGCTTGCGGAGGTCATTCAGCACCTGGAGGATTTTGATCTGGTTCCTGCCAGCATACGCATGGCACGTGAGGCGCGCTCGCTCATCGGGGCAGTAGACAGCCTGACGAGGCTTAAAAAGGTTCTGACAGGAATTGCATCGGAATACGACTTCATAATTCTCGATACGCCGCCATCATTTACGGATCTGTTCCTGAACACGCTCGTGGCCGCCGATGGGGTCATCGTGCCCATCAAGACCGATCAGATGTCTGCATTCGGTTTTTCTGATATCGTGGAAACCGTGGGTGAGATTCGAAGAGAGCTGAATCCTCGTCTTCAGATCATCGGGGTCATTCCTACCATGTATCAAAAGAACTACAGCGTCGATGAGCGGGTCTTGAATGATCTGTATGACTTGAGTGTTGGCCGATTTGAAGTGTTTCCGCCCGTTCGGCGTAGCACGAGGTATGACAAGGCCTTCGACGAGGAACAACCTGCGCTGAAACTCTATCCCGATACGCCGGGCATAGAATCGTATGCTGTTGTAGCTGATTACCTCATAAACCACGCGGCCGAAGTGAGCGGTGTGGTACGTTGATAGCTTAGACTTGCTCAGTTAACCCTTTTCAGGATCATGAGCGTATCACGCACAAAGACCCGACGTCCTACTCTGCTCGATAAAATTGCTTCATCGGACGCTGCGTTTGCCGGCGTACGTCATCAACTGCGGTTCCGCTATATCCCTCTTGAGCAGATACGGCCGAACCCAAACAACCCGAGGCAACACTTCGCAGAGGCACAACTGGATGATCTTGCGCAATCCATTCGAGCCGTAGGTGTCATTCAGCCTATCAGCGTACGCCCTGTTGAGGGCGACATGTTTGAGATTATCGCGGGCGGGCGCCGCTACGAAGCAGCCAAACGGGCACAGCGGAGTGACATCCCGGCCGTCATCCGGGATGACGAGTCGGCTGCTGCCGTATCACTTATCGAGAATCTGCAGCGGGAAAACCTCAATGCCATCGAAGAGGCGATGGCGTTGCAACACCTCCTGGACGCGGAAGGACTCAACCGGACCGATCTTAGCCAGCGAATCGGGCGAAGTCCGGCATATGTCTCACAAGTGCTTGGGCTGCTTGAGCTTGATGATGAAATCAAGCAAGCGGTGCTTTCCGGAGCACCGGCCACGAAGACGCAGCTTCGCGAACTTATCGGTCTTCCGGCAGAGCGTCAACGAGAACTGTTTCGGCTAATTCTGGCTGGGGGCACCGTTAAGGAACTTCGGAAGGCCAGGGTTGAGCGGGCGAGCCGCCCGAGAGGAACGACTCCATTCTTCGAGGTGGCACAACGGCGTCTGCGTAAGCTAGAGCCCGAACTCGATACCATGTCGGATGCTGAGCGGGAGGTGCTGCGAAAGGAACTCGAGCAGCTGCGAGAAGCCGTAACGACCTTCCTGAATAGAATGTCCTGATACTTCCTTGAAGCATTCTTAGCAACCTAGGGGAGGAACGCTTTTGGTGTGAGCGGACGGCTGGTCATGCAGGTGATTATGTACAAACATGTGTATGGCTGTTTCGAGGACGAAAATCATTGAAATCTGTTGTAATAGGGTAGGGAAGGGCATGTGTTTGTGAGCACACATGTTCTATCACTGTGAACTTGAGAAGTGCAGCGAGTTCACCGGGGCAGAAGGCCTTTAGCCTGGTAATCATGGCCATAGTGTCTGTATGGCGTAGCAGCTTCCGGATTTGTATTCTTGAGACCGTTCCGATCCAGGATCGCAGGAACTTGCAATCCTGCTTATTTTGCAAGACATTTACGCCGGAGTTTTCCGGAGCAGCGATGTAGACGTGTGGCGGACATGCCAGGTATGGAGTTGAAAACCATGTCTGGCTCTGATGTCTTGAAAAACGATGCGTTTTCGCACCAAGACACGAGTGAGAAGGCTGGATGGCGGCTCGAAATGCCGTTAAAGACGGTAGGACGACTATAAAGACAACGGATAGAATGCAACAGAGTAAAATGAACCGAGATGTGTCTACGTCGGGTCGCATTCGAGTGATACTGATAGATGATCACCCTGCCATTCGTGAGGGAATCGCTGCAGCCATTCGCAGTAAACTCGATCTCGAAGTCGTTGGGGAGACTGGCCTAGCGGACGAGGCGCTCAGTCTGATCGGAAAGCTCAAGCCGGATGTAGCCGTCGTAGACATATCGCTGGGAGATGTCCACGGCCTCGATCTTGTTTATAACATTCGAACCCAGTTTCCGAATGTGCAGGTACTCGTCTTCTCGATGTATGACGAGAATGTATATGCGGAACGTGCGTTGCGTGCCGGGGCGGCGGGCTATCTCATGAAGAGTGAGCCCCTGCAGAGTCTCATTGATTCGATTCGAACCGTCATGCGCGGTGAGGTATATCTGAGCCGAGACCTAGCCTCCCGGATCCTGGGCAAACTTGTTACTCGTCAGACGACGGGACCGACGTTTGCTACGGACGAGCTTACAGACCGTGAGATGGCAGTCTTTCAGATGCTAGGGGAGGGGTTTAGCATCGAAGAGATTACCGAACGCCTTCACGTTAGCCGGAAAACTGTGGAAACCTACCGACGTCGGGCAAAGGAAAAGCTCGGGCTCAATAGTATAGGTGAGTTGATCCAGTATGCCGTTCAGTGGACACATGGACGGATGGACAACCACCGCAGATAACAGGTCGGTGTTCATTCACTACATAATGATCGCCCCGGCGGAGATGGTTCTATGCTCCCCGCAGCGACCGATACAACTGCGTTCCCTCTCTCTCCAATAGCCAACACGTGATCACCACCGAAGGCGACTCGTTCCAAATGAACGCCACCGGCGAGCTGGGTACTGTCGCGACCGGATCTGCCGATCGCACGCAAGACCGGTCACGTGTCGAGGAGGCTGTCGTGCAAGTGTCGCTTCTACTTGCATCGACAAGAGAAGTAGAATACAGTCACCTTCTCCGAGTGCTCGGTGAGGGAACTGGTGCAGAGTGTGTATACCTGCAACGCGTTCCGCCCGACAACCGCCCTCTCAGTTCTTCGGCCCTCAAAGGAAGGGAATCGGAACTCCTGTTCTGGAGCCGTGCCATTTCGCTGGAGAACGATACGCCGGAGAGAGGGGAGGAGATTGCCTTAGAGAGTCTGCTCGCAGACAAGAGGGTGTTCGCAGTTCCTATCCTCTCGGCCGAAGACACGTTCTACGGATACCTGGGAATTGCTTACGACCAGCAAGCTTCGCCACCCGGGGATAGTGAGCGTATTCTCAGCATCGTGGGCGATGTGCTTGCGAGTTATCTCGAACGCAGAAGGGCAGAGAAAGCGCTTGAGGAAAGTGAGCAACGCTATCGCAATCTTGCTGAGAACCACCCTGATCCGATTCTGATTGCGACCCGGAGTGAGATCTTCTACGTCAATCCCGCCGGCTGCAAGCTCTTTGGCGTGGATGCTCTCGAGCAGGTTGTAGGCAGAACGCTGTTCGATTTCATATCCGCTGAGGACCACGCAAGAGTGGACCAGCGTCTGAAAGCTGTGTTGGAAGGCGAGCCAGCAACGGCTCAGCGTATTGAGGTAACGCGGCTGGATGGGGAGTGGCGGATTGTGGAGTCGTTCGCCGTACCGGTAGTACACGAGGGGAAACCTGCAGCTCAGGTGGTGTTACGTGACATCACTGAACGGCAGAAGAGTGAGGAACGCTACCGTACGTTTGTGGAAACTATCTCGGAAGGGATCTGGCACGTAATGCTCGACGTGCCCGTATCGACGACGGCCGCCCCAGAGTTTGTAGCAGAACACGTTGCTCGGCATGGGGTGCTCATCGAGTGTAACCGGTCCATGGCACAGATGCTTGGTGCCAGCAATCCGGACCAACTCGTAGGTCAGCCATTCTGGGTTACAGCAAGGTCCACCGGGTTCAGTGAGGATCTGGCGCATTCAAATTTCCGGGTGCATAACTGGGCCACATCTCTCGTTCGAGAAGGTGAAGAGCGTCATTTCGTACTCAACGCATCCGGTATCGTCGAGCGCGGCTATCTAGTCGGTATATGGGGCAGCTGCACTGACGTGACGGAGAACGTAGAGCTCGAACGGCACATGGTCTCAATGCTGGAAGAGCAGCAGCAGCAGATAGGGCGTGAGCTTCACGATGGGGTAGGGCAGTACCTCACTGGCGTTCGTATGCTCAGTCAGGTGCTGTCAGAATCTTATGCGTCTTCTGAGAGCGAGGAGGCCCAACTCGCCCATAAGATCATGCGATTTGCCGAGCATGCAGCACAGCAGGTGCGAGGCATCTATTATGGACTCACGCCTGCCCAGCTCAGTATGGATGGGCTTGCCCCGGCGCTGGAGGAACTCGCAGCTAATACGGATATGTTGCCCAATATCCGTTGTCGCTTCATTCACGATGGCGCTGCGGAGGTGTCGGATCGTGATGCGAAGCTCCATCTGTACCGGATCGCGCAGGAGGCGGTGAACAATGCTCTCAAGCATGCGCAGGCCAGATCAATCACGGTGACGTTCCGGATGATCAGCGGGGCGGTCGAGCTCGAGGTTCGAGATGATGGCGTGGGATTGGATCTGCAGAGGCGTAACAGCAAGTCGCTGGGAATTCACAGCATGTATTACCGGGCTCGCAGTGTGGGA